>Ga0105240_10012379_pt1 | contig 11781 bp, 10 predicted proteins | sample KBSC54metaG_FD_80426 | JGI IMG/M metagenome (GOLD analysis project Ga0105240, IMG submission 80426) | Corn rhizosphere microbial communities from Kellogg Biological Station, Michigan, USA - KBS C5-4 metaG | ecosystem: Host-associated > Plants > Roots > Rhizosphere > Soil | place: Michigan, USA...
GCGAACACCAGCATTCCCGCGAATCCGTGCACGAAGCCTTCCGCGGCGCCGGTCCCGTAGTGGTAGGCGACGAGCGCCAGGATCGCCACGCGGAGCACGTTGGCCGCGACCGCGATCGGGAGCACCGCCGCGAGGAGGGCCGCCGCGCGCGGCCGGCGCACGCCGCCGGTGAGGTGCGCGTAGAGAGCCGCCATCGCGAAGAGCGCGAAGATCGAGTTCAACCCCGCGCAGGCGTCCGCCACCAGGAGCTGGTGCGGCCCCACGTCGAGGACGACGCCGCTGCGCGAGACGGGATAGCCCAGCGCGTGGAGGATCGCGGCGACGCAGGCGGAGACGAGCTCCTTCAGCGGCGCGGTCGCGGAATCGATCACGAAGCCCGGCAGCGGCACGAGGAAGAAGAGGAACGCGATCGCGAATCCCAGGCGCGCGAGGCCTGCGCGCCCGCGCGCGAGGAGCACCAGGCCCGCGAGGAGCGGCAGGTGCGAGGCCACCTCGAAGACGGCGATCGACTGCGAGCGCCCGACGGCGTAGAGCGCGAGGCCCGCGAAGGCGAGCAACGCTCCGGCGACGGGCGCCGGGACGGCGTTCCCGTCCGCGAGCGCCGAGCGCTCGCGCCAGGCGAGCCACGCGAAGACGAGGAGGACCAGCGGACCGTGCGCGTACTCGCTTTCGCGCCAGAGGCCGCGCGCGAGGTCCACGTACGTGGGCACGTAGAGGAGCGCGAGGGCCACGCCCACGGCGATCCACGGCGCCGCCCGCCGCAGCGGCCACCCGGCCGGCGCCGGGCGATCCGCGAGGACCGTCCACATGGCGGCCACGCCTCAGTAGTCGTTGATGACGGTGCCCACCACGCGGGCGCCGGTGCCGGCGAGCTCCCGGATCACCTTCGAGGTCGCCTCCACCGGCGTGTGGTTCTTCCGTGCCACGACGAGCGCGTCGCCGGCACGGAACGTGATGCTCTGCGCATCGGCGTAGCGGCGCGCGGGCGGCGTATCGATCACCACCACGTCGTAGAGCGACTGCAGGTCCTTCATGAGGGCGGCGAAGGCCGGGCGCGACAGGAGCTCCTGCGGGTTCGGCGGAAGCGGCCCGGCCGGAAGCACCGAGAGGCGCGAGAGGCCCGCCACCGGGAAGGTGGCCTGGTGTTCCGTGCGCCCGGAGAGGATCGTCGAGAGGCCCTGCCCCGAGGGAAGGCCGAAGATCTGCGCCTGGCGGGGCTTGCGCAGGTCCGCGTCGACCAGCAGCACGCGCGCCCCCAGCTGCGAGAAGACGATCGCGAGGTTCGCCGCCACGTAGCTGCGCCCCTCGCCCGACTCGGGGCTCGTGACGACGAGGCCGTTGCGGCCGGAATCCGGGTTGTACCAGCGGATGAGGAGCTGCGTGCGCAGCGCCCGCAGCTCCTCCGTGCGCGGATGGAACGGCGCGAACGCCGCGACGAGCTCGCGGCTGGCACCGCTCGTGCCGGACTTGTCGGCCACCAGGTGGGGAAAGTCGTACTGCTTGGCGAGCGCGTATCGGACTTCCTCGTCCGTCACGAGGCCCAGGCGGACCGCGGCGTCGCCGAAGCGCACGCCCTGGGTGCGCTGCACGTCCAGCACGCGCTCGATCTCGCGGGCCGAGAGCTTGCCGTCCTCGACCAGGATCGCGCCGATCGGCCGCTCGGAACGCACGAGGGCGCGCTGGGCGTCGATGGTGAGGACCTTCTCGCTCGACGGGTGGTGGCTGTGGATCGTCATCGCTGTCTCCTGGATGGGCGGTGGAACCGGTTCACGCGGGGCCCGGGAGCGCCCTCGGCGAAGCCGGGCCGCCCAGGAGTCCCGACGGCTGCCAGGGCTGCAGCGATCCGAGGAGCGGCGCGTCGAGCGTCCCCTCGAGGTCGGCGGTGGAGCGCACGCGCCGGTCGACGAGCTCCAGGAGGAAGACCGCGCCCAGGCCCAGCATGAGCCCGACGAGCACGCCCAGCGCGATGTTGAGCGCCGCCTTCGGGCGCGCGGCGCGGTTGGGCTCGGCCGCGGCGTTGAGGACGGTCACGTTGGTCTGGCTGGCGCCGCTCTCGACCTTGTTCACCAGGTAGCGCTGGAGCGCCGCCTCGTAGGCCTTCTGCGCGGTATCGACGTCGCGCATGAGGACCAGCGACTGGTCGCGCGCGTCGCGCAGCTGCACGACCTTCTCGCGCTGCGCGGCGAGCGCGGCCTGCAGGTCGGAGGTGTGCGCGCGGCTCTGGCGGGCGGCGCTCTCGACGGAGGCGACGACCTTGTGCATCTCGGCGTTCAACCTCGCGCGCAGCGCATCGACCTCGGATTTCTGCTGGCGGTACTCCGGGTGGTTGGGCCCCAGGCGCGTCGAGAGCTCCTGCAGCTTCGATTCGCCCGTGAGGACCTGCGCCTTCAACGTCTGGATGAGCGGGTTCGAGAGCACCTCGGGGAGGCTGTCCACGGGCGTGCTCGCGCGCGCCCGGAATTTCGATTCGGCGTCGAAGGTCGCGTTCTGCGCCTGGAGCGCCTGGGTCGAGAGCTCGGCCAAGCGCGCATTCTCGACGTCGACGCGATCGTCGCTCGCGATGATGCCGTGCTGCTTCTGGAAGGCCGCGAGGCGCCCCTGGGCCTCCTCGAAGTCCTTGCGCAATCCCTTGAGCTGCTCCTCGAACCAGGAGGCCGCCTGCTTGCTGGGCTCCACGCGCAGGTTGAGCGTCACCTCCATGTACGCCCTGGCGAAGGCGTTCGCGATCGCCGCGGCGCTCCTGGGGTCGCCCGCGCCGTACGTGATCAGGATCACGCTCGACTGGGACGTCTCGACCTTCAGGTGCGGGAGGAGCCCGCCCGCGATCCAGTCCTCGATCGAGCCCGGCGCGCCGGAGGCGGCGAAGGCGCTCTTCGCGCCCGGGTCCTGGGCGAGCTTCAGGTCCTCCACGACCCTGCGCGCGACGCGCTCGCTGCGGATCACGTCCATCTGCGTCTGCATGTAGCCCATCTGCTCGCGCACGGGCTGCGCCGCGGCGGTGAGGGATTGCGCGTCGCGGTTGTCCACCAGGAGGGAGACGGTCGCCTCGTAGGTCCGCGGCAGGAGCATCGTCACGATCACCGCGGCCGCGACCGTCCCGCAGAGGAGCGAGAGGAAGATCCAGAAGCGGCCGCGCAGGGCGAGGAGGAATTGCTGGACGTTCATGTGGGTTCGTTTCCGCGGTTCGAGGAGGCTAGAAGAGGCTTTCGGCGACGTAGATCACGTCGTCGTTCTGCACGACGTCGGTGAGCCGCGCGTCGATCTGGCGCACGCCGTGGTCGGTGCGGCGCGCGATCTTGATGCCGCGCTGCGTGCCGCGCGGGCTCAAGCCCCCGCCGAGCGCCAGCGCCTGCATGACCGTCATGTGGGGCTCGAGGCGGTAGGCGCCCGCCTTCTGCACCTCGCCGTAGATGTAGACCATGGGCGCCTTCTCGACGTAGATCGTGTCGCCGGGCTTGAGCGCCACGTTCTGGGAGAGGTCGCCGTCGCGGAAGATCGCGTTGAGGTCGATGTCGCGCTTGAGCGTCCGCCCGTCCTCGCTCGAGACGAGGGTCACGTGGTCGGAGCCGGGCGCGGCGATGCCGCCCGCCGCCGCGAGGAAGTCCGTGAGCCGCGAGTTGAGCGAGTCGATGGGATAGCGCCCGGGCTTGTTCACGGCGCCCAGCACCGCGACCTGGCGGCTGTTCACCTGCGCGAGCGCCACGGTCACCTCGGGATTCACGACGAAGCGCCCGTCGCGCAGCTTCGCCGCGATGCGGGAGCCCAACTGCGCGGGCGTGAGGCCGGTCACCGGCACCTCGCCGATCAGCGGGAAGGCGATGGTGCCGTTCTCGGTCACGCGCGCCTCGGTCGTGAGGTCCGGGTTCCGGAAGACGGTGACGCGGACCCTGTCGCCGGGCCCGAGGGTTTCGAGGGCGTTGGCGTGCGCGGCATTGTGCGCGGCGATCGCGTGCGATTCGCCAGGCGCGGTGGGCGTCACGACGGCGATGCGTTCGTGCGCGGCCGAGGCCGTGCCCGCGAAGGCGAGGAGCAGCACGAGGAGCCCCCCGGCGGCGACGCGCGCCGCGGCGAGCTCCGTGGGGGAATGGCGGGGAATCATCATGATGGCTCGTCCTCTTCGGAAACGGCGGAGACGGCGAGCCCGCGAGGGGAGCGCGCGTCGAACCTCGCCTGGATGGATGCGTTCGCGGGCCGATGGCGCGTGGCGAGGTAGCGCTCGATCGCGGGAGCGGCTTCGCGCTCGCCGAGCGGGGCGGGTACCGCGCGCAGGAGCTCCACGACGGCAAGGGCCCCGGCGGAATCCACCGCGGTGATCTCGCCGTCCTTCATGGACTGGAGCTTCGCGAGGAGCGCGAGCGGCACGTCCTCGGCCGGCTGCGTGGACTCCCGCGCCCGCGCCTGCAGGCCGGCATGCGCGATCGCGGCCTCGACGTCCTTCGCCGAGCCCGCGTGCGCGGCGGCGGCGACGCCCTGCAGCGTGGCGGCGGGCCCGGAGACGAGGATCTCCCGCAAGGTATAGATGCGGCGCTGCGCGAAGAGCGCGGGGTTCGCGGCGTAGAAGGCGCGCACCTCGGATTCGCGCTCGGCATGCGCGCGCTCGGCGAGCGAGCGGCGGACCCAGGCGTTCGCGAGGACGCGCCGGCGGCCCTCGTCCAGCTCCCGCATCACGTCCGGGTCGCGGTCGAGCCCGGCCTCGATCGCCTTCTGCACCAGGAGCTTCTGGTCGATCGCGGACTCCACCGCGCGCGACGTCGCCTCGTGCAGGTCCGGGCGCGCATCGCGGCGCTCGCGGGGCATCTCCCGATCGATGCGCCGGGCGGGCATCTCGCCCCCGTTCACCCGGGCGGCGACGCCCGCGGGCGGGGATTCCTCCCGGGCGCAGGCGCCGGCGGCGACGGCGGCGGCCACCGCGGCGGCGCGCAGCATGGCGGAGCGATTCATCCGCGCTACGACCGGCGGGCGCCGCGGCGGACGATGAGGCCGACGAGGCCCAGCCCCGCGACCATCATGAGCCACTCCGAAGGCTCGGGGACCGGGGTCACCGACCCGAAATGCGCGCCGGGCCGCGCCATGGGGTTCGTGCCCCCGCTATGGGTGTCGAGCGGCCCGGCGGGAAACGGGCGGAAGAACGAAGTGTTCTCCGAGCGCGAGAGCGGATTGCCTGCGGGAACGCGTTGGGTCTGTTGGGCGGCGGCGAAGGTCGCCGTCAAACTCGTCGCGGCGAGCGCGACGCACCAGTAAATGGGTCTCATAAGGGCGTCTCCTGTGATGAGACAACCTTATGGCTCGCGCGTGACACCCTTGGGCCGTGGGCATCCCGGCCCCATCCTCCAAAAGAACTACGCCGGCGGGGACGTGGACCGAAGCCCCCGGAAAGCGGGTGCGATCAGAAGCCGATCCGCGCCGTCACGGTGAAGATGTCGTCCTTGTAGTCGGCGAACGGGACGGTGGAGGTGCGCATCTCGTGGCTGTAAGAACCGCTCAGGAGGATCTTCGTGGTCGCCCGGTAGTTCACCGTCCCGCCGAACGTGCGCACCCGGTGGCTGAAGGTGCCGTTCACGACGTCGCCCCGGTAGTCCCAGATGTTGTACTCGGCGTTCGCGCCCACGGTGACCTTGTCCGTGACGGCCCAGGCGGGCTTCACCGAGATGCCGCGCACGAGGACGAAGCTCGCGCTCTGCACGTCCGCGATCGGCCCGATGTCGCGGAAGACCGTGCTCACCACCGTGAGCTTTCCGGTCGGCGCCCACGTGTACGCGACGCGGAACGTGGGGCCGGTGAAATCGCGCGAGGGCGCCTGGTCGTATTCGCGCTTCACCTCGTCCACGCGCCCGTCGACCGTCGAGTGGCCCGTGGCGATCCAGTGGCCGACCACGCCCAGGCTGCGTTGCCGGTAGCTGTTGTCGAACGGCCCGCCGCGCAGGTCGTCGTGCGGGGTGCGCCCGTGCTCCACCCGCCCTTCGATGCCCAGGCGGTCGTCCGCGGCCGTGACGTAGCTCACGCCCGCGACACCGGTGGTGCTGTCGATGTCGTTCAGGCGCTGGCCCTCGTTGTCGTGGCGCTGCTGCACTTCCGCCGCCCCGCCGTGGATGCGCCAGGTCGCCATCGGGAACCAGACGGCGTCCGCGAATCCCTGCTTCGTGCGCAGGATGTCGCGATCGCGCACGCCCAGGATGTTCGCGAAGTTCGCGAGGGCCTGCGTATCGGTGTAGCCCAGGTCGCCCGTGAGGTGCGGCGTGACGGACCAGAGCCATGCGGCGCGGCCGGCGTGGCCGTCGAAGTCGAGCTCGCGGAAGCGGTGGTACCGGTTCGTGAACCAGGAGTAGCTCGCCTGGAAGCGCTGCAGGCTCCAGGGCACGTCGAGGCTCGCCCCCAGCGACGTCGTGCTCACCCAGTCGGAGCGCTGGTCGTGGCCGATGGTCGTGCGGGGATCGAGGGAGGGCGAGAGGCGGAAGACGTTGCTGTCGTAGGTAACATTTTCCGCGGCGAAGACTTCCACGCGGTCGTTCAGCAACGCGGCAGCGGGAAGGGGCGCGAGGAGGGCGGCCAAGAGGGGCACCGCGGCCCGGGTGTTCCAGTGTGGCATTCGTCGTCCTGGGAAGGCGAAAACGCCCGAGGATATCGCAAAAGCGCCGCGCGGGCGGGAAGCCGGCGCGGCGCGGGAATTTCCGGATCCGCTCCTACGGGTTGACGATGCGAAGTGCCAGCGCCTTGCCCACCGCCTGCGTGCGGTTCATGACGTTCAGCTTCCGAAGCGTCTTCTGCACGTGGTTCTTCACGGTGAGCGGGCTGATCTCGAGGATCATGCCGATCTCGATGTTGCTCTTGCCGTGGTAGATCCACTGCAGGATCTGCTGCTCGCGCGGCGTGAGGAGCCCGGTCTTGGCGGGCTTGGTCCCGGCGCGATCGAGGGGCCACGTCACCTGGCTGCGTACCCACGCGGCGTGGAGGTACGGCACCACGAGGTCGGCGAGGTACGCCTGCTTCGACGAGAGGGTGCCGGGCCGCGCGGTGAACGCGAAGAAGCTGGTCATGTTGCCCGAGGCGTCGTGCGTCCCGTGGGCGAGCACCTGCGGCACGCCGATCCGCGCGAGCTCCCGGGCGAGCGCACCGCCGGCGTGGGGGCCGCGGTCCGACTCGCAGAGGATCGCCTGGCACCGGTTCTCCTCCCAGAGCTTGATCAGCTGCGGGACGAGCGACACGTCCTGCTGGAAGAGCTCGTTCAGCCGCGCGCAATCCACGGGCGCGGTGGAGAAGCTGTCCACGCGCAGCGGCGTCTGGCGTCCTTCCTGCAGGCCGCAGAGGAGGACCTCGTGCGCGATGAGGCTCTGAAGCGCTCCCTGCACCCAGCTGAAGAGCTGCGGCCGGGTGTGTACGCGCAGGGAAACGTCGATGTTGAGGAGGAGCGCCTCGCGCTCGCTCTCGTTCAGCCGCGCGGGAGCGCTCTCCTGGTTCGCCGCTTCCGGGTGTTCGTGCGCTGTGTCCTCGGCATCGGGCGGGAACGGCCCGTGCGGCGGACGCGGTTCGGGTTGTCTGGATACGAGTCGCATGGGACGCAGTATGGACGGGGATTGTGAAATGCTCGTGAAGTCCTCGAAAGCCGCCGTGTAGGAAGCAGCCGATAGTCCTGTGGAACCAGCGCGACAGCGATCGGCCGTTCGAATTGGCCCGCTACGGTGTGCGCTGTGATGATCGCAACCCAGGACTCCACCCCCCGGCTCGGCCAGGGCCCGCTCGCCCCCGCCGCCCTCGTCCGCATGCTGCTCGAGGCCCTGGTCTCGGTCGGCATGCTCGCGGCCTGCGCCGCCTTCTTCGGCGCGCGCTTCGACGGCCCCTACGTGATCCTCGCCCTCCTCGTCTTCTCGCTCACGTTCCCGGGACACGCGCCGCACGGCACGAGCGCCGGGGCGATCGCGCGGGAGGTCCTCGCCGGCTGGGTGCTGGTGGTGGGCCTCCTCCTCATGCTCGGATGGGCGACCCGCACCATCGGTTCCTTCGATCGGCGGGTGATGGGGGCCTGGATCGCCCTCACCCCCATCGCCCTCTTCGCGGCCCAGGTGGCCACCCCGCTCATCCTCCCCCGGCTCCTTGCCGCCGAGGGGCTGCAGCGGGTGGCCGTGATCGCCGGGGCGGGCCCGCTCGGGCGCAAGCTCGCCGAGCGGATCGCGGCGGCCCCCTTGGCGGGGATCCGCGTCGCGGGCTACTTCGACGATCGCGGCGCCGGGCGGGTGGGCTCGCTCGACGGGGCGCCCGTCCTGGGCTCCCTCGAGCAGCTTCCGGAGTACGCGAAGAAGCAGCGCGTGGACCTCATCTACGTGACGCTCCCCATGGCCTCCCAGCCGCGGATCATGAAGCTCCTCGACGGCCTGCACGACACCACGGCGAGCGTCTATTTCACGCCGGACATCTTCATCTTCGACCTGATCCAGGGCCGCATGGACTCGATCGGCGGGATGCCCGTCCTCGCGGTGTGCGAGACGCCCTTCTCCGGGATGAACGGCGTGGTGAAGCGCGCGAGCGACATCGTGCTGGCGAGCCTCATCCTCCTCCTCATCTCGCCCGTCCTCGCCGCGATCGCGATCGGCGTGAAGATCACCTCGCCGGGGCCCGCGCTCTTCCGCCAGCGCCGCTACGGCCTGGACGGGCGCGAGATCGTGGTCTACAAGTTCCGCTCGATGACGGTGGCCGAGGACGGCGCCGTGGTCCGGCAGGCCACCCGCAACGACGCGCGCGTGACGCCCTTCGGCGCGTTCCTTCGCCGCACGTCGATGGACGAGCTCCCGCAGTTCATCAACGTGCTCCAGGGGCGCATGAGCGTCGTGGGGCCGCGGCCGCACGCCGTCGCCCACAACGAGATGTACCGAAAGCTCATCAAGAGCTACATGATCCGGCACAAGGTCCGCCCGGGCATCACGGGCTGGGCGCAGGTGAACGGCCTGCGCGGAGAGACCGAGACCGTCGAGAAGATGAAGGCGCGCATCGAGTACGACCTCGATTATCTCCGCAACTGGTCCCTCCGGCTCGACCTCGCGATCATCTGGAAGACGATCTTCGTGGTGTTCCGGAAGCCCGAGACGGCTTACTGAGGCCTCGCCCATGGACGTCCATCCCGTGATCCTCGCCGGCGGCTCCGGAACGCGCCTCTGGCCGCTCTCCCGCGAGTCGTTCCCCAAGCAATTCCTTCCGATCCTCGAGGGGCTGAGCCCTTACCAGGCGACCCTGGCCCGCGCCCGTACGATCGGGGGAGCGCAGGCCGCGACCGTCATCACCAACCACGCGCACCGCTTCATCGCCGCGGAGCAGGGACGCGCCTCCGGGCACGCCCCGCGGCGCATCTACGTCGAGCCCTTCGGACGCGGGACCGCCCCGGCCGTCGCCCTCGCCGCGTGCGAGCTCGCGGCCGACGACCCCGAAGCGCTCCTCCTCGTCATGCCCTCGGACCACGACATCGGCGACGTCGCGGCCTTCGCCGCCGCGGTGGAGTCCGGGCGCGCCGCCGCCGCGTGCGGGCGCCTCGTGGTCTTCGGCGTCGAGCCGCGCTGGGCGGAGACGGGCTACGGCTACATCGAGCGCGCGCAGCCGCTCGAGGGCGCCCAGGGTGCCTTCCACGTCGCGAGCTTCGTCGAGAAGCCGGAGCTCGAGATCGCGAGCCGGCTCGCGGCCTCCGGGCGCCACGCGTGGAACAGCGGGATCTTCCTCTTCGGCGCGGGGGCGTTCCTCGCCGAGCTGGAGCGCCTGGAGCCCGAGCTCGCGGCCGCCTGCCGCGCCGCTTCCGCGCGCTGCGCCGACGAGGCGGGGTTCCGGCAGATCGAGCCCGCGTCCTTCGAGCGCTGCCGCGACATCTCGGTCGACCGCGCGGTGCTCGAGCGCACGGACCGGGCGGCGGTCGTTCCCGCCGCGTTCCCGTGGTCGGACATCGGGTGTTGGGACGCACTCTGGGAGCGCGGCGCCAAGGACGGCTCGCGCAATCTCTGCCAGGGCGACGTGCAGCTCCACGGCGCGACCGGGACCTATGTCCATGCGAGCCACCGCCTGGTGGTGGGAATCGGCGTGGAAGACCTCGTGATCGTGGAGACGCCGGATGCGGTCCTCGTCGCGCCGCGCGGCGAGACACAGCGCGTGCGCGAAGCCGTGGAGAAGCTCCGGGCGGCGGGGCGATCCGAGCATCGCACGCACCGCCTCGTGCACCGCCCGTGGGGCCGCTACGAGGACATCGACGCGGGCGAGCGCTTCCGCGTGAAGCGCATCACCGTCGAGCCGGGCCGCAAGCTCTCGCTCCAGTGGCACCACCACCGGGCCGAGCACTGGATCGTCGTGAGCGGGACGGCGCGCGTCACGCGCGGCAAGGAAGTGACGCTCCTCACGGAGAACCAGTCGCTCTACATCCCCGTGGGCGAGGTGCACCGCCTGGAGAACCCGGGCAAGGTCCCCCTGCAGATCATCGAGGTGCAGACGGGAACGTATCTCGGCGAGGACGACATCGTGCGCGTCGAGGACGAGTGGCGCCGCGAGCGGGAAGCCGCGCGATGAGGCCCCCGCTCGCGGTCCCGCCCGCGGTGCGGGCGGTCTGCTTCGTGCTGGTCGCGGCCGCCGCGATCCAGCTCCTCTTCCTGGACGAGCCCGCGTTCGCCGAGCGCATCGTCGAGGCGACCTGGGACAAGGCCGTGCACGCGACCGTCTACGGCGGCATGGCCTTCCTCCTCTGGATCGGGTTCGCGGGACGCCGCGCGTGGCTCATCTGGGCCGCCGTGGCCCTCGTGGGAGCGCTGGACGAGACGCACCAGATCTTCGTCCCGGGCCGCGACCCCGATATCCACGACTTCTACGCCGACGGCCTGGGCGCCGCGGCGGTCCTCCTCTTCCTGCAAGCCGTCACCTCGCCGCGGCCCCTGCCGGGTCCGGCGCGCCTCTTCTCCGGAGACTAGCCATGTGCGGAATCGTGGGCGCCATCGCGCGCCGCAACGTCGTCCCGATCCTGATCGAGGGCCTGAAGCGCCTGGAGTACCGCGGCTACGACTCGGCGGGCATCGCCGTCGTGAACGGGAAGCTCCACCGCCTGCGCAGCACCGGGCGCGTGGCGCAGCTCGGGCGCCTCGTGACCGAGCAGAGCCTCGCGGGCACCATCGGCATCGCCCACACGCGCTGGGCCACCCACGGGGCGCCGTCGGAGGCGAACGCCCACCCGCACGTAAGCGGCGGGATCTCGGTCGTGCACAACGGCATCATCGAGAACCACGAGGAGATGCGCGCGAAGCTGCGCGCCCGGGGCTACGTCTTCCATTCGGAGACGGATTCCGAGGTGATCGCGCACCTCGTGCACTCCTTCCGCCGCGACGGGAACGGGCTCCTCGCCGCCGTGCGGAAGAGCGTCGCGCAGCTCCGCGGGGCCTACGCCATCGCCGTGATCGCGGAAGAGGATCCCACGCGCATGGTGGTCGCCCGCATGGGGGCACCCCTCCTCCTCGGCCTGGGCGAGGACGAGTACTACGCCGCCTCGGACAGCTCCGCGCTCCTTCCGGTCACGCAGAAGATGATCTTCCTCGAGGAGGGCGATTGCGCGGAGGTGAGCCTCGGAGGTGTGCGGATCGTGGAGGCGCGCGGCCGGCGCATCGAGCGCCCCATGCACCGCTCCTCCCTCAACGCCGAGGCAGTGGAGCTGGGCGCCTACCGGCACTACATGCAGAAGGAGATCTTCGAGCAGCCCGCGGCGCTCGCGGCGACGCTCGAAGGCGTGGCGAACGCGAGGAGCGTCATGGCCAATGTTTTCGGGGCCGAAGCCGA
>Ga0105240_10012380_pt1 | contig 11780 bp, 10 predicted proteins | sample KBSC54metaG_FD_80426 | JGI IMG/M metagenome (GOLD analysis project Ga0105240, IMG submission 80426) | Corn rhizosphere microbial communities from Kellogg Biological Station, Michigan, USA - KBS C5-4 metaG | ecosystem: Host-associated > Plants > Roots > Rhizosphere > Soil | place: Michigan, USA...
ACAGCTTCGCGCATCATATTCGCGCCATTACCCGTGTTCCAGAGTTTGGTCGCAGGGCAGAGCACATTGGCTTCCGCATCCCTAAGCACAAATTCCACCAGGGGATCGATGGCGTATTCGCATTGCTGAGATTCGCCCGGCTCCATTTTCAGCAACTCAATCGCGCGCCGTCGGGTCTCGCGAAGGGCCTTGATCTCGGCGCGCCCATCGAAGATGCCACGCTCTGCCAGGATGGCATTCTTCTGTTTTTCAATTGGGTCGAGCTCATCGAAGAGCCGTGCCGCGGCGAACCCCAGGGACGCTGCTGCTTCGCCCGTTGCACAGACATCGACGAGCCGATGAAGCGCGTCTTCGCGCTGCTGGATGCCTTGTTCGTAGCGCACCGTCCCCGGCCTTGCGCCCTCGGCGCCGCGGAACCGGCCACGTTGATAGCGGATGATCGGCTCAACTGCCGAGAGCAATTTTGCGGCGGTCATCAGACCGACGGTCACGCGCGTTCGACGAAAAACTGCTTCGATCACTTCGCTGTGGTTGAAGTTCGGAACCAGAACGCCGTCTTTGATCGTGTATCCGCCGACGATACGGCTTGCCGGAACTCTGAGATTGAAGATCGGGTCGCCCGTGGATGAGAGCTGGTGAACGAGCTTTTTTGTCGGCGTGCCGTGATCGAAAGTGCCTTCGTCGGTTTCCTCGAGAATGACGACACAACTGCCCTTGATGTGGGGATCGTCTGAGGTTACAGCAGCAGTGACGAAGTTTGCGAAGGCAATGTTGGTGATGAACCGGCCGCGCTTCTCCACCTGCAGCCATGGCTCCTCACCATCGCGCCAACCAGCAATGCGCAGCTTCCCGCTCAGCATTCCGGTGTCGACTCCGACATAGGGGATTGGCTCCGTCAGGACAAATGCGCCTCGCCACGGCTTGCGATCCTCTCCGGGTTGAGGCGGGGCGGAAAGAGCCTTGTAATGCCGCGACTGCTCAGGTGTGCCGCGCTCGTGAATCGGAGCCAGCGCCAGGAACCCTGCAAGGCTCGCTGTCGCCGCCCCTCCGTCCACCCATGCGAGTTCGAAGGCTGCCAGAGCCAGTGCGAGATTCTTGGGGCCGGAAATGAACCCGCCTTCCTCGGGCTCCATGAATGCTGCCGTAATCCCGGCTCGGTCGAAGGCTTCGAGCATCTCGTTCTTCGCGGGAGTCCATTCATGGCTGTTGCGCTCGCCTGCTGCGACCATGTGTGCAACGGTCCCGCGCGCCACGGCCCGGGCAGATTGCGCAAGCATCTGCAGGTCGTAGCGATCGGCAAATCGCCACTGGATCTGGCGGATTGAATCTGTGGGAAGCGTAAGCATCACTGACGTTGAAGCTGTGGCAGATGTCGCCATAGAGCACACCTCGCTCGGCGGCAACAATTGTCCTGAAATACATGCGCCCCAGCATGTGACTCGCATCACGACTCGTACTTCAATCAGCGCGGGCGCCGCGATGGAGGCCTTTGTGATGCCGCGCCTCGGATAAGGCAGCGAAACTCGAACACGATACATGTGAAGTGGCTTGCGTCACCGCACGAAAGCGACACAGAGCCGTCGAGTCGATTGCAGTTGTGACTCCTATCACTGCCGCTGCGATGACAAAAGGAGTCTTCTCATAACTGATCCCCGCGAAGACTGTTGGAACGGAGCGGGCAAGCCGCTGAGGGGAAGCCATGTGCGTCGGAACCATTGCCAGCGCTCATGGAGGAAAGACCAGAGCATGACCAAAGCCGCGCGAATCGCTGCTTTCTTTCTCGCGATGTTTGTTGGGCCGGCCGAAAGGCTGCGGGATATAACCCGGACCATTCTCGATCATCGAATCGCGGTTCTGTGTTTCGGACTGGCTCTCTTTTTCTCTCCGATGTGGGCTGCGGCGCAAACAGACTGCCTGGCCTGCCACGCCGACAAGACGATGCAGGACTCGGCCGGGCACAGTATCTCCGTTGATGGGGACAAGTTCAGCGCCAGCATTCACGGAACCCTCCAGTGCAACAGCTGCCACGCCGATATCAAGGAATACCCTCATCCCGACCACATCGCGAAGGTCGACTGTAAGACCTGTCACGCCGATGAATGGTCAAAGCTGTCGATTAGCGTGCATTCGTCATCGAAAGAACATCCCTGCACAAGCTGCCATGGCAGCGCGCATGAAATCTTCCCGAAAACCGACTCTCGCTCGGCTGTGTATCCCCTCAACATCCCCAAGACGTGCGGCCAGTGTCACAGCGATGGAGCGATGGCGACGAAAAAGGGCCTGCCTAGCGTTTATCCGCACTACATGGATTCCATACACGGATTTGCACTGAGCAAAGAGGGTCTGCTGGTTGCCGCCAACTGCCAGAGCTGTCACGGGTCCCACGGCATCCTAAGTCATAAGAATCCGGATAGCCCGACCTTCAAGGCGAATATCCCGAAGACGTGCGGCACGTGCCACGCCAAGATCAACGATGATTTTCAGGGTGGGGCGCACGGCCATGGCATAGCCAAAGGCGATCTGAAGGCGCCGGTCTGCACGGATTGCCATACAGCCCATGCGATTCTGCAGCCCACAGAATCCGCGTTCCGGATGCAATCCACGCCGATCTGCGGCTCATGCCACAAAGACAAGCTCTCGACATATCACGACACCTTCCACTCGCAGCTCGGCCTGCTGGGCGGCTACGTGGAAACAGCGCGGTGCTGGGACTGCCACGGCGCTCACGAAATCTATCCCGCTTCAGACCCGCGTTCGCCGGTCAATCCAGCCAACCTGGTCGTCACCTGTGGCAGGTGCCACAAAGGGGCGAACAAAAGCTTCGTGCAATACCAGCCGCACGCAAACGCGCATGATCGCAAGCTGAACCCGGCACTCTACTTCATCCGGCTGTTTATGAATCTCTTGTTGATCAGCGTTCTCACCTTCTTTGTGATTCACACAGTCCTGTGGCTGATTCGCTCCCGGTTTGACCAGGTCAGGCGCAACTCGGGGAATGGAGGCAATCATGCCTGAACTGGCGCAAGCATCCACCGAAACAAATGCGCAGGCCGCTGGAGGGGGACGCTTCTTCGTCCGCTTTACCCGCCAGCAGCGTTATATGCACGCTGTCCTGTTCACGACGTTCCTCGGTCTAGCCGGCACCGGGCTGCCACTGCGCTTCAGCGACAGCATCTGGGCACGCGGAATGGCAGGAGCTGTGGGGGGATTTGGCGCGATTCTCTTCTTCCACAAGTTCTGCGCGCTGGCTCTCACACTGGCTTTTCTCGTCCACGTTAAAGAAATCATCACCCGTGGAATCTACCGGCGGGAAAAAGGTATCTTTTGGGGCTCGACCTCAATGGTCGCCAACTGGAAGGATGCAAAGGACCTCTTTGCGCACATGCGCTGGTTTCTGGGGCTTGGACCAAAGCCGCAGTTCGAGCGCTACGCCTATTGGGAAAAGTTCGATTACTGGGCCGTGTTCTGGGGAATGATCGTCATCGGCTTCTCTGGATACGCGATGTGGTTCGCGCCATTCTTCGCGCGATTCCTTCCTGGTTGGGCGCTCAATGCGGCATTGGTGATTCACAGCGAAGAGGGCCTGCTTGCCATTCTCTTCATCTTCTCGATTCACTTCGTCAACACGCATCTCCGGCCCGACAGCTTTCCCATGGACATGGTGATCTTCACTGGCGTGGAGAGCGAAAAGGAATTCGAACACAAGCGTCCGCAGGAATACGCCCGCATGGTGCGGGAGGGGAAGCTCGACGGGAGACTGGGTGAAGCGCCAGCGCCATGGTTCGTTCGCTTTGCGCGTGTTGTCGGATTTACTGCGATCTTCATTGGAGTAACGCTACTGATACTTACGCTGACAGCGTACTTCGATTGAGGAAGGATGCGCGGCGGTCGCTGACACCGTTCTGCCGCCGCGCATCGAAAACGATCCTGCATCTGCCGTGACTTGTTTCGCTACACTTTGTGACTCCAGTCACGGTGATTCAGGGTCATAAGGCGTTTCCTCGTAAGCGTGAAAGTTTCCAGCAGGATCCTGCTCTGTACGCTCGCGGCCTTTCTGCTGGGCTCGGCTCTCCCCACTCGCGCCCAACACAAGCTCAAAGATGAAGACTGCCTCGCTTGCCACGGCGATTCGATGCTCACCAAAGACGTCAATGGCAAACCGGTCTCCTTATTCGTGGATGGCAAAAAGCTTCAGCATTCGATCCACGGCTCAATGAAGCTTGCGTGTGTCGATTGCCACAAAGACGTGAAGAGCCTGGCGCACGAGACTCCGCCGCAGAAAACACTATGCGCGAGTTGTCATGCGGATGCCAGGGAAGCGTACGCTCACAGCACGCACGCAAAGTTGACCGCGGCGGGCAGAGTCGCAGCCGATTGCCAGGACTGCCACGGAAGCGCTCACGAAGTGCTGGCTGGCGGCCATCCGGATTCGCCCCTGAACCACGCGCGCATCCCCGCGACATGCGGTCGATGCCATGGACAGAAATTCCTGATGGAGTCGAATGGCGTTAGCACTCAGCCCTTCGTCTCGTACCAGGAGAGCGTTCACGGAAAGGCCGTCGGAAACGGATCGATGAAGGCTGCGGTCTGCACGGATTGCCACGGTGCTCACGCCATTCTTCCCGCCAATGATCCGAAGTCGCCGATTTATAAATTCAGCGTGCCCGCGACCTGCGGCCAATGCCATACGGACATTCAGAACACCTTCAATGTCAGCATCCATGGGCAGGCGATCGCGCGCGGCAATCAGTTATCGCCGGTCTGCACGGATTGTCACGGAATCCACTCAATCAAGTCGCACAAGGACCCCAACTCGCCGGTTGCGGAACAGAACCTCTCCCGCGATACATGCGCGCGCTGCCACGAGGGTGTCCGGCTCTCGAGTGAATTTGGCATTCCGGGGAATCGGGTTTCGACGTATCTGGACAGCTATCACGGTCTGGCAGCAGAGGGTGGCTCCGTTGTTGCGGCGAATTGCTCAAGCTGCCACGGCGTTCATGACATCCTGCCTTCGAGCGATACGCGCTCCACGATCAACCGGGCCAATCTCGATGCAACCTGCGGCAAATGCCACAAGGGGGTGACGCAGAAGTTTGTCTTGACTCCCGTGCACCTCGCCGATGGGGTGCACCCCCGCGACATCGGATCAAAGATCACTCGGTGGGTCCGAATCGTCTACACGATTCTCATCCTCGGCATCATTGGCGCCATGTTCCTGCACAACTTCATCATCTGGCGGAGCAAAGCCGTGGCACGCCGGCACATGCAGAATCCCATGATGCAGCGGATGTCGGTCAATCAGCGCTGGCAGCACCTGATCCTGCTCTCGAGCTTCATCATCCTTGTGCTCACCGGATTTGCCCTCAAGTTTCCGGATTCGTGGTTCGCTCAGATGCTGGGCATGGGCGAACACGTCCGCAGCGTAGTGCATAGAATCGCAGGGGTCGTTCTGATCGCTATTGGGTTCTATCACGTCTTCTATATCGCCATCGCCGACGAAGGCCGGCGTTTGCTGCGCGACATCGCTCCGACCCCAAAGGATCTCAGCGATGCATTCCAGGCCATGCGCTACTATCTGGGACTCGGCGGGACAAAGCCGAAGTTCGGTCGATTCACCTACGGAGAGAAGGCCGAATATTGGGCGCTGGTCTGGGGCACAGCACTGATGGGTGTCACCGGAGTGATGATGTGGGCCAAGGTTTGGGTGGGCAACCTGTTGGCGCGCTGGTGGGTTGATGTCGCGACGACTGTTCATTTTTACGAGGCCATCCTCGCAACGTTGGCGATCATCGTCTGGCACTTCTACCAGGTCTTCGGCGATCCCGATGTGTACCCGATGAACTGGGCGTGGTGGGACGGCAAGATGCCGCTCGAGCACTATAGGCACGAACACGAACTCGATGTGGATTCGGTGCGATACCTCGACACCGATTCGAAAGATTAGAAACCCGCCTCGTCGGCTTCCGGCATTCCGACGATTTTTCCGATGCTGTTTCGCTACAACTCTGCATCGAAGTTACGTATGTCGGATGGTGGCACAGAGTTACCCGTAACATCCTCGGAGGAGCCCGCATGGGCTCCGGAAGCCTATGAGTGCTACCAGGGCGTTCTCAAAGGCCTGCTGGCCGCAGATGTGCCATTCGCCGTCAGCGGGGGGTTCGCTTTCCACCACCAAACCGGGATCTGGCGCACTACCAAGGATCTCGATCTTGTTCTTCCGCCGGATTCTGTTCCTCGCGCATTCGAGGTGCTGGTCCGCGAGGGTTTTGAAACCTACGTTCAGGATCCCGTCTGGTTGGCGAAAGCACGTCGAGGCGAGTATTTCGTCGATTTGATCACGGGGGTTGGCAACGCGACCCTCACCGTGGAGCAGTCGTGGATCGATCGGGCCCAGGAGGATCAGGTGCTCGGAATGCGATGCAAGGTTCTATCTGCAGAAGAGATGATTGCGTCGAAGCTGTTCGTTACACGCCGCGAACGTTTCGACGGCGCGGACACTGCGCATCTGCTCAGGGCCTGTGCGGCAAGCCTTGACTGGGATCGTTTGCGCGAACTCACAGAACCGCATTGGCAGGTGCTCTATTGGCATCTCGTGCTTTTCGCATATATCTATCCCGCGAATGCAGGCGATGTTCCACCCGGGATATGGCGAGAGCTCACTGAAAGCTTCAATCAGTCGGTTGCTTCGCCAGCGACGAATGGATCGTTTCGTGGGACCCTGATCGACCCCAAGATGTTCGCCATCGACGTGAACGAATGGGGTGAGCGCGACGTCTACCGTGAACTCTGGGACAACTATCCGCATCCACTTGAGGAGACCAATACAACCAGGAGCAGGGAATGAGGCTGGCAGCAGTAGCCGATATCCACCTCAAAGCTGAAAACCACGAACGAGACATCAAAGAGTTCTCAGCGGTTAACGAGCTTGCCGATGCACTGGTGATCGCTGGCGACCTCACCAATCACGGCAATCCCGAGGAAATGAAGGTCGTCCTCGGAGTGCTTCAGCACATTCACGTTCCCATCATTGCGGTTCTCGGCAACCACGACCACGAGAGCGGCCACCAGGACGAGATCGCGGGCATGCTCCGCGTGGCGGGAGTGCATCTGCTCGACGGCCAATGCTTCGAGGTGGACGGGATAGGCTTCGCCGGCACAAAGGGATTCTGCGGAGGCTTTGCGCCTTATGAACTGATGCCTTTCGGCGAGCAAGGAATTAAGACCTTCGTCGAGGTCGCGGAGCGCGAGGCCATCAAGCTGGACTACGGCTTAGCTCAAAGCCAGGCGAAGAAGAAGGTCAGCATTACCCACTATTCGCCAATCAAGGACACCATCGTCGGCGAGCCTGAGCCGATTTTTCCATTTCTCGGCAGTTCACGCCTCGAGCGGGCGCTCGAAACGCACAGACCGGTTCTCGCTCTGCACGGCCATGCGCACAAGGGGACGTTCTCCGCTGAGACGAAATCCGGCGTTCGTGTCTGCAACGTGGCGCTTCCGATTCTTCGTCAGCGCAGCGAAGAGCACCCGTTCGCACTTTTCCAGTTGTGAAGACGCCCTGCTCGTTGCACGAGCCGCAAAAATCAGTCGCGCGATGCGACCGGAACCTGAAAGTCGATTCCGTTGGAGCGATTGGCCTGCTGAGTCGCCGCAATGTCGATCTGATCGAGTGGAATCTTTTCAAAGTTCTCGCCGTCCAGATTGGTGAGCGTGTTTGAGGTGACCATATAATTCTGGATCTTCTGCGGCGCGCGCCCACCCTTGAAGATGACGGTCAGCGGCTTGGATGTGATCGGAGATGGTGCTGAAGGCGCAGTCGTCGCGAAGTGATATTCCTGACGCTGGGCTCCGATCGGGGCCGTAGCTGGTGCAGAGTTCTGTGGTGGTTGCTGTGGGTCCGGAGTAGCGCCGTAATCCGGGTAAGGTGGTTCGGGGCCATTGTCTGGACCCTGATCGGGACCCTGCTCGAGAGGGGCACTTTCGTTGAAGCCCTGCTCGTTTTCGGAGTAGTCCGTCGCTCCCCAGTCATAGAAGCCCGGATCGACCACATAGGGATAGACGTAATACCCAGGGTAGTATCCGTAAGAACCCCGGCCGTGATAGCGTCGGTCGTGATCGCGGCCCCGATAGCGTCCGCGGTGCGGATTTCGACCGGGGTTGCCGGGCTGGTGCTGATAGCCTCCGCCTGAAAAGTCGCGCCCGCGAAAGGGAAGTGGCGCGCCAGCCCTCACTGGGGGCTGTGGTCCACCCGGCATCGGAAGCCGACCCGGTGCTGAGAAGCTCGACGGCTGCTGCAATCCAACCAGACCGGAGTAACTGGGTGCTCGGCCCGCGTACCCTGGATGCGCAGCACCCCCAGATCCTGGATGCCCAAATGAGCCACCGTGAACTGCGACTCCTGCGTGACCACCTCCGCCGCTGTGGCCGGAGTAGCCGCCGGATCCCGATTGGTGCTGCGCCCATGCAGGAAACGCCAGAGCCACAGCCAACGCAAATGCAGCACGCGATCTCATACGGAGATTCTATCGCCGATTAGCTCCCGCACGATCCGGGGCATCCTGGCGCTCCTGGATATTTGACGCGTTGTCGGGGCCAATGTCAGTATGTGGGTCAGAACTGGTGTCCCCTGGCAGCCTCGTTCTGAGCGGTTCCGGCCGGTCCTCGAGAACTCGCCCCGAGAGGGGATCGAAATCATCCTCTTCCATTCGGCGCTGATCGACATCTACCGGTCCCGCTTCCGCGGCGATTTGTGCCTCCGGAGTGGAGTGCCCAGGCGCGACAACAGCATAATATTCAGGGTCTGATTCCAGGGTCTTTCCGATGTGATGGATCGCTGGGATCTCGGTTGTGCCCTCAAGCGGATCGGATCCGGCTTCTCGATTGCGGCGCAAATCATCAGAACGCGACTTCTTCTGGTCTTCAGTCATGCTTCCATCCTCTCGTGATCGGAAGCACACTCGCGCAATCGAGTTGCTTGTAGCACCGCGTTGACGGCCGGCTAGACTTGAGGCTATCCCGCTCTGCAAGCGGAGCTTATACGCGCCAGTCGTCCGCCCGCCAGTTGCGGATCCGCTCTTTGATCTGCTTGCGATCGAGATTCTGCGCCAGCGCCTGCCGGGCAAGTTCCACCACTTCATCGTCGGCCGCGAAGCGGAGTGCGATGAGCTGGTCCTCGGTCAGGCGATTGAGATTACTCTGCCACTCCTGTGGCGCGAGTGCCTGCAAACGCAGCCGCTCTTCGAGGCGGATCACACGATCCTGCACTTTGAGCGAATAGGTCCGGAGTTTGATCAAAGGTGCGACCACCACAAGCGATAAAACCAGATACCAACCCGAGGAGAGGCTCGGCTGACGGTACAAGTGGAATCCAGCGTAGACGAGATTAAGGAGGTAGGTTGCGAAAAGCAGGATGTGATAGGCGGGATCTAAACGTGCGTGGTTCTTAAGAGACTGCGTCTCACTCATGCGAGGCCATCGGTTCTTTCAGGCCGGAATTGGCTTCCGTAGCGGCAGGTACGTCTTCGCCCGCGCTTGCAGCAGCGACGCTGTGGACCTGTTCACTGGCGTTGAGCGCATTCTCCGTTGACGTGCCGGGCAATGTCAACGCAGTCAGATCGTCAGGCGTGAGCTTCTGCGGGTTTTTCGGAATGAGCCGATAGCGTCCGTGCATGACGTAGTCGGCAAACAGTCCGCCCGCCACGTACGGATTCAGGAGCGCGATCGGCACCGCGTAGCCGGTCGTGATCAGCGACTCCGAAATACCTTTGTTCGTTCGGCTCAGACGCCGGTATCCCGGCACCTGCGGAATCTCATAAACCTCCAGGTGAATATCCGGGTGTTTCTTCGCATAGCGAACCAGCTTGAAAGTAATCTGTTTGGGCGTGGTCATACCCGCATCCGGAAAGAAACTGCGCCGGAATCTGCCCGGGAAATAGACGTTCAGCACCTTGCGCGAGAAGTCCGCGCAGTTGTTGTACAGAAGTTCGAAATGGGAGCGATTTTTGTCCTTATTCATTCGCTCGATGAACGCGTCATCCTGTTCCTCTGTCGTGTCGAAGCGGAAAGCATACATTCGCCGTTCATAGGTAACACCGACAAGCTGGGCCCAGCCCCCATGCCAGAAGTCCCCCTTACGAACGTCTTTGCCTAGAACCAGCAGATGGGCCTCGTGATATTGATTGCGGATACGGTGCACCGTTTCGCGATTCACCCGGTCCGGGACTTCCGAAATATCCTCGACCGAGTAGAGATAAGGAACGAGTGGAATTACGACCCAGTCGTGATGAGCCACGTCGCTGTATCGAGAGATGACCGATCCGAGTTCGCCCGGCTCGCAGCGACGCAACTTTGTGGGGCTGGCGGCACAGATGCGTGCGAAATAGATCGCGGTGTGGCCGGTTGGATTCAACGTTCCGAAAAAGCCGTAAGGCTCTTCGAGCAGCAGTGCGGCCTGTGCCTGCGGACGCGGCGCGCTGGCAATGAGGGCCGCGAGGGCACAAAACATCAAAACGATTCTGCGGGGGGCGCGCATCATCGGCTAGAGCAACTCCGTGGACCGATCTTCTTTCTCAAGTATCGCGGAAAATCCAACAAATATAGACAGTGATTGTGCCAGATTGTGATTCTGTCCCAATCGCCGGTAACAAATGTAGCTTGCTCTCGTGGCAAGGCTCACAGGCACACTCCGAGCGGCATTTTGCTTTTTCCGAACAGACCCGGTTTTTTGCGAATTGTTGCGCTAAGTCGAGTGATTTCCATCTTGGCGGCAGAAATGACGCCAAAAGGGCTGCTCTGATAAGTTTCTCTTTCGAGAAAATCTTGCAAGTCGAGGCCATCATGCGCATTTCTTTCATGTCACTCGTGATTTTTGCGTGTTCTACCGTTGTTTCGGGGCAGGTGAGCCTGCCTAAAATCCTTTCGAGCCACATGGTTGTACAGCGTGACTTACCCGTACACGTCTGGGGTAAGTCGGCACCTGGCCAGAGTCTGACTGTGGCATTCAGGGGGGAGTTGCGGACCGTGAATGCCGATCCGCTTGGCCACTGGAATGCCTACCTCAAACCCGGCCCGGCGGGCGGTCCGTTCGCATTGACGGTGACACCCGGTCCGGCGCCGGACCAGGCTGCAAATCAACCGGCAATCACGCTCGACGACATCATGGTGGGCGATGTCTGGGTCGCCTCCGGACAGTCCAACATGGAATTTCCCCTGAGCCGAGCTAGTACCGCGGCCCAGGATCTACCCAACGCAGCCAATCCGCAGATACGTCTCTTGATGATTCGCAAGCGGGCCGCAGACTATGCAATGTGGGATGCGGATACGGACGGCTGGACTCCGTCGAATCCCGAGACGGCGAAAGAATTCTCCGCGGTTGCCTGGTACTTCGCCCGCGATATCGCTGAGCGCCAGCACGTCACGATCGGTCTCATCGACGCGACGTGGGGCGGTACCGTAGGCGAGTCCTGGGTCCGTCTGACTGCTCTGGGAGAAGACGCCTCGCTCGCGCCAATTTTTGTTGCGCGAGGGAAGATGACCGACGACGCTGCCGACGCCGTCGCCGAACAAGCAGACGAGAAACGCCAGCAGGATGAGGCAAAAGCAGCCGGTAAGCCGATCCCGCAGTTTCCATGGCATCCGCCGCTCAATAGCTGGGGTCCCGGCCTGCTTTGGAACGGAATGATCGCGCCCCTCACGGCTTTGCCGATCCGGGGAGCCCTCTGGTACCAGGGAGAGAGCAACAGCGCGCTCGCCCGGGTACATTCCTACGATCGCGTGATGCGAAC
>Ga0105240_10012384_pt1 | contig 11778 bp, 11 predicted proteins | sample KBSC54metaG_FD_80426 | JGI IMG/M metagenome (GOLD analysis project Ga0105240, IMG submission 80426) | Corn rhizosphere microbial communities from Kellogg Biological Station, Michigan, USA - KBS C5-4 metaG | ecosystem: Host-associated > Plants > Roots > Rhizosphere > Soil | place: Michigan, USA...
CTGGAGGCGGTCACCGCGATGCCCGGGTGGTTGTAGGAAGAGGTCTCGGCGCTGTCGCTGCCGCCGTAGCTGTTGCTGATGGCGGTCACGCCCGGCACGCTCGCCGCGTAGTTCACCGCGGTGGCCAGGTTGGCGAACGAGTTGCTGCTCGCCTCGACCAGCAGGATGTGGCAGGTCGGGCAGGTGGCCGAGACCATGTCGATGTCCAGGCTCTCCTCCACCGACCAGCTGGCGTTGTTCTTCGGCAGGTTGGTGGTGCTACCGGTCTGGCTGACCTTCTTGAAGCAGCCGTTGGCGGTGGTGCAGGCCGGCAGGCCGAACTGCGAGCGGTAGACGCCCAGGTCCGACTCGGCGTTCGGGTCGTTGTAGGCGTCGACGATCGCGACGGTCGAGGTGCTCGATCCGGAGAGCTTGTAAGCGCTCTGGATGTCGGCCGGGTTCAGCCCGGACGGGCTGCTGGCGTTCGGGTTGGCGCCGTTGTTGTTGACCATCGTCTGCGCGAAGCAGGCGGCGTAACCCTTCGAGGCCGCGGCACACGCGTGCAGGGCGTGCTTGCCGGTGGCCGAGGGAGTGCTTGCCGAGGCGGCGCCGACGGCGCTCAGGGCGGCGAGCCCGATGGCCGCACCCGTGACGACAAGCCTGGTGGAGAACTTCATTGAACCTCCATTGAGGGGAATAGGGCAGCCCGGCACACCGGTCATCCAGGGCGATGAGCCTGGTAGGTGGTGTTGGGGGTGAATAGATAATGAACGGCGCAACGTAAAACCTTCATTAAGCGCCTGAATAGGTCAATAAGCTTTTATCGCCAGCGACAAACGACACTGCGATGACGGCCGCCGTGTAGGTTGTAGCCGCTGTCACCTGGAGCGGAGAGCGGTGTGCATCGATACCAGATTCGCCTTGACTGGACGGGTAATCGTGGCACCGGCACGAGTGGCTATCGAGACTACGACCGGCGGCACGAGGTGCGGGCAACCGGCAAGCCGATGATCGCCGGATCTGCGGACCGGAGTTTTCGCGGGGATAGCAATTGTTGGAATCCCGAAGAATTGCTACTCGCCGCGCTGGCGCAATGCCACCTGCTTTCCTTCCTGCACGTGGCCGCTGACTGCGGGGTGGTGGTCACCGGCTACAGCGACGAGGCCGTTGGCAGCATGCGGCTGAATGCGGACGGCAGCGGCGAGTTCACCGAGGTGGTGCTGCGGCCCCGGGTGCAGGTCGCCTCGGCGGAGATGATCGAAGCCGCGCAGCGACTGCACGAGCGGGCGCACTCGCTGTGCTTCATCGCGCGTTCGGTCAACTTCCCGGTGCGCCACGAGCCGGTTGCCGAGGCCGGTGAGCCGGTCGGGTGAGCCTCCGGTCGAGCGAACCCATCCGGATCCTCGGACGCGGGCATCCCGCCATCCGGGCCAGCCACGGCAAGACGCTGGAGCTGACCGCCGAATCCGCGATCACCGCCCGGGCCAGTTGCGTGGTCGGGGTCGGCGCACAACTGCCGGCGTATCCGGTGGCCGGACCGATCCGGCTGACCCTGTCGGCGGCCGATGCGTCGGTCAGCTGGCGGGCGATCGGCAACTCGAGCTGGTGGCCGGCCAGCGGTTCGGCGGTGATCCGGCGCAGTGGGCAGCGGTTGCCGGACACCTTCGCCACCGATGCGGAGGTGGCGGCCGGCGACCTGCCTCGCTCGCTGACCGAGGCGCTGGCCGATCCGGCCACCACCGTCGCCCTGCTGGTGGAACGGGCCGCCTGGCCGGCCACCGGTCCGGCCACCTTGGTGCGCTGCCGGCTGGCCGGCACCGGCCCGGACCGGTTGCTGGCCGAAGCGGCGGCGGCCGGAGCGGTGCTGGCCGAGGATCCACCGGCCCGGGCCTGGCTGAGCTCGGCCGGGATACCGGTCTCGGCCACCGCTACCGCGGCCGGCTGCCTGGCCGCCGGTGGCCGAGTGCTGGCGGTGGCCGGCGGCGAAGGCAGCGACCTGACCGGCTTGCTGGCCGCGGCCGATGCGGTCGAGGTGCTCGGGCTGCCGGCCGAGCTGGCGGTCTCGGCCGCCGCGGCCGACCACGCCCCGGTGCTGCATGCCGAGGGCGTCCGGTGGCGGGAACTGCCGCTGCTGGCCGCGGCCCATCCGGCGATGGCGCTGACGTTCCGCTGCCCGGCCGACCGGCTGCCCCGGCTGCTCGCCGAACTCGGCCGGGAACGGTCCAGCCTGGTGCTGGCAGCGATGGACGACCCGGAACGGCCGGTGCGCGGCGACCTGGCCAGCCTGCCGCTACCGGACCGGGGTGAGGTGGCCTGCCGGGTCGCCGGGCTGCCCGCCATCGCCGACGGACCGGCCATCGAGCCGTCCGAGCTGGTTCGCCAACTGCTGGCCCAATCGGTGACGCCGCGCACCGTCGCGCTGGCGGTGGCCGCGCTGCCCGGCTGGTCACGGCGCGCGGCGTACCAGTATGTGCTTGCGCTGTCGGAGCAATCCGCGCGCTGAGGCTTACCTCCGGCCGGCGGCGGCAGCCGCCGAGGGGTTGATCACGCCGGCCAGGGCCAACACCGCCAGCCGGTCCCGGGACGAATGCAGCCGGCGGGTCCACGACGTTGCCAGCTCGGCGATCCCGGCATCGTCGAGGTAGCGCGCCTCGCCCAGCCGCCAGCCGTGCCGGGCGTATCCCGGCGCCAGATCCGTCATCGCCGACTCGGGGGTGGGCTCGGCGTGGCCGCCGACCTCCGGCACCGGTGGCCGCCAGGCATGCAGGTTCAGCGTGATCAGGAACCGGGCGTCCGGGGTGCAACGGCTGGCCAGCTCGTCGAGCATTGCCGAGCCGTCGTCCAGCATGCCGCGCAGCAGGCTGCCCCACGGCATCAGCACATGCAGCTCGCCGATGCCGGTCAGTTCCGGTGGCAGTTGCTCGGCGGCTGCCCAGACGAAGATCAGGTTGGCCGCGTCGGACCGGCCGGACACCTTGCGCAGGTTGTCCTTGGCCGCGTCCAGGCCGACGATCAGCTCCTCCGGACGTTGCCGGGCCAGCTGCAGCGCGTGCTTGCCGTCCCCGGTGCCGATGTCCAGCACCACGCCGCGGTACCGGGCGGCCAAGCCGGCGAACTCGGCTGGTGGCAGCTCGATGATCTGCTTGCCCCGGATCCGCCGCACGGAGCGAGGCTAACCCGCCGGCTGATCAGCCACCGACGCAGGCGCTTGCGCGGCGCGGGACGGGTGGTTTGACTCGGATCATGGCGCAGTCCCGGGAGAAGCTGGCGACCTACCGGCACAAGCGGGATTTCGCGCGCACGCCCGAGCCGGCCGGGAACGCTGAGCCGTCCAGCAGCACTGAGCCGTCCGGGAACGCTGAGCCGGCCGGCAGCACTGTGCCATCCAACAGAACTGAGCCGTCCAGCGCTGAGCCGTCCGGGAGCTCAGCCGTCCGGCGGTTCGTGGTGCAGCGGCACCGGGCCCGGCGGTTGCATTACGACTTCCGGCTGGAACTCGACGGGGTGCTGGTCAGCTGGGCGGTGCCCAAGGGCCCGACGCTCGATCCCGGCGTGCGCCGAGGTGCGTTCAAGGTCGAGGACCATCCACTGGAGTACTTCGACTTCGAGGGGGTCATTCCGGCCGGCGAGTACGGCGGTGGTGACGTCATCGTCTGGGATGCCGGTAGCTGGGCACCGCACGGCAAGGACGAGCAGACCGACCCGGCGCGTGCGATCGCGGCCGGCGAGCTGCATCTCGAGCTGGCCGGGCAGAAGCTGCACGGGGTGTTCGTGCTGGTCCGTACCGGAACCGACTCGGGCGGTAAGGAGAGCTGGCTGCTGCTGCACAAGCACGACGACTTCGCGGTCTCCGGCTGGGACGCCGAGGACCATCCGAAGTCGGTGCTGACCGGCCGTACCAACGACGAGGTGAAGGCGGATCCGGATCGGCTGTGGCGCTCGGACCTGCCGGCCGACCAGGCGGCGATACCGCTCAAGCCGGCCGGCCCGACCGAGGACGAGTTGCGCGAGCTGGACGAGTTGCGGTCCTCGGGCAGCTGGCAGATCTTCGGCCGGGAGCTGCGGGTGACCAACCTGGAGAAGGTGCTGTTCCCGGCCCGCACCGGCCAGCCGCCGGTGACCAAGCGCGAGCTGCTGCGCTACACCGCCTGCATCGCGCCGACCGTGCTGCCCTACCTCAAGCAGCGCGCGCTGAACATGCATCGGTTTCCCGGCGGCGCGGAGACGAAGGGCTTCTGGCAGAAGGAGCTACCCTCGCACGCGCCGGACTGGCTGCCGCGCTGGGACAACCCGGACGCCGACCCGGGCGAGTCGCGTACCTACCTGGTGGCCGACGAGCCGGCCGCGCTGCTCTGGGCGGCCAACTTCGGTGCGCTGGAATGGCACGCCTGGACCTCCCGGGTGGACCGTCCGCAGGCGCCGACCTATGCGTTGATCGACCTGGACCCGGGCCGGACCACCAGCTGGGACGACCTGCTGGTGCTGGCCCGGCTGCACCGAACCGCCTTTGAGCATCTGGGTATCGTGGCCCGGCCCAAACTGACCGGCCGGCGCGGCATCCAGATCTGGATCCCGATCGCGCCCGGCCCGAGCTTCGACGAGGTGCGGGACTGGGTGGAGCAGCTGTCCCGCACGGTGGGCGCGGTGGTGCCGGAGCTGGTCAGCTGGAAGTGGCAGGTCTCCGACCGGGGCGGCCTGGCCCGGCTGGACTACACCCAGAACGCGATCAACAAGACGCTGGTCGCGCCGTACAGCCCGCGGGCGGCACCCGGCGCACCGGTCTCGGCGCCGATCGACTGGGACGAGCTGGACGATCCGGCGTTGGCCCCGGACGCCTGGACCGTCCGCACCCTGCCGGATCGGCTGGCCGAGCGCGGCGATCTGTTCGCGCCGGTGCTCGACCATCGGCAGCGGCTGCCCGAACTGCACTGAAGCTGATCGGTCGATTGCTGATCGGTCGATTGCTGATCGGTCGATTGCTGATCGGTCAATTGCTGATCGGTCAATTGCTGATCGGTCAATTGCTGATCGTCAATTGTGGAGAGTTTTCCACCGCTGCGGTGGAAAACTCTCCACAATCCGCGCCGGCTAGGCGGACTCGCCGGCTAGGCGGGCTGGTCTAAGTCCGGCAGGCCGGGCAGGGCATGCGAGCCGTGCCGCGCCTTGGCCATCAGGTAGCCGAGGTTGGCCGCCGACACGTGCACCCCGGTCGGCACCCGCTCGTCCACGATGAACCCCAGCTCGGTCAACTGCCGGACCTTGTCGGGGTTGTTGGTGAGCAGCCGCAGCCGGCCGATATCCAGCGCCTGCAGCATCTGGCCGGCCACCGTGTAGTCACGGGCGTCCTCGGCATGGCCGAGCGCGCGATTGGCCTGGTAGGTGTCCAGCCCACCGTCCTGCAGCGCGTAGGCGTCGATCTTGTCGTAGAGCCCGATCCCCCGGCCCTCCTGGCGCAGGTACAGCAGGTAACCGCCGGCCGTCGCGATCCGCTCGACCGCCTCGCGGAGTTGCGGGCCACAGTCGCAGCGTTCGCTGCCGAACACCTCGCCGGTCAGGCACTCGCTGTGCAGCCGGACCAACGGGATCTCGGCCGGATTGCCCAGCGCGAGCGCGACATGTTCCCGGCCGTCGGCCAGCCCGTGAAAGGTGATCAGCCGGGCGCTGGTCGCGTAACCGTCCACGAAGCGCAGCGGAATGCCGACCTCGGTACGTATCGCCGGCTGCGGGCTTCCAGACATGACGGTCAACCTCCGCAGAACCGGCTGGACAGCGCGTACCGGAGCAGCACCACGTCGCCGATCCGGCGCACCTCGGCCAGCGATGCGCGCCGGCCGGGGTGCCAGGGGAAGCTGCCGTCGCCGACGAACCGGCTCGCCCGGGAATCGCCGACGAAGAACGGCGCCACCACCACCTGCAACTCATCGGCCAGGTCGGCGGTCAGGAACTGGGTGTGCAGGCTGCCGCCACCCTCCACCATCAGCCGATTCACCCCACGGGACAGCAGATCCTCGCTCACCGTGCGCATGTCCAGCTGGGCTCCGGCATCCACCACGGTGGCAACCGCCGCCAGCCGTTCCGTGGTGGCCGGCACCGCCGAGCTCGGGCAATACACCAGCTTCTCGGCCTCGCCGGTGGTGAAGAAGTCGGCGTCGGCGTCCAGGCACCCGCCAGCGGTCACGGTCACCTTGATCGGCGACGGCGGCAATCCGCGCGCCATCCGCTCCCGGCGGCGCTCCGCGGTCCGGACCAGCAACCGGGGATTGTCGTTGCGTACCGTCGCCGCGCCGACCATGATCGCGTCGCAGCTCGCCCGCACCGCGTCCACTCGATCCAGATCTGCCTCATTGGATAACGGCAATCGTTTGACCGTCGCCCCGTCGAGGTAGCCGTCCAAGGACATGCCGCAGCTCAGCAGGGTGTAGGGACGATCAGCCATGGGCGCCGACCGGGAGCCGCGGCGCGCTCGGCCGCAGGCGTGACTCGCGCAGCGCACCGACCAGCAGCACGACAGCACCCGGCAGCGTTGCCGCGAAGGTCATCACCCCATACACGGTAGCGACCGCGACTCCCTGGCTCATCCCTAGGCCTGCCGCGCCGAACGCCCAGGCGGCCACGCCCTCCCGCGGACCCCAACCGCCGACGTTGACCGGCACCGACATGGCCAGCAACACCAGCATGGCCAGCGGCAGCAACAGGCTCGGCGAGCCGGCCGTGCCCGCGGTCCGCGCGGCGATCAGGAACACGGTCACGTGGCCGGCCACCGCCACCGCCGAGGTCAGCGCGATCAGCACGCCGGCCGGCCCGCGCAGCGCGGCCAGGTCGGCGCGGATCGTCCGGATCAGCTTTGCCGACCGGGATGTTCTGGATGTTCGGGGCTCGAGGTAGCGGGCTGCCAGCAGAGCCGCGGCCAGCATCGTCACAAGGCAGCCGGCGAGTACCGGCAGCAGCGGACGCAGTGGCCTTAATGGAGGCAGCGGCGAGGCGAAGCCGGCCAGTACCACGGCCGCCAGCACCAGCTGCACCACCTGACCGGCGGCCCGATCCCAGACCATCGCGCGCAGCCCACGGCCCACATCACCGCTCGCGCGGCCGTGCTGCAAACCTCGGTGGACGTCACCGAGCACCCCGCCGGGCAGTGCGCTGTTGAGGAACTGCGAGCGGTAGTAGTAGCCGATCGCGGCCGGCAGCCGCAGTTCGACGCCCAGGCCACGGGCGACCAGTCGCCACCGCACCGCCGCGCACACCGTGGTGCCGGCGGTGATGCCGGCCGCGGCCAGCAGCGGCCAGCCGCGGATCGTCCGCAGGCCGTGCAGGAACGCATCCGTACCCAGCCGCCAGACCAGCACGGCCAGGATCACCGCTCCGCCGGCCAGCCGGAGCCACCCCACGGTACGGCCCATCGGCTGGCTGCCCTTCTGCTCGGCCCCGGGTTGCCTCGAGGCACGCTTCGGCCCTGAGAGCCTCCGCAGCTCGGTAACCCTCGTCAACCGATACGAGGACGGCAACCGCGCGGTTCAGGCGGTTCAGCCCGGCAGGGCGGCGACCTCGGTCAGCACGGCGGCAACCCGGGCCACCGTGTCCGGCCAGCCCGGCAGGCTCAGCCGGCGGCTGCGGGCGGCCACCCGCAGCCGCTCGCGCAGCTCGGCATCGTCCAGCCAGGCGCGCAGCGCACCGGCCAGGGCGGCCGGATCCTCCGGTGGGATCAGCAATCCGGGCAACCCCGGCTCGCATGGTGCGGCCCGAACCGGCGCTGCACTAGCGCTGGAACGTGGCTTCGGGCCGCACCATGCGTCGCCGCCCTCGGACAAGGCTTCCGGCACCCCGCCGACCGCGGTGGCCAGCACCGGCAGCGCGTGCCCCAGCGCCTCGGTGATCACCATGCCGTAGGCCTCGGCCCGGGACGGCAGCACCAGCAGATCCGCCGACCGGTAGGCCTGGTCCAGCGCCTCGCCGACGGCCGGGCCGGTCAGCTCGACCCGATCGGCGAGGCCGGCCGTGGCGACCTGCCGCCGTACCCGCTCGACGAACGCCGGATCGCGGTCGAGCGGGCCGAGCAGGGTGCAGTGCCAGGGCCGGCCGGCCAGCTCGGCCAGTGCGGTCACCAGCAGGTCCTGGCCCTTGTGCGGTGCCACCGCCGCCACGCACAACAGCCGGTGGCCGGCGGCCGTGCCGGCGGCCGGCTCGGCCCGATCCGCCCCCGGCCGCGCTACGTGCACCGCCTCGAGCGGCTGGCGGGCCAGCAGCTGGTCGCGGGTCCAGTCGCTGGTGGTGATCACCGCGGCCGCCGCGGCCAGTACAGCCCGGTCGGCCGGCTGCGGCATGTGCACCAGGACCACCAGCCGGAGCCGGCCCGCGTGCGCGGCCAGTGCATCCGGTGCGCTGGCCGCGACCAGGCCGTCCACCAGCAGCACCGCGCCGTCCGGCAGGCTGGCCAGCGCCAGTGCGTCGCCGGTTCCGGCGGCCGGCTCCGGCCAGCAGCCGGTGGCCCGATGCCACCGGACGTCCCAGCCGGCCGCCGCAAGCCCGGCACCGAGCCGGCGGCCATAGCCGTTGCCACCGCTCGGCTCGTCGAAGCCGTCCGGCACCAGGAAGTGCACCGTGGCCATCCCGGCGCTCGATCTACAGCGGGCGCTCGTAGCTGGCCCAGGCGACGTGCGACTCGTGCAGGGTCACCGCGATGCCGGCCAGCTCGTGCGCGTGCTCGCCCAGCTTTCCGTCCCGCACCTGGTCTGCCAGCCGGTCGGCGATCGTCTGGGCGAGCACCTCGGTGGTGGTGTTCCGGCCGGAAAACTCTGGCAATTCGTCCAGGTTGCGGTAGCTGTAGCCAGCCACGATCGCGTGCAGCAGCTCACCCGCCGCACCGATGTCGACCACGATGCCGTCCGGATCGAGGCTTTCCCGGCGGAAGGTGGCATCGACCAGGAACGTCGCGCCGTGCAGCCGCTGCGCGGGCCCGAACACCGCACCGGACAGGCTGTGCGCGATCATCATCGAATCGCGGATCGTCACGCTGAACACGGGTCACTCCTCATAGCTGATCGTGTGGCATAGCACCGGAAGTTCGGCCAGCCGGCCCATCAGCGTGGGCAGTTCGGCGAACGCGGACGAACCGGTGAGCAAGGCGTCGAAGGCCGGATCGGCCAGCAACCGCAGGGCAATCGCCAGCCGGTCACGGGTGCTGTGATTCGTCCGGCGGGCCGCAGCCACCGTACCGACCTGGCTGGCTTGAATCCTCAGCCGCCGGGAGTGGAACGCCGCGCCGAGGGCCACCGTGGCCGGCGCGTCGCCGTACCAACTGAGCTCCAGCACCGTCCCTTCCGGCGCCAGCAGGTCCAGCGCGAGCTGCAGCCCGGCCGAGCTGGCGCTGGTGTGCACCACCAGATCCTGCTCGCCGGCCGCTTGCCCGGGCCGGGCGAATTCCACCCCGAGCGCCTCGGCGACCGGCTGCCGGGACGGATCGATGTCGACCAGGGTTACCCGCACCGCGGGGAACCCGGCGAGCAGCCGGGCGACACAGCAACCCACCATGCCGGCGCCGATCACGGTCACGGCGTCGCCGATCCGGGGTGCTGCGTCCCAGAGCGCGTTGATCGCGGTCTCCACCGTGCCGGCCAGCACCGCCCGCCGGGCCGGCACTCCCTCGGGCACCGGGACCACTGCCGCGGCCGGCACCACGTAGGCGCTCTGGTGCGGGTACAGGCAGAACACCGTGCGGCCGGCCAGCTCCGGCGGCCCGTGTTCCACCACGCCCACGTTGAGGTAGCCGTACTTGACCGGGCCGGGGAAGTCGCCGTCCTGGAACGGCGCACGCATCTCGGTGTACTGGCTCACCGGCACCCCACCGCGGAACACCAGCGACTCGGTGCCCCGGCTGACCGCCGACCAGAGGGTACGTACCAGCACGTCGTCCGGGCCTGGTTCGGGCAACGACTCCGGACGGATCTCACCGATGCCGGGCTCACTGATCCAGAACGCCCGCGCCTCGCGCCGCAACCGCACTCCTCTGCTAGATCCGTGCTCGGGTGAACCGCGACGTTACCGGTCCCGTGTCCATGAGGTGTAGCCGAGAAGATCATCGATCCGCTCGGGGCGAGGCGATCCGGGAGGTGTGATGCGCACGGTGGCCATCGAGCCGGCGGCCGGGACGGCCTTGCTGGTGCTGCTGGCCGGCACCGCCGGCCTGGGTCCGCTCGGGGTCGGCGCGGGGTTGGCCTGCCTGCTGGGCACCACCGTCCTGCTGGCCCGCGGTCTGGCCCGCGCCGGGCGTCCCGGGCCGAGCCTGGCCGACCGGATCACGCTGGCCCGGGCCGGACTGGTCGCGGCGGTCACCGCGCTGGTGGTGGACTCGTTCGGCGGGGCGGCCAGCCCCGTCCTGCTCACCTGCGTGGCGGCCGGCGCGCTGGTGCTGGACGCACTGGACGGACAGGTCGCCCGGCGCCGCCGGGCATGTACCGAACTCGGTGCCCGGTTCGACATGGAGGTCGACGCCTTCCTGATCCTCGCGCTCAGCTGTTACGCGGCACCCCGGTTCGGCGGCTGGGTGCTCGCCATCGGCCTGGCCCGATACGGCTACGCCGCGGCCGGCTGGCTGCTGCCCTGGCTGCGTGAGCCAGTGCCGCCGCGCTACTGGAACAAGGTGGTCGCGGCGATCCAGGGCATCGTGCTCACCGTCGCCGCCTCCGGCCTGCTGCCGGCGGCGGTCAGCACGGTCGCCCTGATCGGTGCGCTGGTGTTGCTGGCCGAATCGTTCGGCTGGCAGGCGAGCTGGCTGGCTCGCCGGCATGCACTGCCTCGACGGCATGCGCTGGCTCGCCGGCATGCGCTGCCTCGACGGCATGCACTGCCTCGCCAGCGCCACCTGGCTGGCCGGCATTCTGATCTCGCCGCACCGCTGAGGCCGGCCCATGGCTGAGCTGACCGCCACCCCGGTGGCCGAGCCCGTCGCACCGGCGACCGGTGGCCGGCCCCGGCTGGCCACGACGCTGGCCCGGATCGGTACCGGGCTGGCGTTCGGCGTGGTCTTCCTGGCGCTGGTCGCACCGGACCGGCCGGAACAGCTCCGGGCCGCCGGATTGCTCCGGATCCCGGTGGAAGGCCTGCTGCTGCTCACCCTCGGCGTGCTGCTGCCGGCCCGCGGCCGCCGGGCGGCGATGGCATTGCTCGGCGTGCTGCTGGGACTGCTGAGCCTGATCAAGGTGCTCGACCTGGGCTTCGTGGAGGAGCTGGACCGGCCGTTCAACCCGGTGATCGACTGGGGCAACATCGGACCGGCGATCGGCGTGCTGCGCGATTCGATCGGCCGCGGCTGGGCCGACCTGGCGGTGGCCGGTGCGCTGGCCCTCGCCGCCGGACTGGTCACCGTGGTGACGCTGTCGGTGCTGCGGATCGGCCGGGTCGCCGCCCGGCATCGCCGGGCCAGCCTGCGCGCCGCCGCCGCACTAGGCCTGGCCTGGGTGGTCTGCGCCGGGTTCGGGGTGCAGCTGGTGCCGGGCGCCCCGGTTGCCGCCAGCTCGGCCGTCCGGCTGGCCGCCGATCAGCTCCGCAACACCCGAGCCGCGGTGGCCGACCAGCAGCGGTTCGAATCCGCTCTGGTGGCAGGTGATCCGGCCAGTCGGCTGCCGCGGCTGCTGGCCGGGCTGCGCGGCAAGGACGTGATCGTCGCCTTCGTGGAGAGCTACGGCGAGGTCGCGGTGCAGGACTCCAGCTTCTCGCCCGGCGTCGACGCGGTGCTGGGTTCCGGCACCCGGACGCTCGCCGCGGCCGGGTTCGGCAGCCGCAGCGCGTTCCTGGACTCCCCCA
>Ga0105240_10012385_pt1 | contig 11778 bp, 8 predicted proteins | sample KBSC54metaG_FD_80426 | JGI IMG/M metagenome (GOLD analysis project Ga0105240, IMG submission 80426) | Corn rhizosphere microbial communities from Kellogg Biological Station, Michigan, USA - KBS C5-4 metaG | ecosystem: Host-associated > Plants > Roots > Rhizosphere > Soil | place: Michigan, USA...
CCGTCTTGCCGCCGTCGCCGCCGTACTCAGGTGCGAGTACCAGCTTGTTTTGCACGTTGTCAAAATAACACTCCGGCCAGCCATAGTCGCCGCCCTGTTGCACTTTCAGAAGTTCCTCAGCGGGCAGCTCCGCCCCCTGCTGCGGCGTGTACAGGTGCGACCAGTTGTCGCCGAGCTGATCGCGTCCGTGTTGAGTTGCGTACAAGCCAGTGCCGGCCGGGTCGACTGTAATGCCGTCAGCGTTGCGTATTCCGGTAGCGTAACGCTCGGCAGGGGAGAAAATCTGTCCGGTCTTGTTGGCATCGTAGCGCCAGATGCCGGCGCGTGTCTCAAGCTCCGTACAGGGCTTGTCGCCCGGGATGTTAGCTGTACGGTTCTCCTTCTGGCAGGAGTTTGTCGCGCTGGCGACATCAACATAGAGCGCGCCTTGCGCGTCAATGGCGAATGGATGCATGGGGTGATCGCCCGTGAGCGGCATTCCCGAGACAATGACCGCGGGCTTGCCGGTAGGCACGCTAGATTCGGCAGACAACGTATAGCGCAAGATACGATCATTCATCTCGGCATACAGCGCGCCATGATAAAGGCCGATGCCGGTGCCGCCGGCGCTGCCGGCCTGGGCAGTGTCGCCGAAACGAATGTTGACATCTGCGCGGCCGCTGCCGCTCTTATCCTGGAGCGCAACGAGAAAACCGCCGTCGTGCGGCTTATCGTTGCCGTAATACCGGCCGCTCCAGGTGTTGACATACACCACGCCATCAGGCGCCACCACGAGGTGGCGCGCATGCCCTATCTTGTCGGCAAACACAGTGGCGCAGAATCCATGGGGCAGTTTCAGGCCGCCATTACCTGCCGGACAGGTACCCCCCGTCCCTGCAGTACCCTGTCCATCCTGCGCGTCGGATGGCAAAGCCGCTGTGAGTACCACGGCGCCGGCGAGCATCGTAGCAAGCCATTTCGTGCTCGCGCCGCCGGCGCAGCGCACGAGCCTCGAATCTACAGCGACGTCACACTTGAGCACGGTGGGCCTTTAATGCTTGCGAGGGAGCTGGGGATATTACGAGACCTTTGTGACGCCTTCCACAGAACGCCACGCGGAAGTAGACCTTGGCCCTGTGCCTGCCAGGAAATTTTGCGCAAAATAAATCCCCTTTTGGAACAACACGACGATGCAGGTCGTTTTTATGAGTTGCCGACTGAAAGCATTCGCTTGGCATTTCTCCGGTAGCGCTACGGTACTACTGATTGTACTGGGCACTTTGTACTTGGGGTGGTATCGCTGGCCGGGCTGGTACCTTACAGGCGTACTGCACATAGTGCCCATTATGGTTGGGGTGGATGTCGCGCTGGGCCCCTTGATTACCCTGTTGATCGCGAATCCAAGCAAACCTGCGCGCGTTCTGGCTCGCGACGTCTCTATCATAGTAGCGGTGCAGTTGGTCGCGCTTGTCTACGGCTCCATCACGCTATGGCACGGGCGGCCCCTGTATTACGCTTTCTCCGTCAACGAGCTCTCAGTGATCCAGGCACAGGATATTGACCCCGCTGAGCTGGTACGCGGCCGGCAGCAGAATCCTAACTTCGCGCCCCATTGGTACAGCCTGCCGCGCTGGATCTGGGCGCCTCTACCGGATGATGAGAAAACACGTAGTACCATCGTTGCAGCCGCCATTCAGGGCGGCAACGATGTGACGGCGATGCCGCGCTATTACAAAGACTGGGCCGCGGGGCTACCCGAGCTACGCAAACAACTCGTGAGAGTTGGCGACTCGCGATTCTTCTCAATCCCGCAGCGAAAGTTGTTGCAGCAACGCATGCAGCAAAAGGGATTTGCTCCGCAGGGGCGGATAACACTTGCCATGACTGGGCGCGATGTGCCGCTGCTGGCGGTGTTTGATCCCGGTACGCTGAAAATCAAGGATCTGCTGCTAGCAAAGCCGTAGGCCCAGCGGGTCGCACACGCAGCGATACCATCACGAGGGGCCGCGGCCAAAAATACGCCGCCAGGCACAGCATCGCGAGGGGGTCACTAGCTGCACCTGGCGGCGCTCGGACATTGAATCAACGTCCGTGACTGTGTAGTTGCAATGCGCGTGCCAGGCCGCTGACGCTGTGCAGCTACCGCAAAACAAGCACTTACACACGGACGATCTGACGTGGTGGCCGGGATGAGTGCACGCTGCGCAGCACCAGCACGCTTTAAGTGCACGGGCGACTGCAGTCGCGGGACTGTCGTACACTCGCCGCCCGCAATGGCGCGCCTAGCTGGAATACCACGCATGACGATGACTCGACCCCTGGGATGTCTCGCAGCGGCTCTTATCTGCTTTGCGGGCGCCCGGGCAGCTGCTCCGACCCCTGCGCAGTACGGAACCTTCGGCCTGGATCTCAGCGCACAGGACAAGTCGGTCAGGCCAGGAGACGACTTCTATCGTTATGCCAACGGCCGCTGGCTCGACACCCACACCATTCCGGCGGACCGTCCGCGTTGGGGTACCTTCGATCAGCTCGATGAGGAAGCCAACGAGCGCGTCCGCCGACTGATTCAGGGCCTGCCACAAGAATCGCCGTCGGGCAGCATCGAGCAGAAAGTCGGCGACTACTACCGTGCATTCCTGGATCAGAGCGCCATTGATGCAGCGGGACTGAAACCCGCGCAACCGGCGTTGGAGGCCATCGCAGCGGCTCACTCCTACGAAGATATCGCGACTCTTATGGGCCGGCCGGACTTGGAGCTGAAGTCACCGATGCTCGTCATGATCGGCATCGACGCCAAGAACCCGGATCGTTACCTCACCATGATCCGACAAGGCGGTTTGGGGCTCCCCGATCGAGACTATTATCTGAAACAGGAGGAGCGGTTTCAGCAGATCCGCACCCAGTACCGCACCCATCTGGAGAAGATGCTGACGCTGGCAGGCGCAGCCGATGCAGCCGTCAAAGCCGGCCAGATCCTCGAGCTGGAGACGAAGATCGCCGACTGTCACTGGCCGCGTACCAAACTGCGCGAACGCGAGTTGACTTATAACCTGCGCAGCCGCACGGAGCTCGAGCAGCTCGCGCCGGCGTTCCCATGGAAAGCCCTGTTGGCCGCGGCGGGCCTGCAGGATCGCACACAGGTCAATGTCGGTCAGCCCGACGCCGTCGCAAAGTTGGGTGCTGTCTTTACGAGCGTGCCGGTCGGTGTTTGGCAAAGCTACCTCGAAGTCCATTATCTCGATACGTTCGCGGCTGTGCTGCCCAAACAGTTTGACGCGGAGTCATTCGATTTCTACGGCCGTAAATTGAACGGCCAGCAGGAGCAACGCGAGCGCTGGAAACGCGCGGTTGAGGCGGTGAACGATGAGTTGGGCGAGGCCGTAGGACAGTTGTACGTGCAGGCCTACTTCCCGCCTGCGGCCAAAGCGCAAATGCTCGAGCTCGTCGAAAATTTGCGCAAAGCCTACGCGATGCGCTTGGCGAGCGTGCCGTGGATGACACCGGCTACGCGCAAGGTTGCGCAGGAGAAACTGGCTACGTTCCGCAGCAAAATCGCCTACCCGAACAAGTGGCGCGACTATTCCAAGCTCGAAGTACATCCTCAGGATGCGTTCGGCAATCAAGTCAGGGCGGACGTTTTCGAATGGCGGCGCGAGCTGGCGCGCATTGACCAACCTACCGACCGCGACGAGTGGGGCATGACACCCCAGACTATCAATGCTTACTACAACCCAACATTCAACGAGATCGTCTTCCCGGCCGCCATCCTGCAACCACCCTACTTCGATCCAAACGCAGACGCAGCGGTCAACTACGGCGCCATCGGCGGAGTGATCGGCCACGAGATGGGGCACGGCTTTGACGACCAGGGTGCAAAGTCAGATGCCCAAGGTATCTTGCACACTTGGTGGCTGCACGAGGACACCACGGCGTGCAAGAAGCTTGGTGACGCACTTGCCGCACAGTACGATACGTACCAGGTGGTCGACGGCTTGCACGTCAATGGCCGCCTAACACTCGGGGAGAACATCGGGGATCTCTCCGGAATTACAGTTGCTTACGCTGCCTATCATCTATCCTTACACGGCCGTCAGGCTCCAGTGATCAACGGACTGAGCGGTGATCAGCGTTTCTTTCTCGCTTGGGCGCAGGGCTGGCGCACTTTGATCCGCGACGAGAAGTTGCGCAACCAGGTTATGACCGACCCGCACAGCCCCTCGCAATTCCGCGTCAATGGAGTCGTGAGCAACGTAGACGCCTGGTACAAAGCATTCAACGTCAAGCCTGGCGACAAGCTGTACTTGCCGCCCGAAAAACGGGTTCACATCTGGTGAGGGCCGCAATGTACGCCCCCGCGATGGCGGGCACCATCCTTGCTTAGGGCGGCAAGGCTTAAGAAACGCAACATTCTGCTACGGCCACTGATGATAGACCGTCGTTCCTTCTTTACCGCCGCGGGCGCTTCGCTTGCCGTCTCGGCGTTGGGCCGCTCGTCCAAAGCCCTCGCGGCATCCGGCCTCAAGCTGGGTCGCGCCGAGCCCTTCTCCTTTGACGAACTCACGAAAGAAATGCAGGAGCGCGCGGCGCGCCCCTATACGAGCAGCAATCCTCTGCCGCAAGGCGTGCTGGACCGTATCGACTACGAGGCGCACGGCAAGATCAAGTTCAACACGGACTACGCACTGTTTCGGGACGGCCCCGGTCTGTTTCCGGTGACGTTCTTTCATCTGGGAAATTTCTTCCGTACGCCGGTGCACATGTCCGTGCTATCCACCTCCGGAAGTCGCTCGGTCGCCAGCGAGATTCTCTACGATCCGGGTTACTTCACCATGCCGGCCAATAGTCCGGCGCACGAATTACCCAAAGGCGCAGGTTTTGCGGGCTTTCGCTTTCAAGAAAGCCGGCGCGGGCTCGACTGGCACACCAATGATTGGGTGGCCTTTCTCGGAGCTTCTTACTTCCGGGCCATCGGCGAGTTGTACCAGTACGGCCTGTCAGCGCGTGGTATCGCAATCGATGTGGCCACGGCCGGCCATGCGGAGGAATTTCCGGATTTTACCCGCTTCTATTTCGAACCGCCGGCGCAAGACTCGCCGGAGGTGACGGTATACGCGGCACTGGAGGGCCCAAGCATCACCGGCGCGTACCGATTCGTCATGCGCCGCGAAAAAATAGTGACCATGGAGATCGAGGCGCGACTGTTCCTACGGCGTGACATCGCGCAGTTGGGCATTGCGCCTATGACATCCATGTTTTGGTTCTCCGAAACGATCAAACCCACCGGCATCGACTGGCGACCGGAAGTGCATGACTCCGATGGAATGGCTCTGTGGACTGGAGCTGGCGAGCGGATCTGGCGCCCTCTCAACAATCCTGGGCATCCCGTGACATCCTCCTTCGCTGATAAAGCGCCGCGCGGCTTCGGCTTATTACAGCGCGACCGACTCTTCGATCACTATCTCGACGGTGTGCGCTACGAGCGCCGGCCGAGTCTGTGGGTAGAGCCACTAGGAGATTGGGGGGAAGGCTCGGTGGAGTTGATCGAGTTACCGACGGATGACGAGGTACACGACAACATTGTGGCGATGTGGGTGCCGAAGCAACCCGCCAAGGCTGGTACCCACTTACAACTGCGCTACCGGCTGTACTGGAATGGGGATGAGCCGCACCCCACTACGCTGGCTCACTGTGTTGCAACCCGTCTGGGACGCGGCGGCCAGCCCGGCAAGACGCGTCCCAAAGGCGTGACCAAGTTCATGGTGGAATTCCTGGGCGGCCCGTTGGCCACACTGCCGTTCGGCACCAAACCCGTGCCCGTCCTGTCAGCCAACTCGGGCACATTTTCTTATGTGTTTACTGAGGCGGTGCCCGACGGCATGCCGGGGCACTGGCGCGCTCAGTTCGACTTCACGCCCGCCGGCTCCGAGGTTGTCGACATGCGCTTATTCTTGAAGAATGGCGAACAGACTCTGTCGGAGACGTGGTTGTATCAATTCCGTCCGGACTGACCGCCTGGGGTCACCTTGCGGGTCTCCTCGACGGGACCGGAGCCGCTGCGTCCGGCATTCATCAGCTTGCGGTAAATCTCATCCTGCACCGAACACCAACGCCGATAATTCGCCTCCGCTAAACTGACCGGTGCAGCCGCGCTTGCATCTCCCCGCGCACTGGAGCGGGCGGCCCGAGCGTCGCCGTATAAATTCAGGCTCTGCTCCAGGTAACTGGCAATCATTCTGCGCGCCACGCCTTTGTGACAGCGGATGATCTCCAGTAGAAAGTCGCGGCTTAGTAGCGAGTCCCGCCCATGCTCCTCCTGAGCCGCAATCACTTGCAGAAGGATGGAACGGGTGATGTCCTCCTGCGTGGACTTCTCGACAACGACGAAGTCGACCCCCTCAATCACCATTCGGTGTATGTCTTTGAGGGTGATATAGCGGCCCTCGCCTGGATCGTACAACCGACGGTTAGGATATTTCTTAATTGTCCGCGGCTCGCTCATACCATCATCCCCTGCGCTGCAAATCGGAGCTGTCCGGCCCGACGGCAAACTCGCAACTCGAGCCCTCTCGACGTTGGTAGCGCCCCCCACGGCCATTGTCGCAGCGAGTTAACACAAAAGTCCACTCAACTCGCTAAAATCGAAAGTGACTGAACGCGACTAGCGCGATTCACCGGTTTAAATCGACTTAGTTCTGATCGCACCCGTCGGTTTGTAACCGCCCACACCCAGCAACTGTCTCAATTGGGTACAACTTCGGACCAAGGTCTTAAGTCACAACCGCGTACCCCGGCGATTCACGCACCGTACCGTCCTAACGATGTTGCAACGCGATTGCACGCAGTAGGGGATTCTTTGCTGCAGCGCAGTTAGTGCCGCTCGGCGCCCTGCTGCGTTGCGCTGGCTTTGGTGTAAAATAGTGGTTCCTATCCTGAGCAATGGCCCTGGGCAATGAGCCTCGCCCCTGAGGCGGCCCACTCACTCCAACCTGCGCGCTATCCAAACGAATGGACCAGTTAATTAACGAGCTCATACGCTATCTGCCGTTGATGCCTGACGCCGTCCAAAGTGCCGTGCGAAAGCAGTGCAACCGCTTATTGGGAGGAGCGTTCTCGAAGCCAAGCGCGCCGGAGGCGGGCGCCGCTTCCAACATCACCTCCATTGGCGCATATAGTCGTCTCAACCACGCGCCGCCGCCGGAGTTGCTGCAACTGATTGAATGTCTGTTAGCCGAAGGGCGAGTCAACAGACCGGTCAATGACGGTATCATGGCGCGAGTCGCTCTTCAGAGTCTGATCGAGGCCGCACTGAAGACCGTGCAACCGTTGGCATGTGAAGCCGAGCATCGGCTAGAAGTCACTTACCCTGACAAGCCCGTGATCGTGGAGGTGGAACCAGACCGTCTCCAACAAGCCTTAAACGAGATTCTACTGAATGCCGTGGCATACACTCCCAAGGGCGGAAGGATCAGTGTCACGGTCCGCGCGCGCGTGGGTTATGTCGAAGTCGAAGTGCAGGACGATGGGACAGGAATACCGCAAGACCTGTTACCCCAGATATTCAGCGCTTATCGCAACCCCGAGCGTTGGCGCGAACGCGCCAGCGGCAGGTTAGGATTGGGGCTGGGAATGGCGCGCAGCACCGCAACAAAGTACGGCGGCACACTGCGAGCCGCGAGCGATGGAGTCGGGCGAGGCAGCACCTTCACTCTAACTTTGCCGAGGGTGGCGTGGCCTGCGACGCTAGGACGGAAATCGACGCATGCGGCCCGTGAATCGGGCCGCGGGCATGATCTCGTTCGGCGCGCGCTGGTCGTCGATAATGGGTCCGATGCGGTTGCCGCTTCCATCAACTCGTTACGGCGCCTCGGACATCAGATCTACATCATCCATGCCGTCATTGAGGTGCTGGAGGCTGCGCAAGAGTTCCGGCCGGATCTGATCCTCATCGACTTAGATCACCACGGAACCACGGGCATCAACCTGGCGCGCCGGCTTCCTTTTATTGGGCTCGAGCCGGTGCCCGTTGTCGTACCGCTGACTACGCCCCCTGCCACATTCGGCCGCGACACCACACAAAGCACCTCCGGAGCGCGACTCATTGATCTGGCGCACTACCACATTCGCGCACTGACAGAATCGTGCGCACGGTTTCTGTCTGCTGAGTTGCAACTTGCCTATGCGAGCATACGACGTGCAACCACGTCGGCCGACAGCTCATCCAGAGAGCGCTCGCTCAGGGCCGCAACGCGCTGTTGCGACACAGTCGAAGCGCTGCTTCCGCGACTGACTCTCCGCGCTGCGCGCTCCAACGAAATCGCCGGCCAACTCGAGTCAATACGGACGCGGCTGAAATTCGCGGGGACATAACCGTCAGCTTTGGTTCAGCCCCGCAGATAAGCGTCGGTGCCGGACAGCCAGTCCTGTCGTGGCGGGCAGAACACGTCGACGTCGAGTGTGTCCTCAAGAGCCATCGCCCTGTGCGGCAGGTTGGAGGGAATTACCACCACCTCGCCGGCGCGCACCGTAATCTCCCGCTCGCCTTTGGCGCCGAACCAGAAGTGGAGTGCGCCGCTTAAGACATAAGTGAGCTGCTCGTTATCATGCGAGTGTTGGGGAACGTCATCCCCTTTCTTGAAATAGATGTGCGCAATCATCATGCGCTCGCCAGTCACCATCTTCCGGGTCAGCCCGCCTTTCAACTTTTCGGCGGGCAGATCATCCCAGCGATAATGCTGGAGGGCTGTCGCCAACTTGGAAGTCGTCATGCTATCACCCCTTAGCTTGCAGCCTGCGCTGCAGTTTTGAGAGTTTCGACAAAGTGTTCTCTGATTGGACTGTCAGAGTTGCGCACACGCAAGATGCCAAGCTCGATACTGGCGGCTCTGCCGCGCAGTTGTCGATACTGGACGCCGCTGCGCGTGAGATTGCGTACCGAAGCGGGAACCAACGCGACACCCATACCGCAGGACACCAAACTAATGACCGTTTGCATCTGGCGTGCCTGTTGGGTAATGCGCGGAATGAAACCGGACGAGCGACACCGGCTGATGGTGAGGTCGTAAAGGCCCGGAGCCACTTCGCGCGGCGCAACGATGAAGCTTGCCTTCGATAAGGCGCGCAACTCGACCGCGCCGTTACCCTTCGCCACCGGATATCCTGACGGCGCGGCGAGCACCAACTCCTCACGCAGTACGCTTTCGAACTCGAGGTCCGGCTCGTCTACCGGCGCAAGGCCGATTCCTACATCTAACCGCGCCGAGCGCAACTCACGAATCTGAACGTCAGTGGTAAGCTCATGCAACTGAACCTCAATAAGCGGAAAGTTTGTGCGGAAGCGCTTCAGAGTAGCGGGCAGGATGCTGTAGTCAGCGATCGAAACAAAGCCTATGGAGAGCGTGCCGATATCGCCCTGATCCGCCCGGAGAGCCTTACTTTTAGCGCGCTCCAGCCCCGCTAGCACCGAACGCGCCTCCGCAAGGAAAACCGCACCCGCCGCAGTCAGCGACACCCCACGATTGCTGCGCTCAAGTAACCGTACCCCGAGCTCCTGTTCCAGGCCCTTGATCTGAGTTGACAGGGGCGGCTGCGAAACGTACAGCCGCTCGGCGGCATGCGAGAAATTACCCTCTTCCGCGACGGCGATGAAATATCGAAGCTGGCGCAGTTCCACTATTCGTTAGTCCTATAGCAACCGCATCTATATTGTATTGGCCGATATACAAAGCGCCAAATGAAAATGTGCCTCACGCCGTCCCGGGCCGGAAAAGTGAGTCCCCTATGCCTGTGTATCGTTCCCGCACCAGCACCGCCGGCCGGAATATGGCGGGCGCCCGCGCATTATGGCGCGCCACCGGCATGCAGGATGCTGATTTCGACAAACCCATCATTGCAGTCGCCAACTCTTTTACCCAATTCGTACCGGGTCACGTGCATCTGAAAAACGTGGGTCAGCTCGTGATTGAAGAGATCCAGCAGGCCGGCGGCGTTGGCAAGGAGTTCAATACGATCGCGGTGGATGACGGTATCGCAATGGGTCACGACGGCATGCTCTACAGTCTGCCGTCCCGCGAAATCATCGCGGACAGTGTGGAGTACATGTGCAATGCACATACGGCCGATGCCCTGGTGTGTATCTCGAACTGCGACAAGATTACGCCCGGCATGCTGATGGCCGCCCTGCGCCTGAACATTCCAGTAGTGTTTGTCTCCGGTGGTCCAATGGAAGCGGGCAAGACCCGGCTTGCGGGCAAGGATGTCGCGCTCGACCTCATCGACGCCATGGTGGCCGCTGCAAACGACTCGATATCCGACACCGACGTACGGACAATTGAGCGTTCTGCGTGCCCAACATGCGGCTCATGTTCGGGTATGTTCACGGCCAATTCGATGAACTGCCTCACCGAGGCGCTTGGATTGGCCTTGCCCGGCAATGGCTCACTCGTTGCTACGCATGCCGACCGTGAGCAGCTGTTCCGCACCGCTGGGCGCACCATAGTCGAGCTGGCCAAGCGCTACTACGTGGACGGCAATACCAGCGTATTGCCGCGAAACATTGCGAACAAGGCTGCATTCGAGAATGCCATGTCGCTGGACATTGCAATGGGCGGTTCGACCAATACCGTACTACACCTGTTGGCTGCGGCACAGGAAGGCGCAATCGACTTCCAGCTGAGCGATATTGACCGGCTATCTCGTAAGGTTCCTACTCTTTGCAAGGTGGCGCCATCGAGTCAATATCACTTGGAAGACGTGCATCGCGCCGGCGGCGTCATGGCAATCCTCGGCGAGTTAGATCGGGCGCAGCTGCTCGACACTTCGGTAGCGACGGTTCACGCAACCTCGCTAGCAGAAGCTCTCGATAGGTGGGACGTCATGCGCACGAAGGACACTGCGGTACATGACTTCTACCGCGCCGGACCGGCCGGCATCCTAACTCAAAACGCCTTCTCGCAGAATTGCCGGTATCCGAATCTTGATACAGACCGCGGCTCCGGGTGCATCCGCACGCGAGAAACCGCCTACAGCAAGGATGGTGGTCTTGCTGTGCTCTACGGCAATCTTGCCGAGAGAGGTTGTATCGTCAAGACGGCCGGTGTCGATGCAGACATGCACACTTTCGCAGGGCCCGCTGTGGTTATTGAAAGCCAGGATGCAGCAGTAGCAGCCATCCTCAGCGGCAAGGTGAAACCCGGCGACGTTGTTGTTATCCGGTACGAAGGGCCTCGTGGGGGCCCTGGCATGCAGGAGATGCTTTACCCGACGAGTTATTTGAAATCCAAGGGGCTCGGCAAGGCGTGCGCATTGATTACCGACGGCCGTTTCTCGGGCGGAACCGCCGGGCTCTCAATCGGCCACGTCTCGCCGGAAGCCGCTGAAGGCGGCAACATCGGGCTGATCGAAACCGGTGACACTATCGTAATCGACATCCCGAGTCGTAGCGTGCGCTTCGAGGTGACCGATGAAGAAATCGCACGCCGCCGCGCGTTCCGCTCCGCCAGCGACTGGAAGCCGGCTTTGCCGCGGATGCGTAAGGTTAGTGTGGCGCTAAAAGCTTATGCGAAGCTGGTGACCAGTGCTGATAAGGGCGCAGTACGGAACGTCGATTTGCTGTCAGATTAACGGGATCTGCCCAACGGAACAGATCCAGTTGGCTGTCCCATCCGGCACTAGAGTCTCGCGCATCTTGATCTCTCGAGGATCGAACCGCAAAGGGTCGCTGCCGTCCGCGAACAATCAACAGCAGAGCTCTTGCAAACCTTCACGCCGTGCGCAAGCGCGTGTTCCGCAGCAGCAGAATCG
>Ga0105240_10012386_pt1 | contig 11778 bp, 13 predicted proteins | sample KBSC54metaG_FD_80426 | JGI IMG/M metagenome (GOLD analysis project Ga0105240, IMG submission 80426) | Corn rhizosphere microbial communities from Kellogg Biological Station, Michigan, USA - KBS C5-4 metaG | ecosystem: Host-associated > Plants > Roots > Rhizosphere > Soil | place: Michigan, USA...
CACGAATGAATTCGGCGACTGCATAATTACGATCAATGGCGACATAGACTACGGTTTTTCCGACGCGCTCGAACGCGCAATCGCTCAAGCAGTCGCAGCTCATCCTATAATTGGGATTGACCTTAGCCAGGTTCAGTATCTGGACTCAAGCGGTCTCAAAATCCTCATTGCTGCCCGCAAGCAAGTGCAAGATCGCCGCGGCGATACATGTTGCCACATTTTGTACCTCTGTACCCCAATCCCATCGGGTATAGAACGACTTTTCCAGATAACAAAGCTCGATCGAATCTTCACGATTGGCAGACCAACTTCCCTGGCCGATTCTCCCTAGCCTCAAGCCCCGCAACCCGCGGGGCTCTGTCGTAGACCCACCATAGGTCATCAGTAGCGCAAACCGTTTCATCATTCGCGCATACTCTGTATACTACCCGCATGCATACACACCCAAATCCCGACGCCACCGAAACTGCCACGATTCAGCCACATCCTGATACCCATATTTGGCTGCAACATATTGCCCGGCAAGAAGCCTTTGTTGGCACCACCCAACGCGGCGTGATTCTCCTTGGAGATATTTCTGGGTACACCGGGTTAATCACCCGCACAGAGCTTACGCATGCCCGCGAAATCATGCAGTTTATTTTTGAAGCGATTTTCGAATCCACCGGCAAGCAATTTTTGGTGAATGAAATTGAAGGCGACGCGATTTTTGCCTACTGCGTTGAACCAAGTGACCCGGCCTTGCTGCTGGCAGAAACGCTCAAGCAAGTGAACGACTACGGCCACGCGTTCTACCATGCCCGCCAGGCAATGGTTGAGGGGCGAATGATGAAGCAACAAGCAGCAGAAGAAGTTTGTTCTTGCGGCGCGTGCAGCAATATCGGCGGCTTGTCGTTCAAATTTATCATTCACTACGGCGAGTTTGGGTTTACCCAGGTTGGTCCGTTCGTCAAACTCGTTGGCAGCAGTGTTATTGTTGCCCACCGGTTACTGAAAAACTCGGTACCAGGCAACTCGTATGTGCTGCTCACGAACGAAGCGCTCGAACACTTGCCAGCCGACACTCGGAGCCAGTTCACGCCGCTTTTGGAAAAAATAGAACACTTTGGCGACGTCGCCATTGGCTATCGCACCCTTGACCTGCGGGCTGAAGACGCCCAGAATCACGCCTAACCAATAAGCTGGTCAATACGAAACCGCCCATATAGAATGTGGGCGGTTTTCGAACCTAAACAATTGAAAGGTGAACGAACGACATGACAGTACTGATTGACGATCAAGCAGCGCTCAGAACCAAAGCGCGCGAGCTGCGCAAAGTTGGCAAGAGCGTGAAGGCAATCAGCGACGAACTTGGTGTTTCTCGAAAACTCGTCGGATGCTGGACCAATTGGCTCGTAACGGCCGAGCAAGAGGCAAGCGATCGAGCAGTAATTGTGGCTCGGCTTAAGGCCGAACCAAATATTACCTTCGATCGACTCCGCGCTGAGATTGACCTCCCAGGTAGTTTTATTCGAAAAATCATGCGACTAACGCTGCCAAACACTATTAGCGAACGCTACCCCGTCGATACCAATACAGACGATCGCGAAGCATATTATTCTACTCTCGGATTAGCAAATGTGTTTTGCGTTACCCAGAATAACGTCACTCATCAACTCCGCGCGATCGCGAAGACAGGCCACGCCGTTGGTGTCATCACTGTGATTCAGCGGGGCCGATCCGTGCCCTTCTACAAACTCGACGATATGCGAAAGGCAGGACGCTACTACGAACGTCGGTATCAGCGGATGCAAATTAAACAAGAATTTCCCAACGGCATCACAACAAAGCGACCGAAAGATTTGTATGAAGCTGCCTGGCAAGTGTTTTGTACGATGATCATTTTTTACATCAAGAACTCGGTCTGGCCTACGCCGGAGGAAACCCAACAGTTACTGTGGAAGTTTCCAATGGCGCCAGACGCTGCACGTGATGCCGTGTACCGATTAGAGAAACGCGGATACATCGCTGAACGGTACCGAATGGATCGTAATGGCATAGTTCAGCGAAGTTTTTGGATAAATCCAAGACGCTGTCCTCAAGAACTAATGTTCACAACTAAAATGGTTGGTGGCCGACAATACAAAGACATTCCCCGAGACTTTATTCCTGATGACGCGACCACTGCACTCGTATTTGCCCGAAACAGTTTCGATCCCCTGTTCGATACCTCGAGTGAACGGAGCGTCGTCTACGCGCAATCAGACTACGTCTCACAAATGCCCAGACCATAAATCTGACCGACCGTTCGATCTAGACCTCACCCGAGGTCTAGTTTTTCTATCTAGCATCAGTGCTGCCACATGGTAGGATAGGCGCATGGCTGTATCAGTTCACACCATTCGCCAGCTTTACAATGATCCCAAGCGCTGTGCGCAGCACCTTCGACTAAAATATGTCGAAGATTTTTCACGTGGCTACCGCCAAGAAAAGTCGGGTCGTGGTCTGGCATTCTACGCGCCGAACGGCCGCAAGGTAACTGACCCCGAAACTATCGACATGTTGAAAAGCCTGCGAGTACCACCCGCCTGGCAAGACATTTGGATTAGTCCAAAAGAAGGCACACACATTGTGGCAATTGGCACTGACGAAGAGGGTCGTAAACAGTACCGCTATCACCCACGATGGCAATCGTTCCGCACCGTGCTCAACGCCTACCGCATGATCCCGTTTGGCTACGCCCTTTCGTCGATTCGCGCCAAAACTGCTGCGATTTCGAAGAATCCTGAAATTACTGAAGAAACTGCCATGCTAGCGGCAATTCGCTTGCTCGATAATACCTGGATTCGCATTGGTATGCCGACCGAAGAAACCGATGCGGTCGGGCTCTTAACGCTTGAAGACGAGCACGTTGACGTTGGTCGCACTACTATGACCTTAAGTTTTATCGGTAAAAGTGGGCAAGATCACGAAATTGAAGTCGACGATAAGCCGCTCGTCAACTTTATGGCCGCCTTGGTTGAAACGGGTGACGACGGTCTGTTTTCGTACACGAATGAAGCTGGCGATGTTGAAACCATTACCGGTGAAATGCTCAACGCCGCCTTGCGTGAACTCGGCGGGGCAGATGATCTGTCAGCCAAAGAATTTCGCACTTGGGGCGGCACACTGACCGCCTTTCAGCACCTTGCCTCACGCCCGGTTCGCACCAGAAAAGCACGCGAGGTCGAAGTTCGTACTGCTATCGAAAAGGCTGCGGATGCGCTGGGGAACACGCCCGCGGTTGCCCGCAAAAGCTATGTGCACCCACACGTGGTCGAAACATACGAAAGCGGCGAACTTTCAAGAAATATTGCTCGAATGCGCATTCGCAAGCCAATTCCCCATTTAACACAAGACGAACAACGACTCCTAAAATATTTAGAACGACTCCTGGCTGAACACATGGCGATGGCATAACCGCTTGACACGTTGGACGCCGTTCGGTATATTCCATTCTTCATTGCACATTGACAGCGTATTTCCCTTACTCCTCCCGGGTGCTGGGTTATCACCCCTCGGTTCGAGGAGTGCTGGCCGTGAGTACTTGCGGTACTCGCAGGCCTACTCGGTAACTCCCCCAACCAGATGGTGCTACGGTGTGGCCTGTAACTCTGCCGCGCTCACTGTCTGGTTGGGGGTCTGTCACCAATAATTTGGCTCCGCCACGAACGGAACCAAACGCAAATGAACCGCAAGGATCATTTGCGCAACTAGCGTATGTGTCCTCTAAAAAGGTCACGTACGCGTCCTTTTGTCTTGCGCAGCTACTCCTTTCTCTGCGCAAGACTGCATTTTTTCTCCACGTCACCGCGCTACCTCCCCCTTCATAACCCCAACAGCGGTGACTTCATCTTCGGTGATCCAAACGAGAGTCGTTTCACAAAATCGTTTTGGGCGATAATGTGGCACCTACGTGCCAATGATCCACGACGATTTACCGCATGTCACGTATGTGACACTCACACAAGAACGTATACACCAACGGCTCGTACAAGAATTTGTACGAGCCGTTTCTTTATGCTGCCGGAAAACCTAGTGGCTCGGAATAACGTCGGTGGTTTCTTTGTGATGCACGTTTGGAATTGCCAGCGACAATATTGCGCCGCCAAAGACAAAGATCGAGCCAGTCAAAATTGCCATGGCGATGGCTTCGGCTAAGCCAATGTTAATCGCGTGAGTCACAGCGCTCTCTGTTTCTGCCACCCGCTTATTGAACGCGTCGAGCAGCGTCGGATTGTTTGCTACCTGGGGCGGCGGTGTTGGCAAGAAGCCAGCGGCTTCTTGTTGGTTGCCGGTTTCGCTGCCACTCGCTGATCCAGCTGCTGTCGCAATGGCGTCTTTCGTTTCTACCGAAATGTTTGGAATGTTGGCCGATCGAATTTCTCGGGGAATGGCGATCGATGCCTGGTGAGTTAACACGGCACCAATGACGGCAATACCGAGCGCCGACCCAATTTGGCGAACCGTATTCAGTACGCCCGATGCACTACCCGATTCGCGCTGATCAATTTCCGAAAGAATTACCTGGGTATTCTGCGCGAGTGCCAAGCCAATGCCAGCGCCCAGGGTAATTAAGGCCGGCACCAACGACAGGTACGTAGAATCGGCATGCAAGCGGCTTAACAGAATTAAGCCGATACCTTCGAGCGTAATACCGGTCGTAATCACCCACTTTGAACCCATGCGGTTCACAAGCACGGCCGACGTTGGGGCCGCCACCAAAATGGCAAGGGCCAATGGCAAAATGGCATACCCAGACTGTAGTGGCGTAAAGCCGTGAATTGACTGCAAGAAAATTGGGAACGTAAACAGTGAACTAAATTCCCCAAGCGAAATAACCGCGACGGCAATCAGGCCATAGCGAAACGTTTTGTGCTGGAAAAAACGAAAGTCGACAGCCGGGCTCTGATTGCGGCGAGTTTTGACTGCTTCAATCAGGACGAACAGAACCAGCAGTATGGCCGAAAGAATAAAGCTAGCACCAACAATCGATACTGGCATGGTGGCGTTCCAATGAATCGATCCAGCCACAAAATCTTTCGCTGGCTTCCACCAACCATAGGTTTGCCCCTCAATCAAGCCAAACACCAGCGCAAAAAACCCAAGGGTCGAGGTAATCATGCCACCCCAGTCAAGCGGTTTGCCTTGATCGGCCTTTGATTCTCTCAAAACTAGCGTGGCTAGAATTAATCCCAGAATACCAACCGGAATGTTAACGCGAAAAATCCAGCGCCAGGTAAAGTCGGTGGTCAGCCAACCACCTAAAATTGGCCCCACCGCAACCGCTAACCCAGATACTGCGCCAAATACACCGAAGGCAGCAGCTCGTTCTCGACCACGAAACGTTGACGAAATAATCGATAGCACGGCTGGTGAAAGCATTGCCCCACCAATACCCTGGAAAATTCGGGCAGCGATCAGGGTGCCAATCGAGTTGGCCTCGCCGGAAAAGAAACTGGCAATGGTAAAGACAGCTAAGCCAGCCATAAACAAGGTTTTGCGTCCGTACAAATCGCCCAGCCGGCCGAAGGTGATCAAAAACGCAGCGTAGGCCAGCGCAAACCCAGAAATTACCCATTCAACGTCGGCCAAACTGGCGTTGAATTCGCGAATCAAGGTCGGAATCGACACGTTCACAATCGTCGTATCAATCAGAATCATGAAAAACCCAATCAAAACAATCGCCAAGGTGAACCACTTGTTACCAGTCAATGACTTCATGCAACTCCTCTTTGCGCTTGAGACGTGTACTGTAGCATTCCCATCGAACAGTGCCCAGCCTTCTTCGATCCGGGTTAGTTTTCTTGAATGGTCAGCACAATTTTGCCATGAAAGTTGCCGGCTTGGGCCATGATGACTGCGTCTTGAATTTTGGCGAACGGAAATATTGTGAGCTGCGGCTTCATTGCGCCAGCATCTACCAATTCGGCGAGCTTTGTCAGGCGTTCAGTGGTCAGCGTGGTTGTTTGAGCAATCGTTGATACGCCAAGTTCAGCGGCAAGCGCATCGTCTTTGCCGAGCATCGACACAATAGTGCCACCGCGCTTCAGCACCCGCATGGCATCAGTGCGCGCGTCGCCACCAACCGTGTCGTACACCGCATCGTAGTCGTGCAGCGTGTCAACAACCGATTGATCAGAAACGGTCAGCACCTGGTCAGCGCCAAGCGATTGGGCGAATGTGGCGTCATCAGCGTTCCGCACGGTTGTTGCTACGGTTGCGCCCAGGTGCTTGGCCAGCTGAATGGCAAATGACCCAATCCCGCCTGCACCGCCGGTAATCAAAATCGTTTGTCCGCGCGTGAGCTTCAGTCCTTCAATCAGTGCTTGCACCACACTCACGCCAGCCAATGGCAAGGCGGCTGCCTCGGTCATGCTTACCGATGTTGGTTGTTTGGCGAGTAAACTCGGTTTTGTGGTTGCCTGCTGGGCAAAAGCACCTGAGCCACCCGACAACACCATCGCCGAACCGTACACTTTGTCGCCAACGGCAAAATCCGTTACCCCAGCACCAAGTGCTACCACCACGCCAGCCACATCGGTTCCGGGCCGAAACGGCATTGGAACCGGAAAGGCATCTTTGTACGCACCCGAAATCACCTTCCAGTCGAAGGCATTCAAACTGGCAGCATGAATGTCGATCAACACCTCGCCCGCTGCCAGCGTTGGCGCAGGAACATCAACCAGCTCCACCACTTCGCCGCCACCAAACTGGGTAATTTGTGCTGCTTGCATACGGTCCTTTCACTTAATATCGGTCCATCAAATTCATTACTATAGTATCTATAGTACTTTAGATTGTAAAGTGGCTACTGAGCCGCTATACTGCCCTTATGAAGCAGGCAACTCATGCAAGCACCATGCTCAAACTGGTTGGTGATCATCGTGTGCTCACCATTGTTCGCGCGCTCGACGATCGCGAGCTTCGATTTTGCGAGCTCCAGCGCGAAGCCGGCGACATGAATCCCGTTACCTTCACGAGTCGCCTCAAACAACTCGAAGCAGCCGGCTTACTCGAACGCCGAGTCGACACCGATCAATCAATGGTCACCTATCAACTGTCAAAGCGCGGCAAGCGGTTGGTACCAGTTGCCGAACAGCTACACGAGCTAGCAACCGAATTGCCAAACTGATGCTGTGAGCCACTAATCGGTGGGTGTACGATAGGTGCAGCAGTTTAATAATGAAAGGACGTGTCGCCTGGCATCGACTAACTTCGCTCAAAGCGAATAGACGCAAAGCAATGCAGTGCTTTAGCCCAATTATGGAACGAAAGGGATACACGCTTTATGCGACGGTTCCTGACATTCGTGGCTGATATCGCCCTGGCGTGGGCAGAATACCAGCGGGGCTGGGTGGGCACCCTTGCCTTCCTGATTCGCCTGGGAGGAAAAATCCTGACTCGACGCAACCGAACACTCGCGTTCGCATGAACGCAACGGGGCAATTTGCCCCGTTTTTTTATGCACACTGTTATCCACGTGGTATAGTATTGTTCTATGATGCAACGAACCTTTTGGATGTGGTTTCCCCTAGCTATTAGCATCACTCTGGTGGTTGGTATTGCCTATGCACTTACGCAGCAAACCTACCGTCAAAGTGCCAATGACAGCGCTGATGCGCTCGCTCTTCAGGTTGCGACCGATCTGACCAATGGCACAGCACTCGACACCACCAGGACAAGCGATATTAGCCAAAGCCTTATGCCCTTCTATGTTGTCTATGACGCCAGCGGTAAAGCACTCGAAGGCACTGGCACGCTGAATGGAGCATTGCCAATCCCACCAGTCGGCGTGTTGAATAGCGCCAAGCTGAATGGGATTGATCGTGTTACCTGGCAACCACAATCAGCTGTGCGGATTGCATCGGTTATACGGTCAGTTTCAAGTAGTAACGGCGCATTTGTACTGGCAGGACAATCGCTTGCCCGCACCGAAGTGCATTCGGCCCAAGCCTTTGGCGACGCAGTTATTGGCTGGCTCATTACCATGATCACGAGCTTCTTCGCGGTGGGCATGACCGCCATCGCGCTTGAAGGAAAGAAAAAGTAGTTTAGGAAATAAGATTTAAAGAAAAGCGCCCACTAGGGCGCTTTTCACATTCCCCACCCTCAAGAGAATAATTACTTCATCAAATGACGTTCAGTCAAATACCGATCCACGTCGTGTAAGTTCACGTGACAGTACCCACCCGGATTCTTATCTAAATATTCCTGGTGGTACTCCTCGGCGGTCCAAAACCGCTTGGCTGGTTCCACCTGGGTGACAATTGGCTTATCGTACTTACCTGAATCTGCCAACGATTGCCTCGACGCCTCAGCAGCCTGCTGCTGTTCGTCAGAATAGGTAAAAATCACCGATCGGTACTGGTCGCCCACATCGTTACCTTGGCGGTTTAGCTGGGTAGGATCGTGAATGAACCAAAACAGATCCAGGAGCTGTTCATAGGTTACCAATGCAGGATCAAACGCCACCTGCACCACCTCGGCGTGGCCCGTTCCGTGCCGAATTACATCTTCGTACGATGGATCATCGAACGTACCGCCCATGTACCCAACCTTAGTATCGGTCACGCCCTTCACTTTCTTAAAGGCTGCTTCGGTTCCCCAAAAACAGCCGCCGCCGAATGTTGCCATAGTTATTTGATTCGTCATAGCTCGATGATACCAGGATTAAAAAAGCAGCCGGAGTAAGCGGCCGCTTTTAGGTAGGACGAAGCGAAGTAGGTTACTCGTCTTCGTCGGTGTCGGTAATGCTGATTGTTTTCTTCGTGGACAAGCCAAGCTCATCGATAGTAGTTGTTTCCACTGTTCTCTTGTGAATGTGTCGATTTGGCGTCGATCCGAATTGAAGCGTGACGAACACCACCCGGGGCAAAGGGGTAGGCGCCGGTGCTGCGACCGCCGCGAATTGCTGGAGTTGTTGGAGCTGCTGACGATGCTGCATATATCCCTGGAACAAATAGCATCCAAGGGCAATGGCGATAGCCAGAACTACAAGAAGTTGATACGGCCGAGGGGCGGGCAGCCCATCAGCAGCATTGGCTCGCCGATCAGATTCAAATTCATTTTCCAACGTTTTCTTCCCCCATTTCTGTAGTGGAACAGTCGGCGGGCGAACCCGCAGTAGTCAGGCCACTGTTGGCTGTTCTCGGGCATTGGGTGAAAGTTCGACAGCAAAGCGAGCTTCGACACCGAACAGGGCTTCGATTTCTGCCACTCCGTCAAGCGTGACGGTCATTACCGGATAGGGGTTGCTAGCGCGTATTAGCGCCCAGCCGGGTGCGTCGGTCGTTGGTAGTACGTACCAAAAATGCGTTGTTATGCGCACATCGTACGAACTGCGACAACCGAATTTCGTGCTACCAGCAACGAGAATCTCGGCAGCGATTCGGCCCTTCAACAGCACGTTTGTGTTCCTCCTCCCTCTCGTTTGTTAATGAATCGATGATACTACTCGAAGCGCGACTCCTGGTCAACCCAACCGAGCACTTGACGCTTGGTGTACCATGAAACAAAAGGAGCCCTATGCAATCCATTGATGACAAAGACATGCCAAAAACTGACGAGGAATGGAAGACCAAACTCACACCCGAGCAGTACGACGTACTACGCATGAAGGGCACCGAAGCGCCATTTTCGAGCCCGCTCGCCGAAGATCACACCGATGGCGTGTTTCGCTGCGCAGCCTGTGGCACCGAACTCTTTAAGAGCGATGACAAGTTCGATAGTGGCACCGGCTGGCCAAGTTTTGTCGCAGCAGCTGCCGGCGACAAGGTAAAACTGCAAGACGATAGTAGTCACGGCATGCACCGCACCGAAGTGGTCTGCGCCCACTGCGGTGGTCATCTTGGTCACCTGTTCGACGACGGCCCAACCGATCGCGGCGGTAAGCGGTTCTGCATTAACGGCTGCGCGCTCACCATGGAACCAAAGCAAGCATAGTTGAGATTCACCTCGAACGCTGTTAGCCTGGCAGCAGGAGTTTTATGCGCATATTTTCTGGTATCCAACCCACCGGCAATGTTCACCTAGGTAACTACCTCGGTGCCATTCGGCAGTACGTTGAATTGCAAACTACCGGCCAACCCATTTACTGCATTGTCGATTTACACGCGCTAACTACCTTGCCCGACCCTACCAAGCTGCGCTCGAACATTTACGACACGGCCGCACTTTTGTTTGCTGCTGGTGTTGACCCTGATCAGAGTTCGCTCTTCGTACAATCTCAGGTGCCTGCCCACGCCGAACTGGCGTGGATTATGGAATGCCTCACCACCATGGGCGAACTGGGCCGCATGACCCAGTACAAAGAAAAACGTGGCACCGACGAAGAGCAGAAAACCCGCGTTGGCCTATTTACCTACCCAGCGCTAATGGCTGCCGACATTCTGCTCTACCAAACCGAGCAAGTGCCCGTTGGCGAAGATCAAACCCAGCACGTAGAACTGGCGCGTGATTTGGCCGAACGCTTTAACCAGCGCTACGGCGACACCTTTGTCGTACCGAAGGTTACGATCAAGGAGCATGGCGCACGCATTATGGGGCTCGACGATCCAACCGTAAAAATGTCTAAGTCGGCCGCCAGCCAGTACAACGCCATTGCCCTAACCGATGATGCCGAGACCATTCGCAAAAAGATTCAGAAGGCTGTCACCGATTCTGGATCAGAAATTACCTACTCGTCGGATAAGCCCGCGCTCAAAAATCTGCTAAATATTTTTACCGGTGTCACGGGCGATGCGCCCGAAGCGATCGCCAACCGCTACGTGGGCCGTGGCTACGCCGAATTTAAGAGCGATCTTGCCGAAGCGATTATCGAACACCTGGCCCCGCTCCAAGCCCAGTACTCCAAGTTCCGCAGCGACGAAGCCACACTTGGCATGCTGTTACGCGACGGCGCTGCCAAAGTGGCACCCCTCGCCCAAGAAACGCTCAAGCCTGTCTACGACCGGATTGGGTTCATTCGCTAGATAAACTGTTCAAAACAAAAACGGGCCTCTTGGCCCGTTTTTGTGAATAACAACCAACTACTTTGCAGATTGCTCGGCGAAGGCTTTCAAATCAGCTTCGATGGCTTTGGCCTTTTCGGCTAGCGCAGCTTTGATTGGCGCGAGATCTTGTACACCCTTGGCCGATTCGTCGCTGAGCGCAATGTAAAACTTGGCAATTGGTTCGGTACCACTCGGGCGAACGGTGGCTACGTTGCGACCATCCTCGCTCAAGAACAGCCGGATCACGAATGCGCCGTTAGCGTCTTGCACATACTTGGCGGTTTTCACCACCAGCATACCACCCAATTCTTTCGGTGGGTTGTCGCGGAACGCTGCCATCATGGTGTTCATGGCCGCAAAGCCGGCTGCGCCTGGAAAGTTGTTGCGCACCTGGGTCTCTAAGAAGTAACCGTATTCTCGGTACAAATCCTCAAGCGCATCCAGAAGCGTTTTGCCTTGGTCTTTCAAGATCGATGCGTATTCTGCGAGCATCAACCCAGTTACCGCGGCGTCTTTGTCGCGAGTGTAGCTACCTTTCAGCATGCCGTAGCTTTCTTCGCCGCCGACAATGAACGTTTCGTCACCATTATCTTGGTGGTCGTAAATGGCGCGGGTGATGTATTTAATACCAACCAGCAGATCGTTGTACACCTTCACGCCAAACCGTTCAGCAATCGCGTCGATCATAGCCGTAGTCACCATAGTACGAACCACAAAGCCCTTGGCTGGCAACTTGTTCTGCTCTTTGAGTGTTGTCAGCACATAA
>Ga0105240_10012388_pt1 | contig 11777 bp, 10 predicted proteins | sample KBSC54metaG_FD_80426 | JGI IMG/M metagenome (GOLD analysis project Ga0105240, IMG submission 80426) | Corn rhizosphere microbial communities from Kellogg Biological Station, Michigan, USA - KBS C5-4 metaG | ecosystem: Host-associated > Plants > Roots > Rhizosphere > Soil | place: Michigan, USA...
AGGCCGACTGACGCGACCTGCGGGCGGCAATAGGTGCAGCCCGGGATGTTGCGCTTGTCCATCGCGTGCGGATGCTGGCCGGCAATATGCTCGGCGGCTATTACCGCCTCGTGCATCGCCTTGTGGGCGAGCCAGGGGGCATCGGTGACGTCGCCGATCGCGTAGATCCCCTCGACATTGGTGCGGCAATATCCGTCAGTCTCGATGTGGAAGCGCTGGTCGACTTCGACGCCGATTGCCTCGAGTCCGATATTCTCCACATTGGGGACGATGCCGATCGCGGCGATGACGTGGCTGTACTTTTCGGACGAGACCTTGCCGTCCTTGTCCTCGACCTGGGCGGTGACGCCCCTGTCGGTGACGTCGAGCTTCTTGACCTTGGCACCAGCGCGGATCGAAATGCCCTGCTTAGTCAGCGCCGTTGTCATGAAGGCGCTCACTTCCTCATCCTCGACCGGCAGGATCCGGTCGACCATCTCGACCACCGCGATTTTGGCGCCCATGTCGCCGTAGAAACTAGCGAACTCCAGGCCGATCGCTCCCGATCCGATCACCAGCAGACTGGTCGGCATCTCCGGCGGGGTCATAGCGTGGCGATAGGTCCAGATCCGCTTGCCGTCAGCCTCGGCAAAGGGAAGGTTGCGCGCCCGCGCGCCGGTCGCGACGATGATATTCTTCGCGCTCAGCTCCGTCGTCTGCCCATCCTTCGTCACCGCGATCTTGGTCTTCGCGGTCAGCACGCCGTCGCCGATATGGACCGCGATCTTGTGTTTCTTCATCAGGCCAGTGACGCCCTGGTTGAGTTGCTTGGCCACGGCACGCGAACGCGCGATGACCTCGGCCAGCTCGAAGGTCGGCTCGACCGGCGCCAGGCCGAAGTGCGCGGCATGCTTCATATGATGGAATATCTCAGCCGAGCGAAGCAGCGCTTTAGTCGGGATGCAGCCCCAGTTGAGGCAGATGCCGCCGAGCAGCTCCCGCTCGACGATCGCGGCCTTAAGGCCAAGCTGCGCCGCACGGATCGCCGCGACATAACCGCCAGGCCCCGAACCGAGAATGATGAGATCATAGGAGTTAGCCATCATATTCTCCTCCCGCACCAGATGCGAGGCATCGCCGTGAAACCTAAGCTTTCAGATGATGTCCGGCCCAACTCCCGATGGGCCGGCAAAAAATGAGACTCAATTGAACCCGATGCATCCGATCGCCTGTGACCTCTCGTTCGCTCGTCTGAAGAACAAAGGGGCACAAGCCCCCTGAGAGGATCAGCCGGAGTGCGTGCGGCCTCGTTCCTTTGCCGCTGCCGTTCTCACTGCGACACGGTCGAGCAACGTGACCATCTCTTCCAGCACATGGGCCGGTATGTTCTGGACAATGAAGACGATCCGCGTTCGCCTGTCCTCACTTGGCCAAGATGGCAGAAAGCTAAGGTTGTGTAGTAGGTGCTGCGCTCCCTGAATGACTGCGGGAGTCTCGGGCTGCTCTTCAATTCCAACAATTCCTTTCACGCGCAGCAGACTCGGACCGAGATTCTGCTCAATTGACGAGAACAATAAATTGAGCGCTTCGCGGGACGAAGGCTTTTCGCGAACCAGGCAATGAGTAGAGATATCGGCGCTGTGTTCGTGATGCGGCGACTTCATATGATCATGGGTCGGATCGCCGCATTCTTCGCCACATGCTGAAAGATGGGCTTCGAGATTCAGCCACTCGAGGGTCGCGCGTCCGCCGTGTGTCGGATCACCGCTTCCGTCGCGAAGTATCGTCGCGGCATCGAATTCCGAAGCGCCCCGATCGTTGATACGCGCTGCGGGATTGATCTGACGAATCGCCGAGATCAAATGCTTCCATTCGTCGGAACTGGTCCCCCCGACCAAGTCGCCCTTTGTTATGACCACTGTATCTGCAACTGCCACTTGCTGTATGGCTTCGACGTGCTTGTCAAAGGTGCTCGCCGCATTGACGGCATCAACTGTGACCACGAGTCCTTCAAACCGATAAAGCCCCCCAAGCGCGGGATCGGACAGGAAAGCCTGCATGACGGGTACCGGGTTTGCTAACCCGGACGTTTCGATGACGATTCGCTCGAAAGCGTCGATCCTGCTCGCTGCCCTATCGTGATATAGTCTCTGCAGCAGCCCGACGAGATCGCCGAAGACGGTGCAGCAAAGGCAACCGTTGTCGAGCACGGTGATGATGTCGTCGCTCTTCGCGGTCAGGTCATGGTCGATGCTGATTTCGCCGAACTCATTGATAATAACCATCGTGCGGCTCATTTGCGGATTAGCCAAGGCCGAGTTGAGCAAACTCGTCTTTCCACTCCCGAGAAACCCCGAGAGAATCATGACAGGCGTCCGCCGGTCGCCACGCAATGGTCTGACACCAGCTTCGGGCTCGGCGGATAAGTTCTCAGTCATGCCGCGTCCTTGCAAAGGTGGTGATGACAATGTCACGGATTCTCGCTGCAATATGGACGCCCCCCTCGGAAGAAGGCTAGAACTATGCCCCTCGTCACCGAGACCGGGGGCCTTAGGGCATCGTCGTCGGCAAGCAACGAGTTGGTGCTTCCACATGCTGGAACACTCGCGGGTATTGCCATAATCAGAGCACCGTTCGCGCCATCAGCTGAGCGGGTTCTGCCAAACGGTTGTACACGTTGACGCTGTGGAAGACTTCAACCACGGGGTGGCCTATCGCCATCCCCGTGCGGCGTATGCCGATAAATGCCGTCTCCATTGCGACACCGCATAGATTGGACGCGCGGTACCTAGGTGACCGCGTCTAGTCAGAAAACGTCGCATCCTGGTAACCCGCAAGAAATGAGGCGGTCCGACGGGAAATTAGTAATGATCTCGCACCCATCCTTTGTCACGACAACCTCCTCCTCTATCCGTGCTGCGCCGGACCCGTCGTCGGCCCCACACCACGTTTCCAGTGCGAAAACCATGCCCTCCTTGAGTGCGTGATTCTGACCGGTGTATCGTTTGGAAATAATCGGCCGCTCCCAAAGAGAGAGGCCAATTCCGTGACCATACTGAAGCAAAAACGCTTCCGCCTCGTCCTTGTAACCAAAGTCGATCGCGTCGGGCCAGACGGCAGCAATCTGATCCGGGGTAACACCGGGCCTAATCATGTCGATCGAGTCCGAAAGCCATTTCGAGGCCTTCTCATAGGCGTCGATCTGGTACTTGTTCGGCTCACCGCAAACGAACGTTCGATAGTAGCACGTCCTGTACCCGTTGAATGAATGCATGATGTCGAGGAACACCATGTCGCCAGGCTGGATAATGCGATCGGAAAAAGTGTGACTGTGGGGCCGACCACGTGGGCCTGAGACCGAATTAACGCATTCGACCCGCTCGGAACCTTGGCGGAACAGGCGGTCATTGACAATTGCAACTAGCTCATTCTCCCTTGCTCCCGGTCGAATGGCGCGGACGACGTCGACATACGCGCCATCGACCATCGAGGCAGCCAGTTTAAGCAGCTCTATTTCGTCGGGTGTCTTGACTTCTCGAGCATCTAATAGGGTCTGCTGGCCATCGACCACTTCAATGCCTTCGGCCTCCAGGGCTCGCAACATCGGGAGCTCCATGAGGTCGATACCTAACGGCTCCTTTTCGATACCGTAGTGCACCATCATTTTCTTGATTTGGCGGGCAAATTCAGTCTGAATCCCGAGCCAAGTCGGCAACCCGCCCTGCATCGTGGAAATGGGCGCTCCGACATTTTCGGCCATGCATGGGGAAGAAAGCCGTTTGGCGGGTGCGGCCGGATCCCAGAGAAAGGGCGAGCCCTCTGCCGCGCACATCGAGTAGCGCATGAATTTGTCACGCGCCCACTCGCCGACATGTGTACCCGTCATGTAGCGGATGTTGTCAAAGTTGAAGCAAAGGATCGCACCTAGTCCGTTCTGTCGGATAGCGTCCTGAAGCCTGCTCAGACGGGAATCATGCAACCGCCGATAGTCGATGCCTTGCTCCCAGTCCTTGGCCTGAGTTCCCCAAGTGGCACCTGCATGAGGGGCGTTATATTTCATTCCGAATTCTCCCGTCAGGCCACCGATCGCAAGCGGCCGGCACAACAATTTATGACTTCAAAGAAGTGTTCGCAGCGGCTCCTCTAGGATCGCCTTGAATTCCCGCAGCAGTTCTGCTGCCAACGCCCCGTCAATAACGCGATGGTCGCAGGATAGAGTTACCGATAATCGCGAAGTGAATCTGACATTGCCCTCCTCTGTCTCGACCGGCTGACGATGTGCCGCGCCGACAGCCAGGATGCTTGCCTGCGGCGGGTTGATGATGGCGGTAAATTCTCGCACACCAAACATGCCCAGATTAGATACCGAGCCGGATCCGCCCTGATATTCAGCCGCGTCAAGCTTGCGAGCACGCGCACGCATCGCGAGGTCACGGATTTCTTCCGCAATCGTCGACAAACCCTTGATGTCAGCGCTGCGCACAATCGGCGTAAGCAATCCCCCCTCCACCGCGACAGCCACGCCCACATCCACCCGGGCGAGACGCAGGATTCGATCCTCTGCCCAGACTGCGTTAGCCGCCGGGAATGCCATCAGGGCGAGAGCGTACGCCTTGACCACAAAGTCGTTGACGGAGATCTTTTCCGAGCGGCGTTCGTTGATCTGCCGCCGCAACTCGAGCATTCTCTCGATGTCGACGTCGCTGGTGAGATAGAAATGTGGCACCGTCTGCTTTGATTCGAGAAGCCGACGTGCGATCGTCCGCCGCATGCCGTCCAACTCCACTTCCGCGAACGGTGTGCCGGAGTAGAGCGCCCGGACCTCGTCGAGGTTCGCGCCCGAACCAACAAACGACCGTCCCGACGGGCTGCCTTCCAACACCGGCGGCTTGAACTCTCGGACATCCTTCGCAACGATGCGACCGCTTGGGCCGGAACCCGAAAGCATGGCCAAACTTACGCCGAGTTCGGCCGCCAGCCGCCGCGCGAGTGGCGTTACGCGCGCGCCACTATCTAGGGCAGCCGGCCCGAAATTACGCTCCGGCGTGCGGACCGCATTAAAGGCGTCGAGTTCTCGTTCTGCTATTGGCAGGGCGTTGGAGGTTGCGGTTCGGGTCGGTGCCGGTACGGCTGCAGTTGCGAGTGATACTGTTTCGTCAGGCATTTGCACCTCGGCCGACACCTCGCCATCGGCCATCAGGATCGCGACAACGGCCCCAGTGGGCACCACCTGGCCAGGCGGGACGCGGATTTCAGTGATCGATCCCCCGCATGTCGCGGGCACCTCCATCGTTGTCTTGTCGGTATCGACGTCGAATAAAACATCACCCGGTAGGATCGTGTCGCCCACCGCCACGTGCCAGCTGATGATGGTGCCCTCTGTTACTGTTTCACCCAGTTGAGGCATCAGAATATTCATGCCTGGCTGCTCCGCTACCAGTTGAACGAGAGGAATAACGTTCGATTTGTCGAAGCCGCCCGCCTAGGCCGGTCGTCGGGAAGAACCGGTCTTACGAAGCAGCGCCTAACTGGACATCGATCGGCGGACAGTCTCGACGATCCGCGAGACACTGGGGATGGCGAGATCTTCGAGTATGTCGGTAGCCGGGAGGGGTATGTGCGGGGTTGTAATACGTACCGGCGGGCCGTCCAGATCGTAGAAGGCTTCGTCGGCGATGATCGAGACGATCTCAGCGCCCCAACCCAGAACACGGGGGTTTTCCTCAATAGTAAAGATGCGATGTGTGCGCGCTACCGACCCGAGAAGAGTCTGTGTATCGAGCGGCATGAGCGAACGCACGTCCACCACCTCGCAGTTGATGCCTGCGTCTTTCGCAAGCTGCTCAGCAGCAGCCAAGGCGCGGGGCACCATCATCCCGAGGGCGATCAAGGTACAGTCGGTGCCGGAGCGCAGGATTTTTGCCGACCCAAGCGTGTCGACGATCTCGCCGTCGGGTACGTCTCCCTTTAGCGCGTAGAGCGACTTATGTTCCAGGAATATGACCGGATCGGGATCCCGCACTGCCGCCGCCAACAATCCCACCACGTCTACCGGGGACGAGGGAGCGACGACCTTCAAGCCAGGGAATTGCATGCACCAGTTTTCGACACTCTGGCTATGCTGCGCGCCGAAGCGTGCGCCGCCGCCGTTGCCGAGGCGAACAACAAGCGGGCATTTAACCTGCCCGTTGGTCATATAGCGGCTCTTGGGAAATTCGTTCGCGATGTAGTCGTAGCACACTGCGATGAAGTCTGCGAACATGATCTCGGCGATCGGCTTGAGGCCGGTCATGGCCGCACCCATGGCCGCACCCAATATCGCCTGCTCAGAAATCGGAGTGTCTCGCACACGCAAGGGGCCAAACTTCTCGAGCAGACCGACCGTCGCCTTGAACACGCCCCCTGCCTTCGCGACATCCTCACCGAGAAACACCACATCCTCGTCGCGCTCCATTTCCTGCGCGATGCCACGGGCGACGGCGTCGCGATAAGTCAGTTCCGCCATGCCCAGCCTCCGTCAGCGTAGACGTCCGTGAACAGAACATCAGTCGATGTGGCCGGTGCCGCCTTACAGGCGTCGGTGGCGTCGTCGACTTCGCGCCGGACCTGCTGTTCGATTGCATCGATTCGGCTGTCTTCGATACCGAACTGCTTAAGCCTGCCCTTGTAGATCTTGAGTGGGTCGCGGAGCTTCCAGCGTTCAAGCTCTCCCTCGGGTCGGTATTTCGCAGGATCGGCACGCGAATGGCCCGAGTGCCGATACGTGAGGCACTCGATCAGGGATGGCCCCTCCCCCCGGCGTGCCTTGTCGAAGGCTTCCTTCATCGTGCGGTACACGATGTCGGCATCGTTGCCGTCAATGACGATCCTGGGCAGGCCATAGGCGCTTGCCCGATCAGCCGCGGGCGCCGCGACCGCCGTAACGTCGGAAATGGGCGTATATTCCATGTAGAGATTATTCTCGCAGACGAAGATGACTGGCAGCGTCCAGATGACTGCGAAGTTAAGTGCCTCGTGAAACGCGCCGATGTTAGTCGTCCCATCGCCAAAGAAGCAGACCGACACGTCTGACATGCCTTTATATTGCGCTCGCCACGCCGCTCCGCAGGCGATCGGCAAATGCGCGCCGATGATCGCATAAGAACCCATCACGCCATGCTCGACGGAGGTGAGGTGCATCGACCCGCCTTTGCCGCGCATCAGCCCATTGTCGCGACCCATCAACTCGCCGAGAACTTTTTCCACTGAAACGCCACGGGCGAGCGTGTGTGCATGACCTCGGTAGGTACAGAAGCTGAGGTCGCCGGGCTCCATCGCCGCGGCCGCACCCGCGGCGATTGCTTCCTGTCCAAGCGAGAGATGGCTCGTTCCCTTGACCAGGTTCTGAAGAAACAGATCGTACGCGCGCTGCTCAGCTTCCCGCAGCCTGAACTGAGAGCGGTAGAGCTCCAGACGCAGCGCTTCTCCAATATCATCATTGGGAACAGCAGGCCCCGCTCTCCGAACCGTGGGTTTTCTCATGCAGGTCCTCTTGAGTTCTTCAGCGTGCCAACTAAACAGACCGCTCGCTGGTGATATTTCGCTAAAAGGCGATAAGATGCATGTTATGTCGTCTAATTGAGCGTTTATGACGTTTTTGTCGATTTTTCTTGCCATGTCAACCCAGCCGCCTTAGCTACGCTGCAAGCGGTCTCCAAATCCGACGAAGGGACGACGAGGCGCGGCCGATGGCTCTGCAGTGAGTGTGTAACACTAAATCGGTGGTGCGGAATCGATCGACATGGATAGCATAATAGACCTGACTAATGGCTACGTTATCTTGCGAATTATATGCGGAGTGTTTTTTGTTCCGCATGTAATTGGCAAGATTACAGCAAGGGAAGCTTCGGTTAGTTTCTTTACCATTGCGGGATTTAGACCTCCTCAGTTTTGGTCTTATTTTGCAATGGGTCTTGAGGTCGTTTTAGCAACCACTCTAGTTTTAGGAGTGGTGACCCAGTTTGCGGCATACTTGGCAAGCGTATACTTGCTCATTGCGGCCGCAGCCAATTTCAAAGTCTCACGCAAGTGGCTTTGGCATATCGGCGGAAGCGAATGGCCGGTGTTCTGGGCGATTTGCTGCGCGATTGTAGGTTACTACGGCTCGGCGGGCTGAGCTGAAGCTATTGCGGAGATCGAGTGTGAAGGTGGCTTTCATAGGCTTGGGACGCATGGGCCAGGCAATGGCTCGGCGGCTTCTCGATGCCGGTCACGACCTTATGCTCTTTAATCGCACCCCCAAAAAGGTCGTCGAGCTCGCTGAGCTCGGGGCGAAAGTCGCTAGCTCGATTGCCGAAGCGGCCGCCCATGCAGGCGTCGTTATTACGATGCTGGCCGACGACGAGGCCCTTGAGCAAGTCACACGAGGTGCGGGTGGTTTGATCGAGAGCCTCCCAGACGGGGGTACCCATATCGCCATGGGTACCCACCACCTGGACGTGATCCGATCGCTGACGGCTGCCCATATGGCCGCAGGGCAGAACCTGCTCGCCGCCCCCGTCCTTGGGCGACCCGCGGTCGTCGCGGCAGGCAGCCTTGGGATCATAGCCGCGGGGCCAGCGGTGGCTATTGAGCGCGCACAGCCGCTGTTCAGCGCAATTGGCGCGCGGACCTTTATCGCGGGCACCGACCCCGTCGCCGCCTCTATCTTGAAGCTGACGAACAATTTGGTTTTGGCTTGTGCGATAGAGGCTATGGGCGAGGCGTTTAGCTTGGTCCAAAAGTTGGGCGGCGATCCTGAGACAATGCGGGACGTTCTCGTCGACGGCCTATTCTCCTGTATCGCTTATACTGGCTATTCGCGAATTATCGTGGATCGTCAGCATGACGATGTCGGCTTCACTGCCTCCCTCGCCCTGAAGGACGTCAGCCTAGCGCTTGCTGCCGGCGAGACAGTCGGCGTCCCCTTGCCGAGCGCCGAGCTATGCCGCGACCGGTTGTTGAGTGCGATTGCCCACGGGGATGCCGATCGCGACTGGAGCGTATTGGCGTTGGAACAGGCCCGCGCAAGCGGCCTCGCCTAGGGGGCGGCCCGCGCGCGACGCTCTACACCGATCTCAACTAGGAAAGGAATACGCCACCCATGGCCAGCGCCCTCTTCTCTCCTTTCTCCCTGCGTGAGCTCGAACTGAGCAATCGCATCGTCGTTTCGCCGATGTGCCAATATAATTCGACGGACGGATCAGCCAATGATTGGCATCTGGTACATCTCGGCGGCTTTGCCATGGGCGCTGCCGGATTGGTGATGACCGAGATGACCAACGTCTCGATGGAAGGGCGGATCTCTCCGCGCTGCGCCACCTTGTGCAGCGATGATAATGAAATCGCGCTCAAGCGGATCGTCGACTTTTGCCGCACTTATGGCGTGGCCAAGCTTGGCATTCAGATTGGCCACGCTGGGCGCAAAGGCTCGCAACAGCCGCCTGCCCTTGGTGGAAAGGCGCTTACGGCGGAAGAAGGGTCCTGGGAAACCGTTGGACCCTCGGCGATACCCTTCGGCGACTTCCCAGCCCCGCGCGCGCTCACCAAGCGCGAGATCCACAATCTGATCGAAGCCCACCGCGCGAGCGTCGCGCGCGCCGAGCGGATCGGTTTCGACCTCATCGAGATGCACGGTGGTCATGGCTATTTGATCCACCAGTTTTTGTCCCCGCTGGCTAATCAGCGTACCGACGAATATGGCGGCCCCCTGGAAAACCGCATGCGTTTCCCGCTAGAGACGTTCAAGGCGATGCGGGCGGAGTGGCCGGCGCACAAGCCGTTGGGCATCCGCGTTTCCGCGACCGACTGGGTAGAGGGAGGGTTCACGCCAGACGACGCTGTCGTCTTTGCACGGGCGCTGAAGGAACTCGGCTGCGATTTCATCGATGTCACCTCTGGTGGCCTCGACCATCGACAGCAAATCCCCCTCAGTGCCGGCTATCAGGTGCCGTTCGGCGCGAAGGTCCGGAGGGAAGCGGGAATGACCACAATGTCAGTCGGCCTGATCGGCTCGCCGCGGCAGGCCGAGGATATCATTTCCTCTGGGGATGCTGATTTGGTGGTTATTGGTCGGGGAGCGCTCTACGATCCGCGCTGGGCCTGGCACGCCGCGGAGGAGCTTGGGGTGACCACCGAATACGCACCCAAGTATAGGATGGCGCAACCGTCGCTGCGACCGGAATTGTTTCCCAACCACCGTGCCTAGAGCTGAGGCGAGCGTTTGGAGATTGCGTGATCAGCGGCCGGAAATTGCGCCCGCGGTGAGCGGCTTATCGGGGGCCGGTCACCATGCTGACCGGCTGCCAGCTATGTAACAACAGGCCTTGCCCAATCGCATCGTGACCGACATTGGCGCTGACCCCCTAAGGCTTCGCGCGAAGGCCTTAATCTAGATTTCGACATTTCAGGCCAAGTTGTTTATTGTACGGCCAGTCGATTGGCTACTCGCCAGGAGACCTGTTCCAAGGAGCTTGAACCGAAATGCCTGCCTCTCTCGACTCACTTGATCCGCTCGGCGACGAGGCCGCTGACATTCACGTGCCCGCCGATCGGCAGGGCGCGACGCTGACTAAATCGATTTACGAACAAATACGCGCCGACATCCTTGCCGGGCGGATGCGCCCGGGCGAGAAGATCCGGGCAGTGACTCTCCGCAAACGCTTCAATACCGCCACTAGCCCAGTCCGCGAGGCGTTGAATCGATTGCTGTCTGAGGGATTCGTGGCGCTTGAAGAACAGAAGGGGTTTCGCGTTGCACCCGTTAGCCGCGAAGAGCTCAAGGAACTGGTGAAGACGCGATGCTGGATCGACGGCCTTGCGATCAGGGAGTCCATCGACCAATTCGACGTCAGGTGGGAAGAAAATTTGGTCCTGGCTTTACATCGCTTGTCGAGAGTCTCGCGCGAGCAGCCTGGGCAAGTTGAGAACTCGGAATGGGAGAGCAGCCACAAAGCATTTCATATGGCCTTGATTGGCGGATGTGGCAGCCGGTGGATGAAACGCATCAGTGAGCAGCTGTTCGACGCCGCAGAGAGGTACCGACTTTTGGCTCTGGAGCAGGTGCTGGAGCGGAACGAATTGGACGAACATCGTGCGATTGTCGATGCGTGCATAAATCGCGACCCCGACAAAGCCGCGGAACTGCTGAGACACCATTATGGTCAAACCTTCGATGCAATTGAAAACTCCGGTTTGACCTCCTGAACTCAAGTTTCTTGTGGCACTTAATCGAGCTCGGAATGAAACCGGTTGTGCGCTCTCCCGCGGTGCTACCTGCGACGAGTTCCTAACGAGGGTCGCTTCTCGCCTATTAGGTCACCAGGGCTCTAATTGCCGCGACGGAAATCCACTCTCGGCTCGTTCAGGCGTCGACCCGCCCGCTGGCCTGCGACTCGCTTAGGATATAGGTGATATCGGCATAAGTCCCGCGGCAGCCATTCAGGTCAACGCGATGGTGTCATCGATATGAGGTGAGCGGCCTACCGATGACAATGTCGGGCTTCTGGAGTCCACCGGCCTCCGTGTTCCTGTATCACAATCGTTGGAGCCGCATGCTGTGCCAGCGAAGATGCTCATGCATGAAGGTAGAAATGAAATAATAGCCGTGATCATAAGCGGGCTGCATCCGAAGCGTGAGATCGATACCGGCGTCCGCACAGGCTTTGGCGAGAAGTTCGGGGCGCAGCTGCTTCTTCAGGAAGCCGTCGGCCTCACCCTGGTCGACCAGTAGCTCCTTCACCCGCGCCCCATCCTCTATCGGTGGACCGCGTCGTGACGGC
>Ga0105240_10012389_pt1 | contig 11776 bp, 12 predicted proteins | sample KBSC54metaG_FD_80426 | JGI IMG/M metagenome (GOLD analysis project Ga0105240, IMG submission 80426) | Corn rhizosphere microbial communities from Kellogg Biological Station, Michigan, USA - KBS C5-4 metaG | ecosystem: Host-associated > Plants > Roots > Rhizosphere > Soil | place: Michigan, USA...
CTTGTCCCACTTGCCGCCGCCGAGGCTCTTATGGACCAGCTGCAGCATCGCGATCATTTCCTCTTTCCCGCGCGGCTGATCGATCCCGACCTGCATGATTTCCCATTTGAGATCGTCCGCCAGGATCTGGCGATACGTCGTCATGTCGTTGGCAAGCTGCGCCTTGAACATCCGGCGGATCGTGTCCTTGTTCTCTTCAACGCTCATCCCGCTCACCCCTTCCCTTCAGCCTTCCAACCCGGTCAACCCAATATCGACGGGACCTCAATTGCCAGACTCGCGGCATCACGCCTGCGTGGCGGCGACGACCGCGGCAGTATCGAAATAGAATTCATGGATGTCCGTGACTATTCCGTCCTTAAGCGTCCACCATTCGGTGACCAGCATGTTCACCTTCTTGCCGGTGGCGCGCGAGGTCGTCATAAGCTCGACAAGGCAAATCACCTGATCGCCCGCATCGATATAGCGGTGAACCTTCAGCGTATGTTCCGACCAGGTCTCGTGGTGTTTCTTGAGAAACTCCTTCATCCCGCCGTGGCCGTAATACGTGCCGCCATACGGCAATGACGGCGCCTCGCGAAGCCTGGTGCTCTCGTTATAATAACGAAGGCCGGTTTCCATTTCGTTGTCCGCAGTTCCATCCTGGATCGCACGGACGATATCGATATTGCTGAGCTTTTTGCTCATCGCGTTCCCCCCCTGTCAGCGGCTTTCGGTTCTATGGTGAGGCATGCGGACGGTTAGGCAGTTCGGCCCAACCCTCGGCAAGCGTCCCGGCATAAAAGATTTCGCCCACCATCGATTTGATCAGCCACCGCCCGTTTTCCCGGACATAGGTGTCCGTAACCTTCCCAGCAGTCACAAAGCTGGTGGCGTCGACGATGAGCCTGCCCTCTATGAAAAGATGACCGTCGGCCCGGTCCCCATCGATTTCAACCACGTGATTATGCGGGAATATCTTGATGAACTGGGATTTCAGCGTGGCCAGCTTTTTGCGAATTTCCGCTTTGCCCTGCGCCCGACCCAACTTATTTCCGAAATCCACGACGGCGTCGTCGGTAAAAAGCGCGGCGGCTTCGTCCAACCTGTCTTCATTGACGAGCGAATAATAGGCGAGCCGCAAATTGTGGATGTCGTCCATGTCGACGAGATGCCGCACCTCTTTTTCCAGCGCCTCAATCTCCGTTTCCAGAGCTCGCACCCTTTTTTCGTCTTCCATTTAACTACTCTCAATTCTTGGGTTTATTCGATTTGATATCGAGCGTTTCAAACGGATTGATAACGCGATCTTCCTGGGCCCAGCCCTCATCTAGCCGGACCTGATAGGCGAAATCCAGAACCTGATGCTTGAGCCACCATTGCCCGTCGATTTTCGCGTATTTGTCGTCCCACCGGGAGGCAACGGTAACGCTTTTGCCGAATTGGATCGGACACGCCTCCATGTAGCTGGTGGCGGACGCCGTATCCCCCTTAAGATCGATCAAATGGGCGTGAATAAATTGACGGATGGACGGCGCGATGCCCGAAGCCATGACTCTGGCGCTGGTTTCCTGAACCGTTTTGCGGCCATATTGCGCCGGAATCTCGATACCCCACTGGCAAATGACGTCTTCCGCGCAACGGTCGAAGCAATTGGCGAATTTTCCACTATTGAGGGTCGAATGATAATGGAACCGGACCCCCCGAATTTCTTCCAGGTCCCTTAGCCGCTGAACTGTCTTCTTGAGCTCGCGTACCCGCGCCTCCAGTTTATCGACCCGCGTTTGTTCCATGCGCTTCTCCCCAATCTGTGCTCGCGTCCCGCTCCGCGCTCGGGCGGAGGAACGGCTGAACACCCGCAAGATACATATTACCCGGGAATGAGTCGTGCATACCGACATGGCCCCAGGGGATCGGGCTCGTGCCCTTCAAATCATATACTATTCATGCTCCAGGAATGCCACAAGCAAGTCAATTCCCGATCTAACAGCCTATATATTCGCCTATTGGACGCGTTCGACATCCTCTTTCAGATTATGCGCGCCCTGCCCGAACAAAGTCCGCTGCTCTTTCTGCGATCAATATCGTCGGCGCGTTGGTGTTTCCGCTGGTAATGGTCGGCATGATCGAGGCATCGATCACCCGCAACCCTTCGACCCCTCGAACCCGCAATTCCGGGTCTGTGACCGCGTCGGCGCCCGCGCCCATTTTGCACGTGCCAACCGGATGCTGGCCGCTGAAGCAATAGGCGGATGCATAATTCTCCCAATCCTGGTCCGTTCGCACCTGCTCCCCGGGGATGTTCTGACGCACGACCAGCGGCTTGAGCGACGGCGCCGCGAAAATATCGCGCACGGCGCGGCAAGCCGCGGCGAGAGCTTTCCCGTCGGCGCGGTCGGCCATCATCGCGAAGTCGATTGACGGCGGGTCGAACGGATTGCTGGACCGGAGCGAAATTTTCCCACGGCTTTTTGGGTGAAGGATGCATGGATAGCAGGCGACGATCGCCGCCTTGTCCAGAACGATCGCCCTGACGTCCGCGTCATAAACCACGTCGCCATCCGATCGAGGCGCCGCCGTCAGGCCGTACGGCGCGAACTGGATTTCGTAATCCGGAGACGGGGACTGGTCGGAAAACCGACCGAACACCACCGCATGCGCATAGGGCGATGTCAAGGCGCCCCGTCGGCGCAAAATGAAGTTGAGCCCGTGACGAAACGCCTGTAGCGGGCTCACGTCCTGATTCAATGTCCGCTCGGTCACCTGGTACGTCAGTGCGGCATGGGCGTGATCCTGCAAATTACCTCCGACTCCGGGGCTGTCGGCGATGATGGCAATCCCCTGCTCGCGAAGCCGATCGGCCGGGCCGATGCCGGATATCATGAGGAGTTTGGGCGATATGAGGGCGCCCGAGCTGAGAATGACCTCTTTCGCGGCGGTGGCGCGCATCGTCCGGCCGTCTATAGAATATTCGACGCCGGTGGCGCGCTTTCCGTCGAAAATTATCCGGGTGACGAACGCGCCGGTCTGCAGCTTGAGGTTGCCGCGTCGCCGCGCCGGAGCCAGAAAGGCGCGCGCTGTGCTGTGACGCATCCCTCGCTTCTGCGACAATTGCGTCCGCGAAACGCCGAGTTGGACCGCGCCATTATAGTCGGGATTGCGGGCATGGCCCGCTTCGACAGCTGCCGCGATGAATCGCTCTGTCATGGGGTGGGAAACTCTTTCCCACGCGACCGACTGCAATCCCGCCCCGCCGCGGAAGCCGTCTGCGCCGGCCTCGAAAGATTCGCTTCTGCGAAAATAGGGAAGAACGCTCTGAAAATCCCATCCCTGGCAGCCAAGCGACGCCCAATAATCGAAATCGGCTTGGTTCCCCCGCACCCAGAGCATGCCGTTGATCGAACTGCCACCGCCGATCACCCGGCCGCCCGCGGCATATTCAACCATTCCGTTCCGGGTCGAATCGGGCTCTGCGCGATAATGCCAATCGTATTTCGGCGGAACCTTCAGCAGGCCGGCCGGAAATTGAAGCGCCAGCGAACGATCTTCGCCCCCGGCCTCGAGCAGGAGCACGCGCGACGTTCCCTCCTCGGTCAGGCGATTCGCCAGCACGCATCCCGCGGAGCCGGCGCCAACGATCACATAGTCCCAGGCGCCGCCGTCGGGAATGGACATGATCTTATTTCACCATTTCGCGAACGCCGCGTACCACGCCGGCATGTCGCGAGTCGTGTTCCGGATCGGCGGATTCGCGCATCCCGGAGAGAAAATCATCGAACCGCGCCGCGACTCCCGGCTTCAGCGCCGGATGAGTGCAAATGTGGACGTCTCCTTGACGAAGGCGGTTGAGCGTGAACGCCGCCACCTTCTCCGGGTCGTAGCCGCTCGATGTCACCGACGCGACTTTTTCATCCATGCTCGAGTCCCGGCTTGGAGGGGCGTGGCGCTGGGTCGTTTCCAGCAATGATGTCCGAGTGACGCCTGGGTGCATCATCGAGATGCCGATCGGCGATCCGGCAAGTTCCATCCGCAATACGTCGGCCAGGCACCAGACGGCCGCCTTGGAGACGCTATAAGCGTTAGTCCTGCCCATCGGCAATATTCCCGTCATTGATCCGGTGATCAGAATGTGGGCCTCGGCCCCGCGTTGTTTGGCCGTCGGCAGCCACGCCCGAATAGCATAAAAGACGCCGTTGAGATTCACGTCGATGATCGACTGCCAAAGATCGATCGGCGTCTCCTCCACCGTGGACATGCCCGTCGATATGCCGGCATTGAGGCAAAGAAGCCGCACCGGCCCCAAGGCTGCCTCCGCCGCATCGAGGGCGGGTTTCCAATCTTCGGCAATGGCAACGTCGAGACGAACCGGGAAGACCTCAGCGCCGCGCGCCCGTACCTGCACCGCCGCCGCTTCGAGCCGCTCCATGTTGGTGCCGGCAATTGCAACCTTCGCGCCCTCCGACGCCAGGGCGAGAGCCAAGCCCAAACCTATTCCACTGCCGGCGCCCGTAACGAAAGCCGTCTTTCCCTTAAAATCTTTCATGTGGAATTCCGCCACTCAGGTGTGAATGCTCATGCCGCCGTCCACCGTCAATACGTGGCCGCTGACGAACGCCGCCGCGGGCGAAGCAAGAAACACTGCCGCGCCGCCGATTTCCGGCGGTTCCGCCCAACGTTTCAACGGTGTGCGCTCCCGCAGCGATTTCTGAATCTCGGGGTCGCTGAGCAATTGTTGGTTCATTTCCGTCGCGAACATACCAGGCGCGATCGCGTTGCAGGTAATGCCGTCACCCCCGAACTCGCAAGCGAGCGCTCTCGTCAAGGACGACAGCGCACCTTTCGCGGCGTGATATCCGGCATCCCCCGCCCGCGCAAGCGTCGCGCCAATTGAGGTGATCATGATGATGCGGCCATAATGGTTCCTGCGCATCAAGGAGACGGCAAGCTTAGACAAGACGAAGCCCGATGTCACGTGACTGGCGAACATGCGGTTGAACGCGTCCGCATCCAGATCATCGATCTTGGCACGATTCCGGATGCCGACATTATTGACCAGAATGTCGAGCCGCGGCCGCCGCCCTGCGATTTGGCTTACCGCCGCCTCGCAGGCGGCAGGATCGGAGACATCGAACGCAAGAGCCGAGGCAGAGTGCCCGTCCTTGGCGATTTCGGCGGCCACCTCGGCGGTTCTCGTCGAGTCGCGGCTATTAACGATTACATGCGCGCCGGCGCCAGCCAGCGCGACCGCCATGGCCTGCCCAAGCCCGCGCGACGCTCCGGTGACAAGCGCGACACGCCCATCCAGGCTGAACAGGGACTTGATCGTGGGAACCGGCCAAGCGGGAGATGAGGTCAACCGCCCGGTCCCAATTCGCGCATTTCCATCATATCACCTTGGCGGTACGAAGCCGGTCAATCTCAGCGTCCGACAAGCCGAGCAGCCCGTGATAGACGTCGCGGTTGGATGCCCCGAGAGGCTCACCCGCCCATCGAACGGACCCCGGATGCTCGGCAAGCTTCGGAACCACGCCCTGCATGGTGACGGAATTTCCCAGGGCGTTCGTGACTTCTAGGAAGTTTCCGCGCGCGCGGGCGTGCGGCTCGGCCAGCAAGTCGACCGGACTGTTGATCGGACTGACAGGAATGTCCGCCTCGATCAGCAGGCGAATCGCCTCGTCGCGATTCTGGCCATGAACCCACGCGCGCAGGGATTTGTCGATCCGCTCGGCGTTGGCGATCCGATCCTGCATCGTGGCTGTATCGGGGCCGAGGAGAGTGTCGTCGCCGATCAGCCCGACGAGGCGGGCGAATTGTTCATCGGTCACCGCGAAGCAGGAAATATAATGCCCGTCCCTGGTCTCATAAGCGTAGCCGTGGGCGTTCCTGTCCACGCTGTTGCCGCTTCCCGGCAGGGGATAGCTTCCTTCGCGGATCGGCAAGCGACCTTCGGCGGCCGCTATCGGAATATTGTGCGAGGCGATGCGCAGCATCGGTTCGTAGAGTGCAACATCGACCCATTCGCCGCGGCCGCTTCCTCCCAGAGCATCCCGGCGCCGAACCGCCTCCAGTGCGCCGATCACCGCAAAAAGCGCCGCGTTGTAATCGACCACGGCTAACCCCGGGAGAACCGGCGGCCGGTCGGGAAAACCGGTCGTATAGGTCAATCCGCCGAAAGCCGCGCCGCTGAAATCATAACCGGGCCTGTCCTTGTAGGGACCAGTCTGGCCGTAACCCGACACCGACACGTAGATCAAGCGCGGATTCACCTCGCGCAGTTGCTCATAACCCAGCCCATAGCGCGCCAGCGTTCCCGGACGGTTATTTTCAACGAGGATATCGGCCCATTCCGCGAGGCGCCGCAGGAGGTCTTGACCTTCCTCGCGCCGAATATCCAGGGTGATCGAGCGCTTGTTGCGGCCGTCCACCTGCCAACGATAGCTGAGCTGTTTGCCTCCTTCACCCTGGTATCGGATCAAGTCGCCGATACCTGGCTTTTCGATCTTGATCACCTCCGCGCCAAGATCGCCGAGCATCGTCGCGGCGAACGGCGCGCCGATCATGATGCCCATGTCGAGAACCTTGAGCTGGGCCGGATCGTTGGCGAACGGACGTGTCATCGGACGTTCCCAATCCCGGCCCAACCTGATTGCCGGACTTGCGCCCCATGCTCATCGAGTGCCGGCGCGCCCGTCAGCCGCAACGACCCAATTCCGTTGATCGGCAAGCGCGCATTCATGGTGGGCTCCTTTCGGATGATATCGAGCCAACGCACCTGCCCCTCATCCAACACTTCATGCGCCTCCAGAATTGGCGCGGCCGGAACGCCTTCCTTAAGCAAGCGCTCAATCCATTCGTCGCGCGGACGGGACGCCATCGCCGCTTTCATGATCGCGGTCATTTCATCGATGCGCGCCAGCCGTCCAGCCCAGGTCGACAAATCTTCCCGCGCAAGCAGGTCGGGCCGGTCGAGGGCGCGGCATAAAGGCGGCCAGGTATTCTCCTCAACCGCGGCGGCGGTGAGATAGCGTCCGTCGCCGCATCGATAGACCGGCTGGCTGGTCCCGATATCGTGCTCGGACTCGAGCGCGTCGACGAGGCGCGGGAAGACCCAGGCAAGCCCCGCCGCAAAAATCGGCACCTCCACATGCGTGGCGATCCGCTTCGGCCGTGCGAGGGCGCTGAGGACCCCGATAATGGCGTACATCGCGGCAGCGTAATCGAAAAACGGACCGGCGCTATTGTAAACCGGCGTGCCGTCCGCGGCGCGATTGAAATTCAACGCGCCGGACAGGGCCTGATATTCAGGATCGTGCCCCCGGTCGTCTCGACGAGGCCCGCCGGTACCGTACCCATTCAGGGACACATAGATAAGTTTTGGATTATCTTTGATCAGGTCCGCGTAGGCGACGCCGAGCCGTTCGACGGCGCCGGGCCGAAAACCTTCCACAAACACGTCGCACTCACGCGCCAGCGCGTGCAGCCGCCCCAGCTCGGCGGGATTCTTGAGATCGAGCGCGATGCTGTACTTGCCACGATTATAAGCGCGGAAAAAAGACGGCATCGACGTGCGCTCGAGGTCGCCAACCGGCGGCCGTTCGACCTTCAGCACGGTCGCGCCCAAGTCGGCAAGGATCTGCGTTGCAAACGGCCCGGGCGTCAGCATCGACATGTCAAGCACACGCAGCCCATCCAGCGGCGGCACCCCGGCATTCTCAGTGCGTGGATCAGCTTCGGTCATCCCCTACTCCCCAGGCCAGTTTTCAGCCAAATATATGTATCATACACGGATAATCCTCACGGCCGAGGCGGCTGTCAAGCAGATGCTTCGTAGTCCGATCGAAGAGGCGATCTATTCCCTGCGCAAAAGATGCGTTGTGAGCTTTCCCAGCATTCGCGGGCGATCATTGCCGGCGTCGCGCCGCGTTCGCGGTCTCGACGCCGCGGAATTTCCGCCGCAACGACCAGGTGCGGCGGCACCAATCGCATGATTTCAACGAGCGGAATCTCGCCTTCGCCGGCATAAAGTCGATGCTCGCCGGCCTCGGCAAGCCAAAGGTCGGGCGAAAGCTCGAGCAGACCGTCGCAAATCTGAACATGACCGATGAGAGTGGGATCGACCCTTGCAAGTTGAGCTGCCGATCCCCCGGTACGGATCAGATGCAGGCAATCGACCGTCAGCCGCGCATTTGTCGCGTTTGTCTTTTCCAAGATGCGCAACGCATCGCCAAGTGAGCGCACAACCGGCGAGAAGGCAAGGAACTCAAGACTGACAATCAGCCCGCGCTCCCCTGCATCCCGGCAAAGCTCGCGAAACTTCAGAACTGCCAGTTCCTCATCGATGTCGGACAAGATCGCGACATTGATCGTCCGTGCGCCGAGGGCCGTCGCCGCCCGCAGGGGCGCGCCCCATGTTGCGACGCCCGAACCGGACTTCAAGTCGAACGATGTGACCGTGCCGACTGTAAGCTTCCGCGCGGCAAGGCGCTCCAGCGTTTCATCGAACAGCGCCGTTCCCAGTTCAAGGATAGAGATGGCCGAACTTTGGCTTGTAACGAAAAAACCGACTTCGGAAAAACCGGCATCCGCTGCAATGTCGACAAAGTCGGGAGGCCGGAGGTCCACCAGGGTCAAAGGGTCGAGACCCATGCGGCGCATCGCTCGGTCTTTCACGCTGCGGCGCGCCTCGTAGCGGTATCCGCCGGATATTCGTGCGCCGCCGCGCAGCCCCCATCAACCAATATATCTGTGCCCGAAATGAACGAGGCTCGATCGGAACAAAGAAACTCCATCGCGTCGGCGATCTCGATCAAGGTTCCCTGTCGGGCCAGCGGCGTCCGTTCAACCAACAGCTGCCGTTGCGGCTGCTCGCGCGCTTCGCGCAAGCCCATCGGCGACGCAATGAAGCCGGGTGAGAGCGATAGGATGCGGGCGCCCGCCCCACCCCACTGCAGGGCCAGCCGCCGGCACATGCGCATCAATCCCAACTTCGACAAGCAATAGCTTTCGACGGTGTTCGGTTCACGCCCCAGAACGCGGACAAGCGCGGACATGAAATCAGGCGATTGCGGATCATCCAGAGTCGTCAGGAGGGCCTTGTCATACTGGCCCATATGCCCGCCGATCGAGGAAACGAACACCGCCGCGCCGCCCTTTTCCATCAAGGGCAAAAGGGCATCCGCCATATTCGCGGCGCCGACAAGATTTACGTCCATGATGCGCCGCCAGTCGGCCATGCTCGGCGACAAAGCGACGACATGGGCCACCGCGCGGAGCCGCCCTTTGGCCGCAATCGTTGCGGCCAGCGATGCGATGGAGTCGCTGCTCGAAACGTCGCACACGATCGGCAACACGACATGGTTCTCGCGCCGCAACTCTGCCGCTATTATCTCCAGCCGCTCAGCATCTATATCGACCAGCATCACCGCGTGCCGCTGCCCGAGCCGCCGCGCGCAGGCAAGACCCATTCCGCCGCACCCCCCAATCACCGCCGCTAGCGGCAAATCCGTGCGCTCCGCAAAGGCGTCCATCAACGCCTCGCCGTGCTGGCGCTAAGAGAGTTGCGGCGCACGGGCAGGCCTTTCATCGCGCGAATCCAAGTTGTCCTCCATTCCGGATGCTCGATTTCAAGTTCGATATCCGGCGCCCGCGCCGCCAGCGCGGCCAGACATTCGCGCAGGATGAGCCGGGCCATGTGGTTGCCGATGCACATGTGCGGCCCGTAGGCGAACGCCAAGTGCATATACGGGGGCCGCGTTATGTCGAAACGGTCCGGGTCCGGAAACCTTTCGGGGTCGCGATTGACGGCGGCAACGAAAGTGAAGGCCGTCGAACCCTTGGGAATGACGGTGCCACTCAGTTCGATGTCTTCCAGCGCGACCCGGGGATTGCCGCGTCCCGATGTCTCGAACCTCAGCATTTCCTCGACTGCCGGCACCACCAATTCAGGTCTTTGCTTCAGCATCTCCCATTGGTCGCGATGCCGGAGCAGGTGCCACATCCCGTTGGCGAGTTGATTGGCCGTGTTATCCGTCCCGCCCAAAATAATGAAGCGCAGCACCTTGATCAGTTCGTCGCGGGACAGCCGGTCCTTGCCCTCCTGGGCACGGATCAGCGTCGATACGAAGCGATCGTCGGGGTTTCGCGTCTTTTCCTCGATGAACGCGTCGAAATAAGCGCTCGCAACCCTGACCGCTTCGACGGCGATTTGCTTTATCTCCGCTGAGTAGCCGGTGACGCGATTCTGGTTGATGAAGACCTTACCCCAGCCGGCGCACTCATTATATTTGTCCGGTGGCACGCCCATGATTTCGCAGACCGTCGTCTCCGCCGCGGGTTCGCCGATGTCGGCAAGGATATCGAACGCGGCGCGGTCTTCGAGCCGGTCCATGATGCCGGCCACTACCTTCGCCACCAAAGGCTGCCATTCCTTCACGACGTTCGGCGCAAACGCCTTGTTAACGAGCATCCTGATCCGGCGATGTTCCTCGCCGTCGAGATTCGAGAACATCGAGGCCTGGTCGAGTCCCGCATCGCCCATCGGGCCGTATTCGCGCTTAGCCTGCTCGTGACGTCCGAAACGCGGATCGGCGAACAGCGCCTGCGCGTCGGCGAAACGCGTGAGCAGAAAGCCATGCGGCGTTCGAAAGACCGGCTCGGTTTCACGCACCCTTCGAAACAACGAATGCGGGTCGCGGGAGCCATTATCCGCCAGGAACGCCGCCACCTCATCGGCCAAGCTTTCAGGTTTTGGTTCGATCGAATCCATCCTTACCTCCCCTCATTCTCGCCGAATGCGGAATCTTCAGTCCTGGTTTCGCGGGATGAGGGTTCGCATGTCGGATGAAAAGAATTTCTCAGGCAAAATGCGGAACAGCCGCCGGTTCGGCGTGAAAGCTAAGCGCATATAGGCATCCATGGTCATCCGGCCGCTGCTCACTTGCCAGGCGTGCAGCCCCCGAAGCTCGAAGAATCTTTTGACCAGCGCCATGTCGTCGACGATCTCCGCGCGACCGATGACGGTGACCGAAGCCATGTCAGGAATGTCGAAGACCACGCTGACCCGGTTGTCGCGCAGCACGTTCTTGTAAGCGGCGCGAAACAGGTTGGTGGAGACATAGATGCCCCGGTCTATCAGCCCCCCTCCGACCACCGCGCCGATCGGATGGCCGTCGCTGCGCAGCCTGTTGAAGACGCAGGTACGGTTATTGTCGATAACGTACAGCATGTCTTCCATCGACATCGAATCGCGCGGCCGGTTATCCCATTTGCTCAACTCGACCAACTTGTCCGCCATTTGCGGCGCTCCCTACATTAGCTGGACAACCGCCGCGTCCCGGGCGTGATAGCCGAACGGCCACCATCGACCGGGAGCGTTGTGCCGGAAATATACGACGCTTCCGAAGAGGCGAAGAAACGAGCCGCCGCCCCGATCTCGTCGAAATATCCTGGCCGTCCAAGCGGTGTATGCGGTTTCAGCCGCTCGAAATTCGGCGACATCGGGCCGCCCCGTTCAATCGCGATCGCCCGCGCCACGCAATTCACCCGGATGCCGAACGCCCCGAACTCATCCGCCATCACATGAGTAAGCGCGATGATGCCGCCCTTGGACGCGGAATAGGACGGGACCTGCGGGTTGCCGAGAATGCCATCGATCGAGCCCACATGGACGATCGCGGCATCGGCGGCGCGTTTCAAAAGCGGCAGAAAAGCTTTCGCCGCGATCAGCGGGCCGACAAGATTGTTTTCGATCACCCGACGCCAGGATGCTACGGAGGAATCCTCGATCGACGCGACCTCA
>Ga0105240_10012390_pt1 | contig 11776 bp, 5 predicted proteins | sample KBSC54metaG_FD_80426 | JGI IMG/M metagenome (GOLD analysis project Ga0105240, IMG submission 80426) | Corn rhizosphere microbial communities from Kellogg Biological Station, Michigan, USA - KBS C5-4 metaG | ecosystem: Host-associated > Plants > Roots > Rhizosphere > Soil | place: Michigan, USA...
CGTGTTTGTATTAAATCTGTTACTAAATCATGCTATTACGCTTCACCAGATAAGCCTTCAGAATATTGTTATAACCATCGTGAATATTGGCCTCCACCAGATCAATATGATACTGTGCGCATTTAAGTTCAAGTTGATGCCTGTAATGGTCGAGGTTTAAACGATAAGCCTCACGGATCTTATTTGGGTGGACCTTAACCTCCTCCCCGCTTTCGATGTCTACAAAGTGATGCGGACGGTTATCAAAATCAAAATCTACTTCCTTGCGACGATCGTTCACGTTAAATATTACCACTTCGTGTTTGTTATATTTCAAATGCTGAATAGCGGCAAATAAAGCCTTTAGCTTTTCTTCGGTGTAGTTATTTTCCAGCATGTCGCTGAAGATGATAATCATCGAGCGTTGGTGAACTTCATCAGCAATATGGTGTAATACATCAGTTATGTTGGTTGTCGCATTCTTTTTAGGCTGATTATAAACCTTTTCAAGTTCAGCAAAAAGGTAAAAAAGATGTTTTGAAGTTGATCGGGCTGCACTAATCCAGTCAATCTTATTAGAAAACAAGCAAAGGCCGAATGCGTCTCTTTGCTTTTTGAAAAGATAAGCCAGCGAGGCTACTGCATAGACAGAAAACTGCAGCTTATTCATCCCCTTTTCAGGATAATTCATAGATGAGGAGGTATCCAGCAACAGATAACAGCGCAGGTTGGTTTCTTCTTCAAATTGCTTTACAAACAGTTTATCTGTTCGCGCCAGCAATTTCCAGTCGATGTTCTTTACGGACTCGCCATTATTATATAAACGATGCTCAGCGAACTCTACTGAAAAACCATGAAAAGGACTTTGGTGTAAACCGGTTATAAAGCCTTCCACGACCTGCCGGGCCAGTAGTTCGAGATTGGCCAGGTGGCGTATTTCCTGTTCATCACTTAGTTTGGGCATACTGCTAATGTAGCTAACAGATTGGTGTATACAAATAAAAAACTGGTGAACAAGGCGATTTATTATAGAAAGTATGGATAAAAAAACAAGCCGCCTCAGAATCTGGGACGGCCTGTTTTGTACTGGTTGAATATATATTATGCTAACTGTTTGTCTAATTTACCGGCAAGTATTGATTTTGGCACTGCGCCGATCTGTTTGTCAACGATCTCCCCTTTGTTGAAGTATAACAAAGCAGGGATATTGCGGATACCGAACTTCATTGAGATGCCGGGGTTATTGTCAACATTTACCTTACCGACAATAGCCTTGCCGCTATATTCTTTCGAGATTTCTTCAACCACCGGACCAACCATGCGACACGGACCGCACCATTCTGCCCAAAAGTCAACTAAAACCGGTTTATCTGCTTTGAGAACTAGTTCTTCAAAGTTTGCATCAGTTATTTCTAAAGCCATGATTTTTAAATTTAAATTATTTACAAATATAGAGTATTCAAATTGCTTGCCACAAGTGTACAGATGACAATGTGACAATCGTATTATTTACGTATGACACATTAACTTATGGGTGACAATAAATGTAGTCTTAATGGCAGTTAAGCTCAAATTATTTTATTAACAAGGGATTAGAAGTTGTGAATATATTCACATTTCCAGTATATAAAGATTATTTTCTATTCTTTTTGGAAGGTTTTCTGCTTGTGTGAAAAATTGAGATTATCCAAATAAGTTGTTTTGCAGGATAATATTTGTAAACGATTAGATAAGGAAAAGTCTCTGTCTTACTTTCCCGACACTTATATTTCTTTTCCGCGTAATGTTCGGGATAATCAGCAATTAGTTTTATTTGCTTTTCAACCGCTAGTTCAAAACGTTTACCTAAACCTGATTGATGTTCTTCATACCATTGATAGGCTTCTAAATACTCCCTCTCAGCCTCAGGATGAAACTTAATAGTATAATTCACCGGTTATGCTTTCGATTTTGCCTTAACCTCTTCCCAGGTTGACCCAGTCACTTTTCCTGTTTCTATTTCTCCGATTCTCCTGTCAAGTTCCTTCAAGAAATCTTTATCTTCCCAAAGATCCAATCGCTCAATTATATCGTCTTCAACCATGGTATAAATGGCACGTACTTTCTTATCGTCCGCAAAACGGATGTATTCAAATAATCTTTCCCTGATTGTTGCAGTGCTCATTTCTAGATTTATAATATCAAATTTACCTCAAAAACCGGAAATTCTCAACTTCATTAAGCGATTACTTCAGCATCGGTTCCGCATGCGTTAAACTCTGTATCTCAGCCATCAGATCATCACTTGGATTTACCTTAAACGTTTTGCTGGGCAACTCAATTAGCAATGACTCTTCCATATCCCTTACCATAAACCGCAGTGTACAATTTTTCACCGGATATTTTTGATTATTCTCTTCGACGATCTGCTCCAAGTTATTCATCAAACCATCATTAAGCGCATTCAAATCGATACAAATTGTTACGGATTTGGTCAATTTATCACGCATTTCGCTTAGTAGAGACATACTGGCGATACGCAAATCCCAGTTATCTTTCTGCCTGAATTTTTCTTCGATATTCCCTTTGATGTGCAGAAAATAACCATCAACCAACAGGTTCCTGAATTTTACATAATCTTCACCAAACAGGGCAAACTCATAGGAATCGTTATAACCTTCCAGCCTAAATGTACCGAAAGGTTTCCCCGTTTTGGTCATTTTGTGTTGAACACTGGAAACCAGTCCGCCCACGCTTAGCTCTCCTTTCTTGCGAAGTTCAGCAAAAGCTGCTTTTATATCATCCCCTCCCTCTCCAGAGCGAGCTTTCTGCATATTATTCAGGTCGGTTACTGTTGCATTGCAATAGCGCTGCAGCTCCAATTTATAATTATCCAGTGGATGCCCGGTAAGGTAAATGCCGATGACATCCTTTTCGTATTTCAGCTTTTCTATCAGCGGCCATTCTTCGCACTCTGGCATAGGCGGCTCCGGAATGTAAGATGCCACCGAACCACCGAAAAGTGACGATTGCGAACTGCTCTGAGTATTCTGATAGTCAACACCATATTTACTCAACCGTTCAATACCGGTAAGAGTACCATTCTCCGTTTTAGCAAAGAATTGTGCGCGGTTCAGTTTAAATTCATCAAAAGCACCACTGTAAACCAGGTTTTCGTATGATTTTTTATTTACGGAACGAGAATTTGACCGCCGGGCAAAATCATACACCGATTGATATGGACCATTCTTTTCACGCTCTTCTATTATACTTTCTATAGCTTTTTCACCTACCCCTTTAACACCGGTAAGGCCAAAACGCACCTCTCCTTTTTTATCTACAGAAAAAGCCATGTCCGACTCATTAATATCCGGGCCAAGCACGGGCACGCCCATTCGACGGCATTCCTCCATAAAGAAGGAAATTTTTTCAATCGAGTTTTGATTATTCAATACCGCAGCCATGTATTCTGCCGGGTAATGCGCTTTCAGGAAAGCTGTTTGGTATGCTACGAAGGCGTAACAGGTAGAATGCGACTTGTTGAACGCATACTGTGCAAAAGCTTTCCAGTCAGTCCAAATCTTGGTCAGTTTATCTTTAGGATGGCCTTTGGCCATGGCCCCATCCATAAACTGTGCCTCCATCTTATTCAACACTTCTATCTGCTTCTTACCCATCGCCTTACGCAAAACGTCGGCATCACCTTTACTAAAGCCTGCCAGTTTCTGCGATAAAAGCATCACCTGTTCCTGATATACGGTAATACCATAGGTCTCACCCAGGTATTCTTCCATATCATCTAAATCGAAAGTAATTGGCTCTCTCCCATGTTTACGGCTGATGAAGTTGGGGATGTACTCTATAGGTCCCGGACGATAAAGGGCATTCATCGCGATCAAATCCTCAAACTTATCGGGTTTCAGATCGCGCAGGTACATTTGCATGCCATCACTTTCAAACTGGAAGGTACCGTTGGTATCTCCGCGTTGATAAAGGGCAAATGTTTCGGAATCATCCAATGGTATATAATCTATGTCGATCTCGACGCCGTGGTTTTGTTTGATCAGCCGCAGCGCATCTTTAATAATGGTCAGCGTTTTAAGACCCAAGAAGTCCATCTTGATAACGCCTGCATCCTCAATCACACGGCCGTCGAATTGTGTTACCAATAAGTCGGAATCTTTTGCAGTAGCCACCGGAACGATATTGGTCAGATCATCCGGTGCGATGATGATACCTGCTGCGTGAACACCTGTATTGCGCACCGATCCTTCTAATTTTTCCGCTTCACGGAGAACGGTTCCTTTCAGGCCTGGGTCTTTATAAATATCTTGCAACTCAGGCACCTGGTCGATAGCCTGCCGCAGAGTAATACCCAAAGTTTCTGGCACCAGTTTTTTAAGGGCGCTCACTTCGGATAGCGGCATATCCAGCACACGGCCCACGTCCTGGATACTGGTACGGGCAGCCATGGAACCATAAGTGATGATCTGTGCTACTTGGTTTTTACCATATTTATCAACCACATAGTCGATCACGCGCTGACGGCCTGAGTCGTCAAAGTCCGTATCAATATCGGGCATCGACTTACGGTCGGGGTTCAGGAACCTTTCGAAAAGTAAATTGTATTTGATTGGGTCAATATTGGTGATACCTATACAATAAGCCACCACCGACCCGGCCGCCGAACCACGCCCCGGACCGATAAATACCCCCATGTCACGCCCCGCTTTGATGAAGTCGGCCACTATGAGGAAGTACCCTGCAAAACCCATGGTGCGGATAGTAAACAGCTCAAAGTTCAAGCGTTCCTCCACCTCGGGTGTTATATCCTTATAGCGTTCCTTTGCCCCCATAAAGGTCAGGTGCTTCAGATATTCCCACTGGTTCAGGGTATCGGCATCGGGTGTGTTGTGTATTTTAAATTCTTCGGGAATAACAAAATTGGGAAGCATGATATCACGCTTCAGTTTCAACACTTCTACTTTGTCGACGATCTCATTGGTATTGTCCAATGATTCAGGCAGATCGTGAAACAGTTTGCCCATTTCAGCCTGTGTTTTAAAGTAGAACTGGTCATTCGGGAAACCAAAACGATAGCCTTTGCCGCCTTCTTCATCCGTCGCGATCGGCGTGCTTTGCATATCGCCAGTGTTTACGCAAAGCAAAATGTCATGCGCATTGGCGTCCTGTTGATCCACATAGTGCGAATCGTTGGAGCAGATCACTTTTACATTGTGCTTCTTGGCGAATTTTAGCAGAACTTCGTTTACTGTATTTTGCTCAGGAATATCGTGACGCTGTAATTCAATATAATAATCCTCACCAAAAAGGTCGAGCCACCATTTGAACTCCTCCTCTGCCCTAGCTTCACCTTCTCTTAATATTGCCTGCGGCACGGATGCACCGATACAGCAAGTAGTCGCGATCAAGCCTTTATGGTACTTTACGATAAGTTCCTTGTCAATCCGGGGCCATTTACTGTAAAGCCCTTCCATATATCCCAGCGAGCAAAGCTTTACGAGGTTGCGATAGCCTTCCGCATTTTTTGCCAGCAAAAGCTGATGGCAACGAACGTCTTTTTTCTCCTTGGTAAATTGCTTTACATGACGGTCAGCCACCACATAAAACTCACAGCCTACAATCGGTTTTATGTTATGCTTACCAGCTTCGGCCACAAACTTAAACACCCCAAACATATTTCCATGGTCGGTAATGGCCAAAGCCTTCATACCATCAGCAGCAGCTTTTTTGTACAGCTTGGAAATATCGGCTGCGCCGTCTAATAGCGAGAATTGGGTATGTACGTGTAAGTGAGAAAAATCTGGCATAACTAATCTGGATCAACTTTTCCGGGGAATACAAATTTATCAAAAAACAGGTTACGCCCCACACTTGTTGAAAAACTGGTGAATGTTCATTAAACAGAGCTAATTGAATACAGTAGCAAACTATTTGACTATATTATAGTTATAAAATAACCACTGAAAACAAATACCGTTGAAAAAATTTGGCCGCATAGCCTTAAAGACTGCCCTGTGGATTATCGGCAGTGTTCTGTTCCTGGTTTTGGTTCTCATTATTCTGATCCAGGTACCGGGTGTTCAGAACTATATTAAGAACAAAGCGGTTGGTTACGTTCAAAATAAGATCCACACCAAAGTTAAGATCGGCCATATCAGCCTCGGCCTGCCTAAATCTATCGTTATCGATAGCGTCTACATGGAAGACCAGAGGCGGGACACCCTTGTGGCAGGCGACCAACTAAAACTTGATGTGAGCCTGCTTGACCTGCTTCATCACAAGCTTACTGTAAACGAAATCAATCTGAAAGGCATTACAGCCAACGTTTATCGAAATAAGGACAGCGTTTTTAACTTCGATTATATCATTAAAGCCTTTAACAGCGGCCCCTCAAAACCAACCAATCCGAACGATACTTCATCTATGAATATCTCACTGGATAAGATCGTCCTGAACAAGATCAACATTGGTTATAATGATCTGACAAACGGCAACAATGTAAAATTCATTTTAGGCCATTTTGATACCCGTATCAAAGACTTTGATATGAACAAAATGAAGTTTTCGATTCCGAAGATCACCCTATCAGATATCGACGCGAAGATTATTCAGACGCCGTCGGGATCTGCCATTGCAAAAGCAGCTAAGGTGGATACAGCCACACAGCCTATAAACATGACGCTCAACCTGGGAACCATTGATCTGTCGCGGATCAGAGTTGATTACAGGACCAACGAAATGGCAGCTAATGTAAATCTTGGTAAGTTCTTGATCGAGATGAATAAACTCGATTTGAAAAACCAGGTGGCCGATATCAATAATATTTCGCTGGACGATACCCACGCTTCGCTCACTTTTGCCAAACCGCAAACGGTAAAGAAAGCAGTGGTAAAGACGGCAAAAAAATTGGATACCCTTGTTGCTAAACCTCAAAGCGGCAAACCATGGTCGGCAGTATTGCGGAAACTCAGCTTTAAAAATGACAATATTCAATTCGATAACAACGCGCAGGCGCCGTTGAAGAATGGCCTGGATTATGCACACATGAATATCCGTGACCTGAGTGCCGACCTGGAAAACTTAAAATATGGCACCGACAGCAGTTCAGGAAAGATTAATAGTTTGACTTTTACAGAAAAAAGCGGACTGGCAATCAGAAAATTCCATACCGCGTTCTTTTATGGTGAACATAAATCTTATCTGAACGATCTCTATCTGGAAACCCCTCGAACTATTTTGCAGAAAAAAATCGAAGTTGGTTATCCGTCGCTGGCCAATATCAGTAAAGATCTAGGAAAGATCAGCATCAATGCCGATCTGGATGGCAGCCGCCTGGGGTTAAAAGATGTACTACTTGTAATGCCGACCATGGCCACAATGGAGCCATTTAGACATTCGCCGAATGAGGTATTCAAGATCAATGGTCGTGTGATGGGTAGAGTGAACGACCTGAACATCCCTTCTTTGGAGGTCACGGGCTTGAGCAATACGCATATTAAGGCATCTGCTAAAATGAAGGGTCTGCCCGATATAAAGAAAGCCTATTTCGATGTAACGATTAATGATTTTAATACTAATCGGGCTGACCTGGCAAAAGTTGTTCCGGCGAAAATGATACCGTCGAGTGTTACGGTTCCCGAGAATTTCAATCTGAAAGGAAACTTTAAAGGCAACATGGCCAACTTTAACACCAAACTAGCTTTTAAATCGAGCCTGGGCAGCGCCGATGTAGCTGCGCGAATGAAGAATGGCACCAATAAACAAAAGGCTTCTTATTCCGCTAATGTCAATTTAAATCAATTAAATGTTGGTGCCTTAACAAAACAACCACAGCAATTGGGCAGCGTTACTTTATCAACTGAAATATCCGGCACAGGTTTGGACCCTAAAACCGCAAGTCTTCAATTTAATGGCAACATAGCCAGCGCTTATGTTAAAGGCTATACCTATAAGAATCTTTCACTGAAAGGCACAGCAGTTAATGGCAACTATACCACCACTGCCAGTATGAAAGATCCCAATATCAATTTCAGCCTGAACGCGAAAGCTAACATGAACAAAAAATACCCATCAGTTAATGCAACGCTTCTGGTGGATAGCGTCAATCTGAAAAACCTTAACCTGACAACTAATGAAACCCGTTTTCATGGCAAGATCCAGGCAAACGTCCCTACTGCCAATCCTGATTATCTGAATGCTAACATCAAAGCAACCGACTTAGTGGTGTTTGCCTCGGGTAAACGGATCAAAATTGATACGGTAAGTTTAGTGTCGACCGCAAACGCTGACAGCAGCAGCCTACGACTGAAAACGCCGATGCTTTATGCCCACATGGCAGGTAAGTACAAACTGACTGAGATAGGCGCAGCAATGCAGGATGTATTTAATCAATATTTCAATCGCTCTATCGCCACAAAAACTGTTAATGCCAAGCCCCGGTATACTCCGCAGCAATTCAAGTTCGATGTCCGCCTGACAAAGACACCGCTTATCACTGACTTTGCTCCTGAACTAAAACAGATGGATCCGATAACCGTCAACGGATGGTTCAATAGCGGGACCGGCGACCTCGTGGTAAATGGCGCAATGCCGAAAGTGAGATATGCCGGCAACGAGATAAGTAATGTAAAACTGTCCATAAAAACCAACCAGAATGAATTAGATTACAGCTTAACTGCTGATCAGATAAAACCATCGTCCTCAATTAATCTGCTTTATACCAGTGTAACCGGCAAAGCAGAGGATGACAAGCTGAACATCAATTTACAAGTGCGCGATGCGGCAAAAAAAGAGCGCTATCGCATAGCAGGCGTGTTCAGTTTATTGCCTAATGAATATCAATTTAGCTTCCTGCAAAATGGCCTGCTGCTAGATTATAAGCAATGGGCCGTAAGTGCTGACAATGCACTGCAGTTTGGCGACAAGGGCGTATTTGCCAAAGATTTCACCATCACCAACAGCAACCAAATACTCAGCATTAACAGTACTGCTCAGCAAATGAATGCGCCTGTCAAAGTCGATTTTAAAAATTTCCATATCGAGACTTTGACACGTATTGCCCAGCAGGATTCATTGCAGGTTGGTGGTGTGATCAATGGTGATGCCACGGTAAGCAATTTCCAGAAATCGCCTGTATTTACATCAGCTTTAAATATTGGCGACTTCAACTTTAAAGGAGATACGGTAGGTAACATTGCTATTAAAGTAAATAATCAAACGGAAAATGCTTTTGCTGCTCAAGTGGAAATTACCGGCAAAGGTAATCAGGTAGATATGAAGGGCATATATTATACTGCTCCGCAAAGCCGCTTTGATCTAGATCTAAACATCGTCAAGCTGAATACGAAAAGCATTGAAGGCTTTAGTTTTGGCAGTATTAAAGAGGCCACAGGCGATTTAACGGGTCAATTAAAAATTACGGGAACTACATCTGCTCCGGCGGTACGGGGCGATATCAACTTTAATAAGGTCGGCTTTAATGTGTCGATGCTCAACTCCTATTTCACTATGCCACGCGAAAGCCTCACTTTTAACAATGATGGTATCCGCTTTAATAATTTTACGTTAGTTGACTCTATTGGAAACAAAGCGATCGTTTCCGGTACAGTTTATACCTCTAACTACACCGATTATAAATTCGACGTTAATATTCATAGTGATAACTTCAGGGTGATCAATTCAACGCGGGAAGATAATCAGTTGTACTATGGCAAGCTCTACCTAAACAGCGACATAAAAATAAAGGGAGATAAGAATTCGCCTGTTGTGGACGCGAATTTAACTGTGAATGACAAAACCAATCTGACCATAGTCCTTCCTTCGAGTGATCCCGGCATCGAAGACCGGAAAGGTGTGGTAGAATTTTTCGATCCGAATGCGCCGAAATCTGACTCTATTATGCTGGCCAAACAGCTCGACTCTTTAAAGAAAAGCAAGCTCACCGGCATGGATGTAACAGCTACAATCAAAGTGAATCAAAATGCCATTTTCAATATCGTGGTCGACCAGAACAATGGCGACATAGTCCATCTAAAAGGCGCAGCCCAATTAAGCGGGGGTATAGATCCGAGCGGAAAAACAAGCTTGACGGGAACTTACACAGTTGATCAGGGTTCTTATAACTTGACCTATGCATCGGTGGTTCGCAAATTTATCTTCAAAAAAGGCAGCACGATTACCTGGACGGGCGATCCAACCAGCGCTAATATCAACCTAACTGCTATCTATGTCGCTGAGGTCCCACCAATTGATTTGGTAAGCGACCAGCTGGCCGGTACTGAAAATCAAACAATGTATAAGCAGAAACTGCCATTCAATGTCGATCTGATGTTACAGAATGACTTGATGAAACCCGACATCACTTTCGACATTGTTTTACCTGACAGCAGCTATACGGTTTCCCAGGATGTAATTAACACGGTTGATTCGCGGCTCGCACAGATCAGGCAGGATCCAAATGAATTAAATAAGCAGGTGCTGGGCGTTTTGGTATTGGGACACTTTATCGGCGACAATCCATTACAAAGTCAGGGAGGCAATTCAGGTGTTGAAGGTTTGGTTCGAAACAGTGTGAGCAGTCTATTGTCAGACCAGTTGAACCGCCTGGCCGGTAACCTGATTGCAGGGGTCGATCTGAATTTTGGATTAACGTCAGGTGAAGATTACTCCTCTGGTACGGCGCAAAACCGAACGGACCTGAACGTTGGATTATCCAAACGGTTCCTGAATGACCGGCTGACGGTAAGCGTTGGAAATAACTTTAATCTTGAAGGACAAAACCAGGCCGGTCAAAAGAGCACTGACATTGCAGGCAATGTGGCTGTAAACTACAAGTTAACCAAAGACGGCAGATATGCTATCCGGGCTTATCGCCGTGATCAATTTATCGTAATTGAGGGAGAAGTGATTGAAACCGGTGTAGGATTCACCTTAACTGTCGACTACAACCGCTTCAGCCAAATATTCAGCCGAAAAACCCGAAAAGAAAAAATGCTGCAACGCAAATACAACCAAGATCAGAAAGAAAAAGACAAGCAAGCCAAAACAGCCGAACAACAAGCAGCTAACTAAATATGTCCAAACATCTAATATATATATTGATCTTTTCAACTTTACTCGCAGCCTGCAGTACGACCAAATATCTTGCGCCCAATCAAAAACTATATGGCGGCGGTAAAGTTCAGTTCGCCGATTCTGCCGGCAATGTAACTCAGAAAGATGTAAAAGGTCTGAGTGATGAGCTGACCGGTCTGCTGCGTCCCCACCCTAATTCCAAAATATTGGGCATGCGGATAAAACTTTGGATATACTATAAAACCAGGACCAATAAGAAGAAGGGGTTCAGACACTGGCTCAATACCAAGTTTGGCGAACCGCCTGTGTTGATCAGCCAGGTCGACGTGGACAAGAACAGCCAGATATTGGAAAGCCGGTTACAAAATGAAAGTTACTTTCAATCGCAGGTTAGCGGCGATACTACCAGCAAAGGGAAAATTGCCAAAGCCGTTTATACTGTTGAACCCGGATCGGATTATACCATCCGTTCGGTATATTTTCCGACCGGGAAAAATAGCATTGATACAGCAGTTGCAGGCACAGCAAAAAAAACACTTTTTGTTATTGGCAATGACTACAACCTGGACATTGTCAAAAGTGAACGTATCCGCATCGATGCCCAATTAAAAGAAGAAGGTTTTTACTATTTCGCCCCGGAAGACTTGATCATGCGGGTTGACAGCACGATAAAAGACCACAAGGTTGATATTTATGTTAAAGTAAAAGACGAGACCGCCGA
>Ga0105240_10012396_pt1 | contig 11769 bp, 11 predicted proteins | sample KBSC54metaG_FD_80426 | JGI IMG/M metagenome (GOLD analysis project Ga0105240, IMG submission 80426) | Corn rhizosphere microbial communities from Kellogg Biological Station, Michigan, USA - KBS C5-4 metaG | ecosystem: Host-associated > Plants > Roots > Rhizosphere > Soil | place: Michigan, USA...
ATACCGGCACGCATTTCGACGCGCCGGTCCACTGGGCGACCGGCAAGGACCTGCCCGACAACACGCTCGACACCATCCCGCCGGAGAATTTCATCGCGCCGGCCGTCGTCATCGACTGCTCGGCCGAATGCGCCGCCGACCCGGACTTCCTGCTCACGCCCGGGGTGATCCAGGCGTGGGAGGCCGAGCATGGCCGCATTCCCGCCGGATCGTGGGTGTTCTTCCGCACCGACTGGTCGAAGCGCGAGGGCGACGCCTACACCAACCGCCGGGAGGATGGCGCGCATACGCCGGGGCCTAATCCGGCGGCCTGCCGCTTCCTGATCGAGGAGCGCGACGTCCACGGCTTCGGCGTCGAGACGATCGGCACGGATGCCGGTCAGGCCTTCCTGATGGACCCGCCCTTCCCGGCCCATTCGCTGTTCCACGGGGCCGGCCGCTACGGCCTGCAATGCATGCAGAATCTCGATCAGCTGCCGCCGACCGGCGCGCTGATCCTGTCCCCGCCGCTCAAGATCCGGGACGGGTCGGGCAGTCCGCTGCGCGTGCTCGCGCTCGTCGGGGAGTAAGCGAAGATGGCGGAGCGCTCCTTCAAGAAGGAGGTGGAGCAGCTCCGCCTCGGGGCCGGCGACACGTTCGAGGGCGAAGGCATTCTCGCCGTCACCAAGGCGCTGCTCCAGGCGGGCGTGGCCTATGTCGGCGGCTATCAGGGATCGCCGATCAGCCACCTGATGGACGTCTTCTCGGACGCGGACCCGCTGCTGCGCGAGCTGGGCGTGCATTTCGAATCCAACGCGAGCGAGGCGGCGGCGGGCGCGATGCTGGCCGCCTCCGTCAATTATCCGCTGCGCGGCGCGGTGGCGTGGAAATCGGTGGTCGGCACCAACGTCGCGTCGGACGCGCTCTCCAACCTCGCCTCGGGCGGGGTGACGGGCGGCGCCCTCGTCATCATCGGCGAGGATTATGGCGAAGGCTCCTCGATCATGCAGGAGCGCACCCACGCCTTCGCGATGAAGAGCCAGATGTGGCTGCTCGATCCGCGCCCCAATTTGCCGACCATCGTGGACATGGTGGAAAAGGGCTTCGAACTTTCCGAAGCCTCGAACACGCCGGTGATGATCGAGATGCGCGTGCGCAGCTGCCATCTGACCGGCAGCTTCGTCGCCAAGGACAACAGGCGCCCGCCGCTCACCGTCGGCCAGGCCGCCGCCAATCCGCGCCGCGATCTCAGCCGGATCGTGCTGCCGCCCGCCAATTTCGTCCATGAGATCGAGAAGATCGAACAACGCTGGCCGGCGGCCCTGAAATTCGTCGCCCAGCAGCGGCTCAACGAATGGTTCGGGCCGGACAGGGACGAGATCGGCATCATCGTCCAGGGCGGCCTGTACAACACGCTGAACCGCGCGCTGGAGCTGGTCGGCCTGTCCGATGCCTATGGCGCGGCGCAGGTGCCGGTCTACTGCCTCAACGTCACCTACCCGCTGATCCCGGACGAGGTGAAGAACTTCTGCGCGGGCAAGAAGGCCGTGCTGATCCTGGAGGAAGGACAGCCCGAATTCATCGAGCATGAGTTCAACACGCTGATCCGCCGGGCCGACCTGCAGACCCGGATCGTCGGCAAGGACATCATGCCGCGCGCCGGCGAATATTCCGGGCAGGTGCTCCGCGACGGCCTCGTCGCCTTCCTGCGCGCCTACGCGCCGGAGCGCGCGCCCGCGGAGCTGCCCGCCGTGCCGCCGGAGCCCGAGCTCGCGAAGACCGTCCCCGGCCGCCCCGCCGGCTTCTGCACCGGCTGCCCGGAGCGCCCGATCTTCGCGGCGATGACGCTGGTCCAGCGCGAACTGGGCGAGCTGCACGTGTCCGGCGACATCGGCTGCCACATCTTCGCGAGCCTCCCGCCCTTCAACATCAGCAACACCACGATGGGCTACGGCCTCGGCACCGCCGCCGCCTCGGCCTTCAAGCCGGAGGGCAAGCGCGCCGTCGCGATGATGGGCGACGGCGGCTTCTGGCATAACGGCCTCACCTCCGGCATCGGCAACGCCGTCTTCAACCAGGACGACACGCTCACCATCGTCGTCGACAACGGCTATTCGGCGGCGACCGGGGGGCAGGACATCCTCTCGTCGCGCGCGAAGAACGACATGCGCGCCACCAACCATCCGATCGAGAAGGCGGCGCGCGGCCTCGGCATCGAATGGGCCCGCACGCTGACCCACACCTATGACGTCGCGACGATGCGCGACACGATCATGGAAGCGCTCACCGCGCCCGAAAAGGGGCCGAAGCTGATCGTCGCCCAGTCCGAGTGCATGCTGAACAAGCAGCGCCGGGTGAAGCCGCAGCTCGCCCAGGCCGCGAAGGAGGGCAAGCGCGTCGTGCGCGAGCGGTTCGGCGTCGACCCCGACACCTGCACGGGCGATCATGCCTGCATCCGGCTGTCCGGCTGTCCCTCGCTCAGCATCCAGCCCAATCCCGACCCGCTGCGCCAGCATCCGGTGACGGCGATCGACAACAGCTGCGTCGGCTGCGGCAATTGCGGCGAGGTCGCGCATGCGGCCGTCCTGTGCCCGTCCTTCTACAAGGCCAGCATCGTTACCAACCCGTCCCGCTGGGATCGCACCAAGGCGCGGATGCGCGGCGCGGTGATCGGCTGGCTGCAGCAACGCCACGCCCGAGGCCTGGCGGCGAGGGCCTTCTGATGGAGATCGTGCTTCCCACCGATCGCGAGCGGATCACCATCGCCATCCTCGCGCTGGGCGGCGAGGGCGGCGGCGTGCTGGCCGACTGGATCCTGGAGCTGGCCAGCCGCAACGGCTATGTCGCGCAGGGCACGTCGGTGCCGGGCGTCGCGCAGCGCACCGGATCGACCGTCTATTACATCGAGATGGTCAAGCGCCGGGCCGGCGGCGCCAACCGGCCCGATCCGGTGCTGGCGATGATGCCGGTGCCCGGCGACGTCGACATCGTCATCGCCTCCGAACTGATGGAGGCCGGCCGCGCCATCCTGCGCGGCTTCGTCAGCGACGACCGCACCACGCTGATCGGATCGACCCACCGCGTCTACGCCATTTCCGAGAAGACCGTGCCCGGCGACGGCACCGGCGCCAGCCAGCGCATCCTCGATGCCGCCCGGCGGCGCTCGGCGCGCTTCGTCGGCTTCGACATGGCGGCGGCCTCGGCGCAGAGCGGCAGCGTCATCAGCTCGGTGATGTTCGGCGCGCTCGCCGGCAGCGACGCTTTGCCCTTCCCGCGCGAGGCTTTCGAGGGCGCGATCCGGCACGGCGGCAAGGCGATCGACTCCAACCTCAAGGGTTTCGATGTCGGCTTCGTGCGCGCACAGGAGGGCGATCCGCCGGCCGAAGCGACACCGCCGGCCGAGCCTACCACCGAGGCCGGACGCGCGCTGCGGGCGATCGTCGAGCGGGATCTGCCGGAGCCCGCCCGCCTGCTCGCGCTGGAAGGCGTGCGGCGGCTAATGGACTATCAGGACCGCGCTTATGCCGAACTGTATCTCGAACGGCTCGCGGCAATGGCGACGCGGGACGACGAGGCGGCCGGGGCGCCGCTGACCGTCGCAACGGCGCGCCATCTGGCGCTGTGGATGGCCTATGAGGATACGATCCGCGTCGCCGACCTCAAGATCCGCGCCTCGCGCAGCGCCCGCGTCGAACAAGAGGTGCGGCTGGCGCCCGGGCAGGTGATGGCGGTCACCGAATATATGCATCCCCGCCTCCGGGAGGTCTGCGACACGCTGCCGGCGGGCCTGGGCGGTTTCATCCTGCGCAGCCCCGGCGTGCGCCGAACGCTGGAGCCCCTCTTCACGAAGGGGCGCCACGTCAGGACGACGAGCCTGCGCTGGTTCGTCGTCCTGCGCATCCTCGCGAGCCTGCGCGCCATCCGCCGGTCCACGCTGCGCTATCGCGAGGAGCAGGCGCGGATCGAGGACTGGCTGGCCCTCGCGTCGGCCATGGCGGTGCGCGACGTGCCGTTCGCGGCCGAGATCATCGCCTGCCAGCAGCTCATCAAGGGCTATTCCGACACGTTCGAGCGCGGGTTGCGGCGCTTCGACCAGCTGATGCACGCCGCGCGGTCGCTCGAGCCCGAGGCGGACGCGGCGCTGCGCCTTCGCACGCTCCGCGAGGCGGCGCTGCTGGACGACAAGGGCGCGGGCTTCGATCAGGCACTGGCCGATCTCGATCTGGCGGAGGTCGCCTGACGCGCGTCCGCGCCGGCCGGCCCATCGGCATGGAGGAACGGCATGCGCGCTCGGGATGTCCGGGACGGGGCGCCGGGCCGCGCTGCCCCGTGACGAACAGATTTGACCACCTCACGGTCCGGTCATGACGCCGAGGTCGCGCGCCACACGACGCAATGCCGGGAGAAAGCGCGTCCGCAATTCGGCGAGCGGCACGCGCGCAGCCTGCGTCCCGATGTTCACGGCCGCGACGACGCGTCCTCCCGCCAAGACCGGAACCGCGATCGAGCGAAGCCCCCATTCCAGTTCCTGATCGACGATGGCGTACCCCTCGTCCGCGACATGCGCGAAGATATCGAGCAACTCACTGGCTTTCGTCCGGGTGCCGGGCGTCCGCATCGCCAGGTCCGTGCGGCGCAGATAATCCTGTCGCATCTTGCGCGGCTGGCCGGCCAGCAGCACGCGCCCCATGGACGTGCAATAGAGGGGGAGCCGGCTTCCCGCGCGCAACGCGATCGACATGATCCGCGAGACCTCGGCGCGGGCGACATAATAGACCTCGTCCTCCTCGATCACGCCGACCGAGCAGGATTCGTGGAGGTCGTCGCGCAGCGCATCGAGCAAGGGCTGCGCGCGCATCGCCAGCGTGCTGGACGACAGATAGGCATAGCCGAGCGCGAGCACCTTGGGCCTGAGCGCGTAGTGCACGCCGTCCTGCGCCGCATAGCCGAGGCGCACGAACGTATGAAGGCAGCGCTTCACCGCCGGCCGGCTCAATCCCGTCAGGCGGCTGGCCTGGGCGATCGTCATCGGGCGCTGCGCGTCGGCGAAGCAGCGCAGCACCGCCAGCCCCCGCGCGAGCGAGGTCATGAACTCCGGATCGCCATGGGCCTCCAGAAGGTCCGAATCCGCCATCACCCCTCCATATCAACCGATAATCGGACAATATGCTGTTTATCGATTGACGCAAACCTCAGGGACGATGACGTCGCACCGACCACATGACGGGAGAGTCGCATGATCGACAAATCTCATGCGAGTGCGACGGCAGCGGTGGCGGACATCCCGGATGGCGCGTCGGTGATGATCGGCGGGTTCGGCACCGCGGGGATGCCGGACGAACTGATCGCGGCGCTGATCGCGCGCGGCGTCGGCGACCTGACGATCATCAACAACAATGCCGGCAATGGCGAGACCGGCGTCGCCGCGCTGATCCGCGAGGGCCGGGTGCGCAAGATCGTCTGCTCCTTCCCGCGCCAGTCGGACTCGCATCATTTCGATGCCGCCTATCGCGCCGGGCGGATCGCGCTGGAGCTGGTGCCGCAGGGCAATCTCGCCGCGCGCATCCAGGCGGCCGGGGCGGGCCTCGGCGCGATCTTCACGCCGACCGGCTACGGCACGCTGCTCGCCGAGGGCAAGGAGACGCGCGTAATCGACGGCAGGCACTGTGTGCTGGAACATCCGATCCACGCCGATTTCGCGCTGATCAAGGCGTATCAGGGCGATCGCTGGGGCAATCTCGTCTATCGCAAGACGGCGCGCAATTTCGGCCCGATCATGGCGATGGCGGCGAAGACCACCATCGCGCAGGTGTCCGAGATCGTGCCCTTGGGCGCGCTCGATCCCGAGGCGGTGGTGACGCCCGGCATCTTCGTCCAGCGCGTCGTCGCGATCGCGCCCGCCGCCCGGCTGGAGCACGCCGCATGAACCCCCTCACCCGCGACCAGATGGCCGCGCGCGTCGCCCGGGACATTCCCGAGGGCGCCTATGTAAACCTCGGCATCGGCCTGCCCACCAAGGTCGCCAATTACCTGCCGCAGGAACGCGACATCTTCCTGCAGAGCGAGAACGGCCTGCTCGGCATGGGGCCGGCGCCCGCCCCCGGCGAGGAGGATTGGGAACTCATCAACGCCGGCAAGCAGGCCGTGACGCTGCTGACCGGCGGCTGCTACTTCCACCATGCCGACAGCTTCGCGATGATGCGCGCCGGCCATATCGACATCTGCGTGCTCGGCGCCTTCCAGGTCTCGGTGACGGGCGACCTCGCCAACTGGCATACCGGCGAGCCAGGGGCGATCCCGGCGGTGGGTGGCGCGATGGACCTCGCCATCGGCGCCAAGCAGACCTTCGTGATGATGGAGCTGCTGACCCGGAAGGGCGAGAGCAAGCTGGTCGAGGCCTGCACCTATCCGCTCACCGGCCTCGCCTGCGTATCGCGCGTCTATACCGATCTCGCGGTGTTCGATGTCGGCCCCGGCGGCGCCCGCATCGTCGAGGCGGTCGACGGCCTCGGCATCGATGCGCTGCGCACCCTCACCGGCGTGGCGCTCGCCGCCTGAAAGGATATCCGATGACCGAAGCCTTCCTCTGCGACGCCGTCCGCACGCCGATCGGCCGCTATGGCGGCATGCTCGCCCGGATGCGTGCCGACGATCTCGGTGCGCTGCCGATGAAGGCGCTGCTCGCCCGCAATCCCGGCCTCGATCCGATGGCGATCGGGGAGGTCTTCTATGGCTGCGCCAACCAGGCCGGCGAGGACAATCGCAATGTCGCGCGGATGAGCCTGCTGCTCGCCGGCTTGCCGCCTGTCGTCCCCGGCGTCACGCTCAACCGGCTGTGCGCCTCGGGCCTGGAGGCGGTGGGGGCCGCGGCGCGCGCGATCCGGACGGGGGAGATGGACCTCGCCATCGCCGGCGGGGTCGAGAGCATGACCCGCGCGCCCTTCGTGATGGGCAAGGCCGACAGCGCCTTCGGCCGCGCGCAGGCGCTGGAGGACACGACGATGGGCTGGCGCTTCGTCAACCCGGCGCTCGATGCCCGCTACGGCACCGAGACGATGCCGCGCACCGCCGAGAATGTCGCGACCGAATACGGGATCGGTCGCGCCGACCAGGACGCCTTCGCGCTGCGCAGCCAGCAGCGCGCCGTCGCCGCGCAGCAAGACGGCTTTCATGCGGCGGAGATCGTGCCCGTCACCGTGCCGGGCGCGAAGAAGGGCGAGACGATCGAAATCGCAATCGACGAGCATCCGCGCGCCGACACGACGATCGCGGCACTGGCGAGGCTGAAGCCGCTGTTCGGCCCGGACGGCACCGTCACCGCCGGCAATGCGTCGGGCATCAATGACGGTGCCGCCGCGATGATCGTGGCGAGCGAGGCGGCGATGAAGACGCACGGCCTGACGCCCCGCGCCCGCATCCTCGGCATGGCGTCGGCCGGCGTCGAGCCTCGCGTGATGGGGATCGGCCCCGTCCCGGCGACGCGGACGCTGATGACGCGGCTCGGCCTGGCGATCGGCGACTTCGATGCGATCGAGCTCAACGAGGCCTTCGCGGCCCAGGGCCTCGCCGTGCTGCGCGGGCTCGGCCTCCCGGACGACGCGCCCCACGTCAACGCCAATGGCGGCGCGATCGCGCTCGGCCACCCGCTCGGCATGTCGGGCGCGCGCCTCGCCATGACCCTCGTCCACCAATTGGAGAAGACCGGCGGCAAGCGCGGCCTCGCCACTTTGTGCATCGGCGTCGGCATGGGCCTCGCGCTCGCCGTCGAACGTGCGTGAGCGGGCCGGGCGCCGAACCTGCGGTCGATGGACGAGGGTCATGTCGATCACCGTTCGGTTTCCTCGCGGAGCCGGAATCAGATTGAGCTTCTCACATCAATGGGTCCTGACCCTGGACTCACGAGAGGCCGCTATTTGGGGTTGGCTATGATGCAGGTTTTGCGACCGGTCGCTTACCGGCCATCGATCCCGATATGATTCATGAAAGACTTGATCCGAAGGAGTCCCACGAAGTCCAACATCAAAGGCAGTGCCGCGTGCAGCATCGTCGCGGCGCGGTCTCCTGAAAGGCTAGTCACGCGTTCTGGCGATTGTTACAACATCTCGGACTTTATCAGGAAGTTCCGAGGAAATGGTACACGCTCAGCAGCCCGAGCTCACCAGCCACAAGGCCCGCGCCCTTGCGCTCATACGGTCAAAGCCGGTGATCCGCACGCGAGATTTCTCGGATGCTGGCATACCCCGCAACTATCTCCAACGCCTGACCCAGGACGGCATCTTGGTGCAGATCGGCCGCGGTCTCTACGAAGCGTCGGACCGGGCGCTCAGCGCAGGGGGAAGCCTTGCCGAAATCGCCGCGTGGTCGCCGCGCGCAACGATCGCCCTGCTGAGCGCGCTCCAGCTTCACGAGCTGACAACGCAGGCGCCACACGAAATCTGGGTATTGCTGGGACTAAAGGATTGGATCCCCAACAAGACCCCCACGGCGCTGCACATCGTACGTGCAAGCGGCGAAGCCCTTACCGCTGGGATCGAGGAACGGGTTATCGACGGTGTCACCGTCCGGGTCACCAACCCGGCGAAGACGGTCGCGGACTGCTTCAAATATCGCAGCAAGGTCGGCGTAGATGTCGCGATCGAGGCGCTGCGGGATGCCCTCAGACGTAAGGTCGTAACGATCGACCAGCTCTGGCACTACGGCCAGATCTGCCGGGTCCAGACGATTATGCGTCCATATCTGCAAGCGATGACATGAGCCCGCCATCCCCTGAATCAACGGCAGCGGCCACCGCTGCGCGTCGCGAGCTGACCAGGATCGCCCGCGCACGCGGCGATGACATACAGCGCACGCTCACGCGCTACGCGATCGAGCGCCTGCTGTATCGCATCAGCAAATCCCCTCATCGGAACGGGTTCATCCTGAAGGGTGCGATGCTGTTCAGTCTTTGGGCCGAGCTGCCCTATCGCACGACTGGCGATCTCGATCTTCTCGCGTTTGGTGATCCGTCGCCTGAGGAGGTTGCCTCGATCTTCCGGGCCATCGCATTGCAACTGGTCGAAGAGGACGGTGTCGAATTTCTGCCCGACACAATCAGGGTCGAGACGACCCGACTCGAAGACGAATATGCCGGCGCCTCGATTCGCATGACAGCGATGTTCGCGGGTGCTCGTCTCACGGTCCTGATCGACCTCGGCTATGGCGATGCGGTCACCCCCGACGCGCAGGAAATCGAGTACCCCTCCCTGCTCGACGCGCCACGCCCGGTCTTGCGCGCCTATCCACCCGAAACCGTCGTCGCCGAGAAATTCCAGGCTCTCGTCGATCTTGGCATGATCAACAGCCGGCTCAAAGACTTTTTCGACCTCTGGGCCGTCGCGGACACATTCAAGTTCGATGGGGCCCTGCTGGCCACCGCGATCCGCGCCACGTTCGACCGACGCGATACCGAGGTGCCCGTAACGCTGCCGGTGGCGCTGACAGCAGCCTTCTCCGACGATCCCGAAAAGCAACAGCTCTGGCGCGCGTTTCTTGGTCGCGCCGGCATCAGCATCGCGCCGGATTCGCTCGGGGAGGTGATCGTCGCCTTGGCACGGTTTCTCATGCCCGTTGCCGCCGCAGCTGCCGCCGACGGCGCGCAATTCGAGCAGAATTGGCAGCCGGGCGGGCCGTGGCAGGCCAACTGACAGCGTCTCCCCAATGAACGGAAAGCGATGGCCCAATGATGTCGCGCAACGCGCCATGTCCCTGCGGAAGCGGCAAGCGCTTCAAGCATTGCTGCGGTGAAATGACCAGCGCGTCCCCTTGGTCTGAAATCCCGGATACCGAGCCGCCGCCGGCGCCGCCCTGAAACCCTCGGTGATGGAACTGGGCGGCAAATCCGCCAACATCATCTTCGACGACGCCGATTTCGAAGCCGCGCTCGACGGTGCTCTGATCGGTATCTTCACCAACAACGGCCAGCAGTGCCTCGCCGGATCGCGCATTCTCGTCCAGCGCGGCATCGCGGATCGCTTCATCGAAGCCTTCGTGGCGCGAGCCCGCGCCATCCGCGTTGGCCATCCGCGCGATGCATCGACCGAAATCGGCCCGCTCGCGTCCGAGGCCCATTACCGCCACGTTATGAGCTTCGTGCCCGAAGCCGAAACCACTGGCGCGCCTGCTCACCGGCGGACGCCGGGCGCCGGGCTTCGACAAGGGCTATTATTTCGAGCCGACGATCGCATTGGTCGATTCCAACCATCACCGACTCTGCCAGGACGAGATTTTCGGCCCCTTCGCCACCGTGATGGTGTTCGATACGGCGGAGGATGCCTATCGGATCGCCAACGAGTCCCGGTTCGGGCTGGTCGGCTACGTCTGGTCCCGGGACATCGCGATCGTCATGGAAGCCCAGGAGCGCATCTGCGCCGGCACCATCTGGTGCAACACGCCGATGATCCGCGATCTCCACGCGCCATTCGGCGGCTTTCGCGAATCCGGTGTCGGCGCCGAGGGCGGCCGCGCCGGCGAAGCCTTCTACACCCGTCAGAAGGCGGTCAGCATTCAGCGTCGCCCGCTGACGCTGCGTAAATTGGGAGTCCCGGCATGACGGATGGATTGCACGCAGAACTCGCCGCCTTCCTCGATGCCTATTTCGAGGCGTGGAACCGCTATAACGTGCCCGCGATGCGGGCCATGTGGGATGAGGACGAACCGATGCCGATCTATCTGGCGGAGGAATGCGAGCCGCACATCGGTTGGCCCGCGATCCTCGGCTATTGGGGCGTCGATCACTCGAAGGCGCAGCGCCTGCTCACCTGGCGGGACATGACCGCGGTGCGCGGCAGCAACGATGTCGCGATCGCTTTCTTTCACTGCAACTGGAGCACGTACCTGCCCGGTAACCGGCTGTATCCCAAGCCTTTCGGCGGCCCGGTCCGGATCAGCATGAGCCTGCGCAGGAAAGCCGAGGGCTGGCGGGCCTTCCACTATGTCGAGGCGCCGCTCGCCTCGATCGTGCAGTTGCGGAAAGCGCATGAGGAGGCTGTCGACCCCGCGCTTCACGCGCGCCTATCCGATATGGGCGTTCGCTACTGAGCAGCAACCGATCATCTCGCACGTGCTGTCGGCGATCGGCCGTCATCCGTCCAGGATACTCGAGCGGCCAAATTTGGCCGAGCGGATCGGCTCCTCGCTCCAGGCGGGGAGCCAAACCTTCCATCTCCGTGCCTCGCAGAGGGACGGATCATCGTCGACGTCGACGCCGCGATATGGGCGTGGTCGCGGGTCGTCTGATCGCGCAGCAGGCTCCCGGCCGAATATTCGCGATCCCATGAAACGCCGATGTCACGCCCGATCCGGACGGCATCGACAGGGCCGACCGGCCTCAGGAAGGCTTTGAACACGACGCGGAAACCTGCTGGCCGCCGCCCTTGGTCAGAATGCGCACGGGCCTGCCATTCCGTGTTCCCGTGCTGGTCGTCGAGATGGCGTAGGAGATCGGCGTGTAGCTGCCCCGGGATGCGACGAGCAGTCCCTCCGGAAAGCGCTTGTTCGTGCAGAAGGTGTCGAACACCAGCCGGCCGTTCGCCATCGAGAGCTTGCGCAGCTTGCAGATCGCCGCATCGTCCTCGGTGAGGAGCGCCTCGGGATGCGCCCGCAATTGTTCGGCGCTGTTGCAGCTCGTCCGGTGGCCGCGCCCCGCGAACATCTTGACCACCCATTCGGGAATGCCGGGCACATCCGCGCTCAGCAGCTGCGTTTGATGGTTCCACTGCCCGGGCGCGAAGCCGGGCGCGGCCATCGCCGGCG
>Ga0105240_10012398_pt1 | contig 11769 bp, 8 predicted proteins | sample KBSC54metaG_FD_80426 | JGI IMG/M metagenome (GOLD analysis project Ga0105240, IMG submission 80426) | Corn rhizosphere microbial communities from Kellogg Biological Station, Michigan, USA - KBS C5-4 metaG | ecosystem: Host-associated > Plants > Roots > Rhizosphere > Soil | place: Michigan, USA...
GGCATTTAAGGCCATATCATTACGCCCTTCTGCCATTAAACCATTGGCCAGTTCGGTAAAGGTATTGGTAATGAGTGAGTAAAACAGCCCTGTTGATTGCTCATCAAGGTACTTAGCGGTTTTATAGTTACCCCATTTAAATTTGTTCATGATGTTATCATACATCACCTGCGTATTCAATTTAGGCTGATTATTGGCCTCTGGTTTAAATGGTATCAGGTGGTAAACAAAGCCTTCTTTATATAAATAGTTCTGCAAACCGTTGAACCCATCGCTGGCCATGGTTACGGTGAAGCATATCGGGCGTTTCCAGTCGTTATGTGCAAGTATGTCGATCAGCGCAAGGTTATCCTTCATCAGGTAATTGCCCGTAAACTTCCATTGCATGCTATCAGCTACCCTGCTTTTCTGATCTGGGGTGATCACATTGTTCTTTACCAATTCATCTGCATTAACAGTCAGCTTAAAGTTTTTGGTTGGCAGGTAATTTAATACCTCGCCGCTCTGCATCTCTACCTTAGTTTGCGGATTATCCGAAGTCACAAAATCAAACACATCCTTCAGCTCAACAGAATCGGGCAATTTGGCATCGTTAAATGGGATATAATCGCGGGTGCCATTTTTGTATTTGTCAAAGCTCATGGTGATAGGCAATGGCTCCGACTGGTTGGTTTTGCGCTGCATCTGGTGGATGTACCAATCGCTGCTAAACAGCGTGTTTACGATAATACGCACATCCGGCCTCACTCCTTCCACTTCCTGAACATACCAAAGTGAGTAAGTGTCATTATCGGCCCCGGTAAACAATATCGCATTTTTAGGGCACGACATCAGGTAATTATAAGCCATATCATGAGCGGTCAACTTAGTAGAGCGGTCATGGCCTTTCCACTCCTGTTTGATCAATAACACCGGACCGATAAGCATACATAAACCAATGGTAGCATAACTTGCCGTACGGGCATTTATCTTTTTGCGGGCAAACTCTGCAATGGCAATCACCCCTATTCCGATCCAGATGGCAAAAGCATAAAAGGAACTTACATAAGAGTAATCGCGCTCGCGTGGTTGGTATGCCTGATTCACATACATTACAATGGCAATGCTGGTAAAGAACCAGAACAAGCCCACTATAAATGCATCCTTTTTACTTTGGCGGGAATGATAAAACAGCCCGATCAACCCTAAAATCAACGGTAAAGCATAAAGTGGCGTGTAGCCATTATCATGCAGAACAGAGTTTGGCAAATGTTTGCCTTTATCGAAAATGCCCGTTGTCCAGTCGCCATCGGCATAATTATGCAAACCGCTTGCCTGGAACTGGCCATCCTGCTGGTTATACCGCCCGGCAAAGTTCCACAGGAAGTAACGCCCATACATTTGCCATATCTGCCAGCTGAACATGAATCTCAGGTTATCCGAGAAAGTGGGTACATCATTATCCGATAGCCCCAGCCACTGCTTATAAAACTGCGGATCCTGGTCTCTCTGGCTAAACATGCGTGGCAAAACAGTGGTATGGTCATACGTATAAACCGGATTTCTTCCTGCCAATTCGTATTTGTTTTTCCCTTTAGCATAAATAGTACTACCGTCGGACTGATCAGTTATTTTGGCATCATAATACGGTCCCGACGCTAAAGGTACATCGCCATATTGACCGCGGTTTAGATACCAGTAGAGCGTAAAGGCATTATCAGGATGCGAGTTATTCAGATCGGTATTGGCTATTGCGCGGATAGGGATATACGCGAAAGAGCCGTAACCAAAATAGATAAACGTGATACAAACCAAAGCCAGGTTGAGCACCGGTTTACCCTTGCGAATGCTATAACGAATGCCCATTACCAATGCGCCGATCAGCAAAACAAAAAAGGAAATGGCACCGCTGCCGAAACCTAATCCAAGCGTATTTACAAAGAAAAGATCCGCATAAGCAGCTATCGCAACTGTATATCCCCTGATGCCGAATTGGACGAACGCCAATATGGCAATACTGATCAGGAAGGCAATAATGCCTGTTTTGAGGTTGATATTTTTATACCTGCGGAAGTAGTAAACAAATACCACGGCGGGGATGGTTAACAGATTGAGTAAATGGATGCCAATAGATAAACCGATCATGTAAGCGATGAATACGATCCATTTGTCGGCGCCCGCTTCTGACGATTTGGAATCCCATTTCAATATCGCCCAAAATACTATAGCCGTACAAAGTGCCGACATCGCGAAAACTATCGTCTCTACTGCCGAAAACCAAAACGTATCGCTAAAAGCCAATGCCAACGCCCCCACTAAACCGGCGCCCAATATGAGCATCTGTTTAATAGCATCGGGCTGATCGCCATTTTTGAACATCATCTTCCTGGCCATCAGAGTGATCGTCCAGAACAGGAACATAATAGTTGCTCCGCTGGCCAGTGCGCAGGCCATATTGGTAAAGTAGGCCACCTTATGTACATCTCCAAAGCTCAGCAATGAAAATGCCTTACATATCATGGCAAAAAGCGGGTATCCCGGCTGGTGCGAAACTTGTAAACGGTAGGCACAAGAGATGAATTCGCCGCAGTCCCAAAAGCTTACGGATGGTTCGAGGGTGAGGATGTAGGTAGTGGATGCAATGACGAAGCAAAGCCAACCCAAAAGGTTGTTGATCTTGTTAAAACGCATGGTTTATCAGGGTAAAAGTTTATCAATACCCTAATATCCGGCTTATTTGTAAGCTATTTATGATGAGGCGCTTTGGTTTAACATCTTTTAACATTATTTAACGCTTGCGGACCGTTGATTAGAATGATTGGGGGATTACGTTGATGGAGTAACGAAAAAGAGATTTGACAACTTTTTTAAAAAGTTGTCAAATTTAAATTCCTAGAAAGAATAAATATTGTTCTGAGGGTATCCAATCAGACTTGTTTGAAGTCCATCTGGAAAATGTTCAAAAAAGATATTAAAGCATTGTTCTTTGATTCGATAGTGTAATTTCGATCGACTTAAAAATCCAAATCTTGCGATCTGCTTTCCTGCATAAAGGGTTGTTCCTAAGTCGTAATCATTCTGAAGTCTATCGAACTGATCCTTTTGTGTATCTGACAAATTTTCAAAAACTTGTGACTTATAAAATGATCCCTCAACACTTAATTGAATAACTTTTTCGAAGACCTTTATCCGTTTGTCAATATTTGCGCTAAAATCCGGCTGATTTTCCATAGCATAAATTTATCAACTTCAATTCGAAAATAATGGTATAACTTTACGTTTGTGGAAATTTATTTATTAATGAGTTGAGTTTTATTTTAAGCATTATGAAAAAGCAGATTTTCACGTTGACGAATGCTCATCTTCAAATCTTAAACGAAGAGCGAGAATTACATTTAAATGGGAAAAGTAAATCTTATACAAGATCTGAGGCCATTAAAATCATTAAAGGCAAAAGAAAGCTTTAAATATATATGTTAAAACTTCAGCGCAGCCCCTGCCTCAAAATAGAAAATACCGGAACCGGGCACCATGCCTTTGGTAACACGTGGCGGCAGCTTATTTTCGGCGATAGCATAGGTTGGCGTAAAGCTTAGTATAAGTACTCCGGTTTTGTACTCGACAGGTGCTGAGAGTTCATAGTCAAGTAATTTAAACTTGCTTAGCTGATCTTCCCTTCTTATGATCAGACTTTCGGCTGCTTGTTCCAGAGCCAGGGCTTTTTTGGTCAGTTTATATTTTTTTAGAATAAAGTAGGCATCATAGAAATTCTGTGTTCCAGCGTTCAGGTTGGCTGATGGCGAAATGATCAGGAGGTCTTTCTCACCAAATATGCCATCAATGGCAAAATCATGCGATAGACCTGCATTGACAAATATATCGTGACCAAAATCTTGTTTCAGAAAATTATAGTCTACGCTAACGATGGGCGTAATTACATCTTCAATATTATAACTCAAGTTGGCATTGATGGTGCTGGCAATGGCTGACCCGATCTGCGTACTATTAGCAGTGTAAAATAGTTTGGTAAACGATGCGCCGCCGGTAAAATCGTCGGTAATATCAAAATCGTATCCAAATACAGCGCTTCCGCCATCCAGTTTATGGGTTACACGATTGGGGATATAGTTCGCTGTAGCTGCCAGGTAAATCCCGCTTTTGAAAATGTATTTCATTTCAGACAAAATGGTAGGTGTACGGACGGTATCCGCCCGGCCCATAAATACATTATTGCTCAGATAATTTGCACCAATTTTGAACGAAGCTTTTTTGTCTTGCTTAAGCTGTGTTTCCAGCTTGTCAAGCAAGTCTTCCGGATCTTCCGTTGTGGTGGTTTGGGCAAATGCACTGCCTGCGCTAAAGAGTAGCAAAAAGAATAGGGGTACGTAAAAAACTTTCATCAAATAACTTTAATAATATATCATAAAGCCTAATAGACTGTAATACGTATCTATGGTTTAGTTAGTTAATTAAAAAATATTATTACTCATATTAAACCATATATCATTCTGTCAGTCATAACGATACAAAAACAAAAAACCTTAAAAAGAAAAGTTATGAAAAAAATTGGTTTAACGGCAGTAGCATTAATTCTCGCAGGTGCTGCTTTCGCCCAAACAAGTACCCCCTCTGCAACTACTGACCCTGCATCTTCAACCGAAGTAAAAGCTCAAATGAAAGACATGCGTCATGACGTCCGCGCCTATAACAAAGACAAGGCTGAAGCGAAACATGATATAAACCAGGGTAACCTGGCAGCTGCTAAAGCTGAAGTCGCCGCGGCAAAAACCGAGAAGCAAGATATCAAAGCTGACGCCCAAACCCTTAAATCGGAAGGCGTAGCCCACCCGGTTAAACTGGCCGACAAGCAGGTGAAAACAATTGATGAAAAGGACGTTAAAAAAGACTTGAACGATATTAAAGCCGATAAAAAAACTGAACAAAAGGACGTAAAAGATGGCAATTTAGCTGGTGCACAAGCTGCTCAGAAAGATTTGAAGGCTGATAAAAGGGATTTGAAGAAGGATGTAAGGGAAGCCCGTCGTGATGGTGTCAGGCATCCTATCCGTCGGGCTAAATAACCCCCAATATATATTTACTAATTAATTTTAACTGTTCTATTATTAACGAAGGGGTGCTGCATTGGCAGCACCTTTTTTATTTGCTATCCTTTTTCCTTAGTTCAGCGAATAAGATCATTAACACCACTGCTAACAAGATACCTATCGGCATATCGCGTGTGGCGATTCCAACTGATAACCCAATAATAATTGCAGCCAAATAATAGCTTTTTGAACGCGGACTGATCACGGCGGCGAAGATAGATTTTTTCGTCATTTATCTTATTCCATTCAAGACATTAGTCAGCTTTAACTAAAATATTAGAAGGAATAATACGAACCTAAATACTCGTCATAACACAATCACAATGTATTATTGTTGATTATATGAAATTGCAATTAGTTTTTATCCGGCTATCTTTGCCCTATAATAATAGATATTAAATATCTGCCTTATATTTAATTAATACACACAAACAATTGACTATGAAGAATTTGAAGATCAAAGTTGCCACATTGGGCATATCCCTTGCCACAGCCGGCGTTCTATTTTCGGGCTGCAGCTCATTCACCAAAACAGAAAAAGGTGCGGCTATCGGCGCGGGTGGTGGCGCTGTTCTCGGCGGTTTTATTGGTAAAGCGGCTGGTAATACTGCATTGGGCGCTATCATCGGTGGCGCAGTGGGCGGTACTGCCGGAGCTGTAATTGGCCATAAAATGGATAAACAAGCTGCCGAAATAAAACAAACCGTTCCGGGAGCCACTGTTACCCGTGAAGGCGAGGGCATCCTTGTAAAATTCGATTCCGGCATTTTGTTCGATGTTGATAAAACAGTCGTAAAACCGGTAGCGCAAACCAGCCTGAAAAAATTGGCTTTATCGCTGCAAAATAATCCGCAAACCAACATCATGATAGTTGGACATACCGATAGCACGGGCACTGCCGAGCATAACATGGATCTTTCTATCCGCAGAGCAGGTGCTGTAAGGACATTTTTAACCGGTGAGGGTATCGATGGTTCCCGTTTAAGCACAAAAGGCAAAGGCGAAACCGAACCAATTGCGCTCAACGCCACTGCTGACGGTCGCGCACAGAACCGCCGTGTGGAAATTGTTATTGTTGCTAATGATCAGATGAAGCAACAAGCGACACAGGCTGGACAATAAGGATATAGGGCATATTCAAACAAAAAAGGATGAACCTGAATGGGTTCATCCTTTTTTGTTACCAGGCCTTTTGTTTATTTGTTTTTGCTGAAAGAATAAACTACGTAAGCCGTTTTAGTGCCCAGGCTTACCGGAGACTTTAAAGTCATATAATTATCGTCAATAGCGGCTACTTCTAATTGATAGCCTTCCTGAACTTTCCGGGCGCTATCACCCTGGTAAAGTTTTTTGAACTGGAATAGCTGGCCATTGGTGCTATTGTACGACCAGAATATGGTTTGCGATGTGCCATTGGCTAAAGTATACTTGCCGTTGCCACTGTTGGTCAGGTTCCAGGTACTGCCGTTGAAATCCTCGGGTGCGCCCTGGTCGAACACTGTTTGAACCGAGCCCGGTACCAAACCCTCGTAGCTTACCCTGGTCAACGTCCAGTTTCCGACAAAACGTGCACGTGACGCTCCGGCAACTGTGGCCGGGAGTTTCTTAACGGTATTACATGCTGCGAAAGCAAATGCTAATACTATAACAAGGGCTGATGTTTGCAATAATTTTTTCATAGTGTATTTATTATTTGCCACAAAAATAATACAATTCAATATTTAAGAGACATAAGTGTGTATAAATGACCAAAAACACGCTTAGCGCTTACCTAGCACAATATTTCTGCCAAAAAATCTTACACTTATTTTACATTTTTTAACATTATCACTTAAAATAGCTTAAACCTATTTCCGTTAATACAGTCATAAGAACGCTTTAGGAAATTTTAATTCACACCGATTTGAATGAAAAACCTTTACACAACAACCCCTTATTAGACAAACACGATTATGCTAAAGCGTATATTGGTATTAGACGACAATCAGTTTATACTGGAAGCTGTGGAGGAAGCTCTTACTTATGAGAATTTCCAGGTATTGATCACTACCGACAGTAACAACCTGATAGAAATTGCCAAAATTTTCCAACCCGACCTATTTATACTCGACGACAGGCTTGCCGGGCGTAAATCATCCGACGATATATGCCATCAATTAAAGTGGCACCCGCGATTTGGAAGCACACCTGTGATGCTATGTTCCTATTTTTACCACCGGGGTGCTGATTTCTCAGCCCTACCCTGCGATGACATTATCGCCAAGCCCTTTGGTCTGGATGAACTGGTGAGCAAAGTGAACAACCTGATACTAGAATAATATTTCTCGGTGACGCTTAATATGTTTGGTGACAATCACCCAACATGGATAATATGCGCGATAAATCCCCGTTCTAAAATTGGGAGTTTTATATCGTGCCGGGACGGCATACGTCCGAAAACGTCATGCTTGATTATTTCATGCATGATTTGCGCGTTTCAAACCGACTGTGCCGTTACTAATTTAATTTAATGAAATTAACCTATACCAGAAACCTTGTAAGGAAGATATTCTTTGCATTTCTTGGCTTTATTATCATACTCTCCGTTGTCGCGTTATTTGTCCGCGACTCCATAAATCATAAATTAAACAAGATATCACAGGTATCTGAAGATATCGAAAGTAACCGTGCAGAACCCGAAAAGGCGCTATTACTGCTCCACCAGGCTGATTATGATTTTCAGCACTCGTTGGTTGATAATGACAAAAAATTAAAAACAAATTATCAGCAGGAATTAACACTCGCCTTTAATAAGGTAGACACGTTACTTCAGAAACAAGTCTCAGATACATCCAATCTGACTTCTCAGGAAAGGTCAAGGATAAAACATTGGTACAAGCAAAAGGTTTCCCTGTCAGACCAGCTACATGTACTCCGGCGCAGTTTCGATTCATTATTAACTGCTTATGTCAATGCGGACTCACTTGGACTGAGCAAGGTGAAGGAACCCAAACTTCAGATCAATAAGACTGAGCCTCTCACCAAATCCAATACGGTGCATAAAAGCACTGCGAAACGGGGCCTGATCGAGCGTCTTAAAGATGCTATCAACAATAAGGATGCAAGCAGCACAAAACATCAACACGATACTAAGGAGACCAATGCAAAGGCGTTAAAGGTGATCCGGCAAAATCAGCTGGCTTACAATAAAGCGTTGCAACAATTGAAGCATCAGAATGCAGAACAATTACATACACAACGTCAGTTAGTTACCACTAATTCCTATATTATAAATGAGTTAGGAAATATCATCGGCCAGGTAAAGGATATCAATTACAATATGGCTGACGAGTTTAAAGGGATGGCCCTCAAATCGTACCAGGACAGTACCACGCAATTGAATAAGCTATACCTCACTGCTCTTTGCCTCCTGGCGGTGTTTTCGGCATTGCTGATCGTGTTTATAACACAGCTCCATCAGTCAGAAGTGCTGTTGTGCGAGGAAATAGAAAGCTCTGTAGCCATAGCCCAGCAAAAAATGGATCTGTTGCACCATATGAGCCATGAGGTGCGTACCCCGCTGACGTCTATAATGGGTTTCCTTTATATTTTTAGTAAATCCGAAATGACTACCAAGCAGGCTGAGATGCTGGAATCGATACAGTTATCATCAGATATGGTGCTGCGTACCTTAAACGATACCTTGGATGCAGCAAAAATGGAGAACAGCGAACTGGCGATCTACGCCGAACCGTTCAATCCCGATTACATTCTGCAAATGGTTATCGAGAGTATGGGCCCCATCGCCACAAAAAAGAAGCTTTATCTTAAATACAACTTTGCTGGCAACAAAAACACCCTGGTGCTTGGCGATAGTTTCAGATTAAAGCAAATCGTAGTGAACCTGCTGAGCAATGCTATCAAATATACCCGTGAAGGTGGCATTACCATCAATGCGCAATTGATGGCAAATGACACCCGTTTGCAGGTGGAAGTGACGGATACCGGCGAAGGCATTAGTGCGGAGCAACAAGCAGGACTTTTCTCAAAGTACTATCAAACCAGTTCGTCAAAAGGCCAGGTAGGTACAGGGCTTGGCCTATTTATTTGTAAGCAGCTTATTAAACTGCAAAAAGGAAAAATCACGGTGAAAAGCGAGTTGGGCAAAGGCACCACTTTCACTTTTTTTATACCTTATCCAAAAAGGGAGAAAGCAGTCATTAGTCATTAGTGAGTAGTGAGTAGTGAGTAGTGAGTAGTGAGTAGTGAGTAGTGAGTAGTGAGTAACAAATTGCTAATTGATTTATTGTTAGATTGTTGGTATTTTTATGAGTTTAGGCGACATTCAGTTTTATTTTTTAAATTAGTTCCGAATATATTTTTATTCGATACCGATGACCTTAAAATTAAAATTGCTACCTGCATTCCTTTTCGCATTCATTATATGCACCACGGCTATCGCTCAAAACGACAGTAGTTTTCTGAATAATACCGCCAACAAGCTTTCGCAGCAGCCTGCTATAGAAAAAGTGTATTTGCACCTGGACAAACCCGGTGGCTATTCATTAAATGACACCATATGGTATAAAGCATACACCACAATCGGTCAATATCATCAATTATCAACATTGAGCGGTGTGCTATATGTTGAACTCATTAATCCGAAGGATTCTGTAGTGACAAGGCAAATATTACACCTGAATTCGGGCACCGCGCATGGAGATATTCCACTGGCTGGTTCATTAAAGCGAGGTTCGTACCGGTTACGCGCTTATACTAATTGGATGAGGAACTTGCCTGGTAGTTTTTACGACGTTCCATTGCGAATAGGTGGTGTAAGTCCGGTTTTAATCAAAGAAGGTTCAGTTAAAAACCCTGATATACAATTTTTCCCGGAAGGTGGCGCCCTGGTGGTGGGCGTACGATCAAAAGTAGCAATCAAATCAGTGAATGCAAATGGTTTAGGCGAAGACGTACAAGGGACTATTGAAGACAATGACGGTAATGTTGTAGCCAATTTTACTACGCAGCACCTGGGCATGGGGGTGTTTCCATTGACTCCACAGAGCGGTAAAACCTATAAAGCAAAAATTAAAGTTACAGGTGAAACTTCCTTTAGTGTCGATCTGCCCAAGGCAGAAGAAAAAGGCTATACCCTCGCCTTAAACAATAGTCAGCCGGACAGCATATTTGTCAAAATTGCGGTAAACGAAAAAACATTTGACGAGCAAAAGAACAATACTTTTTATGTGATAGCACAAAACAGCGGCAAGGTTTACTATAGTTCACAAGGTAAACTGGCAAACCTGGTGTACATCGCGCAGGTAGATAAAAAAAGGTTTCCTGCCGGGATAACGCAGTTTACACTCTTTTCACAGAATGGCGAGCCGTTGGCAGAGAGGATTGCGTTTGTACGCAGCGATGACACATTAAAATTGAACGTAAATACAGATAACCAGGTTTATGCTACCCGGGGCAAAGTAAAGTTAAGCCTGCAATCAAAAGATGGCACGAACGCGCCTGTCATGAGCAGCCTTTCAATAGCAGTTATCAATGAAAGCCATGCACTAACAGATGAAAGTGCCGAATCAACCATAATTAATCACCTGCTTCTTTCCTCGGATCTGAAAGGTTATATTGAAAAGGCGAATTATTATTTTGTCAATACGGACGATCAAAAATTGGCCGATCTTGATATACTGATGCTGACACAGGGTTACCGAAATTTTGTGTGGAAACAAGTATTAGATAACAACCACCCCGAAATCGCATATAAGCCTGAACAAGCTATCGAACTATCGGGTGAATTAAAAACATCATCAGGTAAACCCGTATCTAATGGCAAGGTGATACTTGTTGCCCCGGGTGAAAAGTTTATTGCCGACACGGTTACCGACTTAGCCGGAAAATTCCGGTTCAATAATATCGACTTATCCGACACCTCAAAAACAGTTTTAAGAGCCCGAAAAAGCAATAATAGTGATAATGTATCTATCTACGTAAAACAACCAAATTACCCTGTGGTAAAAAGCGATCCGCAAAAGAAATTTCCAGGCAATACGGCAGGGGTAAAATTAACTCCTGAAATGATTAAAAACCTACAGGAATACCAGGCGCAGGAGAAAGCCGATTCGTTGGTAAGATCACATAATCTTTCTGGTGTAACGATCAAAACAAAAAAGATCAGTAAGCCGGATAAATATAATGCTTTCGGCACAGCGCCAGAAAGATATATTGACATGACAAGTTTGAGGAATTACTTCTCCATTTATGATGCATTAAGGTTTTTACTCCCCAAAAGAGGCGACGACACAACAGTAGTTGTAGTTGACGGGCTTGAGGTGTATAATCAGCAACTAATGTTACCTACTTATTTACCAAGTGAAATTCAATCTGTGAAACTTTCGGAAGTATATGGCTATAATCCGGAATACAAAAAGATGAACACCCATTACGTGGTCATTGAAACTAAACGGTATGCCGGAACTGACACAACCATGCTGAAAGAAGTTAAGATTATTGCTAAGAAATCAAAAAAAGGGCCTGAAATTGTCAACTCGGCTAACCTGAATGGCCCTGGGAATGCTGATCAAATAATCATGGCAGATAATTTGATTAATTGTGTTCGTCTATCGGATTGTTTAGAGGGTAAAGTATTTGGTGTAACATTCAATAATGGTGAGGCATATTCAATCAGAACACAAAA
>Ga0105240_10012399_pt1 | contig 11769 bp, 14 predicted proteins | sample KBSC54metaG_FD_80426 | JGI IMG/M metagenome (GOLD analysis project Ga0105240, IMG submission 80426) | Corn rhizosphere microbial communities from Kellogg Biological Station, Michigan, USA - KBS C5-4 metaG | ecosystem: Host-associated > Plants > Roots > Rhizosphere > Soil | place: Michigan, USA...
ATGCTTGTTCAGATTATCGAGCAGGCCGCTGGCAAAGCCCCACAGCAGAAAAAGGCAAGACACCAGAAGGAAGACGCGCACATAATTGCCACCATCCGGCGACCGGAACAGACTATGCCGATCCTGGCTCAGTTCGCTCATGGCACCTCGCAAAGCTGTTCAAAGCACGCGGGACTTCTGTTCGCTTATCTTTCAGCCAAGCCGTCTTGCTTGTCCAGTGCACCAATCGCTTCCTTTGGGGCCGGGACTTCCGTTATGGTTTCGGAAGCACCCGGAACGACGATGCGATGGGAGAAATCGATGAGCCGGCGTATCGTTCGTGCCTTGGACCTGGTTCGGGATGCGGCGTTGATCGCCGCTTATGAAGCACATCATGCGCCCAAAGCCGTTCCCCACGATGTCGTTCGCGATATCAAGGCGCGGGGATATCGGGACATGGAGATCTGGCGCGTGGCAGACCGGCTGGTGATGATTGCCGAGGTGGACGATGCCTTCCCGCGCCCGCCCGATCCGTCGCTGCAGCCATCAGTAGAAGCCTGGGAACAAAAAATGGATGGCTTCCAGCGGCCCATCATCGACGGTCCCAAATGAGCGGAGATGACGCGCATCTTCGCGCTTTCCGAGCAATAGATGCGAAGCCGCCCCATCCCGCGCGCGGGCCTCAAAGTGAGCGAGATCGGATTCGGCGCGGCCATGCTGGGAAACCTGTACCGCCCCATGGACGACAGCGATGCCCGCGACACGCTGGAAGCTGCCTTGAGCGCGGGCATGACTTACGTGGATACGGCGCCGCGCTATGGTCACGGCCTGAGTGAAAGGCGAGTAGGAGATGTGTTGCGAGGCCGCCCTGACGTAGCTCTCTCCACCAAAGTCGGCCGCCTGTTCCGGGCAAACGCGACACTTGGAGGTCAAGGCGAGCGCAATGATTTCTATTCCCCTATGCCGTTCGAGTCCGTTTATGACTACAGCTATAGCGGCATCATGCGCAGTTATGAGGATAGTCTTCAGCGCCTGGGACTGGCCCGCATCGATATCCTCTACATCCACGATATCGGCCGCCTGACCCATGGCGAGGACAACACACGCGCCTACGCGCAGTTGACGGGTGGCGGCTTTCGGGCGCTGGAAGAGCTGCGGGCTTCAGGCGCGATTGCGGGCTTCGGCCTGGGCGTCAATGAATGGGAAATCTGTCTGGAGGTCATGGCGCACACCGACCTGGACGTCATTTTGCTGGCCAGCCGCTACACGCTTCTGGAGCAAGAGCCGTTGGCGCAATTCCTGCCGGCCTGTATCGAGCGCGACATCTCGGTCGTCATCGGCGGCGCGTACAATTCCGGGATTCTGGCCACCGGAACACGCGGCAGGCAGACGCCGCTTTACGACTATAGACCCGCGCCTTCCGCGGTGCTGGATCGGGTTCGCCGCCTGGAAACGGTCTGCGAAGAATTCGCTATCCCCCTCGCCGCCGCGGCGTTGCAATTTCCGCTGGCGCATCCCGCGGTGGTGAGCGTCATCCCTGGACTGGGCAGCGTGGCGGAAGTCGAGAAGACCATCGAGCTTTATCGCACGCCGATCCCGGCTGCATTCTGGACAAGGCTTCGCAATATGGCGCTTTTGCCTGCCAATGCCCCGTTGCCAAGCGGGACCTGATGCGCATCGACGCCCACCACCATCTCTGGCGCCTGGCACGGGGCGACTATGGCTGGCTGACACCTGATCTTCGCCCGCTATATCGCGACTTCGATGCCAAGGACTTTCAGCCGTTGCTGCAAGCGGCAAAGATCGACGCGACCATCCTGGTTCAGGCGGCACCGACGGAAGCCGAGACGGATTATCTGCTGGCGATCGCACAACAAACCCCCTGGGTCGCCGGCGTGGTTGGCTGGACCAATCTCGCCGCTCCCGACGCCAAGGCGCGCGTGGCACGACTGGCCGAGGCGCCGCGCTTGGTGGGACTGCGCCCGATGCTGCAGGACCTTTCAGACCCGGAATGGATTCTCACCGCCGATGTGCATGATGGCCTGTCCGCCATGGCAACGCACGGCCTGGTGTTCGATGCTTTGGTGCGGGAATTTCAGCTGCCGGCGATCGTACAATTGGCGCAGCGTTTTCCCACGCTTTCCATCGTGCTCGATCATGCCGGAAAGCCAAGCATCGACGGACCGCCGAGCCGGACTTGGTACGACACCATCGGCGCGCTGGCCGATCTTCCCAATATGAATGTCAAACTTTCCGGCCTTTTGACGGAAGCACCGGCCGGTGTAGGACCCGAGCTTCTCGCGCCCTACTTTGATCGGCTGGTGGAGACTTTCGGACCGGATCGCATCCTTTGGGGCAGCGATTGGCCCGTGCTGAATTTGGCCAGCAGCTATCAGGCCTGGACTGCCATGACAGAGGCTCTCATCGGCAGACTGAACACCCCGGCGCGCCAAGCAATTTGGGGCAGTACGGCGGCCAGAATTTACGGCAGGAGAGGGTTTTCGAGATGACACGCATTACCGGACTTCGGACCATCGATGTGCGCTTTCCCACCAGCCGCACGCTGGACGGTTCGGACGCCATGAATCCGGATCCGGATTATTCTGCCGCCTATGTGATTCTGGAGACCGACACCGCGCTCAAGGGACACGGCCTCACCTTCACCATCGGCCGGGGCAATGAAATCTGTATTGCCGCCATCGAAGCCATGCGGCATCTGGTAGTGGGGCTCGAGCTCGACTGGATTCGCGAGAATCCCGGGCGCTTCTGGCGGCACATAACAGGCGACAGCCAGCTGCGCTGGATCGGGCCGGACAAAGGCGCCATCCATCTGGCGACCGGTGCCGTGGTCAATGCGGTCTGGGACCTGTGGGCTCGCGCCGAAAACAAGCCCGTCTGGCGTCTGGTGGCCGACATGTCGCCCGCCGAGTTGGTGCGCGCGATCGATTTTCGCTACATCACCGACTGCATCACGCCGGACGAAGCCTTGGTCTTATTGGAAGCGCGGGCCGCGAGAAAAGTGGAACGGACGGCATGGCTCCAGACCCATGGCTATCCCTGCTACACCACATCCGCGGGCTGGCTGGGCTATGACGACGATAAGCTCCGCCGCCTGGCGCAAGAGGCGATGGATTCTGGCTTCTCACACTTGAAATTGAAGGTCGGAGCCAATCTTCAAGACGATATCCGCCGGCTCGGCGTTGCCCGCGAGGTGATTGGGCCCAATCGCACCTTAATGATAGACGCCAACCAGGTCTGGGAGGTGGATCAGGCCATCGCATGGGTGAATGCACTTGCTTTCGCCAAGCCCTGGTTCATCGAGGAGCCCACCAGCCCCGACGACGTTCTAGGCCACCGGCGGATTCGCGAAAGCGTTGTGCCCATCAAGATTGCCACCGGCGAAATGTGCCAGAACCGCATCCTGTTCAAGCAATTCATCATGGGCGGCGCGATCGACGTGGTCCAGGTGGATGCCTGCCGGCTTGGCGGCATGAACGAGATCTTGGCGGTTCTCCTGATGGCCGCCAAATATAAGCTTCCTGTCTGTCCGCATGCCGGCGGCGTCGGACTGTGCGAATATGTTCAGCATATATCCATGATCGATTTGCTCTGCTTTGCCGGCACCGCCGAGGGTCGGGTGGCGGAATATGTCGATCATCTGCACGAGAATTTTGTGGAGCCTTGCATTGTGCGCAACGCCGCCTATATGCCGCCCGCAGCACCCGGTTTCTCGATAGAGATGAAGCCGGAGTCCCTGACCCGCTTCCGGCACAAGGATCGAGCGTAACTTCGGCCCTAGCGTCCTGTTTCGATACCCTGGCGGAGCGATCTTACGCCGGAAGACAAAAGGCCGATATCGCTGCCCACCGATATCATGCAAGCACCGGCCACCGCGTACCGTTTGGCGCTTTCGATGGTCGCATAAATGCCGGATGGTTTTCCGGCATCCCGCGCCGCTTTGATGATGCCTACGATGGCGTCCTGCACCTCGGGATGCGCCGGATTGCCCAAATGGCCCAGAGATCCGGCCAAGTCGCTGGGACCGATGAAAAGCGCGTCCACACCTTCGACGGCTGCAATTTGCCCGGCGGCCGCGAGGCCGGCAGCATTTTCAATCTGCAGAATGAGACAGGTATCCTTGTGCGCGTCCGCCAAATAGTTCGGTGTCGTGCCAAAACCGGAGGCCCGCACCATTCCCGCCACGCCGCGGATCCCCTTGGGTGGAAAGCGCGTGGCGGCTACCAACATCTCGGCCTGCTCCACGCTGCCAACCATGGGGATCAGCAGGGAGCGGAATCCGATATCCAGATATTGCTTGATGAGGACCGGATCGCCCACCGGTGGGCGCGCCACGGCGTCAACCGGATAGGCCGAGACGGCCTGCAACTGCGCCAGAAGCGTCGTGATGGTGTTGGGCGCATGCTCGCCGTCGAACAAAAGCCAGTCGAATCCCGCGGCTGCGCAAATTTCCGCTGTATAGGGGTGACCAAGGGATTGCCAAAGACCAAATTGCGGCCGGCCTTCGGCTAGCGCGGATTTCAAGCGGTTCATGCGAACCTCATGGTGATGCTGCCGAATTCGCGATAATCGACTTGAAAACGATCGTTGGCCGATGCGAAGACCGGTGCGGTGAAACTGCCGCTCAAGATGATCTCGCCCGGTTTGAGCGTTTCACCCCAAGGCGCCAGTTTGTTGGCCAGCCAGGCCACGCCCAAGGCCGGATCACCCAGCACGGCCGCGGCAACGCCCGATTCCTCGATCACGCCGTTGCGGCGCAGCACGGCCGATACCCAATGCCGGTCAATAGCATCCGGCCGCACCCGCGTGGCTCCCAAAACGATGCCGGCATTGGCGGCATTGTCAGAGATAGTGTCGAACACTTTCCGCGTCGTTCCGGTTTGCGGATCGACACGGCGAATGCGCGCGTCGATGATTTCGACGGCCGGGACGATCCAATCCGTGGCGGCGAGCACATCGCCGACCGTGCAATCCGGCCCCGACAGAGCTTCCTTCAGGATAAAGGCGAGTTCGACTTCCACACGCGGCTCGATAAAGCGCGACGCGGGAATATCACTCCCGTCGGCGAACAGCATGTCGTCCAGCAAGGCGCCATAATCCGGCTCATCTATGTTGGATGAGCGCTGCATCGCCCGGCTGGTGAGCCCGATCTTGCGCCCGATCAGGCGCCGCCCCGCTGCTTGCTTTTGCGCCACCCAGGCACGCTGCACGCGATAACCGTCCTCGATTGTCATGTCGGGATGTTCGCGGGAAAAATGACCGATCTGCTGACGAGACCGTTCCGCCGCATCCAGACGCGCCGCCAAATCCGCGATGATGGCTTCGGAAAGCGGCATCAGGGCTCCCACCGGAAGCGCCGGTGGATATTGTTGTGCTTGAAGCTCCCGCTTTCGTCTGCTTCCTCGACATACAGCGATAGAGCGAGATAGCGCTTGGCATAGAGATCGGCGAAATGTGCTTTGATCTTTTCGAAAAGCGTTCCGAAGAATTCGCGCTTGAACTCGGCGCTGCGGCCCGCGCCCATTTTTACCGTGATATTGACAAAAGCGTCGTCTGCCTTGCCGTCGGCAATGACATAATCTGTCAAGCGGATGGCACGCACCCGGATACCGCCCCAGGGAAAAACGCCGCCGGAATCCCGCATGGCCGCGGCAATGAGCTCCAGCAAGCCGTGAATATCGGCCTCGTCTTCAAGATTTGCCGTCCACTCCACCACCGCATGCGCCATCAGACGATCTCCATGGTGGCGACGGTGCAGCCCACGGCAAAGATGGGAATGGGCGCGTAAAAATGTACCGTACCCCGGCCGCGCGCCGCGGCCGCAACGGCGATGAAGGTGCGGATTTCGAAGCCCCCCTGCCCCGCATCCCGGTACGTCTGTTCGTCGCTGTAGGACAGCATGCCATCTTCGTCCTGACTTGCCCATTGGTCGAGAAAATGGCGATCCCAAGCTTCGTTGATCATGCCGCTGTCTGGCGTGGCGGGCCAATGTGAGATGCCGCCCGTTCCGATCACTGCTACGCGCTCGGGCACGACATCGGCAGCCCTGCGGAGCGCTTCACCGAAAGCCCAGGCGCGGCGCAGCGGCGTGAGCGGCGGGCCCTGACAATTGATATTGGCGGGAATGATCGTCAGCTTGTTGTCCGGATCCAGGAAATGCAGCGGCACCATGATGCCGTGGTCGAAGCGCCATTCCTCGGCGTAGGCGACATCGACGGTCTGCTGCACTTCGCGGATCATTCGGCGGGAAAGATTTGCGTTGCCGCGCACCACGCGCCGGGGAATGCGCAGCCAATCTGGCTCTTCGATGGGACCATCGTAGCTATCGGCCATGCCAAGCGCATAGGCCGGCATATTGTTCATGAAGAAATTCGCGAAATGCTCGGCGGCGATGATGACGACCGCATCCGGCCGCGCTGCCTGCAAATTCTCACCCATGGTGCGGAACGCGGCATAGAACGGTTCGCGCAGTGCCGAATCGGCACGCTCGGAGCGGCCGGTTATGCCCGGCGCATGACTACAGACCCCTGCGAACACCAGCGCCATAATCCTAAACCCCAGCCACCTTGTCCTGGAAATCCGACAACATGGCATAGACACCGGCGCGAACCGGTCCATGCTGTTTCACGCCGTCGCGCATGCGCTGCAGATAGTCCGGCCATTCGATGCCGCAGAACGCAGCGTAATGCATCAGAATCTGACCATTGACACCTAGGACATAGAGCAGCCCGATATCCGGTTCGAGGACGGCGCGGCGCTCCTCGTCCGTCAGATCGTAAGATTTCGCCGCCGTCTTCGCGTCGGATCGAAATTGCACCTTAAGATCTTCATCGCGGTTCAATTGATAGAGCAGTTTGCTGAGCTGATAGAGACTCATGGCGCCTCTCCGATAAGGCGATTGACCAGCCGTCCGATATTCTGGATCTCGCACACGACCTCGTCACCAGCAGAACAGTAATGGACGCCTTGCGGCGTGCCGGTCAAAATCATGTCACCAGGCAGCAATGTCATGGTTTCCGTGAGATAGGCGATGAGCTCCGTAACTGTCATGATCATATCGGAGGTCGAGCCTTCCTGCACGACCTTGCCGTTGACCAGGGTCCGCAATTCAAGATTCTGAGGATCGGCAATATCGGCAGCATCCACCATCCATGGCCCCAACGGCGTCGTGGCGTCGCGGTTCTTCACGGCCAGATTGGGGCGGTAATAATTTTCCAGATACTCGCGGATGGCGTAATCGCAAGCAATGGTATAGCCGCCGACATAGTCCAGCGCCTTCTCCGCGCGCACGCCGCGCGCCGGCTTTCCGATAATGGCGACAAGCTCGCACTCGGGATGCATCTGGTTAGCATCGCCGGGCCGCTCGGTCTCGCCCAAATGTCCTACCAGGCTGTTGGGGCCTTTCAAAAAAATAAGCGGCGGATCCTGGTTCTTGAACCCCAACTCCTTGCGATGATCGGCATAATTGAGGCCGAGTGCGAAGATGGTGGCACCTTGAACAGCGGGCGCCAGCCATTGCGCATCTGCTGCAGCTATTGCCTCGCCGTTTGACAGGCGCAAGCGGGCGCCGCCGTCCAGCACCTCCGCCCATTGGGCTGCGCCTTTATGGGCGATGCGCGCGCGTCTCACGGCGCTTCCTCTCGACGGACAGTTGCGGCCAGCGGAGGCAACCGGCTGGTTCGAATGACGATGCGGTCGCCCTCCGCCAAGCTGGGGGCGTCATGCGGAATACCGGTCAGAAGCAAGTCACCGGCCGCCAACGTCATAAAGCTGCTGACATCGGCAATGAGTTGTGCGGCGCCGCGGACCAGACGGTTCAGGCTCCAGTGCCCCACGCTCTTGTCATTGACGGCAATGTCTATCGCATCGTGCAGATGAACCGGCTCGAACGCCGCCATGGCACCCAGGCGAAGAAAGCCGTCCCGGCAACGCTGGCGCACCGGCGGGCGGTAATAGCTGCTCCTGGGTTCGCCGATATCCAGCGCCAGGCAAGCGCCGGCAATGCAATCAAGCGCCGTCAGCACCGGCACGCGCGCGGCGTCGCGGCCGATAAGTAGCGCCAGGCTGGGCGCCGCTTCGATCGAGGCGAGATCGGAAGGCAATGGGATGATGCCGGCATCCCCCATCAGGCAATTGCGTGGTTTGATGTACAGAACGGGCCGATGCGGCGGCTTGTTATAGGGTGGACTGCCGAACGCGGCAGCGAGCTGCGCGCGCTCTTCCCGATCGTTCAACGCCGCGCCGTAAATCGTACCCGCGATCATCGCCATATTTGACATGTCACGACCGCAACCATATACTTAACATGTTAAATTGTAAAGCGCGCGACAGATGGCGCACGCATGCCACACATGAAGATCAGCACAAAAAAACTCGTTCCTTACCGGCAATCCCTTGCGGGCACCCTCCTCGCGGCGCGCGAGGCGGTGATGGCGCCGATACGCCCCGTTCTGGCGAAGGCGGGCGTGACCGAACAACAGTGGCGGGTTTTGCGCGTTCTCGACGATTCCGGGCCGACAGATCTTAAGACTTTGGCCGGATCGGCGCTCCTGTTCGGACCTAGCGTCACCCGCATCCTGAAGGATCTGGTGGAGCGCGGACTTGTCGTCCGCCAAGCCAATCCCAAGGATGGCCGCGGCGCCATCGTGTCCCTCTCGACCAGCGGGCGGGCACTGCTCACGGAGACGGCGTCCCATACGCTGCAGCAATTGAGCAGCTATACGCGGAAATTCGGCGACAAGCGCCTGAAGAAACTCATCGCCGAACTTCAAGCCTTGACGACGGCAATCCGGTAAGGACCTCAAACGCCTAGGCGCTGTCCCTTGTGGCTGCCGCGAGCCAGGGCGACGTTTTTCGTCTCCATATAGAAGTCGAAGCTCCAATCGCCACCGTCTCTGCCGATACCACTGGCCTTCACGCCGCCGAAGGGCGTGGGGAGGTGGCGGATATTCTCGCTGTTCACCCACACCATGCCCGCCTCGAGCGCATCCGAAACGCGCAACGCGCGCTCCAGATTGGACGTCCACAAATAAGCGGCAAGCCCGTATTTGACGTCATTGGCCTTGGCGATGGCATCGGCTTCGTCGGTGAAGCGGATGGCGGTGAGAACCGGTCCGAAAATCTCCTCCTGGGCGACGCGCATCGATTGTTCGGCATCGCGGAACAGAGTCGGCGCGAAGAAATAGCCCGGACCTGCGATCTTCTCCCCACCCACCGCGACGGTGGCGCCATCTTGACGGGCGACATCCAGGTAGCTGGCAACCTTGGCAAGATGACGGATGTGGATCAGCGGCCCAACCTCGGTGGCCGGATCGAAGGGATCGCCCACTTTCAGCTTGCGCACCCGTGCGGCCAGAGCCTCCATGAAACGCTCATAGATGGAAGCCTGTACCAGGACGCGAGACGATGACGTGCAGCGCTCGCCATTCAGAGAGTAGATCATAAAGACAGCGGCATCGAGCGCGCGTTCGAAATCAGCATCATCAAAGACGATGACAGGATTTTTCCCGCCCAGTTCGAAATGGACGCGTTTGAGCGTCTCCGCCCCTTGTTTCATGATTTCGGAGCCGGTCCGTGACTCACCGACAAAGGCCACGGCCTTGATGTCCGGATGCTCGGTCAGGTGTTTGCCCGTGGTTTCGCCCAACCCGTTCAGAGAATTCAGCACACCGGCCGGAATGCCAGCCTCGTGCGCGATCTCGGCCAAAAGGCGGGCTGAATAGGGTGACCATTCCGCCGGCTTGTGCACCACGGTGCAGCCGGCAGCCAGCGCAGGCGCGATCTTCCAAGTCGAGAGCATAAAGGGCGTATTCCAGGGCGTGATCACCGCCACGGGCCCGATGGGCTTGCGGGTGGTGTAATTGAGATGATCGGCCGATGGCAGCGCCTGTCCGTCAGCCGCCGCGGGAGCGCGGTCCCCGAAGAAGCGGAAATTTTCGGCACCGCGCAGCGCCGCTTTCGACATAAAACGCCAGCACTGGCCGGTATCGAGGCATTCCATGGCCGCAATCTCATCGGCGCGAGCCTCGATCAGGTCGGCGACTTTGTGGAGAATTTTCTTCCGCTTTTCGCCGGGGGTGGACGACCAGCCCGGAAAGGCCGCCTTTGCGGCTGCAACCGCGGATTGGAGTTCGGCCTCCGACGCATCATGCGCCTTGCCCAACTCCTCTCCCGTGGCCGGCTCAAATACGGAAAAAACCGGTCCCGTTCCGGCAACCGGCTGACCGGCGATAAAATGGCCGAGAGGATTGGGTAGACGGCGAAGCGCTGCCAAGGCGGCATCGCGACGATTGGTGGTGATGGCGTTCATGCGCGCCTCCAGAAGCGGCCAGATACTTAACACATTAAGTAGTCTAGGGCCAGTCTGTGCTTGCGGCTAAAAAGATAACATGTTAAATTGTTTTCGTACCGTCCCCGCCTGCGCGATCTCTGATCCGAAGATGCGATGAGCAGACACATGTCGGCATATGAGCGTCCCAACCCGACTTTCAACGAAACCCTGACGCTGGTCGGCCGCGGCACCCCGATGGGCGAATTGCTGCGGCGCTATTGGCATCCCGTGGGGCTTTCCACGGATGCCACGGACATTCCGCGCCAAATCCGCGTCCTGGGCGAAGATCTGATCCTGTTCCGCGACGGACAGGGCCGTGCCGGCTTGCTTTATCCCCGCTGCATCCATCGCGGCGCCTCGCTCTTCTATGGGCGCGTGGAAGAGGACGGCATCCGCTGCTGCTACCATGGCTGGAAATTCACGGTTGACGGGCGGTGCATCGATCAACCTTGCGAACCCGACAATGGCGCCAAAACCTGCCGGCTGGTGCGCCAGCCCTATTATCCCGTGAAAGAACTTTACGGTCTGATCTTCGCTTACATGGGACCACCAGAAAAGCAGCCCGTCTTACCGCGCTACGACGTATTGGAGAATCTAGAGCCTGGCGAATTCGTCGAAGCCGACGCCAACAGCATCGGCAGCGGCGGACCCGTCATGGTGCCCTGCAACTGGCTCCAGCATTTCGAAAATGTGATGGACCCGTTCCATGTGCCGATCCTGCATGGCTCGTTCAGCGGCAACCAGTTCACCGCCAAGATGGCGGTGATGCCGAAGGTCAAATTCGAGTACACCGCGCGGGGCACCCGCTCCATCCAGCTGAGAGACGTCGGAGGCGGCGTGCACCGGCGCATCACCGAAGCGGTGCTGCCGACCATTCGGGCGGTCGCCAACCCCCGCGCCGATAAGGATGGGCCTTGCACCTTGCTCGGCTGGGTTCTGCCCATCGACGACACCAGTTTCCGCATCTATTCGGCGGGGCGGGTCACCGGACCTGGACAATTGGCCAAGATCCGGTCGCACTATGCCGGCCGGCTGTGGCAGGAGTTGACTGAGGAAGAGCATCAGCGGATGCCAGGCGATTATGAAACCCAAGTCAGCCAGGGCGAGATCACCTTCCACTCCGAGGAACATTTGAACTCCAGCGACCGCGGCGTCTCGATGTTGCGCAAAGTCTATCGCGATCAATTGGCCGCCATCGCAGACGGCAAGGACCCGATCGGCGTCGAATTCGATATGGAAAAAGAATTGGTGCATCTCGATGCCGGCACCGCCATCGAACCCGCTGGGGCTTGATGCATGGATCATAGATTGGCGCACCCGCTCTACATTGACGGCACCTGGCACAACTCCGCCTCGCCGGACACGATCGCGGTGGTCAATCCGGCCACCGAAGCCGTTTTGGCGAAGGCACCCGCGGGCTGCCGCGCGGATGTGGACAAAGC
>Ga0105240_10012400_pt1 | contig 11768 bp, 13 predicted proteins | sample KBSC54metaG_FD_80426 | JGI IMG/M metagenome (GOLD analysis project Ga0105240, IMG submission 80426) | Corn rhizosphere microbial communities from Kellogg Biological Station, Michigan, USA - KBS C5-4 metaG | ecosystem: Host-associated > Plants > Roots > Rhizosphere > Soil | place: Michigan, USA...
GGCAAGGTGACCAACTGGAATTTCGAACTCGGTGCGATTCCCGTACTGCTCAAGCAGGGCTGAAGGAAGGATTCCCTGAAGCAAGGGGACCAGGTCACGGTGGAGGGGATTTGCCTAAAGATGGCACCAAGTCCACGGCCAACGCGCGACGAGTCGCTTTGCCAGACGGGAAGAGAGTATTCGGCGGCTCTTCGGCAGATGTCGCGGATAAGTAGAACTCGTGAAGAAGATATACGTCGGCCTCGTGGTTCTGCACCGAACAGAACCATCCGGTCGCGAAGTAATCCTATTGGCCCGACAGCAGGCTATCCGGCTTGGCGGTGAAAACGTCCATTAGCGTGCTGACCACGTAGCCCAACGCCAGACCTACGGCAGCAGAGAATACCATTCCCAACATCGGCGTGAGGTCCAAGGCATCACCAATCTTTCCCGAAAGTGCAAATCCGAGAAGACCTCCCGATATGCAGCACACCAAGCGCTTCCGCATTGTGTTTCTCCTTGATAACAGCATGCGGGAAGACGGGCCGGAAAGCACTAGGTGAGGAACCCCTGGGGCGATGAAAGCACCCCTAGGCGTCTCTGTGTTTCTCTTCAGTACCAACGCGTGCGGGGGACTAGGACTACGCGCTTTACTTTCCTACCAGGTGTTCTGCATCGACGTTAAACTCATTGCAGACGTATTCCTGGATCTCCCAGGTGGGCCGCAGAAGATAGGTTCGGGTGAAGGTGTGGGGCTTGGTGAAGGTCTTCGGATCCTCCAGGGTAATCTCGAGTTCCAAGTGCCCTAAATCCGGGCGCTTGATGCGTTCCACCACGTGCAGGTCTTCGCTATGAGGCAGACCCTGTCCGTTGAGCCAGGTTTTGTCGTTGAGATACTTGGTATCCACCACCAGGGTGTCGCCATCCCATTTGCCGATGGAATCACCCATCCACAGCGGCCCGGGATCGTCCAGATGCGGGCGGCCGTCCAGAAACACCTGGCGATAGCTATGGATATTGCCCTCATCCAGGATCACCAGCAGCGTTGGCGTCTGCACAAACTTCTGCAAAAAAGGCGAGATGCGGGGCACGCCCGCAGGCAGACAGTGGCCTTCAGGATCATCCTTGCTTAGGGTGTCCCGGCGTTGCTTGTAGACTTCCTGCGCCCAGGGCTGCAGCGGAACCTGCCCCATTTGAGTGAAGCTTAGGCCGGGCGTCCAGACTCCGGAAAGATCCGGTTTGCCATCGGGCATCTTGGGTGCGGGCCCGGTAGGCGTGGGAGCGGATTGAAAATCCGCCGCATTCTCTTTCTGGCCGGCCTTGCCCTTACCCGTCTTGGCATCGGATTGGGCGACGCTAGCAACCGGCAGCAGAGATAGCGTTGCCACGATGGCCGTAGCGGCCAGCAGGAAATGGAGATGGCGCTTGCTCATTTGTAAGTTACGTCGTCAGCGGAAGAACCTACGAACACCTTCCGACCGTCGGATCGCGTGATGGCTCGGGAATTCGCATGAATCGAACCGTCGGCGAGCGGTTTGCCGTCTTTCGCCATGTATCCTTCGACGGTCACTTCTTCCCCTTGCTTCAGAGAGTTTCGATTCCAGCCCTGGCGGGAGAGCGCGTTGGGGCTCAACGATTCGAATGCCCACGTGGTCACTTTGCCGTTTGCGTCTTTCACGTCGACGAACACGTAGGCATGCGGATTCACCCAGGACAGCTTATTGATGGTTCCCTTAACGGTGACCGTTTTGGTGGCGTCGTACTCGGCCGCGAAGGAATGATGAGCGAGAATCGGCGCTACAGCCGCGAATAGAGTGAAGCCGGTTGCCAATGCCACCTTGAACCTGAACCTCATCTGGACCCACCTCCTGTGCGATGCGCTGCGGTACAGTCTATCGTCCTGTCGCATTCAAGTCAAACCCAGGGTGTTTGATAGACTCTGGTTTGCGGCAATTATCGAAGCGCACCCAGTACAGCCTCCGAGCTCTGTACGCGCTGGCACGCGGCTACGGCCAAGGGCCTATGTTGATCAGCGACTTGGCTGAACATGAGGCGATTCCCAAGAAGTTTCTCGAGCAGATTCTGCTGTCGCTGAAAGGTTTGGGACTGGTATCCAGCAAGAAGGGTAAAGGCGGCGGCTACATGCTCATGCATCCGCCGGACCAGATCACCATTGCCACCGTGATCCGCATGATCGATGGACCTTTAGCGCCGCTGCCGTGCGCCAGCGAAACCCGGTTTCGAAAGTGCGATGAGTGCATCGATATCGAAACGTGCGGGACCAGGATTATCATGAAGGAAGTACGCGATTCCATTGCCGAGATTCTTGAGCGCACCACGCTAGCCTCGGTTTGCCGCAAGGTGGAGCAGGCCCGGCAGAAGCAGCGTCCTCCAGGGTCGCTGGATTACGACATTTAAGTTACGCGGGGAAGGTTCGCAAATTCCGCGGCGTTACGTCGACTTTATCTCCAACGCTCAGGGCCAGCTCCCGATAACGGTCTCGGCTGATTTCGGCGTCCAGAGAGTTCCCGTTATCGTCACGCAACAGTTCCAGTCGGACGACCGGACCGGCCGAGGCAATGTGCCGGATTGAAGCGACGACTACGCCAGCCACCGCATCGGAGTGTCGCGTAACCTGTAGTTCATAAGGGCGCACGTAACCAGCGGTCTCCGCAACCTCGGCGCGTCCGTGAAACAAGTTGACGTCGCCGAGAAATTGATACACGAACGCGCTGATGGGATTGTCATAGACTTCGATGGACGTTCCCACCTGCTCGATCAGCCCGCGGTTCATGATGGCGACCCGGTCGGCGACCTCGAGAGCTTCCTCCTGGTCATGAGTCACAAAGACGCTAGCCACATGAAGGTCGTCGTGCAGCCGCCGCAGCCAGCGCCGAAGCTCCTTACGCACTTTTGCGTCGAGCGCGCCGAAGGGTTCGTCGAGAAGTAGCACCTTGGGCTCCACTGCCAGGGCGCGTGCCAGCGCCACCCGTTGGCGCTGTCCTCCGGACAACTGATTTGGATAACGATCCCCCAACCAGTCGAGCTGGATCAGTTTGAGCAGCTTTCGCACGCGACCGCGAATGTCCGCTTCCGAAGGCCGGACGCCCTTGGGACGCAAGCGCAACCCGAACGCGACGTTCTCGAATACGGTCAAATGCCGAAACAGCGCGTAATGCTGAAACACGAACCCGACCTGCCGATCGCGAGCCGTCGAATTGGTAGCGTCTTCATCGTTCAGGCGGATGGTCCCGCTATCGGGAACATCGAGCCCGGCGATGATGCGAAGCAGAGTTGTTTTTCCCGAGCCGGACGGGCCCAGCAGTGCGACCAGCTCGCCCTTTTCGATCCGTAGACTGACATCCTGCAGGGCTTCGAAAGTGCCGTAGGTCTTGCGGATGTGGTCGATTTCGATGCTCACGGGCTCTCCTGACCGGTCCTTCGCTCGACAAACGTTTTTAGTGCGAGCGAAATCACCGCGATCACGCTCAATAGCGATGCGACGGCGAAGGCGCCGGAATAGTTGTACTCGTTGTAAAGAATCTCTACGTGAAGGGGCAGGGTATTGGTCTGGCCGCGAATGTGCCCCGACACGACAGAGACCGCACCGAATTCTCCCAGCGCTCGAGCGGTGCACAGGACCACGCCGTACAGCAGACCCCACTTGATGTTCGGCAGGGTGATCTTCCAGAACATCTGCCGGCCGGATGCGCCCAGAACCAGCGCGGCTTCTTCTTCATCGGTACCCTGGGATTCCATGAGTGAAATCAGTTCGCGCGCAACAAAGGGAAACGTAACGAAGGTCGTGGCCAGTATGATGCCCGGCACAGCAAAGACAATTTGAATGTCATGATCGGAGAGCCAGTTGCCAAACCAGCCTTGCGCCCCGAACACGAGGACGTAGATGAGTCCGGAGATCACGGGTGACACGCCGAAGGGAATGTCGATCAGCGTGACCAGGATGTTTTTACCTGTGAACTGAAACTTGGTGACCGCCCAAGCCGCGGCTATCCCGAATACAGTATTCAAGGGAACCGCGATTCCAACGGTCAGCAACGAGAGGTAAATGGCGGAAAGCGTTTCGGGCGACTGCACCGCCACTCGATAGCCCTCCCAGCCCTTTGCGAAGGCTTGGACAAATACCGCCACCAGCGGGAGCACGATGAAAAGCCCCAGCGCGAGCAGCGCCAGCGTGGTTAGACCCAGCTGCAGGGCTATCGGATCTCGCTTAACTGCCGGTACGGCTTGAACCGCGAGCGTACTCATGCGGCTTCCATAAACTTGCGCGTGCGCCGCTGGAGCACATTGATCCCGAGCAGCAGGATAAACGAAGTGATCAGCAATACGGCCGCGATCGCCGTCGCGCCGGCGTAATCGTATTGCTCAAGGTTGGTGACGATCAGCAGCGGCGTGATCTCCGTCTTCATCGGCAGATTCCCGGCGATGAAGATCACCGATCCGTATTCGCCCAATGCACGTGCAAATGCCAGCGAAAATCCGGTCAAGAGTGCGGGACGGATCAAGGGAAAGATCACCCGCGTGAAAACTTGCCAGCGCGTCGCGCCCAGGCTGGATGCCGCTTCTTCCAATTCTTGATCCGCATCGGCTAGAACCGGCTGCACGCTGCGGATGACGAACGGCAGTCCGATGAATGTCAGTGCGACGATCACGCCTAGCGGGGTAAAGGCGATCTTGATGCCGAGCGGCGCCAGATACTGGCCGATCCAGCCATTCTCCGCATATAAGCTGGTCAGGGCGATTCCTGCTACCGCTGTGGGCAGCGCGAAGGGCAAATCGACCAGCGCGTCCACCAGAGCCTTGCCTGGAAACTCGTAGCGCACCAGGACCCAGGCCACCAGGAATCCGACGATCACGCTGATGAGTCCTGCCGCGATCGATGCTCCGAAGCTCAAGCGATACGATGCCACCACCTGGGGAGACGTAACTACCGTCCAAATGTGATCCCAACTCGACGTCGCCGTTTTGAAGAACTCCGCGCTCAGGGGAATCAGCACGATCAGGCTCAGATAAATGATCGTGTAGATGAACGCCGGCCAGAACCCTGGCAAGATACTCGGTCGTCTGAAGGATGTCTGCATTCGGGCTATTTGCCGGGCGTGTAGATTTTGTCGAACACGCCCCCGTCATCGAAATGCTTCTTTTGGGCCTTCTGCCATCCCCCGAAAAGTTCGTCGATAGTGAACAATTGCAGCGTCGGGAAGCGATCCGCATACTTCGCGGCTACTTTTTCGAGTCGCGGCCGATAGTAATTCTTTGCTCCGATTTCCTGCCCTTCTTCGGTGTACAGGAACTCGAGATACGCTTTGGCGACTTCTCCGTTGCCATGCTTGTTCGCATACTTATCGACCACGGCAACCGGCGGTTCCGCCAGGATGCTGATAGAGGGAACCACTACTTCCACCTTGTCTTTCCCCAGCTCGTTCAGTGCCAGGTATGCTTCGTTTTCCCAGGAGAGCAGCACGTCGCCGATGCCGCGTTGCGCGAATGTGGTGGTCGATCCGCGCGCACCGGAATCCAGCACCGGAACGTTTTTGTACAGACGCGTGACAAAGCCCTGGGCCTTGGCTTCGTCGTTGTTGTTCTTCTTGAGCGCGTAGCCCCAGGCGGCCAGATAGGCCCAGCGCGCGCCGCCGGAAGACTTTGGATTCGGCGTGATCACGGAAATACCTGGCTTGACCAGGTCCTCCCAGTCCTTGATGTGCTTGGGATTGCCCTTGCGAACCAGGAACACGATGGTCGAGGTGTACGGCGTGCTGTTGTTCGGCAACCGGCTTTGCCAGTTGGCCGCGAGCGCACGGGCCCGCTCCGCGATCGAATCGATGTCATAGGACAGCGCCAGCGTCACGATATCGGCTTGCAGGCCGTCGATCACCGCGCGTGCCTGCTTTCCGGAACCGCCATGCGACTGGCTGACGATCACATCGGCTCCGGTCTTGGCCTTCCATTGTTTGGCGAACGCCGCATTGATGTCCTGATACAGCTCGCGAGTGGGATCGTAGGATACGTTCAGCAGCTTGATGGAACTGGGGCCGGCGGCAAACATCGCTGTCGCCGCCGCCAGAGTCCAACCGATTCGAAGTATTTGTTTCATGATTTGCTTCCTAGAAGTTGATTTGGAATCTTTGCAGCAGCGCCCGTTCCGTCGGACGATTCCCGCCCGCAGCGGCCAGCGCTCCGCCGCCAAAGTTTGTATTTCCGTAGTCGAGCGAGATGCGGAGGGCCCGATTCAAATACCAGTTCACGCCGCCCACCCACTCCTTGGCGTGCCGCGGCGTCGTCGCTACGGTTCCGAACCCGTAGTCGAAGAATCCGCGCTCGACGCTGAAATCTCCCGTGCGGACCGCTAGTTCGACCGCGCCCCAGCTATGCTTCGCCGGATCGAATGGCTTACGCGGTGAAAGAGTCGTGAATCCCTTGGTTTCGCCTGTCAGCAGGTAGGAAGCCTGCACTTGCCAGGCTCGGAATGCGACGTCTCTGCGCAGGGTGCCCTTCTGCAAGCCTTCCTCGGCCAGCGTGTATTCGGCGAAAAGCCCGAAAGGACCCTTGTAGTAGTACCCTTGCGGAGCCAAGCGAGTCCTGTGGCCCATGGCTGTCACGCCCGTTGCGAAGGAAAAAAACGTATTCTGGCCGAACGTTTTATAGGAGGGCAGAGGAATCCCGTCATCACTTCCGCTCGACGCTCCGATGCCGAATCCCAGACCTTGCAACGGGTTCTTCTCTACCGGCAGGAATGGAGTCAAGAAAATGCGTGCTGCGTAATCGCGATGGTCGCTCACAGACGCATCGCTCAAGCCGTTATCCGGCACGCCGTTGAACACGCCGACCGTGTAGCTGACGCGCCGCTTCACGATGTCGCCGGAGACCTGATACCCGATGGCGCGACTGGGCACCAGCAGGGTAGGGAGGCCGCGCTCGACGAAGCTCGTATCGTCGTCCGATTGCAGCCGCTCGAGTCCCACGGGAGGTTTGAACTTACCCACGCGAAGATTCGCTCGCGAGAAATAGTTGAACTGTACATAAGCTTCGTAGAGCACCGTCGAGCCCTGGCCAAAATCGGGTCGCAGGTAAAAGTCGATGAACTTGTAGACTGTTCCTGAAACAGCCGGCCGGGCGCGGCGGATGAGGATTTGATCCGTGAGCGGAACGCTGCTTTCTCCAGGAAATGTGCGATTGTCGATCTGGATGTCCAGACCGATCTTGAGTAGGAAATTTTGATCGTTGGATCGGATGGTGATGCCGGTTGGTTCAGCCCCGACGGTGGCACCACTCCGTGCTTTGTCGGCGGCTGCTTCGGCCTCCAATTCCCGGGTTCTCTCGACGACCCGCTCGCGCTGGTCTATTTCCTCGACTTTGCGTTCCAGCTCTTGAATCTTCTCCTGCTGTGATTGCGGATCGGGGACCTGAGCCAAAACCTGAAGCGGTCGGACGCTCAAAGCTATAAAAAACCATAGGTTTCGATAAGTCATCAGATACTCGACTATGTCGATAGAGTTAATACTATATTGCGAGGGAGAGATTGTCAAGATCCAGATTAGGATAGGGGAATCCATTCAATACACTGGTAACACGGCAGTTACTAGTTGGCAGGAGGGGAGGACCAAAATTGAAGAGGGGCAGCCCGTAGACCGCCCCTTGCCGAGAACGCGAAACTAGACTACTTTGACGTGCTGATTCGCCAGACCTTGTTTCCGGTGTCGTCGGTGACATAGAGTGCGCCATCCGAACCGGTAACCACTCCCACCGGACGTCCCCACGTCGAATCCCCACCGGGGAAGGTCATGAAGTCTTCGTAGACGCCGTTGGATTTGCCTTTTTCGAGCGGAACCCGAACGAGTTCATGTCCAGATGGTGAAGACCGATTCCACGATCCGTGTTCCGCCGCGAACAGATCGCCGCGGTACTCCGCCGGGAACATCGTCCCATCATAGAACGTCAGCCCTAACGAAGCGTTGTGCGGTTGCAGGAGCACATCGGGGACGATCACCTTGTCGATCGTCTTGTCGGCGGGACGTTCCATTTTCGCGCGTGGATCTTCGTGCTTTCCGATGTAGAACCACGGCCAGCCGTAGAAGCCGTCTTCTTTCACACTGGTGATGTAGTCCGGAACCAGGTTGTCGCCCAGGTTGTCGCGCTCATTCACCGAAACCCACAGCTCACCGGTCGTCGGATTAATGCCGAGGCCAACCGGATTGCGAATCCCCGAAGCATAGATCTTCACGAACTTGCCTTCCGGAGTGTACTGGAGGACGTTGGCGCGATGCGCTTGCACCGGCTGCGTGTCGGATACGTTATCGGCCGACCCCACCGCGACGAACATTTTCGTGCCGTCCTTCGAGAACACTATGTCGCGTGTCGAGTGGTTGCCCCGCGGCGGGATATCCGAAATCAATGTTTCCGCGGGTCCGCTTGCTTTCAGGTCGCCATTTTTGTATGGAAAACGTACGACGCTCCCGGTATTGCCGACGTAAACCCATTGCGGATTCGGACCGTTGGGATAGAAATTGATGCCGAAGTCGGTGGTCAGTCCCGTGGCGTAGACGGACGTGGTTTCGGGCTTCCCATTCTTGTTTCCGCGCAGGATGGTGATCTGGCCGGCATTCTGCTCCATCACGAACAGATCGCCATTCGGCGCGCGGCGAATCTGGCGCGGAGCTTTGAGGTTTTCGGCGAACGTGTCGACCTTGAAGCCTGCCGGAACAGCCGGCATCGCTCCTGCCGGGGGCGCAGGGGCTTTGCCGAAGCCTCCGCCACGGGCCGGCGCCGTGGGAGCAGGAAGATCCGCCACCGTGATCTTGCGAAACGTTCCGGGTACCAAGTCTTTCGAGCTGACGAACACGTTGGGTCCCGTGATCAGGCCGGTGATTTTCGCGCCGTCCCCGAATAACGCGCAGCCGAACGCTACGAATGCCACCGCTCCAGTGATCATGTGAGGATAATTTTTCATTTGGGTTTCTCCACGAGGAGTCTCAAGCTCTATTGTATGCTGCTATAAGGCTATGAAACTTCCATTCAACACGCATAATCTCGGCATTGCTGCGCTGGCCGTATTCGTCGCGAGTGCTTACGCCGCGCAGCCCATCACCGAAATCGTGCTCCCAGGAAAGGGCATTTTCCCGGAAAGCATCACCTCGACCTCGGACGGCACTTTGATCGTGGGGAGTCTGGGGCATGGAAATGTAAGCCGGATCGCGCCGGGGAAGACAGCAGCCGAGGAGTGGATCAAGCCTGGCACTGGCGGCCTTAACGGCGTGCTCGGAGTCTTCGCCGATGAGAAGGGCAAAAATCTGTGGGTCTGTTCGAACAACCTGGAGAACAAGGGTGAGGCAACCTCGGTCAAGGCTTTCGATCTGAAGACCGGTGCGCCTAAGGGCACCTATCCTCTGCCTGGAGATGGAGCCTTGTGTAACGACATCGCAACGGCTGCTAACGGCACAACCTATATCACTGACACACGCCAAGGCACGGTTTTGATGCTCAAGCCCGGTAGCAAGAGTCTGGAGCTCGTCGCGAAGGACCCGCTGCTGGCCGGCGCCGATGGCCTGGCATTTGGCGATACGACCATCCTCTATGTGAACAGCGTCAGCGCGAATAAACTTCTACGCCTGGATCTCGGACCGGACGGCAAAGCGAAAGGCGTGATCGAGCTCAAGCTTCCGCGCGCGATTGATCGTCCCGACGGCATGCGGGCAATCGGTAAGAATCGTCTGCTGTTGGCTGAGAACTCGGGCAAGATGAGCATCGTTACGTTCGAAGGTCCGGGTATGCAGACCGCGGTGATCAAGACCATCAAAGAGGGACTGGAAAGCACGCCCGGGGTGACGGCCACGCGTGGCATGGCCTGGATCGTCGAAGGGAAGCTGAATTACCGGAATGATCCGGCCTTGAAGGACAAAGATCCGGGCACGTTTAGAATGTTCGCCGTCCCGCTGCCCAAAAACTAGGCAATACTACTTTTTGTGCGCCTGGATGTAATCGAGCGCGAAATTCTTCATCACCGGGCTGATCGAGCCGAGCTGCCCGGCTTCCTCCAGCGCGCGATCGTTGTCCCACTTGTCGATGAGGACGCGTTTGATCAGCCACATGGCCGCGGCGCGGTTTCCGCTGGCGCAATGAATCATCGCCGGCTGATTGCCGGGTTCGCTGATGATCTTGAGAAAGCGATCGGCCACCGCGGGGTCAGGTGCAGTTCCACTCAAGGGAAGATGCACAAAATTGATGCCCGCCGCTTTAGCCGCAGCGGCTTCAGCCTCGATGTTGGCGCCCTGTTCGGTCTCAAGCCGCAGGTTGATGATGGATGCGAATCCCATCTTCTTGATCCCGGCTACCGCTTCCGGTGTTACAGCGCCGGCACAGGCGACGGTGGTCTCCACCTGTGCGAAGTTCGTGATGCCAGGGACCGTGGATTTCTTGACTTGGGCCGCGGCAACAGAAACTCCCATGGCAGCGACGGCAATGATGACAACGACTCGTTTCATACCTGGCTCCTCATCAGACGGTTCAAGAACTCACGAGCGAATATCCCCGCTCCTGGGCGCGATTAACGGCGACGATTCCCGCCGGTACCATGCGGGCATTCGGCACCAGATTGGCGATCAACTCGCTGTTGATGGCGTCGCTGTTGCCGCCGACCTTCCCGGCCAGTATGTCCGCAATTCCGCGAGTTGCCATCGAGCATACGGCTATCTGGACGCCCTGTTTCGTGAGGGAATCGAGAGTCGTGCCGCGACTGCGCATTAAGCCGGCGTATTCCCCGGAATTGTAAAGGTTGATCTTCGGGGCTTGCTTGGTTTTTGGATCTTCAATGGGAGTTATGGGCGCAAGCGCCGTTCCGTACTTCGCCCAGATCGCATCGTTATAACCAAACGGGGTGGAGCGGTGGCGTACGACCACGATCACGGCCAAATCCTTGCTCTCCACACCATAGTCGGATTTGTTCACAAGAATAAAATTGGTGGCGAAGGCGAGCGCGTCCCCCAAGCCGTCGGCAGTAATCGTGTCAAACACCAAGCGATGCTTTGCCGACACGTGATCCAGCCAGTCATCTTTTTCATGGCGCGTCGGCTCCCAGCGTGCCGCGGACTTTGGCTTGGCCATGGCAACGCCTCCGACGGCTAGCGCTGCCACCGATGTGACTCCGGCGTTGAAAGTGGTGAAAAACGAACGCCGTTCCGGCGAAGAGGGGGATAGTCTACTCATGTGCGATCCTTTTCTGTTCGCATCGTTTGTCGATCCGAAAACTGCGAACATGTTACCACCATTTGCGCTCTTCAACTGCGAGAAACGCGTTACCATTGCCAAAAAGCCGCAATGAAGCCCATTGACTGGATCGTGATGTTCGCCTGGCTCGTGGCTATCGTTGGCTATGGGCTCTATCGCGGCCGAGGCAGTAATACCGTCGACCGCTACTTACTGGCTGGCAAATCGATGCCCTGGTATGCCATGGGCCTATCGATCATGGCCACCCAAGCGAGCGCCGTCACGTTCATCTCGACTACAGGACAGAGCTATACAGATGGGATGCGATTCGTGCAATTCTACTTCGGGCTGCCGTTGGCCATGGTGATTCTTTCCGCTACAGCCGTCCCTATTTTTCACCGGGCAAATGTTTACACCGCGTATGAATATCTCGAGCAGCGTTTCGATGTGAAGACGCGCGCTCTGGTGAGCGCAATTTTTTTGATCCCGCGAGGCCTGGCCGCTGGCTTATCCCTATACGCTCCGTCAGTTGTTCTTTCGGTGATTCTGGGCTGGCCGGACCGTTGGACGAC
>Ga0105240_10012403_pt1 | contig 11767 bp, 6 predicted proteins | sample KBSC54metaG_FD_80426 | JGI IMG/M metagenome (GOLD analysis project Ga0105240, IMG submission 80426) | Corn rhizosphere microbial communities from Kellogg Biological Station, Michigan, USA - KBS C5-4 metaG | ecosystem: Host-associated > Plants > Roots > Rhizosphere > Soil | place: Michigan, USA...
GGTGATGCTGCTGAGTGCGGCGGGTATGCTGGCGGCTGCGGCAATGGTGGCTTCGCTGGTGCCGGTGCGGCGCGCGGTGGGGGTGGAGCCGATGGTGGCGCTGCGGAATGAGTAGCTTGCTTGGGTTCTTAGTTCGTAGTTCTTGGCTCACAGTTTTCTGATTCCCAACAGTCTGCGGTTCTCGTATCCCACCCTAAACCGTCCTGACGGACGATTTAGGATGGGGCACCCGGTTTCGTTGCCGAAAAGCAACTCCAGGTTTCTCCACTTCGCTGCGCTCCGGTCGAAATGACACTCATCTCTTAGCTGGCGAAGTCGCAGAGGGTGGTGACGTGGGCGGCGGAGCCGTCGCGGAGCCAGCCGTCGAGTTGGGCGGGTTCTTTTAGCTGCTGACCGCGGATGCGCGGAACTACGACGTAATCGCAGTTCATTTGGGCGAGTGCAGTCATGTCGACCCAGAGTTTTTCGAATTGGGTGACGGGGAAGATGTCTTCCTGACCTTCGCCCCAGCGCTTCTTTACATCTTTGATGGTGACGTAGGTGGGCACGCGCGCGGACATGGAGCGGACTGCGTCGGAGACTTTGGGTTCGTCGTGCAGGTCCGTTCTGCTGAGGCCGAAGACGCGGAGGAGCGCGTCGATATCGAGCCAGCAGGTGTTCGAGTTGTAGTAGGAGAGGCGAAACTCCGTATCTTCTGAGGGAAGCGCGAGACCTTCAACAAGACGCATGCGTCCGTCGACACTGGCGAGGCCACCGCCGCGATCTTCGATGCGGCGAGTCATGACTTCGACGGTCATCGTGGTGCCGGTGGAGATGTGGCGGCCGAGGATTTGGGGATCGAGGTCGGCGCCGACCGTGTCGACGTTGTGGACCATGAGGTAGCGCAGGTTGGGCTGAGCTTCCAGCAGTGTGCGAAGGACTCCGTTGCGGAAGATGTTGGGAACTTCGTACCAGTGACCGACGGGATGAAGGCACTGAAGGGGAAGGTTGTCGGTGTAGTCGCTGCCTTCTCCGCATTGCTGCGCCCAGGAGATAAGTGCGGCGCGGGAACTGTCCCGGACTTTCTGGGCTTGCGCGTCCAGGATCTGTTGCGGAGTGGATTCCCACGCGAAGCGGAGATCGCGGACCATGGGAATCATGCGGAGGCCTACGCTGCGGCTGGGCGAGAGGTAGAGCGGGCCTCCGTAGCCGTAGTTGTTTTCGAGCTTGAGGAGCTTGTCGGTCGGGTCTTGGGTGAGATAGCTGGTGGTGACGATGTGCGGGACGGGAGAGTTGTAGGTGCGGCTGGTGCGGCGGCTCTTGGCGAGGTGGACTTCGAGGAAGGTGCGATGTTTGCCGGCGATACGGCAGAAGGGACTGAGGCCTTTCACTACGCCTGCGCCGTGGGTCCAGCGGCTGCCCGCGCCAGCGGCGAGAGTGACGACGCCGACGGAACCGGAGGCGAGCGCTTCTTCGCCGAGGCGGCTGTATTGCGGATCGGACTGGTATGTGGAGTCAAAGACTTTTTCAGACGGGACGTCTTCGATAGTGACGGAAGCGGGAAGGCGGTTTTGCGCAAGGCCGATTTGACCGGCGCGCAGCTCTGTCTGAATGCGTTCGTGCTGGATGGGATCGAAGCCGTATTCGGAGAGAAGCGAGTGAAGTGTTTCGCCGCGATCTGCGCCGTCGCTTGCATGTGGCAAAAGGCGATTGAGGAAGCCGCGGGTACGCTCCTGAGCGCCGGCTGCGGCGTGGCATCGGAAGCTGAATCTTTCGAGGTCGGCGTGCTCGCTGGCGGACAGGGTGCGCTGCTCTTTGCGGAGAAGAGCGGGGAGCATGAGGTTGTAGTAGCCGTCGGGGAGAACGGCGGAGTTGCCTGTGAGGAGATCGGCGAAGGTGCCGTTTTCGTTAATGGAGAAGTCGTAGACGACTGGCTGCATGGCGAAGGGCACGCCGCCGGCGAGGCGTTGGCTGACATTGCGCATGAGGGGACCGAGAGCATTCTGCGCTTCGGATTTGCGGGAAGGATCGAAGATGAAGCCCATGCCGCCACCGGACATGCCGCCGAGCATCCAGAATCCCCAGAATGCGTCGCCGAATTTGGCGCGGACTTCGCGAATGAGGGTCTCAGTATAAAGATTGCTGGCCCAGGGGATGATGTCCTGGAGGGGACCGTCGAAGTTGCGTTGGGTGGCGTTGCCGATTGCGGCGACGCTGCCGCGGCGGAGGTCGGCAATGATTTCGTCGAGGATCTGGCCAGCCTCGCGCCGGGCCACCCACTCTTTTTCGGAGCGGAGCAGGTAGCGCTCGGTGACCATCTCGAGGATGGGGCCGACATCCTGCGCCATGCCTCCGTGGACGAGGACGAGACTGTCCTGCAGGCGTCGGCGAGTTTCGGGAGTGACCTCGTCGGAGGCGAGGATGCGGTGGTTGGGAAGAAGTCGGCCGCGGCTGGTTCCGAACTCAATGTCGCCTTCGGAGGCGCGAACGCCTTCAATGAGCTTGATGCCGGGCCAAACGCCGCCGGAGTCCTGCCAGCCACCGCCTGAGCCACCAAGCCACTCACCAAGGATCGCGCGCGCGGCGACGATGCGGCGTTCGGGCTCAGAAAGCGGGCCGGTGAGCGAGGCGGCTTGTCCAGTAGCTCGCATGCAGACGGAGATGAGCGACGCGAGCAGGTTGGTGGAAACTGCGAGACGGGAGCCCTTGGGAATGTTGTTGACATGGCTTACGATTTCGAGGCCGAGGTCATCGCGCTGGGTGAGCTGGCGCAGGAGATCGGTCAGGGGCTGGTCGGAGCCTTCGAGGCCGGCAGGAACAATGCCGGATGCGATGACGGCGGCTTTGAGCAGGCCGAGATAGTCGCGGCCGAAGTCGAACATCTCCTGGAGTTCGCGGATTTCGGCACTGGCATCGAGGTCGACGCTGACGAGGCGGATGACAGGGCGGTCAATAACGCGGAGGTAGGCTTCGACGGGCGGCTTGGGCGTTTGAGAGCCATGTAGAGCGAGATTAATGGAGACGTTGAGTACGCGGGCCTGCTCGGGGAGGTCCATGCCGAGGAAGAAGATGTCGCTCCATCCGCTGTGGCTGAGATCCATGCGAACCGGAGTGGCTTCGTGGAGGATGGGCGCGGGTGCCCCAAGCGCGGAGGGCAGGAGTTCGCGGCGAAGGCGGAGCGCGTAATCAGAGGGATGGCCGGTGCGGAACATCCATTGGTTGCCGCGCACTGAGCGGACGCTGCGACGGACCTGGTCGGCAAGGGTCTGGAAGGCGAGGCCGCGATAGGCGGAAGCGAGAGCGCTGGAGATGCCGTCGCTGAGACCGTGCGTGGTTTGAGCGGCGAGGAAGATGCTGATGGCCTCTTCGTAGCGGCGATTGAGGAGACGTTCTACGCCGGCGTATGGAATATGCGACCGGGAAGTTGCGCTTTCAGGGCGGAGCGGAAGGTGAAAGCGGTGGACCGCGTACAGGAAGAAGAGGGCGCGAACGCGGTCGTAGAGGCTCTCGGTGGTGTGGCGGCGGGATTCGAGGTCAGTGGCCTCGGCGATCAGTTCCGTGGTTGAGGCACGCGAGCAGAAGCTATTCAGAGAACGGTTCCGTTGTTCCGGGTCACTGGCGGTAATGATGGACCAAAGCTCACTCACTCGCGCCTTCTCCTGAAAGTTCGCGTGAGGCGAGGACCTGGATGATTTCGGTGAGGACCTTGTCGCGATCGCGGCCGTGCATGGCAAGCGCAAGCTGCGCGGAAAAGAGGCCGTACTTCACGCCGACATCGAATCGCTGGCCTTTGTGAATCATCGCGAGGTACTGCTCGCGCTCGGCCAGGGTTGCGAGCGCGGAGGAGAGGCTGGGGCGCGCTTTGGGGGAATCGGCAAGCAAGGCGGAGAGGATTTCGAAGATGCCGGGAGTGAGTATATGCATTCCGTAGAAGCAGAGATATTGACCGCTTCGCAATCCCGGAACGATGAGGCGCTGTTCGGCCTCGGTGGGTGTTGGTTTCTCAAGTACGGTCTCGATACGATAGAAGCCGGATTTTCCGGGGACAGGCTGTCCTCCAACCGTGCCGAAGAACGGAAGGAGGTTTTCGCGCGTGATCTGAACCGTGGAGATGGAGCAGCCCGCAGAAGATGCGGCTTCGATGAGACGCTTGGCGGAACCGCCTGATTCCGGGCCGATGTAGATGTGGTCGCCGACGAAGTGGAGGAAGGGCTCGTTACCGACAAAGTCGCGGGCGCAGAAGACGGCATGTGCATAGCCGCGGGGATCGAGCTGGGGTATGAAGGTGAGGCGAACCGAATCTTTCGCGACGAGCTTGGAGTAGGGTTCTTCATCGCCGGGTGAAACGACGATGCAGACATCATTGATGCCGGCGCGGGACGCTTCGCGCACGACGAGGCTGAGGACAGAGCACTCGACGCCCTCCTGATCAATGAGTAGTTGCATGGGCAGGGTGCGCTGGCCAGGTCCCGCCGCGGTGATGACTGCTTTGCGAATTTGCATAGAGAAGTCTCGCCCCCATGATCGTAACGTATCGAGCAGGTTGGTTCTGTTAAGTGGTACGGGAAGGCTGGAGTGATGGGTTGGAGCTTGCTTTATTAGCCGGTACGAGGAAAGTTTCCGGGACAAAGACAGCAAGTTAGCGCCGCTTCGCGGCGTAGCGAGTTAGCGGGTTAGCGGTTCCTCGCGCGTGTCAGCTTTGATGTTTTCCTCTGCAGGATAGCTGGTGGTTAGTCAGCAGGTTTGAGGGAGCCGAGCAGGGTGGGGATGAGCTCGGAGACGGTGGGATGGATGTGAACGGCGTGGGTGAGGGTGGTGTAGGGCTGGTCGGCGTACATGGTGGAGAGAATGCAGTGGATGGCTTCGTCGCCTCCGACTCCGAAGATGGTGGCACCTAGGATGCGTTTGGTCGTGGCGTCGACGATGGCTTTCATGAAGCCGAAGGTCTCGCCTTTCTCGATGGCGCGGGCGACGGAGCGCATGGGGCGAATGGCGATGAGCAGTTGGCGGCCGGTGGCGCGGGCTTCTTCTTCGGTCATGCCGACTTGCGCGAGGGGCGGGTCGCTGTAGGTGGCGCGAACGGGGATTCTGTCGGTAACGCGGCGGGTTGCACCGTCGAGGAGATTTGCTGCGACGATTTCGAAATCGTTGTAGGAGGTGTGAGTAAATGCGCCGCGGCGGTTGCAATCGCCGAGAGCCCAGATGTGGGGAACGTTCGTGCGGAGCTGGTCGTCGACGGGGATGAAGCCTTGATGGTCAGTGTTGACGCCGGCTTGGTTCAGTCCGAGATCACTGGTGTTGGGAACCCGTCCCATGGCGAGGAGAACGTGGGAGCCGTGAACTTCAGGTTCGTCGGATTTGCAGCTGACGTGAACGCAGATGCCATCGGGAAGCGGAGAAAAGGAGACGCATTCGGAGTTGAGGCGAAGATGGATGCCTTCCTGCTCGAAAAGTTCGCTCATGAGTTTGGAGGCGGCAGCGTCTTCGCGATGGACGAGAGCGGATTTCATTTCGACGAGAGTGACTTCGCTGCCGAGACGACGGAAGATCTGGGCGAACTCGACTCCGACTGCGCCTCCGCCGACAACTATGAGATGGCGCGGGAGTTCCGTGAGCTGGAGGAGGGTGGAGTTGGTGAGGAACTTGATGTCGTTCACGCCGGGGAGATCGGGAGTGGCGGCGCGACCGCCGACGTTGATGAAGAGCTGGTCGGCGCGGAGAGTCTCATCACCGACTTGGACTTCGTGGGGCGATGTGAATCTGGCCTGGCCGTTGATGACGGTGCAGCCTTCGGCGTTGTCGAGCATTTTGCGGAGACTGTCGCGGGAGTTCTGGACGATCTGGTCTGAGCGGGATTTAATTTCGGCGAGAGAGACGCCAATGTCACCGTGGATGTGGACGCCGAACTTGGCGGCTTCGCGAGCGATGTGCGCGACCTTAGCGCAGGCGACCATGGCTTTGGTGGGGGTGCAGCCGGTGTTGACGCAGGTGCCTCCGAGGACGTTGCGTTCGATGAGCGCGACCTTTCTGCCGGCGGAGGCAAGGCGGACTGCGAGGAAGGGGCCTGCCTGTCCGGAGCCAATGATAATTGCGTCGAAATTGGTGGTCATGGGTCTCCCGATCTGCGACTCATGCGGTCGCGTTGCGAAGGTTCCCAGACCGTATTCGTCGGTCTGGGCTGATCAAGTCAATTTACAAGCCTATGCCGCGGCTTTGACGATCAGGATCGCTCCGACGATGGCGATTGCATCCTCGAGGAGGGCGGCGGGCAGATCTTTCCCAAACCTCTTCGCGAGCGAGGAGCGGGCTGCCGCTCCGCCGAGGGTGCCGATGACGGCTCCGATTGCTCCTCCAATCAGGCCGAGGAGAAGCGAGCCACGGTACACGCCGATTGCTGCGCCGGAGATTGAACCGGAGACGATACGGAAAGCGAAGGACGGAGATTGTTTTCTGCTGGGTGTGGAGGGGAGCTTATCAGCTACGAGTTCGCCGAGCGCGGCGATGCTGAGGATCAACGGGGTCCAGGAATAGCCGAGAAAGGCCAGCCAACTGGAGTTCAGGTGAATCCAGCCGAGTCGCGCTGCCCAACTGACAATTGCGGGAGCGGTCATCGAGCGGAGACCAGCGATGATGCCGACCAGGAGGGCGAGGATCAGAAGGGGCATTGTGACCTCTGCATGGAGGTTACAGCCTGTCCGCGAGTTAAAAGATTAATTCGATCATGTTGCCCGAAGCCCATTCATCCCGGGTGAAGTTGGGATGAATCGGGCACAGCCGGGGTTTCTGGTATCCCACCCTAAACCGTCCTGACGGACGATTTAGGATGGGGCACCCAAATTGCGATACAGCGATCCGGCTTCGGCGGGACATGCGGGGCACCCAGGGTGAGGCTAGAAGGTGACGGACTGCTGGAGAGGCAGATCGCGGGAGGAGGCGCCTACTCGGAGGATGTATTGGCCGGGGACGAGCTTCCAAGAGTCGGAGGACTCCTCGAAGATTTGGAGGCGTTCGCGTGTGACGGGAACCGTGACCTGCTTTGATTCGCCGGGGGCGAGTTCAATCTTTGTCCAGCCGACGAGGCGGTTCGGCGGTTCTCCGGCTGCGTCGGGTAGTGAGGCATAGACCTGCGCGATTTCGCTGCCGGCGCGCTTGCCGGTGTTCTTGACGGTGAAGGAGACTTCGGTGGAATCGCCGGGCGCGACCTTGAGGCCGGAGTAGGCGTAGGCAGTGTAGGAGAGGCCGAAGCCGAAGGGGAAGAGGACCGGTTTCTTTTCCGCGTCGTACCACTTGTAGCCGACCTTGAGGCCTTCATCGTAGTTGACGTCGAAGGGCGGGGCGATGCCCATGGCCATACCGATTGGGCCGGGAGCGCCGGGGAGTTTTGGAACAACATGGGTGGCGTCGGCTTTGGGTGGATCAACGTGAACTGGATGGGGCAGGTCTGCTTCGGACTTCGGGAACGTGATGGGGAGTTTGCCGGAGGGGTTTACGTCGCCGAAGAGGATGTTGGCGATGGCCTCGGAGCCGCGGATGCCCGGATACCAGGTTTCGACAACGGCTGCGACCTTGTCGAGCCAGGGCATGAGAACGGCGCCGCCGGTTTCGAGAACGACAATCGTGTGAGGATTCGCGGCGGCGACGGCTTCGATGAGGGCGTCCTGTTTGTCGGGAAGCGAGAGGTTCTTCAGATCCATGCCTTCTGACTCGTGCTGAGTGGCGAAGACGATGGCCACCTGAGAGGATTTGGCAAGCGCGGCGGCTGCAGCGGGATCGGTGCCGGGATCGAATTTTACGGTTGCATGCGGGGCTTTGGCTTCGATGCCTTTGAGCGGGACGGAGCGATGGTAGGTGGCCAGACTCATGAACGCGAGGGGATTGCGGGCGATCTCAGGTGGCGGCGGAACGGCGTTTCCTCCTGCGGGCGATACCTGCGAGGAGCCTCCGCCAGAGAGGACGCCTGCGTCGGCGTGACCGCCGATAACGGCGATGGACTTGATGGATGCGGCGTTGAGAGGAAGCTGGCTGCCGGAATTTTTGAGAAGGACGGCGCCATGCTCTTCGGTCTTCTGCGCGACTTCAAAACCGCGGAGGACGTCGGGGGATTCGGGCTGCGGGGGATCGTCGACGATGCCGGAATCGAATTCGGTGCGGAGAATGCGATGGACCATGTCGTTGAGGCGATCCATGGGGACTTCGCCGCTTTCCACGGCCTTCTTGAGGGGTGCGCCGAATGAATCGTTGCCGGGCATTTCGATATCGAGGCCCGCCAGTGCGGCTTTTACGGTGCTCTGGGTGCCGCCCCAGTCAGAGACGACGAATCCCTTGAAGCCGAAGTCTTTCTTGAGGACATCCATCAGGGTGTAGGGGTTCTCGCAGGCGTAGGTGCCGTTGATGCGGTTGTAAGAACACATGACGGCGCCGATGCCAGAGTCGCGGAGGGCAATCTGGAATGCGAGAAGATCGCTCTCGCGCATGGCGCGCTTGCTGATGATGGAGTTGGCTACGATGCGGCCAGCATCCTGGTCGTTGACGGCGTAATGCTTGATGTCGGTGATGAGGTGGAGGGCTTTTTCGGCTTTGAGTTCCTGACCGGCGAGGGTGCCGGCCAGGAGCGGATCTTCACCCTTGTACTCGAAAGTGCGGCCGTTGCGCGGCTCACGGATGAGGTTTACGCCGGAGCCGAGCGACATGTTGAAGCCAATGGCGCGCATATCCCTGCCGATCATGGTGCCGATCTCGTAGGAGAGGGCAGGATCCCAAGCTGAGGCCATGGCCTCATCTGAGGGCAGAGCAGTTGCGTATCGGCCTTTCACTCCGGCGAGTGAGACGCCTTGATTTGAGTCGGTCATCTGAAGGTCCGGAATGCCGAGACGGGGGATGCCAGGGATGAAGCCCAGGACAGCGATGGCGCGCGTGAGCGGGCCGGACTCGGGTGGAGCGAAGATCGAACTCCAACCGGGGCCGTGGAGGAGCTGGATCTTTTCATCCAAGGTCATCTCCTTGATGACCATGTCGGCGCGCGCATCGGGAGAAAGGGTTTTGTCGGACCATGCGTAGTGTTTGGGTGCGGACATGCCGGGGAACTGGGCGGGGACCGAGATTGGAGCGAGGATTGCGGCAAGAAGGGAAATAGTAAAGACGAGCCGTTTAGTCATGGCCGGAAGTGCCTTTCTAAAATCGCGAGGAGAGTAGCACAGGCGGCAGGGGCTCGCCACCGGGTTTCAACAGAAACGTATTGCGGCAGAAAAGACTTACCTCTCGTTGCGGAACGCTACAAAGTCACCACTGCACTTTTGGATAGAGGCTGGGAATGCGATTTGCGCGATAGAGATTGATATGCGTGGCGGTCATCTGCCAGACCGGCTTCGGTTGTTGCTCAAGAGTGACTTCGCGGACTATTCCTGTGTAGCGCGGTTCGGCGCAGAGGGTGTATTCCAGATTGCCGTTGGCGAGCCGTGCAGTTTCCCCCCCATAAAAAGAGTATTCGTTCGGCGGCATGATCTGGTGCACGCGAAGAGTGGCGGTCATGGCCTGTTCGTCGATATCAAAGACCGGAACGGTGGTATATTGACAGGCCGGCTGGCCCGGTTCATCGCAACCGCCGGGCAAGTCGCGATCGTTGCCGTTGTCCATCACGGAGAGGGTGAACTTTCCGGCGGTTATATCGCTTTGAAAGGCAGGGCTGTGTTGCGCATAAAACCAATCGGCCGGATCGTTCCCATTTATCAATGCGAAATCGCCACCTTGTCCGAGGCGCCAGAGGATGTTTCCCTGGCCTTCTCCGTTGCGGTAATCCACCTTGACGATCCAGTTCTGGTGACGCATCGAAACGAGCAGGTTGCCATCGGTAGGGGAGTAAACGACGGCATTCGTGTGGGTCCAATCGGGGAAATCCATCGGATGCTCATTCACATCGAGATGGTCGAATTCGTTCCACACCCAAACGGGGTTCCAGTTGGGATCGAGATCGATGAGCGCATCGCCGATGACCTGCGTAGTTCCGGGATACCCGGGTAGATCGGTATAGGGCTTCATGAGATTGGCGAGGACGATCCAGTGGCCGTTGGGCAGATAGGCGAAGTCGTGATGGTAGTCGATGAGCTCGAAGGTGTATCCCGCAGCTTTCAGACGCTGGTTGAGTTCGCTCAGGGGGAGCTCTCTGACGGTGTTCCCGGCGAGATCGATTTCGCGAAGGGTGTTGATTGTACTTCGCTTGGCAGGGACCAGGATGAACTGCGACGCGTAAGAGATGATCAGGCCGAAGTGTCCATCGGGCAGCTGCTTGATGGGCTGGATGATTGAGTTCGCCTCACGGTCAGGGTAATCGTAGCCCCAAATCAGATTGCCCTGGAGATCGGTTGCGAATGCCTGGAGGAATCGGGGACGGTCTGACAGCGTGCCGTCCAACAGTTCAATACCACTTTGCGGTGTCGCGCCGGATGAAGTGCTGACGGAGGTTCCCGGTAGAATTTCGGACGGGAAATTTCCGGTCTTGAAGGTCTGGTCCGTGTCAACGCCGACGGTGCCATTTTTGAATTTGACCACGGCACGCATGTGGTAGGTGGTGTTGGGCTTCATTCCAGCGACGTAGATATGTACCGGAGTGCCGTCGTCCGGAGTGGGCTTCTCGGAGGTAGTGAACCCATAGGCGGTGCTGGGACCGAACTGCACAGATACTTTCGCGGTCGTGGGGGGCTGGATCGTGTAGAGAGCGACGAGGGGATTGCCGGTTGCAGTGACCGAGGATGAACCCGCCGGTGCTGAGGAGTTCTCGCAACATAGGAGGGCTGCGATCGGGAGGAGAAACAGAAGGGAAAAGGTGCGCGCCCACGTCGTCCCATTCGCGCGCAAAAAACGAAACGAAAGCATGTTGAGCTTTGATGATGGATGTCGGTCAAAGGTCGATTTGCTGCTGAGTCGAGCATCGTTGTGACCGGTAGGGAGGCCTGAACATCCCTGAAAGCAAAGACCTTTGATCTGTGCGTCAGGATCACTGCAGGGTGCCGTGCGCAGATAGCGTCCGAAGGCATGACTTGCGTGACGTATTGTTTTGGGTGAGGTTTGTCGGGCCAGGCAGCCGGGTTCAACGCCTATAGGGGAGACATAGGATGACGCTCAAGAAGAACGTGAAGGTTGAAAGCGGGCAGGGGCAGCAGATCGAGCGGCGGTCACTGCTGAAGGGGGTTGCAGGCGTTCTGGGCGGAGCGGCGGCCGCTTCCGCGATGCCGTCGTTTGCCGTAGCGAGTTCGAAAAACGGCTCCAACAACGACCGGGGGAAGGGGATTGTCGACCGGCCTCTGATCGCATCATCGAAGGATGCCATTGCCACGACGACTGCGGGGAAGGTTGCGGGGTATGTGCGGAACGGAATCTTCACGTTCAAGGGAGTTCCTTATGGCGACACAACGGAGGGTGCGAATCGCTTCATGCCTCCAGCGAAGCCGAAGCCGTGGATGGGCGTAAGGAGTTCGCGGCAGTTCGGACATGTGTCGCCGCAGGGACCGCGCGGGGGTTGGGCCAATGACGAAGAGGCGTTCCTGTTCTCGTGGGATGACGGGATCCAGGGCGAAGACTGTCTGCGCGTGAATTTGTGGACACCGGGGCTAGGCGACGGGAAGAAGCGGCCCGTGATGGTGTGGCTGCATGGCGGCGGATTCACAGCGGGGTCGGGGCAGGAGTTGCGCTCGTATGATGGCGAGAATCTGGCGCGACGCGGTGATGTGGTGGTGGTGACGCTGAATCATCGGCTGAACGTTCTCGGTTATCTGAATCTCGCTGCGTACGGCGA
>Ga0105240_10012405_pt1 | contig 11765 bp, 14 predicted proteins | sample KBSC54metaG_FD_80426 | JGI IMG/M metagenome (GOLD analysis project Ga0105240, IMG submission 80426) | Corn rhizosphere microbial communities from Kellogg Biological Station, Michigan, USA - KBS C5-4 metaG | ecosystem: Host-associated > Plants > Roots > Rhizosphere > Soil | place: Michigan, USA...
GCGGGCGTGCTCGCGGCCGGGCTGCTGGGGCCGGTGACGGTAGGCGCCGGCGTGGCCAGCGCCGCCGGCGCAAGCATCGTCCCGGCGCCCGTGAGGGCGGTGGCCAATCCACCGCGACGAAGCACGACGCGAATCGAGCCCCTGGGGGCCCTGGCCTCACTCATCGACGCGTCCTCTCGCCGCTGCGCGAGGGCGAGCGCGCGTCGAGAATACGCGTGCGTGCGTCTGCTGGCCCTCGGTCATCCTGAGTCGGTCCCTTGCTCGTGTTCGCGCGAACCAGGCGCCCTCGCTCCCGCATGGGCGCCCCCTGACCCAATTCATATCGGCAGGTAAGCACCGGTTGGTAAAGGATTCGTAATCGAAAAGATCGCGGTCCGGCATCGAAGGAGATCGGTGGAATCTATCGGGACGGCAGGCGCCAGCGGCAATTTGGCCGAAATGGCAACGTCCCACCCGGCTCTGCACGCCGGATTGCACGAGCCGGTACCCTTGGACGCATGGAAGTGATCCTCTCTGTGCTGCAGGTCTTCATCGCGGTCGGCTTGATCCTGCTGGTGCTGATGCACTCGGGCAAGGATTCGGGGCTGTCGGGCGCGTTCGGCGTCGGCAGCGGACAGGGACCGCTCGGCGGCGGCTCGATGGTCGAGCGCAACCTCAACCGTTGGACCGTGGGCTTCGCGATCGTGTTCGTGCTGAACACGATCCTGTTGCTGAAGAAAGTCTAAGCGGCCGGCGGCTTCTCGATCCCGAGCGCCTCCAGGGCGTCGAGGATGACCAGCGCCTCCGCACGCAGCGAGGCATCGACCGCTTCGTAGTCCTCGCGCGAGAGCTTGCCGGTTCTGTAGTCAAGCTCGGCGTCACGAATCTCGCGGTACTTGGCCTCCCGCGCGCTCTGAAGCTCGGCTCGATCGGCCGCTTCTCCCGCCGGCGCGGAGCGGGGGCGCAGCAGCGGCGAGCCGACGATGGCGATCACCGCGGCGAGCAGGACCAGTGTCAACAGGACAGCCATCGCGCGGCAAAGCTAGACGCGAGCGAGGCCCCGCTCGGGGCTCCTCGGTTGGCGATCGAGGCGATCCTCAGCCGAGCGTGCGCCGACGCGCACGCGCCGGCGCACGGCGCTGGGAGCGGGCCAGGCGGCAATCAGAGCCCCGCCCACGACGATCAGGCCGCCGATCCAGATCCACAGCACAAGCGGCGAGACGATCAGGTGAAACTGGGCTGGCGGTGGCGCCTTCAGGTATTCGCGCACGAGCACGGCCAGCGCGATCATGCCCTCGTCGGGGCGCACGAGCGGGATCGTCTTGTTGGCGATGTTCATCACCCGCAGCAATCGCGGCGTCGACATGTCGGGCGCGATCGCGCTCCAGACGTCGCGGGTGACGCCGCCATCCATGCTGACGTGGCTGACGGCCTGTCCGCCGATCAGGTGTCCGACCGAACCCTGTGACGGTTCGCCGGAGTCATAGAAGCCCTCGCTTGGCGTCAGCGTGGCGACGTGCCTGCCGTCCTTGCTGACGTCGAGCACCGCGCCCAGGCTCATCGTCGCGCCCGTGTGAGCGGCGTCTTCCTTGGAGGTGATGGTGCCGGTCGGCCGCACGTAGCGCACGGTGTAGGCGCCGACCTTGGTCGAATGCCCGGGCGAAAGCGAGAGCTCTGAGGCGTGCTGGAAGGACGAGGATGCCGCCACACCAACGAACAGCACGGCGATGCCGACATGCACGATGTAGCCGCCGTAGCGACGGCGGTTGCGTCGCACGAGCGCCAGCAACGCCAGCGGCGGCGCCTCGCCCGAACTGGACCGTCGCAGACGCGTGCCGCGCCAGTACTCCTGACCGATGCTGCCGAGCACGAACGCCGCGCAGCAGAACATCGCGATCGCCAACGGTTTGCCGGTCGAGACACCGGCGGCGAGCAGCGCGAGGAGGACGATCAGAGCGCAGGCGAGGGGAACCAGGAAGTTACGCCGCGCGTTTGCCAGCGTCGCGCGTCGCCATGCGATCACCGGGCCGATGCCACTCAGCAACACCAGGACAAGCGCCAGCGGGACGGTGTAGCGGTCAAACCACGGCGGGCCGACCGATGCTGAGTGGCCGGTGAGCGCTTCGGAGATCAGAGGAAAGTAGGTTCCCCAGAAGATCACGAAGCAGAGGCCGACCAGAACGATGTTGTTGGCCAGGAAGATCGCCTCGCGCGATAGCAGCGAGTCCAGACGGTGCTCGCTGGCGAGGATGTCCCGGCGCGTGTAAACCACGTAGATCGAGGCCGCGATCAGCACTCCGATCAACACGACGAACGGGACGCCCAGTGTGGCGCCCCCGAAAGCGTGGATCGAGGAGAGGATGCCGCTGCGCACCAGGAACGTGCCCATGATCGCCAGGACGCCGGTGGCAAGTACGAGCGAGACGTTCCAAACCTTCAGCATCCCGCGCTTCTCCTGGATCATCAGCGAGTGAAGAAAAGCGGTGCCTGTCAGCCACGGCATCAGCGAGGCGTTCTCGACCGCGTCCCAGCCCCAGTAGCCACCCCAACCGAGCTCGGAGTAGGACCAGCGCGCTCCGAGCATGATCCCGACTCCCAAGAACAGCCAGGCCGCCAGCGCGAAGCGGCGGGTGGCGCGGATCCACTCTGCGTCGACTTTGCGGGCCAGCAACGCTCCCATCCCGAACGCCAGCGGCACGATGCAGAGCGTGTAGCCCGAATAGAGCATCGGTGGGTGGATCATCATGCTCGGATGCCGCAGCAGCGGGTCGAGCCCAACTCCGTCGGCCGGCGCCGGGTTGGTGGTAGCGAACGGCGTGGCGTAGAAGATCATCAGGCTGATGAAGAAGCCGGCGAAGCCGAGCAGAATCGCGACGGCATAAGGGCTCTCCTCGCGCAGACGCCGCCGCGTCAAGAACAGGACCAGGCTCGACCACAGCGACAGCAGCCAGGCCCACAGCAGCAGCGAGCCTTCCTGAGAAGACCACACCGCCGCCGCCTTGTAGAAGGTCGGCGTGGTCGTGCTGGAGGTGTCGGCGACGGTGTTGAAGGAGAAGTCGCTGCGCAGGAAGGCAAGCTCGAGCACCGCGAAGGCGACCGTCAGGATGCACGCCAGCGCGTACACACTGCGCCGGCCTGAGAGGGCAAACTCCACGCGGCCGCGGCGCACGCCATACAGCGACGCGCCGATCCCGTAGGCGCAGACGCCGAGCGCCAGCAGCAGGCAGGCGCGTCCGAGCTCGGGCATCAGCTCGGCTGCGCAGTCCAGGCGCGGCTGCGGGCGGCGAGGCAGCCCATCAGTAGGTCTTGTCCTTGCTCGGCGTGACCTTGTACTTGGACGGGCACTTGGTGATCAGCGAGTCGCGCTGCCCGATGTAGCGTCCGTCGCGCTTGACTACGGTGACGATCACCTCGCGGCCTTCCTTGAAGGGGTCGGGGACCTGACCCGTGTAGCTGAGCGGGACGGCCGCTTCGCCGGCCCGGTCCTGAACGGCGAAGTCCAGGGTCTGGCCTTCGCGGCGCACCGAACCGGCCTTGACCTTTCCGGTCAGCTGATATTCGCGTCCGGCGACGCCTTCGCGCACGAGCTGGCTGGGCGTAACGGTGGGGCTGGCGGCACTGAAACTGGTGTAGATCAGGGCGCTTGCCAAGATCACGGCGGCGCTGAGCGCCACGACCAGCCGCACCGTTCGCTTGCGAGCGGGGCTCATCCGCTTGATTATCCCAAAACCTCAGGCCGGCACCACCGTATGGCCCAGTTCGTGACCAAGCGGGGCGTCAGCTAAGCGCGGCGCCAGGAGATACCGACTTGACAGCGAAACCTTTAGGCATCTCAGGCGTCTTAGGAGGTAGAGAACGATGCGCTCCAGCCTGCTACACCCGATCACCGCCTGGCGCCAACACGAGCACGCCTCCTCGCCGGCCGCGCCCGACATCGCCGTACGTCGCATCCGTGACGCCGGCGGGCCCGTGGACGAGGCCTGCTACCCCTGCTCGTGCGGGTACTTCTTCATCGCGCCGGTCTCCACCAGCGTGACGTGCCCACACTGCGGCAAACACCAAGACTGGTAGGCGACCGGCCCGTAGCCGGTCTTCGCTGCTTGATCTGCGCCCCCGGATTGCCGGGAGACCATAGCTTCTCTCAGAACCCCCTGGCGCTATCGAGCATGTGCTATCGAGCGCATCACCGTAGGGTATACTGCAGGTATGACAGTTCAGGTTGCCGTCAAGTTGCCGGACACGCTCGCGGCTCAACTCGACGAGCTCGTGCAGAGTGGGGACTTCGAGAGCCGCTCACAAGCGCTCCGAGTCGGTCTGGAGGCAATCCTCGGAGAGCGCGAGCGCGAACAGTTGCGGGTCCGTTATCGCGATGCGATGGCGCGGCATCCGGAAACACAGCAGGAGATCGCCGAAGCGACCCGCCTCGCGCGCGAGGCGATCGACGAGGAGCCCTGGGAACGATGGTGGTAGCCCGCGGAGATGTGTGGTGGGGCGAGGCTCCCGACGAGAAGGGCAGACCGTTCCTGGTCGTCAGCCGAGATATCGCGAACGAGGTGATGCAACGTGTGCTCGTCGCGCCAGTGAGCACGCGCATCCGTGGCATTCCGAGCGAGCTGAAGTTGGGGACGCGGGAGGGCCTCCCCGTGGAGTCGGTAGCCTCGTTTGACAATCTCAGGCCGTTCCCGAAGGCGATGCTCGTTCGTCGGCTCGGTGAGTTGGGATCGCGTGCGCACGAGATTTGCGACACAGCGGACTCCACGCTGGACTGCTGAACACGCGCCACGCAGAGACGCTCTCGCGCTGCTGCGATCTAAGCTGGTTCCGTGACCGCGATGTTCGCGTCACCAGGAGCTCAAACGCGCCTCCACGCAGCTACTTGATGTACATCCCCGAGATCGCCCGCGAGATCACCAGCTGCTGGATCTCCGCTGTGCCCTCGAAGATGTCGTAGATCTTGGCGTCGCGGTGGAAGCGCTCGACCGGGAACTCGCGCGTGTAGCCGTTGCCGCCGAGGATCTGGATCGCTCGCTCGGTGACCCACACGGCGACCTCGCCGGACTTGAGCTTTGACATCGAGCCCTCGGCGTTCTCGAACGGGACCTGGTTGCGGCCCATCCAGGAGGCGCGCCAGACAAGCAGGCGAGCCGCGTCGATCTCCATCTTCATGCGCGCCAAGGTGAAGGCGATCGACTGGTTCTCGACGATCTTCTTGCCGAACTGCTCGCGCTCCTTGGCGTAGTCCAGCGCGTACTCATAGGCGGCGCGGGCGATGCCGAGCGCCTGCGAGCCGACGGTTGGGCGGGAGGCCTCGAACGTCGCCATCGAGGCGTTGGACTTGTTCTTCTTGCCCTCCTTGGCGCGAGCGAGCCGCTCATCGAGCTTCTCCTTGCCGCCGAGGACGTAGTTCTCAGGGATGCGACAGTCGTCGAGGTAGACATCGGAGGTGTGGCTGGCACGCAGGCCGTGCTTGGAGACCTTGGCGCCTTCGGAGATGCCCTTGGCTTCGCTCATCGGCACGACGAAAGCAGCGTGACCGCGGGAGCCGAGCTCGCGATCGACGGTGGCGATCACTACGTGCACGTCGGCGATGCCGCCGTTGGTGGCCCAAGCCTTCTGCCCGTTGAGCACCCACTCTTTGGTCGCCTCGTCGTACTTGGCGGTCGTGCGCACGGCGCTCACGTCCGAGCCGGCGTTGGGCTCAGACGAGCAGAAGGCGGCGACCTTCAGGTCGTCAGGCGTGCCGAAGCAGCGCGGAATCCACTCGCCGATCTGCTCGCCGCTGCCCTGCCCGAAGATGGCGGCGACCGCCAGCGAGGTGCCCATGATCGCCATGCCGATGCCGGCGTCGCCCCAGAACAGCTCCTCGTTGACGATCGGCAGCGTCAGGCCGGTGGGATCGGCGAAGAACTGGGCGAGCCCTTCGAAGCCGTAGAGGCCGATCTTGGCGGCCTCCTCGATGATCGGCCACGGGGTCTTCTCCTTCTCGTCCCACTCGTGCGCCGCGGGGCGCATCACGTCGGCGGCGAAACCGTGCACCCAGTCGCGAATGTCCTTCTGGTCCTGCGTGAGGGCCATTGAGAAGGTCACGTCTTTGCCGGCGGCGCTCGTGATCGCCTCGACGGCGGCCTCGGCGGCTCCGGTCGCCTCGGCGGCGGTTACGTCGGTTGCTGACATGGGGAGGTTGGCTCCTTTTGGGTCTCGGTGGGCTGTCTGCTGTCGTGCGGTTGTCATCTGGATGGTGTGGCGTGCTCAGTGGCTTCCCGCGTCCGGTGCGCGGGTTGCCAGGCTTTGCGAGGCGCCACGTGCGTGCATTCCGCAATCGCGCGGGGCAAGCTCTCCCGACCCACGCTCCAATCATCCTCGACTCTGCGAATGCTAGCAAGGCGTAAACGCTTGTCAAATGCAAGATTGAATGACGTTTACAGTAGCGCTATAGTCGTTTCCCGATGGCCAGCGCTCCAACTCAGGTAAAACGCGTCGCCCGCCGGCGCGAGCGCGAGCGCGAGATCATTGCCGCTACGCGGCTGTTGTTCGACGAGCGTGGGCTGCAGGACGCACCGATCGAGAGCATCGCGCGCGAGGTCGGCATCAACAAGGCGCTGATCTACCGCTACTTCTCCTCCAAGGAGGAGCTGTATGTGCTTACGCTCTCGAGCTACCTGGCCGACCTGGCCGAGCGGCTGGACGACGTTCCGGGCGATCTCGAGCCGGTGGCGCGCCTGCGCGAGGGGCTCGTTCGTTACACGGACTTCTGCCTGATCCACCCGGCGTTCCTGGACTGCGGGTTGTCGCTGATGCGCCGCTCCGCGGAGGAGCTGCGCGAAGTCATCTCCGACGCGATCTGGATCCGCCTCGGTCAGAGCATGGCGGCGTGTCTGAGCAAGCTCTCGGCGATTCTCGCCGAGGGCGCGGCGACGGGTGTCTTCTCCGTTGAAGACCCCGACTTCACGGCCAACCAGCTGTACGCGCAGACGCTCGGCACGATGCATCTGGCGCGAATCGGCGTCGGCGTGCGGACGGCCGCGGGCGGCGTGCCCGAGCCTTTCGCGATCGATCCAGCGCGCGTCCAGCGCGCCTGCATCGACGCTGTGCTGGCGTCGGTGGGCGCTCGCCGCGACGGCTGATCACCGCCGCAAACAACATCTATTCGCCAAACTCGATCTGGTTTGTGGTATTAATTTGCGGCCGTCTTGTTCATGAAATCGATGCAGAAAGTGACTATGCGCCTACGCCCACCTCAAGCAGCCCGCCCCATGCTCCTAGCCCTGACCGTCACCGCCGTGGCCGGGCTGTCGGCCTGCGGATCCGCAGGCGGCGGCAAGCAGATCACGCTCGTCGCCTACTCGACACCGCAGGGCGCCTATGCGTCGTTGATCCCTGCCTTCCAGGCGACCAGCGAAGGCAAAGGGGTGAGCTTCAGCCAGTCCTACGGCCCCTCCGGCGACCAGAGCCGCGCCGTCGTGGCAGGGCTGAAAGCCGATGTCGTCAACTTCTCGCTGGAACCAGACGTGACGCGTCTGGTCAAGGCCGGACTGGTCTCCTCGGACTGGAACAAGAACGCCACGCACGGCTTCGTGACCAATTCGGTGGCGGTGATCATCGTGCGCAAGGGCAACCCCAAGCACATCGCCGGCTGGAACGACCTGATCAAGCCGGGGATCGGCGTGGTCACGCCCAATCCGTTCACCTCCGGCAGTGCACGCTGGAACATCATGGCCGCCTACGGAGCGCAGATAAAGGAAGGCAAGACGCCCGCTGAAGCGCAGGCCTATCTGCAGAAGCTGTTCGCCAACGTCGTCTCGCAGGACAGCTCGGCCCGCAATGCGCTGCAGACGTTCCTCGCCGGCCGTGGCGACGCGCTGATCGACTACGAGGACGAGGCGATCGCCGACCAAAAGAAGGGCTCGCCGATCGAATACATCCTCCCCAAGGCGACGATCCTGATCCAGAACCCGATCGCGATCGTGACTGGCGGCAATACAAGCGAGGGGCAAAAGTTCATGAACTATCTGCTCTCCCCTGTCGGCCAGAAGATCTGGGCGCAAAAGGGCTACCGGCCTGTGATCGAAGGGGTAGCCGCGCCCGGCCAGTTCCCGACGCCGCCGAACCTGTTCACGATCGAAGACCTCGGCGGCTGGAAGAAGGTCGCAAAGGAATTCTTTGAAACCGAAGGCTCGCCCGGGATCGTCACCAAGATCGAGCAGTCGCTGGGGGTGTCCACCTCCAAATGAGCACGGCCGCCGCCCAGCTGCCGTTCGGCGCCCTCCGGCGCTCTCGCGCCGGCTCGGCGCTGGGCAAGGGAGTGCTCGGCGCCTACCTGTCGGTGTTGGTGCTGCTGCCGATCTCGGCGTTGCTGGCAAACGCGGGCAAAGGGGGCCTTTCGACCTTCTGGCAGGAGGTCTCCTCGCCCGAGGCGGTGGCGGCGCTGAAGCTGACGCTGATCGTCTCGGCGATCGTGGTGGCGATCAACGCCGTCACCGGCACCCTGATCGCGTGGGTGCTGGTGCGCGATGAGTTTCCCGGCAAGCGCGCGCTCAACGCCATGATCGACCTGCCGTTCGCGCTGCCGACGGTGGTCGCGGGGGTCGTGCTGCTAGCTCTCTACGGCAAGGGCGGCCCGACCGGCATCGACGTCACCTTCACCCGCGCCGCCGTCGGCCTGGCGCTGCTGTTCGTGACGCTCCCGTTCGTCGTGCGCTCGGTACAACCGGTGCTGCTGGAGCTCGACCGTGCCTCCGAGGAAGCGGCCGGCTCGCTCGGCGCGGGCTCCACCACTGTCTTCCGTCGGATAGTGCTGCCCGCCCTCACCCCGGCGATTCTCTCCGGCGTGGCGCTGTCCTTCGCTCGGGCGGTCGGCGAGTTCGGTTCGGTCGTGCTGATCTCCGGCAACCTCCCGTTCAAGACCGAGGTGGGCTCGGTGTACATCTTCAACCAGGTCGAGAACGACAACGTCAGCGCCGCCGCGGCAGTCTCAGTCGTGCTGCTGCTGTGCGCGCTCGTCGTGCTCGGCGGGATGACCTGGCTCGCGAACGCGAGGTCCAAGCATGTCAACTAGCGAAGCCTCGACCATGGCCGCGGGCGGTCATGTTGCGGGTAGGCGCGAGGACCGGCGCAGCGGTCGCAGTTCGGCACGCTCCGACGAGCGCGCCGCAAACGCGCGCCGACTGGCGCTGCGCTTCGCCGCGCTCAGCTACTTGTTGGCCTTGCTCGGAGCGCCAGTTGCGATGATCTTCTACCGCACCTTCGAACACGGCCTCACTCCTGTCTGGAACGCCGTGACGCAGCCGAATGCCATGCACGCCTTTTGGCTGTCGATCGAGCTGGTAGCGATCGTTGTACCGCTGAACACCGTCTTTGGGATCGGCATGGCTCTGTGGATCGAGCGGGGCCGCTCCCGCGGCCGCGCCTTGCTCGGACTGTTGCTCGATGTGCCGTTTGCGATCTCCCCCGTCGTCGTGGGCCTGGCGCTGCTGCTCGTCTACGGGCGCGCCGGCTGGCTCGGCGACTGGCTGACCAGCAACGGCATCCAGGTGATCTTCTCGATCCCGGGCATGGTGCTCGCAACCGCGTTCGTGTCACTGCCGTTCGTGGCGAGAGAGACGATCCCGGTCCTGCACGAGCTCGGTACAGACGCCGAGCAGGCGGCCGCCACGCTCGGCGCGAGCGCCTGGCAAACGTTCGGCAAGGTGACATTGCCGGCAATCCGTTGGGGCGTCGTCTATGGCGTGGTTCTGACAACGGCACGCGCGCTCGGCGAGTTCGGGGCAGTCAGCATCGTCTCCGGCCGACTGGAGGGCCAGACCCAGACGCTGCCGTTGTACGTGCAAGACCGGTTCGAGAACTTCGACACCACCGGCGCGTACGCCGCCGCGGTCGTCCTGGCGCTGCTTGCCTTCGCGACGTTGCTCGGCATGAACCTGTTGGCCAAACGCACGAAGCGGGACACGGTCGTCTGATGAGCATCGACAAGCACATTCACGGGAGGCATGACTGATGGCCATAGAGGTGCGCAACGTCACCAAGCGCTTCGGCGCGTTCACCGCCCTGCACGACGTCAACGTGGACGTGCAGGACGGGGCCCTGATGGCGCTGCTCGGCCCCAGCGGAAGCGGCAAGTCGACGCTGCTGCGAGTGATCGCCGGGCTTGAGGAGCCAGACGCCGGCAGCGTGTCGATCGGGGGTCAGGATCTGACCGACGCGCCGGCACGCACGCGCGGCGTGGGCTTCGTCTTCCAGCACTACGCCCCCTTCAAGCACATGACCGTGCACGACAACGTGGCGTTCGGCCTGACGGTCCGCAAAGTCCCGAAACGCGACGTGGAAGCTCGCGTGCGAGAGCTGCTCTCGCTCGTGCGTCTCGACGGCCTGGCGGCCCGCTATCCCTCGCAGCTCTCAGGCGGGCAGCTACAGCGGATGGCGCTTGCACGCGCGCTGGCCCCCGAGCCGAATGTGCTGCTACTCGATGAGCCCTTCGGCGCGCTGGACATGCAGGTGCGCGCCGAGCTGCGCGAATGGCTACGGCGCCTGCACGAGGAGATTCACGTCACCACCATCTTCGTCACCCACGACCAGGAGGAGGCGATGGACGTCGCCGCGCAGATCGTCGTCATGAACGGCGGCTGCATCGAGCAGACAGGCACGCCGCGCGAACTCTACGAGCATCCTGCCAACGAGTTCGTGATGTCCTTCGTAGGCCCGGTCAACCGCCTCGGCGACGCACTGCTTCGCCCCCACGACATCCAGATCTTGCGGGCGGGCAGCGACCACTATTCCGAGGAGAGCACCGTCGAGGCGCTGGTTCGCCGCGTCGCCCATCTCGGCTTTGAGGTACGCGTCGAGCTGACGCTCCCCGACGGTCGCGACGTGTGGGCCCAGATCACGCGCGAGACGGCAGCCGAGCTGGAGCTGGCCGAGGGTCAAATCCTGGCCGCGCGTCTGCCGGCGCCGCGCGTGTTCGCCTGAGCCTATCCCTACCTCGTCGTCCAGGCTTCCTCTTCGCGCGTCAGCTTCGTGATGGTGGCCGGAAGCTTCCCGGCGGCGATGTCGGCGACAGTGACATGCTCGAGCACCTTGCGCAGGTTGGCGCGCAGAGCGATCCACACCTGCTGCAAGGACTCAGCCGAGCCTTCGTACTCGACCTCCTCCGGGCGTTGCCCACGCACGCCGACGAGTGGTCCCTCGACTGCCCTGATGACGCGCGCCAGATCGAGCTCGTCGGCCGGTTGCGCGAGCCAATACCCCCCTTCGGGACCACGCTGGGAGCGCACGATCCCGGCTGAACGCAGTTGGGTCAGGATGTTCTCCAGGAACGAGACCGGGATGCTCTGCGCCTGGGCGACCTGATCGACCTTGCGCGGCGACTCGTGGCTTGAGCCGGCCAGCTCGACGACAGCGCGCACGGCGTAGTCGGCCTTGGCGGTGACGTGCATCGCGGCATTCTCCACCAAACAGAGGACGCGCGCCGCGCCAGTCGGCACTTTCGGGTCCTCGGCTGTGTAACAGTCTCCCGACTCATGGATGACTTCAAACAGGCCGATCATCGATGCGCACGACGGTTGTCCGCACTCCTCGCCGGATCCGCGCTGGCACTGACAGCCTTTGGATGCGCTGGTGGCGCAGCGCCGAGCACGACCGGCTCAGGCGCACTCGCACCGCGAACGGCGGCCGTCGCACTGGTCAAGCGCGCTGCGCAGAGCACGCTCGCCGCGTCCGCCGGCGTCGAATTCAAGCTCGAAGGCGCGAGCGCGTTCGGTCCCTCGCCGGCCGCCGTGCTGGGCTCGGGCGAA
>Ga0105240_10012406_pt1 | contig 11765 bp, 10 predicted proteins | sample KBSC54metaG_FD_80426 | JGI IMG/M metagenome (GOLD analysis project Ga0105240, IMG submission 80426) | Corn rhizosphere microbial communities from Kellogg Biological Station, Michigan, USA - KBS C5-4 metaG | ecosystem: Host-associated > Plants > Roots > Rhizosphere > Soil | place: Michigan, USA...
GGTGGCGAGGAGCACTGTACTGAAGCGCTGCAGTAGTACAGCCGCCCGTGCTCGAATCTAAAACCTGCGAGGCGGTTGGTCCAGGGAACAAGATGTGGACGCCCCGCTGAGCTCGGAATTCGCGACCACAGACCGACCGCACTCACCGCCGGCAGCGCTCCCAGGACCTTGCCGAGCCCGCACCCCCACGGGCCTGCCTGCGCCTCCATCCCTGACCGCCCGACCCCACCCCTACTCCCCCAGCCCCGCCCCCCAAGGATCACCCAGCACCTGATCCAAGAACACCAACGTCCCGGCATCAGCATCCAGCCGAGCCCGCACCCCCACCGGATACGTCTGCATCTCGCAGTTGTGCCCGATGTTCACGCCGGCCAGCACCGGCACGCCGAGGTCCCCGAAGCGCTCGGCGAGCAGCGCGTCGATGTGCTCGGGATCCCCGCACTCGGTGAAGGTGCCGAGGATGACGCCGCGTACGCCTTCGAGGTACACCTTGGCCCGCCGGATCTGCGTGAGGATCCGGTCGATGCGGAACGGCAGCTCGTCCACGTCCTCCAGGAACAGGATCCCGTCCCTGACCGGATACGACGTGTCCGTCCCGAAGTTCGCCGCGATCAGCGTCGCGGTCCCGCCGAGGGTCAGCCCCTCGGCGACGCCGGAAACGAGCGCCCGCGAGCCCGGGAACGTGAGCTGCCGGACCGCCGACGGCTCGTAGAGAAGCTTCATCAGCTCCTTGAAATCGTACTCGTCAGCCCCCTGCCAGAACCCGCTGCACGCCACCATCGGCCCGAACAGCGAAACCCACCCGAGCTTGACCGCGATGGCCTCCAAGAGCGCGGTGACGTCGGAGTACCCGACAACCACCTTCGGCGCGGCGGCGTCGATCCGGCTCCAGTCCATCAGCTCCAGCGTGCGCTGCATCCCGTAGCCGCCACAGGCGAGAAAGACCCCGTCGTACTTCGGATCGCTCAACGCACGTATCAAATCCCCGGCGCGCTCGGCATCGGTACCGGCCAGGTACTCATACATACTGCCGCCATCGCGCGCCGTCCCGAACACCTCCGGCTTGAGCCCGACAGCCTCCATGGCCCGCAGCCCCGTCTCCAAGTGCTGCTGGCTTTGCACAGCCGAGGACGCACACAGCACCGCGACCGTGTCGCCGGGCTTCAGCCCCCGCGGCCGAAGCAACGTCATGCGTGCGCCTTGGGGTCGGTCAGCAGGTACGTGGCAAGCACACCGGAACCGAACGCCAAGCTGTCCGTAAGTACGCGCTCGTCGACGCCATGCACGTACTGCCAAGCGTCGAACCCCTCGGGAGTGCGCCCCGGAACGAACCCGAACCCCGGAATCCCGATCGTGGCGAAAGCCTTCGCATCAGTCCCACCGGTCATGCAGTACGGCAGCACGATCGCCTCGGGATCGAAAGCACGCAAAGCAGCGGCCATCGCGGCGAAGTCCGGAGCAGTGAAGTCCGCGCTGACCGGCGAGCTGTGGTCACCAACCCGCGTGGCGTCCGGACCGAGCAGCTCGTCGACCGTCGCGAAGAACTCGGCCTCCGTCCCCGGCAGCAAGCGGCCATCCAGCGCCACGCTCGCCTCCGACGGAATGACGTTGTGCTTGTACCCGGCGCGCAGCATCGTCGGATTGACCGAATTGCGCAGCGTATCCGCCAGCAACGGCGCGGCGGCGCCCAGACCGCTGAGATCCTCCGGCGAGATCTCGCGGCCGAAGTGCTCGGACAGCCCATCCAGCAGAGCTCTGACGATCGGCACCACGCGCACCGGCCACCGGTACTCGGCGAAGCGGGTGATCAGCGCGGCGAGCTTGGCGATGGCGTTGTCGTCGTTCCGCCGCGAGCCGTGACCGGCCGTACCGCGCATCGTGACGGTCATCCACGCGCTGCCGCGCTCCCCCGCCGCGATCGGATACAGGCGCGCGCCGTCGGACAGGTGCACCGAGTGGCCGCCGGACTCGCTGATCGCGGCGGTCACGCCCTCGAACAGGTCCGGGTGCTCGCGGCACAGGAAGCCCGCGCCGAAGTCCCCGGTGTCCTCCTCGTCGGCGACGAAAGCCATGACGATGTCCCGCGGCGGCCGCTGCCCGGTGCGGCCCAGGTGCTGCACGAACGCGAGCATCATCGCGTCCATGTCCTTCATGTCCAGCGCGCCGCGGCCCCAGACCGCACCGTCGCGGACATCACCGGAAAAGGGATAGGACCGCCAGTCGGCGGGCTCTGCCGGAACGACGTCAAGATGCCCGTGGACCAGCAGCGCCGGAGCGCCGGGATCGGCCCCCGGGATACGAACCACGGTGTTGGCGCGGCGCGGAGCCGATTCCAGGACGACGGGATCGAAGCCCGCATCGGTGATCTGCTCGGCGACCCATTCGGCGCAGGCCCGCTCGCCGCGGCTCTCGCCGGCGCCGAAGTTGCTGGTGTCGAAGCGGATCAAGCGCGAGCACGCGGCGATCGTGTCCGCGGCGAGCTTCTCCAGGTCGGCCTCGCTCGGCCGGGGTGCGGTCCCCAGTGCGATTCCGGGCGCGGTCCCGAGTGCGACTCCAGGCACGGTCCCGGTCGCCGACGCGGCGTCATGCGTATCAGGGGTCGCAGTCATATCAGGCTCCACGTCAGGCTCCGAGAACGCTTGCGTACAGGTCCAGCTCGGCTTGCAGGCAGACGGCCATCGTCTCGTCCTTCCGGAAGCCGTGTCCCTCGCCGGGGAACACGTGATAGGCCCGGCACAGCCCGGGATTCACCGCCTCGACGGCCTTGACCAGCTTGTCGGCCTGGTCCGGACGGCAGATCACATCGTCGGCGCCCTGCAGCATGATGAAAGGCGCGGTGATCTCGGCGGCGTGGGCCAGCGGCGAGACACGCGCGAAGCGCTCGGCGTCCTTGTCCGGGTCGCCGACGAGGTAGCGGATGTAGCGGCTCTCGAAGTCGTGCGTCTGCTCGTCGAACCAGATCGCCGGATCGCTGATCGGGAAGTAGACCGTGCCGCACGCGAAGTAGTCGCTGTGCGCGAGCGCCGCCAAGGTCGCCCAGCCTCCGGCGGAGCCGCCGCGGATGCCGGTGCGCGCCGGGTCGGCGAGGCCCTCGGCGGCCAGAGCGCGCGCCACGGCGACCGAGTCCTCGACGTCGGTGATACCCCAGGTGTGGCGCAGACGGTCGCGGTAGGCGCGGCCGTAGCCGGTGGAGCCGCCGTAGTCGACCGAGGCGACGGCGTAACCGCGCGAGGTGAACAGCGCGAAGGTGAGGTGGCGGGTCGCGACGGTACTGCTGGTCGGGCCGCCGTGGACGTCGATCAGCAGCGGCGGCGGGGTGTCGGACGGGCCCCGGTATTCGGGGTTGGTCGGCGGGTGGTAGATGTACGGGACCTGCCAGCCGCCCTCGACCTTCACGAAGCGGCGTTCGGGGACGGCGACCCACGCTTCGTGGGGGTACTCGGCGCGCTCCACGCAGCGAACAACGCGGCGGCCGGCCACATCGATGCGGAGCGGGGTCGAAGGTTCGGTCGGGCTGGCCGCGACGACGGCGATCGAGGCGCCGGTGCCAGAGCCGGTTCCAGCGCCGGTGCCCACACCGGCGCCACCGGACACGGACGTCGCGAACTCGGTCCACTCCGGTGCGAGATCTGCGGTCTCCCCGGTTTCCGGGTCCCACAGGATCAAGCTCTCGTCGCCGAGGCTGCGGCGCAGGACGACGCCGGCGTCGGTGACCGCGAAGGAAGTCGCCCCGACCCGCCAGATGGCGTGCCCACACTCGGTCTCGGTCGGGAAGACGTTGGTGGCGGCCGTCTCCTCCCCGGCGAGGTCGATCCGGAAGAGGTTCCACCAGCCGTCGGGATCGGCCAGCGCGTACAGCGTGTCGGCGTCGGCCCACTCGGCCTGCGCCACGGCCACCTCGTCGCCGCCGAGGACGCGCGCCGCCGCGACCGTGACGCCGCCGACGATCGAGGCGACCATCAGGTCGGTGGTCTCCCACGGCATCACCGGGTGGTCCCAGCCGAGCCACGACAGCCTGGTGCCGTCGGGGCTCAAGCGGATCGTGGACAGGAAGTGGTGGGAGCGGGCCACGACGCGCAGCGCGTCCGGGTCGTCGGCTCCGGCACCGGACAGCGGGATGGCGACGACATCGCGCACGGTGCGCGGCGCGGGGTCGGTCAGTTCCTCGGTGAGCTGCAACGTCTCCCGAACAGCCCAGATCTCGGCGCCGGTCGGGCCGAGGATCATGTCCGAGTAATTGGTGCGGGTGACGCCTTCGGGATCGGCGGGCGTCAGCGGCTGCGGCTCCCGCCTCTCACCCCCAGGCCCCTCGGCGACGAGGTACAGCCTCTGGTCGCGGGAGCAGGAGAAGACCGCGAGGTCGGGCGCGGCGAGGTAGGGACGGCCGCCGTAGCCGATGGCCTTGTTCCCGACCGGCCAGCCGGGCCCCAGTACCGGGCCGACTTCGCCGTCCGCGTCGCGCCGCATGAGGCCCACGGTGGCCGTCGCCGGATCCGGCGCGCACCACCAGGTCTGCTCGCCGACGACGGACGGCCACTGCGGGGCGCCGGGCAGGGCGGCGACGGCCTCGGCCGTGATCGGCGAGGGCCAGGTGCCGTGGGCTCTGTCGACCTTTGTCATGGGATCTCCTCGGCTCGGTCGGTGGTGCGGGGTGCGCGGGGTGTTCGGGGCGTACGGCGCGGGCGGGACGTGCGGTGATCGGCTCGGGCGGCTGAGGCGTCAGCCTGGCCGCCGACGGCGGATCGGCAAGGCGTCTGCCGGGTTTTGGAGTGTGAGCGGCGAGGTTTTCGAGGCTCGCGCTCCGGCGGCGTCCGAGGTCCCACGCTGGTCGTATGCGTGACCATCATGCCCGCCGCATCCGCCGCGACCGCGCCGTCCACGCCGCGGTCGCCCAGGGCCTGCTCGATCCGTACCGGACGCCGGTCGCCGCGTTCGTGGACGTCGAGGGGATCGCCCGGACGGCCGCCGAGCTCCTGGCGGCCTGGCCGCGCGGGACGGAGGTCCTGCACGCGTTCGCGGCCAAGGCGAACCCGATGGTGCCAGTCCTGGCGCTGCTGCTGCGGCACGGCCTGGGCTGCGAGGTCAGCAGCCCCGGGGAGCTGGCGCAGGCGCGCGCCGCGGGTTTCCCGGCGGCGCGGATCGTGCTGGACTCGCCGGCCAAGACGCAGGCGGAGCTGGCCGAGGCGCTGCGCGACGGGATCGCGCTGAACATCGACAACTTCGAGGAGCTGGAACGCGTCGACCGGCTGGTCGCCGACGGCACGGCGGCGGTCCGGGTGGGCGTGCGCATCAACCCGCAGGTGGGCCTCGGGTCGATCGAGGCGATGTCCACGGCCGGGCGGACGACGAAGTTCGGCATCGCGATGGCCGATCCGGGGAACCGGGAGCGGCTGCTCGCCGCGTACGCGGCGCGTCCGTGGCTGCGCTGGGTCCACGTGCACGTCGGCTCGCAGGGCATCCCGCTGGAGCTGAACGCGGCGGGCGTCGCCGAGGCGGTGCGGTTCGCGCAGGAGGTGAACGCCCGGCGCGCCGGGCAGATCGAGGGCATCGACATCGGCGGCGGTTTGCCGGTGGACTTCAGCAAGGACGAGGACAGTCCCACCTTCGCCGACCACGTGGCGGTCCTGCGGCAGGCCGCGCCGGAGCTGTTCGGCGGGGAGCTGATGGTCGTCACGGAGTACGGCCGGTCGGTGATGGCGAAGAACGGGTTCATCGCCTCGCGGGTGGAGTACACGAAGACCACCGGCGGGCGCGCTATAGCGTTGGCACACGCGGGAGCGCAGGTGGCGGCGCGCAGTGTGTTCGCCCCGAGGTCGTGGCCGCTGCGGGTGCTGGCCTATGACCGACACGGGCTGCCGAGCACCGCGGAGCTGGAAGTGCAGGACGTCGCAGGGCCCTGCTGCTTCGCGGGAGACCTGGTGGCTCGGGAGCGGAAACTGCCCAAGCTGGCCACCGAGGACATCGTGGTGGTTCCGGACACCGGCGCCTACTACTTCTCCTCTCCGTTCCAGTACAACAGCCTGCCGATGCCTCCGGTCTATGGATTCGAGGTGTCGGAGGGCGACGTGGTGCGGTTCCACGTATTGCGCGCCGCGGAGAGCATCGAAGAGGTGGTGGCTCGTAGCGGGGTGCTACCGGCAGGGCTGCGGTGAGCAGGGTCTCCCTGCTGCTGCGGGGCGGGGTGGTCGCCGACGGGACCGGGGCGGGTCTGGTCTTGGGCGACGTGGGAGTCGTCGGTGGGCGGGTCAGGATGCTCGCGCCCGGGGCTGTGACCGATGCTTGCGCCGATGAGGTGGTCGATGTCTCGGGCTTGATGCTTGCGCCGGGGTTCATCGACGCTCATACGCACTCGGACACCACGTCCATCGACAGTGCGGAAGGACTCCTGGACCCGGAGCAGGTCTTCGCGTCGGTCCTTCAGGGCGTGACGTCCGAGATCGCGGGGAACTGCGGGCACAGTGCCTTCCCTGGGCGGTATTCGGGGTTGGCAGCGCTTAGCCGCGCGCACAGGGCTGTCGGGCGGACCAATCATCTGGGTTCTCTCGTGGGGCACGGGACTTTGCGCACTGCGGTGGTCGGGCAGGAGGCGCGCGCGGCAACCGCTAGAGAGATCGCTCGTATGGCGGCGGCGCTCGATGAAGCCCTTAGCAGCGGAGCGGTTGGGCTCTCTACAGGGCTCATCTATACGCCGGGTTCCTATGCGGACACTGCGGAGATCACTGCGTTGGCCGCTGTAGCAGCGCGTCATGGGAAGCCTTATGTCACGCATCTGCGCGACGAGATGTCGGGAGTCTCGGAAGCGCTGGAGGAAGCGGTCGCTATAGCGAGGGGCAGCGGAGCAGCGTTGCATGTGTCGCATCACAAGACCGCTGGGAAGTACGCCTGGGGCCGAACCGAGGTGACGCTGGCGCGACTGGCAGAGCTTCGGGAGTCAGGGATGGATGTCACGTGCGATGTGTATCCCTATACGGCCGGCAGTACTGCGCTGGCCGCGATGCTGCCGCCGTGGGCACATGACGGCGGCAAGGAGCGGATGCTGAAGCGTCTGCGCGATCCGGAGCAGCGCGACTTGGTCCGCAAAGCGATCGCGGAAGGCGTCCCGGGCTGGGAGAACACAGTAGGGAACGGCGGCTGGGACCGTATAGCGGTAGCCGGCGCGCCGCGGCACCCCGCGTACCAGGGCCGCACCATCGCCGAGCTGGCCGACGCGGCCGGGATGGACGCGGTCGACCTGGTCGCGGAGCTGCTGCTGGGCGAGGACGGCGACGTGACGATCATCAGCCACTCGATGCGGGAGGACGACGTACGGCGGGTGCTCGCGGCCCCGTTCGCGATGATCGGCTCGGACGGCGTGCCGACGCCCGGGCTGCCGCACCCGCGCTGGGCCGGCAGCTTCGCACGGGTGCTGGGGCACTATGTGCGAGAGGTGGGGCTCTTCGACGTCGCCGAGGCGGTGCGGAAGATGACGAGCGCGACGGCGGCGCGGTTCGGGCTGGCCGACCGCGGCGTCCTGCGCGACGGGGCGCACGCGGACGTGGTGGTGTTCGACGCGGCGACGGTGGCGGACCGGGCGACGTTCGCCGCGCCGTTGATACCGCCGGAGGGAGTGCGCCTGGTCGTGGTCGGCGGCACGGTGGTGGTGCGCGACGGGGCGGTGACGGCGGCGCGGCCGGGGCGGGTGGTGACGGCGTGAGCGGCGCCGAGTTCCTCGATATCGCGGAGTTCCCCGACGTCCCCGAGTTCCCCGATATCGGAGCTCTGCCAGGCACCCTCGCCTACGCGATCCCCGGCTGGGGCGAGCACCGCGCCGACGACGTGCTCCCGCTGGCCAGCGTCGGCAAGCTCCTGCTCCTCGCCTCGGTGGCGCGGGGCTTCACGACCGGCGAGCTGGACCCGGCCGAGCCCCTGCCCCTGCTCGACCAGGACTACTGCGCGGGCTCCGGCCTGCTCCTCAAGCTCTCGGCGCGCCGCTGGCCCCTCCTCGACCTGGCGCGCCTCACCGCCGCCGTCAGCGACAACACCGCCACCAACGCGCTCCTGCGCCGCGTCGGGCTGGACCGGGTCTCAGTCGATGCCGCCGCGCTCGGCCTGCGTCAGACCCGCATCCTCGACTCCATCCGCGAGCCCCGCCTTCCGCGGCACCCGCCGACGTTCGCCGTGGGCACCGCCCGCGAGCTCGCGTCCCTGGCCGCGACCGTCGCCGACGACCGCGGCTGGGGCCCGCTCCTGTTGGAGTGGATGGCCGGCTGCCTGGACCGCGGCATGGTGCCCGCCGCGATCCCCCACGATCCCGAGGACTCGGCCGTACGCGACGTCCCCAGCCCCGGCCTGTGGGTCGCCAACAAGACCGGCACCGACGTCGGCACCCGCTGCGACGTCGGCGTCGTGCGCGGCGCCCGCCAGGTCTGCTACGCGGTCCTGACGCGGTGTCCTGCCGGCCGCGAGTTCGAGATGATGCTCGGTATGCGGGAGGTCGGAGCAGTGGTGGGGAGGCTGGCCAGGTGAACCGTGATGAAGCCATAGCGCTGGTCCAGCGCATCATGGACGTGGACTACGCCGACGACGCCGAGGTCGGCGCCCTCCTGGAAACCCTGGACCGGGCCTTCCGCTGCCCGAGCGGTCATGTGAGCGAGCTGATCTTCTGGCCGCCGGGGAACAAGGAACTCTCCGCCGCCGAGGTCGTCGAGCGGGCCGAGGCCTACCGACCGATCGCGCTGTAGTCCGGCCGACAGCTCAGTGCCCCGCGCGCAGATTAGCCGCCGTCGAGGCCAGATATGCCAAGAACGAGGCCAGCACCGGATTCGGATTCGTCGACCGCGAAGCCACACCGATCTTCCGATAAAGCCGCGGCCCCAGGATGCGCGTCGTCTCCACCCCGCTGGTGTCGCTGATCCCCAGGCTGGGGATCAGGGCGATGCCGAGCCCGGCGCGCACCAGCCCGGCGATGACCTCGTAGTGGTCGCTCCGACAACGGATGTTCGGTACGAACCCCTCCAGCGCGCAGGCGCGCTCCAGCACCGACAGCACCGGTGAGCCCGTCCCGAAGCTCGTGATCCACTGCTCGCCGGCCAGCTCGTCCAGCCGCACCTGCCCGCGCCGTCCGGCGGGGTGGCCGGTGGGGACCACCAAGAGCTGCGGATCGTTGAACAGCTCCCGGACCTCCACGCCCTCCGGCGGGCTCCACGGATCCAGCGCGTGTTCGAACATCACCAGCACGTCGATCTCGCCCTGCTGCACCGCCGGCGCCAGCTCGTGCGGCTGGCCCTCGACCAGGTCCAGCTCCACGGCCGGGTACCGGTGCGCGAAGCGCGACAGCGCCTGCGGCACGAGCCGCCGCCCCGCCGAGGCGAAGTACCCGATGCACAGGTGGCCGGTGTCGGCGCGGGAGTGCGCCATCAAGTCCTTCTCAGCGGCGTCGAGCAGCGCCAGGATCTCCTGGCCCCGCAGCGACAGCCGGCGTCCGGCGGCCGTCAGGCGCAGGCTCTGCGCCCCGCGCTCGACCAGGCTGACCCCGGCCTCCTTCTCCAGCTGCGAGAGCTGGTGCGACACCGCCGACGGCGACAGCTTCAGCTCGCGCGCCGCCCCCGCGATGCTCCCGGACCGGTGGACCTCGGCCAGGATGCGGAGTCGGTGGGTATTGAGCATGCGGGCAGGCTATCCCTTACCCAGGCCCCCGCCACCGCCCTCTTAGGTTCCCTCCTTTGGTGGATCCGCTGTTCGGGGGGAGGAGGAACCGAGGTGTGCTTCAGTCCCGCCCGGGCAGTTGACGCTCGCATCACTTGGTCAAGTGCTCAGTGTGAGTGCTGAGCGCTGGCTGCTAAGTGCTCCGGACGGAAGGACCCGCATGCGCACGCTCCCCCGCCGCCTCGGCTCCCGGCGAGCGGCCCGGCTGACCGGCCTGGCCTGCGCGGTGGCGCTGGTGAGCGTGTTAGTGCCGCTGCTCGGCTCCGGGCCGGTCGAGGCCCTCAAACGCGATCCGAGCTCGGAGTGCGTCCTGCCGAACCCCGGCGGGTGGATCGGCGAGGGCGAGACCACCGACTACAACCAGTTCCAGCGGCCGCAGGGGACGCTGAAGGCCGCGATGCTCTTCGTCGACTTCCCCGACGCGCCGGCCGCGGACTCCACCGACGACTACGCCACGTTCCTGGCGCCGGCGCACAACCTGATGACGCAGTTCTCCGGCGGCGCCGTGGACCTGGAGATCACGCCGGTGAAGCACTGGCTGCGGATGTCGCAGGACTCGGCGTCGTACGGCTTCCAGCGCGGGATCAGCTGGCCGCAGCAGGCGAAGTACGTGAAGGAGGCCGGGGAGCTGGCGGCGCGATACGTCGACATGGCGAAGTACGACATGGTCTACATCGTGCCGCCGAAGAACGCCAAGGAGATCACCTTCTCCCCCGCCTACGTCTTCAACCCGAAGCAGCCGAACCTGGTGGTCGGCGGCAAGGAGATGAAGTGGGGCGTCACCCTCGGCCAGGACATGTACTTCTGGGGACCGAAGGTCCTGGTCCACGAGACCGGCCACACCTTCGGGCTGCCGGACCTGTACTCGTTCACCGACCAGGACGTGCACCACTGGGTCGGCGGCTTCGACGTCATGGGCGACATCAACGGGGACGCGCCGCACCACTTCGGGTGGGAGGACTGGAAGATCGGCTGGCTGGCGGACTCGCAGGTGGCGTGCCTGAACTCGCCCGGGACGGCCAAGGTGCGGCTCAAGGAGGTGGAGTCGCTCGGCGGGACGAAGATCGCGGTGGTGCGCACCGGGGACACGACGGCGGACGTCGCGGAGTCGCGCCGGGCCTACGGGGTCGACAAGGGGATCTGCAAGAGCGGGGTGGTGATCTACCAGGTGGACTCCTCGACCGTCAGCGGCAGCGGGCCCGTGCACGTGATGAACTCCTCGCCGGACGCGCCGACCACGAGCACCTGCGACGAGGCCGTCGACTGGGCCGCCTACGAGCCGGGGCAGTCGTTCCACGACACCGCCGCCGGAGTCACGATCACGGTCGACGCCTCGTCGTCGAGCGGGGACGTGGTGACCGTCACCAAATCTTGACCGGCGCGGGCCGGCGGCGCCCGTCGTAAGGGGAGCACGGTCGGTACGCTCCTTATGAAGCCGGCCCCGCCACCGGCCGCCGCCGCATCGAGGAGTCCCGTGTTCGCGATACCGCTCACCGACGACGCCGAACTGCGCCCGCTGGAGGTGTGGCAGGCCGAGGAGTTCTTCGCCCACATCGAGCGCGCCCGCGAGCAGGTGAACCGCTGGATCGGCTTCGCCGCCGCCTCTCCCGACCTGCCCGGGGCCCGCGCGACCCTGCAGCGCTACGCCGACAAGCAGGCCGCCGACACCGGCCGCATCTTCGGCATCTGGCACCAGGACACCCTGGTCGGCGGTTGCATGTATCCGCACTTCGACGCCGAGCGCGGCACCTGCGAGATCGGTGTCTGGACCGAGCCGGCCGGCCAGGGCCGGGGCCTGATCACCGCGGCCGTGCGGCTCCTGCTCGACCACGCTCTGATCGAACGGGGCCTGGTGCGCGCCGAATGGCACTGCGATCCGCGCAATGAACGCAGCTGGACGGTCGCCAAGCGGGTGGGGATGACGGCCGAGGGGATCCTGCGATCGAGCTTCCCCTACAACGGGGAGCGGCAGGACATGCAGATCTGGGGGATCCTGCGGGACGAGTGGCTCGAGCTGCGCGAGACACAGGCGCAAACGCAGGCCTAGCTGTGGGCGTGGACCCCCACGCTGAGGCACGCAC
>Ga0105240_10012407_pt1 | contig 11764 bp, 12 predicted proteins | sample KBSC54metaG_FD_80426 | JGI IMG/M metagenome (GOLD analysis project Ga0105240, IMG submission 80426) | Corn rhizosphere microbial communities from Kellogg Biological Station, Michigan, USA - KBS C5-4 metaG | ecosystem: Host-associated > Plants > Roots > Rhizosphere > Soil | place: Michigan, USA...
GATGGAGGAGACGACAGCGATCGTCGGGATCGTCGTCGGTACCGCCACAAGCCCCCTCAGTCCCCAAAAGCTGTCACTACGCTGCCACTAGACACGAAAAAGGGCATGCTGCGCCAGGTAGCACGGGCTGTAGGCCTCCGACTTCCGCAAGCGCTAGGTCCTCGTTCTCCGGGCGAAAAGGAGACTGCCCGTCCGACTCGGCTACCCGTCTCATGGACCCGCCCAAATAAAAACCCCGACGATTCATTCAACCATCGGGGCAAAGTTGACACCGCCAACTGCCGCCAGACTGCAAGATCGGAGGGGGTCTCCCGACAGTCTTCGCGACGACAGCTCGTCGTCGAATGGGAGAATAATGTCGCCGCTCGATTCACGGAAATGACGATTGCTCAGGTCATCATGACGAATGGCTTGTTGAGTGTGAGCTTGCGACATCGCTGCACAGGTGGCCGATAATGGCCGGTAGAAAAAAGCACCGCCGATTTCTGCACTGCGAGGGGGTCACAGTGTTAGAAACCGGCGGCGGTTGCATCGAGTGAGGGGGTCACTCGATGGTGATTACAATGCAATCGACATGCCAGGGCGATGTGATGCCTTTGACCCCTCATTGAGTGGGTCAGCGCGAAGGGCCTGCAACCCTTTCCCCACTTTCTCGCACCATGAAGGGTCGTAGACGCTCGCTTTGCACCAAGCCGCAACAGCGGCAGGTTGATGCAGGGTCTCAGCTCCTCAGACGCTAGGCCGCGGCGACGGAAACCGGCCTTCGAGCGATCACCCTGTCGAGATTGAAGAGCATCGTGTCGTAGCGCGAAAGCAGAACATGCGCTTCGTACGCGCTGAGCTCGAAGTGCGTGGTCACGCTGTCATGGGCGGTAGTCAACGGGATACCCGCGTCCACCAACTCCGTCAGACGGTCCAGCGCTGAATTGATGTATTGGTCTCGCATGAGCTGCCCCTTGGGTCCGAAGTGACTCGATGCCTCAATGTCCCACATAAATCGCGGTGTCGCGGGATATTTTTGGTTTGATTTTCGGTGGATTGGAACCGAAATGTTACTACCGCACGACTTCGGCAGAAATCGAAGGGTGATGCTACGCTCATTAAAGCGGCAACTACTTCGGAAGACAAATTCATGCGGCTGATGGCAATGGCGTGCTGTGCCTTGGGGGTCGCGGCAGCTTGGACGGCGCGTGCGGATCAGCTCGTAGACATCCGTCATAAGGGTGAGCTTACCTGTGGAGTGCTGGCCACCGACGAACCCATGAGCTTCGTGGATCCGCAGACACGGACGATCGTCGGATATGAAGTGGATCTCTGTCGCGCAGTTGCGCGCAAGATCGGCGTGACCGCGACGGTCAAGCAGATCGCAGTCGGCGCGCGCATCCCTGAGCTGCAGCAGGGGCACGTTGATCTGCTGGCCGCCACACTGACTCACACACGACAGCGGGAGGCAGTCATCGATTTCTCGCTGACGACTTTTGTTACCGGCCAGAAGGTCATGGTGAGACGCGACAGCGGCATCACCAACCTGCCCCAGCTGGCCGGCAAGAAGGTCGTGACCGTCAAAGGCGGCACCCAGGAAGCAAATCTCCGCAAGGTTGTACCGAGCGTCGACGTAGTGACGTTTGAAACGGCACCTCAGGCGCTCGTGGCGCTTCAACAGCACAAGGCGGCGGCGTTCATCAATGACGAGGTCTCGTTGTTCGACGCATACGCGAAGATGGGGCCGGCACAGAAGGACTTTGTCATCCTCGCACAGAATGTGAGCACCGAGCCGATCGCAATGGGCCTGCGTAAGAACGAGCCAGCGATGAAGGTAGCGGTCGATGCAGCGCTGCGCGAGCTGGAAGCCAGCGCTGAGGCGCAGAAGTGGTTTTTCAAATGGTTCGGGCCAGGTACGCGGCTGCAGTATCCGACCCGCAACTTCAAAATCGAGTCGGATCGCGTTCCGGACTGATGGGCGAGTTTGACTTCTCGGTCGTCACGACCGGCGAGTTCCGCACGTGGCTGGTGAGCGGCTTTTTGCTGTCTTTGCAGCTTCTGGCCGCGAGCTGGCTGCTGGCAGTTCCCATGGCTACTGTCGTAGCACTCTGCCGATTGTCTTCTGTTGGTGTACTGCGCGGATTCGGTGCGGTGTTCGTCGAAGGCATCCGCAATGTGCCGCTACTGGTGCACATGCTGTTCTGGTATTTCGCGATGCCAGAACTGCTTCCTGAGCCCGCGCGCAACTGGCTATACGAGCACAATGCAGAAGTAGTGTGCGCGGTGATTGCGCTCGCTCTGTACAGCGGCTCATACATGGCTGAAGACATTCGCAGCGGCATCCGTTCGGTGTCAGCCACACAGATCGAGGCGGCGCGTGCATTGGGGTTTGGCTTTCTCGCCGCCATGCGTCGGGTCGTATTGCCGCAGGCCTTTCGGATCGTCGTTCCGCCGCTGATTTCGCAAACCCTGAATCTGTGGAAGAACACGAGCATTGCCACAGTAATCGGTACCGCGGAGCTGATGTATCAAACGCAGAAGGTGGAGACCAATAGCTTCCGCGGCGTTGAGAGTTTCGGAGTGGCCACTCTGGCGTATCTCACAGTATCACTCGTGATCACCGCGGTAGCTGTGGGCTTTCAACGGCGGTTCCCGGTGCGTGCCATATGACCGAGTCGCTGGCAACGTATGGGCTGTACTTTCTAATAGGCCAATATCCGAATGGCCCGTTGGGTGGGCTGGCACTGACGATACTGCTGGGAGCGAGCGCTCTGGTGTTGGCAATGCCTGTAGGCATTCTGTTGGCTCTGGCGCGGATCAGTGATTGGCGGGTCGTTCGATGGCCAGTGACGGGGATGATCTACATTGTGCGTGGAACGCCCTTACTGATGGTTGTCTTCTGGGCGTACTTCTTCCTTCCCGCTGTGACCGGAAAGAAGACAGGCCAGTTTACGACCATGCTGATTGCGCTTGCGATCTTCAACGGGGCGTATCTTGCGGAGGTTGTCCGCGCCGGAATCCAGGGAATTCCGTGGGGACAGACTGAGGCAGCACGCTCGCTCGGACTGAATTATGGGCAGACATTACGGCGCATCGTTGTGCCTCAGGCATTGAGGAATATGCTGCCCTCCCTGGTCAATCAGTTTGTCACCACACTCAAGGAGACCTCGCTCGGGTATATCATCGGATTGCAGGAAGTCGCGTTTATTGCCTCGCAGGTGAACAGCCAGGTCATCGTTCACCCGGTTGCCATCTATGCGGCGCTCGCGCTCACTTTTTTTGTGCTGTGCTTCGGGGTGGCACGGTTTGCGGGCTGGCTGGGAGTTCGTACTTGATCGAGTTGAGCCACGTCAACAAGCATTTCGGGAGCCACCACGTATTGCGCGATATCACCGAGACCATCGAGCGCGGCGAAGTGGTGGTGATCTGCGGTCCATCCGGCTCGGGAAAATCGACTTTGATCCGGACCATCAACCGCCTGGAGGAAATCGACTCCGGGCAGATTCGGGTCGACGGACGGGACATTCACGGACCGGGGGTCCAGATCGACCGGTTCCGGTCGGGAATTGGCTTCGTGTTTCAGCAGTTCAATCTTTTTCCCCATCTGACGGTGTTGGAGAATTGTACGCTGGCGCCTGTGCACCTGCAGGGGCTCGAGCAGGGCAACGCGCGTCAGAAGGCCATTACCGTGTTGGAACGAATGGGGGTGGCGGACAAGGCCGGGGCGTATCCTGCTCACCTCTCAGGAGGCCAACAGCAGCGGGTTGCGATCGCCCGCGCGCTCGTCATGGAGCCGCCGGTGATGCTTTTCGATGAGCCGACCAGCGCGCTCGACCCGGAGATGATCGGGGAGGTGCTGCTTGCGATCAAGAGTCTGGCGCACCAGGGGATGACCCTCGTGTGTGTCACTCATGAGATGGGATTCGCACGCGAGGTGGCGGACCGGATTCTGTTCATGGCGGATGGATCGATCCTCGAGCGGGCCTCTGCCGAAGACTTCTTTGCGCATCCGGAGCATCCGCGCACGCGCAAGTTTCTTTCGGATATCCGCTCGCCGTTCGGACGTTATTGAGACAGGTGCTGTCGGCCGAGATCGGGAAATACTTTCGACACTTTGCTCAGCAGGTAGTCACCGTAGGTGCCGGTGACCCTCTGCACATCTGCGCCGTCCCAGCGTTCGATCTCTGTACGGCGCGACGTCTCAGGACCCACACCACGGATGGGCTCGAGGGCCGCATTGAAATCGGGATCGAAGAAGAAAGGCATGGATATCCGGTGTCGGCCCGATGTGTTGAATACGCGGTGCAAGGCGGAGATGTAACGACCTGAGGTCAGGCGCTCCAACATATCGCCAATATTGATCACGAACGATCCTGGAACGTAAGGCACATCGATCCACGTATCTCGATGCTTGACCTGCAGGCCCCCGACTTCATCCTGGTAGAGCAAAGTCAGCAATCCGTAGTCGGTGTGCTCGCCGACGCCGGCGCCCTTGCCGCCCGCAGGGTAGTTGAATATCCGGAATAAGCGCGTGGGGTTCCCAGTGAAGCGATCGAAGAAGTAATGATCGTTCAGATGCAGACCGCGGGCAATCGCACTCATCAGATGATGGCCCAGTCCCGTCAGCTCGGTCATATAGTCCAACACGGCGTCGCGGAAACCCGGCAGATCCGGGAATAGATTGGCTCCGTGCAGAGGAATACCGGCTCGAACACGGGCATCCGCGTCGGCCAACTCCTCGCCAAAGTACAGCCCCTCCTTCAGGTCGGGCCGACCGGAAGTCAACTCGCCTCCGACTGGAAAATAACCACGCCAGGCGCGACCGCCCCGTGACATGTGAAGCTGCGCCTTCGCCTCCGGCGGCTGCTGGAAAAATGTCCGGCTGAGTCCGATCAAGCGCTCGATCGCACTCAGATCAACACGGTGTCCTACAATGTAGAAGAATCCAAATTCGCTGGCCGCCCAATCAATCTGGGCCGCGACGTGGTCCCGGAAGTGTCCGCCCGACTCAAATGGAGCGAAGTCGATGATGGGCAGACGGGGTGGATCGATGAAGGCAGCCATAGTGTTTGAATCTACTGCCGCCGCCCACGTCGGTGAAACCACATATGATGGATCCAGGTGTACCAGACAGCCCCTCATAGGGACCCGATGACGACACGTTACGCCAGAGCCGGAGGGCTTAGAACTTCCGATTAATCATGTGAGTATGCCAATCGACGCCTTTGTGCTGAATGTGACCGGTTTGTTACTCGGAATCAGTCAAGTGTATTGCTCCAGTTGCGGGCGATCGAGCTCACGGATGATCTTGCCGTTTTCGAGCAGCGCGGCTCGATGGCAGCAAATGCGCCGCCACATAGTCAACAAATGCACGCAGCTTGGGGGACATGTAGCGACTCGATGGCCACAGGATGTGGAAAGCGCCGCTGTTCGGTGTGAAATCGTCCAGGACTGCTCGCAGGCGACCCTGCTCGAGCTGGCGCCGGATCGCAAAGTCCGGCAGGCAGGCGATCCCGAGCCCCTGTTCCGCCAGGCAAATGAGCGGCTCAATAGTATTGGTAATAGTAGCAGCGGGTCCCACCAATTCGAGTTGCTTGCCGTGCCGTCGCAGCGGCCACCGTTCGAATTTGCCGCTGTTCGCGAATCGGTGCTGCAGGCAGGCGTGTTGCAGAAGATCCTCAGGTACTCGCGGGGTCCCGCGCCGCTCCAGGTACGCCGGTGAGGCGATCAGTCGCAGGCGAAATTCGCCGATCTTGCGCCGCACGAGCCTGGTATCTCGCGCGCCACCTGAACGAATCACGGCATCGAATCCTTCATCGATCAAATCCACCAGCCGATCGGTGAACTCGAGGTCGAGTTGAACTTCGGGATACGCTTTCATGAATCCGCCGATGGTCGGCATCATCAACATGCCGGCAATCGGCAGGCTCACCCGCAGTTTGCCGCGCGGACCCTGGCTCGAGCGCGTGAGGTCCTGCTCGATGCCATCGACCTCGCTCAAGATGCGGCGACAACGCTCCAGAAGCAATGTGCCTTCTGGCGTCAGAGCGATGCTGCGTGTGGACCGATGGAACAATCGCACATTCAATTGCTCCTCCAACCGAGCAATGGTCTTGCCGATTGCTGATGCGGACACCCCGAGCTGACTACCGGCAGATGCGAAGCTGCGCGCCTGCGCGGCATGTACGAATACGTTAAAAGCGCCGATGCTTTCCACTTTGCCACCCTATTGCGGACATCTGAGTCCGGAGTGTCCGGAACTATAGCCGGATTCACCAAGTGGCAGGCGAGGCCTAATCTCAGCGCCATGGACAACAACTTGTACGGCTATTCGCCGATCATCGAGCGACCGCGGCTCACCTGGCCCAATGGCGCGCGCATCGCGTTCTATGTTGGGTTGAACATCGAGCACTTCGCGGTTGATAAACCATCCACGAGTATTCACAGCGGCACGTCTGATCTGCAGCCAGATCCACTGAACTACGGTTGGCGCGACTATGGCGCGCGAGTTGGATTTTGGCGGGTACTCGAGACGCTCGATCGGTATGGAGTACGCGCCTCGGTGCTCTTGAACTCCGATGTGCCGCGAGTCTATCCGCAGATCGTCGAGGCGGGATGCAAGCGCGGCTGGGCCTGGATCGCCCATGGAAAGACCAACTCCGAGCTGCATAACGGTCTGACGCCGGAGGCCGAGCGTGCGGTACTCGAAGACATCATTACCACCATCGCTGCCGCGACGGGGCAGCGGCCGCGAGGTTGGATGGGACCAGCGCTCACAGAGACATTTGCAACTCCACACATACTTCGGGAATTGGGCCTGCAATACGTCCTCGACTGGTGCGCCGACGATCAGCCCTTCATCTTGAACGTGCCCGGAATGATCAGCGTACCCTACTCGGTCGAGCTGAACGATATCATGATGTTTGTTCTGCATAGATCGTCGGGCGAGGCGTTCTATCGTACTGTCATCGATCAGTTCGATGAGCTTTATCGAAACAGCGCGGACTCAGGTCGGGTCATGGCGCTGGCTCTACATCCATTTGTGATTGGCCAACCATTTCGCCACAAGTACCTCGCGCGGGCACTGGAGTACATCACTTCCCATGACGGGGTATGGGTCACCACCAGTGATGAGATTGCCGCTCACTTCGGGTCCGACGTATGAATCGACGCATCGTCCTCGCCGCTCGCCCGAGAGGACTGCCGGATGCCGGGCACTTTCGACTCGAGACACGGACCGTGCCCACACCTGGCCCGGGGCAGGTATTGTTGCGGACCGTCTACTTATCACTAGACCCGTATATGCGGGAACTGATGAATGACACGCCACCGGTATACGCGCCGTCAGTAGAATTGGGTGTCGCGATGCCGGGAGGCACCATCAGTCGCATAGTCGCGTCCAACAATCCAAAGTTCGGCGTCGGCGCACTGGTACTTGCCGCTGCGGGCTGGCAGGAGTACACGGTGTCTGACGGCAACGATCTGACACTCCTGGATGATCTCTCGCAACCATCCCTCGCTCTGGGTGGTCTTGGTATGACAGGGTTCACGGCCTACGTGGGTATGATCGATATCGCTCGCCCGCAACCAGGCGAGACGGTTGTGGTAGCCGCGGCTGCTGGTGCCGTGGGCAGCGTTGCGGGTCAGATTGCGCGAATCAGTAGCGCCCGAGTCGTTGGTATTGCAGGCGGTATGGAGAAGTGCAGCCACGTGGTCAAAAACCTCGGGTTTGACGCCTGCATCGATCGCCACCATCCGCAGTTCGTGAGCCAACTGCTGGAGGCCTGCCCGAATGGAGTCGATGTGTACTTCGAGAATGTGGGGGGTGCTGTTTTCGATGCGGTGTTGCCGCTACTCAACATCGGCGCGCGCATTCCCGTGTGCGGCAACATTGCGCACTATAACGACATGAGCGGTACACCAGGGCCCGATCGCCTGCCCAGGGTTATATCTGCAGTTTTGCAGAAGCGTCTGAACCTTCAGGGCCTGGTGATTCTGGATCATTACGGTGAGCGCTTCGACTCGTTTCGCCGTGAGATGAGCGAGTGGCTACGAACGGGCTGGGTAAAGCTGTACGAAGAGCGGGTGGTCGGTCTCGAGAATGCACCCGTGGCATTTATAGATCTCTTGACCGGTCGCCATGTCGGTAAGGTCGTCGTCCAAGTCAGCGGGTAGCTGTCGATTCACCAGGTGCTCAACTGTCTAATGAGATGCGCCCGGCTCAGCAACTGTCGCGTGACAGTAGGAGCAACCGCGACCTGGAACGCCCATGGGTGGATCATTTTTCTCATCGTCGTCCGCGTACAGAGCCGCGCGCGCGGCGAGGTCGGAGTTGGCAATCGACTCCAGTACCTGGCGGTACGGCCAATCCGCGTAGTGATCGGCATACCTGGCGTTCGCGTACACGATTCTGGCCGCATCGATCTGGCCGGCCTTGACCAGGCCATTCCCCAAGTTGAGCATGAAGCCCTCGAAGCTGTGCGGGGCGAGGTCACCTTGCGACCAGCAAGCCTTCTTGCGGCCCACCGAGGTTCGTAGGGCGAGGTAGGGGCCCAGATCCGGGTTCGAGCGATCGAGCCGGGTACCGGCACAGGCATCCAACGCCTGCCACAACGAATCGAGCGCCTTGTGGTAAGTGGCGCTGTCTTTCGAGTCGCTGTTGTGGGCCGCCCAGCGATTGAAATTGTTGAATTCGGGGAACTGATACACCGAGAAGTCCAGCACGCGATCGGCTTCGGCAACCGTCCCCGCAGCGCCGCTGATTTGACCCAGGTGCGCCAGCGTGATGCCCAGGTAACCGGGGAGGTGATCGTCGTTCACGTAGCCGGGCAGATGCGTCCCGTAGTAGTCCAGATCGAACGCTTTCCTGAAAAGTTGTATGGCGCTGGTGATGTCAGCTTGCAGACTCTGGCGAGTGGCATTGGGATCGCGCGCAAACTCGCCGAAATGCCAGAAGTGCGAGGCACCCAGCAAGGCATACAAGGCAGGATTGTCTGGATCGCGACGCACAGCGGCTTGCAGTTGCAGCTGCACGCTTGGGATAGCCGCGTAGTCGTTACCGTGGTACACGGCCCAGAATCTCTCGATCGCGGCCGCAGATCCCCCACCGCCCAGTCGATCTTCGGTCGCCTTGAGCGGAACAGCCTCATCCGCCAGACTGCATGTCGTACTCAGTATAAGCAACCCCAGCAGCAGCAGCTTTTTCATGGATTCTTTACCGTGACACGTTTATGTGACCAGTGGATACATTGTACGGGAGAGATGTGACCAGTGGCAACATCCCATTCGCCACGCCGTGGCTCACGGCAGTCCCGAGGCGGCTATCACCACGGGGATTTGCGTAACGCCCTGATCGGCGCGACGCTCGAACTCATCCCGGAAGTTGGAGTGCGGCAGCTCAGCCTGCGGGAGGTAGCGCGCCGCGCGGGCGTCAGCCACGGGGCCTGCTACCGCCACTTTCAAGACAAGGAAAGTCTTCTCGCGGCGGTTGCGGAACAGGGCTACAACGAGCTCGCGCTGGATTTACACACCGCCGCGCAATCCAGCCCACGCGACGCACTCGCGAAACTGCAGGCCGCCGGTGTGGCCTATGTCGAGTTCGGTATCCGCCATCGCCAGCATCTGCAGGTGATGTTTGGTGGTGCGATTGCGGACTTTGACGCCCATCCGGCTTTGAAGCTCGCTGCCCAAAATGCGCATCATGAGCTCGAAGTGGTGATTACTGAGATTGTACGCGGCGGGACGGCTGTTGGATTCGGCGCGGAGGTCATTGGAGCCGCCGCGTGGTCGATTGTTCATGGCCTGACAGTGCTTCTCGCGGAGAAGCAACTCCACGGACCGGATGGAAAATCACTATCGCAGCACGGACAGCTCAGCCTGGCAGCGGCAGTTACTGGACTATTTTGCAGTGGCTTGAAAGAGCACAAGTAATCAGAGCAGCGCTATTTGAAGAAGACGTGCAGGCACGCAGCAGCTCCCCGCGGTAAGTCAGGGTCGGGGGTGGCACTCTTGCAGTGCCTGCTGCAGGATCACCGTCGACTCACCCGTTATCCACTTTGCGCCTTGCTGTTGGAACATCAGTAGATCGCGCACGTGCCTGGGCTGCCCGCAGGTATCCACGAGATCGATCTGACCGTCGCAGGCGAGAACGGAGTTGCCGGCTTTTTCGACCGTGCCGCAGCGGGTCAGTTGGGCAACCCGGGCGCTCGTCAGAGCCCGTCGCATCTTTGCGAATAGTTGATTGGATTGGTTCAACTTAGACTTCTGTTCGGCAGCCTGCTTGGGATCCTTCGGGATTTCAGCGGCAAGGTCGAGCCCCACTACTCGCTCCTTTATTTCCAGATCCGCTACCTGAGCTGCGAGCACTTGTTGTAGCGCCTGGTTCGCTGCGGCCAGCGGCAGTGGCGCGGCGGGTTTTGCCGCGGCGAGTTGGAGATCGATCAAACGGGAGAGCGCTTCACTATCGGTCACTCGCGCGGGCTGCGGAGGGGACGGGGTGTTTGAGGTGGTGGGGGTATTTGAGGTGGTCGGGGTGCTTGGGGAAGTCGAGGCGGCGGGGCTGCCGGAACCCCAACAATTGCCGGGTTGGTCGTTGATGTGAACCCAGAAACGCGAGGTGGTGTTGATGTGGCCGTGGGCGACGAAGCCCCAACCCCCTTTGCCATCGTGAAACTCGGCCATACGCCAACCGGTCCCGAGAGCGGTGCTGCAGAAGGCGTTGGCGCGTTCAGCGCTCGTCAGGGCAGTGCCAGCGGTGGGGGCGGTGATTGCCACTCGTCCACCCGCCCAACCGCGCACGACACCTTCAGGTGGCGCGCTGCCATCGGGCTTGAAGCACAATAGCGGAAGCCGGACGCTGCACGAGGTGTCGCCATGGTAGGGGTTGCAGCTGCCCTCGTGGGCATAACGTGGGTCGACTTTCGGCCCGCCATGGCAACTGACGTCGACGGTATTCGGCGGCAAGTCGTCCTGCTTGCGCAGGCCCCATGTCAGGCCGCGCGAGGAGTCATCTGGAGTTGACGTTGCCTTCGGAGTTGAGGGGGCCTTCCAACTTGATGGGGCGTCTCCGTCGGGTGGACTCTGAGGCGATTCGGCTCCAGCCGGCGGTGGGGAATCGGTGAGATGGACCTGGCCACCGGCGTCCTTCCAGCGGTAGATCTGTCCCTGCGAGAGGACGGGGGAGGCGATCACGCCTGCAGCGAGTACTGCGAATACGGCCGCGCTCACTCTGTTGCCCATGCCGACCTTGTCCCTGTGACGACGGCCGGTGTCAGGCCGTGAATGTTGCTGGATTGGAGACCGGTGCGAAGGATATCCGTCGGCCGATCCCCACCGGTGTGAGCGGGTTCAAGGTCCTACCTGCGATGTCGAGAACAAGTCAGCTGCGGTGAGGGCGCAGGGTACGCTGTGGCACCCCGCGTCTTGCGGATCACCCAATCATTTGCCGTTGACCTAGAAGGCGTAGAAGGTTGTGCTGACGATTCCCAAGCCCAAGTGTGGGTAACGTTGCCCCGGTACACCGTCCCGTCCAGACCAATGGCCGGTCCGGCATCCGGACCGTTGTAGGTCGGGCAATTGCCGGCCCCAGGGACTAGCCATGTTGGACCAAATGATCGAAGCTTCAGCGGTGTGAGTTGATCCTCTGAAACCCTATTGTGAAAGGCGCGTGAAGCCGTCAGCGCTCCACTCCTCGCTTCCGACACCGTGGTGGACGAAGAAGAGCCCGTCCGGATCGAATTTCGTCTTGATGGCTTTCAGCTTCGAATAGTTCTTGCCCCAGAAC
>Ga0105240_10012410_pt1 | contig 11762 bp, 8 predicted proteins | sample KBSC54metaG_FD_80426 | JGI IMG/M metagenome (GOLD analysis project Ga0105240, IMG submission 80426) | Corn rhizosphere microbial communities from Kellogg Biological Station, Michigan, USA - KBS C5-4 metaG | ecosystem: Host-associated > Plants > Roots > Rhizosphere > Soil | place: Michigan, USA...
CCGTGAATACGTCGCCGATCGAGGGGCAGGAGGCGGCTTGAGGAAACGTCCTGCCATTTAATGACCTGCTCATTGCGGCCGCTGCAATCGAGCAGGGCTATGCGGTGCTAACAGAAAGCATACGCCACTTCGAAAAGATTCCTGGAATCCAGGTTCTAACGTTGTAACGGCACCTCGGCTATCCCTGGCTCCGCTCCCCACCTTGCCAAACGTAGCCAAAAGATGTATTACTCAAAGATCCTAAAAGGACACCTATGACCACTCGTCTTGCCTTCGCTGGGACCGCGCTCCTCGCACTGTCCCTCGCCGCCGGGCCCGCTGCCGCCCAATCCAAAAAGGCCCCCAAAGCCCCCGCGCCCACCGCGGCCCCCGCCCCTCAGAAGCAGGACGAGGAGTACACCAAGCTGATCAAAGAATACCTGCAGGATCCGCGCATCACGACCGAACTCGTCGACCACATGCCGGCGTCCGACACGGTGCCCTCGCCGCTGAAATTCTTCGGACGCATCCCCGGCAAACCGGGCGAACTCACCTACGCCAAGGACATCCAGCGGTATTACGAGGCTCTCGCCAAAGCCTCGCCGCGCGCCAAATTCTGGAAGATGGGCACCACCGAAGAAGGCCGCGACATCATCGTCCTCGCCATCGCCGACGAAGCCACCATCAAGGACCTCGATAAATATAAAGATATGGCCGCGCGCCTCGGCGACCCGCGCAAGACCACGCCCGAGCAGGCGAAGGAACTCTTCCACACCGCCAAGCCCATCTATTGGATGAACAGCGGCATTCACTCGCCCGAGACCGGCGGCCCCGAGTGCCTGATCGAACTGGCCTTCCGCCTGATCGTCGAAGAGACGCCGCTCATTCAGAACATCCGCAACAACGTCATCACGTTCATCACGCCCGTCCTCGAAGTGGATGGCCGCGAGCGCGTGGTCGACGCCTACTACTACAGCAAGAACCACCCCGGCGTCAGCCGCAACAACCTCATGATGTACTGGGGCAAGTACGTTCAGCACGACGACAATCGCGACGGCATGGGCCAGTATCTGCAGATGACCAAGGCCTTCACGCAGGGCATGCTCGAGTGGCACCCCACGATCCTGCACGATCTGCACGAAAGCGTGTCCTACCTCTACGTCTCCACCGGCACCGGACCGTACAACGTGTCGCTCGACCCGCTGGCGATCGACGAGTGGTGGTGGCTGGCCCAGACCGAGGTGATGGAGCTGGCGAAGCGCGGCATCCCCGGCGTTTGGACCTACGGCTACTACGATGGCTGGGTGCCGAATTACCTTTTCTGGATCGCCCTCACTCACAACTCCTTCGGCCGCTTCTACGAAGTGCAGAGCTACGGCCCCGACATCACTCCGAATCTGCAGGTGGCCGCGCAGAGCACCAGCCGCGAATGGTTCCGCCCCAACCCGCCGCTGCCCTCCATCAAATGGGGCCCGCGCAACAACACCAACATCCAGGAATCGGCGCTGCTGTTCGCGTTGAACCAGGTCGCCAAGACCCGTGACACGTACCTCGAAAACTACTACCTGAAGAACAAGCGCTCCATCGATAAGGGCCGCGACGGCGTCGACTCGCCGACGGCGTGGATCATTCCCTCCCGCCAGCACCGCAAGGTCGAGGCCGCCGACATGGTGAATGAACTTCGACGCCAGGGCGCTGAAGTCCACATGGCGAAGGACGCTTTCAAAGTCGGCAGCGTCGATGTCGCGCAGGGCGATTACGTCATCCGCGCCGACCAGCCCTACCGCACGCTCATCGACATGTACACCAGCGTGCAGAATTATCCGACCGCTAACCCGCGCCCGTATGACGACACCGGCTGGACCATGCAGTATCTGCGCGACGTCAAGCTCGTCATGACCCACGAAAAGTCGATCTTCGAGGCGCCACTCGCGCTGATGACTGCAGACGCGAAGGCTCCCGGCGGCGTCGAAGGCAGCGGCGGCACGCTCGTCGTCGAGCACACCAGCGACAACAATCTCATCTCCTTCCGCTTCCGCAATCCCGACGTGAAGATGATGGCCGCCGAGGACGATTTCGAACTCAACGGCCGCAAACTCCGCGCCGGCTCCATCATCATTCTTAACGCCGACCGCGCCAAGCTCGAGCCCATGCTGAAGGATCTCGGACTGTCTGCCTGGGCCGTCGGCTCCGCGCCGACCGTGAAGACCCACGACCTCACCGTCCCGCGCATCGGCTACGCTCACTCCTGGTCGCGCACGCAGGATGAAGGCTGGGTCCGCGCCGCGCTCGATTATTACAAGATCCCGTTCAAGTATTTCGCCGACAAGGATCTCAAGGATCCCAACCTGCGGCAGAAGTACGACGTCATTATTTATCCGCACACCGGCGGCAACGCGGCATCCACGCTCGCCGGCGTACAGGCGGCCGCGCCCATTCCGTACAAGAAGACCGCCGAAACGCAGAGCTTCGGCAGCCCCGATTCCAGTGACGATGTCCGCGGCGGCATGGGCATGGAAGGGTTGCAGGACGTCGCGAAGTTCGTGCAGGAGGGCGGCCTCGTGATCTCCGAAGGTTCCACGGCCGCGCTGTTTGCCGAGTACGATCTCGCCGGCGGCGTCACGGTCGAGCACCCCGCGAATCTCTTCGTCCGCGGCTCCGTGCTGCGCGGCAAATTCGCCGACCTCAAGAGCCCGATCGCGTACGGCTACGAGGGCGACCTGCCCGTCTACTTCAACCAGGATCCCGTTCTGAGCGCCGGCGGTGGCGGCGGATTCGGCGGAGGCTTCGGTGGTGGCGGCGGACGCGGCGGCGGTGGAGCGATCAACGGCGGCGAAGGCCAGAACGTCTTCCCCAACGTCACGCCGATCCATACCTCGCCGCTCGATCCGTCGGAAGGTACTGCTGAAGCTGCTGCTCCGGCAGGCGGTGGACGTGGAGGACGCGGCGGCCGAGCCGGTCGCGGCGCGGCAGTCGGAGCGCCTGATGCTGCAGCGGCTGCAGGCGCGGGTGGCGGCGGACGTGGCGGTCGCGGCGGATTTGCCGCCGAGCCTGCCTCTCGCGTCGTTCTCCAGTTCCCCACCAACACGAATGACATGCTGCTCTCCGGCACGCTCGGCGGCGGTGAAGCCCTCTCGGGCCGCGCTGCCGCGGTGGACGTCACGATGGGTAAAGGCCACATTGTGATGTTCGCTATCCGCCCCTTCTGGCGCTGGCAGACACAAGGCAGCTTCATGCTCGCCTTCAACGCCATCATGAATTGGGATCACCTGGACGCCGGGAAAGCCGCGCCCGCCGGTGGCGGTCGCACTGCGCCCGCGCAGCAGTAGAGTATGCGTCTACTGCTTCTCACCGTCGCAATCCCGGTGCTGCTGACCGCTCAGCCCGATGCCTCGGTGGGCAAGCGCATCTTCGAATCGCAGTGCGCCCTCTGCCACGGACAGACCGGCGGCGGAGGGCGCGGACCCTCGCTCAATCGCGCCAAACTCGCGCACGCGGCCGACGATGACGCCCTCCGCACCTTCATCTCCCAAGGCGGCGGCGATATGCCCGGCGCACGGCAGTTGCATCCCGATGAACTCGCCGGAGTCGCCGCCTACGTCCGCTCGCTCGGCGCGATGCCCGCCGAAACTCTTCCCGGCGACCCGGTCCGCGGGGCCGCCGTGTTCACCGCTCGAGGCTGTCCCGCCTGCCACATTGCGGAAGGCCGCGGCGAAGGTTTCGGACCCGAACTCACCGCCGTCGGCGCGCGCCGCAACTCCGCCTTTCTGCGTCAGACCATTCTGAAACCGGCGTCATCGCTGCCGCCCGATTTCCAGTATGTGAACGCCGTTCCCGCCACCGGACCCGCCGTCCGCGGCGTGCGCGTCAACGAGGATTCGTTCACCATTCAGCTCCGCGACCCGGCGGGCCGATACCACAGCTTCCGCAAGGCCGAGCTCAAGGAGTTGACCGTGCTCCACGGCCAGACGCCCATGCCATCGTACGAGGGCCGCATTCCCGCTGCCGAACTCGACGATCTCATTGCGTACCTTGCCGCGTTGAAAGGAAAGTTATGAAGTGGGTCGCCCTGTTGCTGTGCGGCATCGCGTCCGCGCAGGTGCCCTTCGATCGCATCGTCAACGCCGCGCGCGAGCCCGGCAATTGGCTCACGTACTCCGGCAATTTTCAGGGACACCGCTTCTCGCCGCTCGATCAGCTCACGCCCGCCAACGTCGGCAGCCTCCATGTGAAGTGGGCCTACCAGATGGACGCGCGCGCCGAAGTCTCGCCCATCGTGGCCGACGGCGTGATGTACGTCTCCGGACCCAACTCCGCGGCCGCGCTCGACCTCCGCACCGGCCGCGAGTTGTGGACATGGAGCCGCCCCGTTCCCAAGGACTATCAGAACATCGGCTTCGGCCGCGTTAACCGTGGCCCCGCCATCCTCGACGGTCAGATCTTCGTCGCCACGCTCGACTGCTACCTTGTCGCGCTCGACGCTAAGAGCGGCCACGAACGCTGGTCCGCGCAGGTTGCCGATTACAAGCCCGGTTACAGCATGACGCTTGCGCCGCTCGCCATCCGCGACAAAGTCCTGGTGGGAGTGAGCGGCGGCGAGACGGGCATTCGCGGCTTCGTCGATGCTTACGATGCGAAGTCCGGCAAGCGCGCGTGGCGCTTCTACACCGTGCCGGGACCCGGCGAGCCCGGCAACGAATCCTGGCCCGGCGACAGTTGGAAAACCGGCGGCGGCTCCACGTGGGTGACCGGCGCGTACGACCCCGAAACCAACCTTGTGTATTGGGGCATCGGCAATCCCGGCCCCGATTGGAATCCCGATTCCCGCCGCGGCGACAACCTGTACACCTGCTCGCTGGTCGCTCTCGATGGCGATAGCGGCAAGCTCAAGTGGCACTTCCAGTTCACGCCCAACGATTCTCACGATTGGGACTCCACCCACGTCCCCGTGCTCTTCAACGCGACGGTCCGCGGCACCCCGCGCAAGGTCGTGGCCGTCGCCAATCGCAACGCGTTCTACTACGTGCTGGATCGCTCGACGGGCGAATTCCTCGCCGGCCGGCCTTACGCGAAACAGACCTGGGCCAAAGGGCTCGACGACAAGGGCCGTCCCATCGTCCTGCCGAACACCGAGCCCAGTGAACAAGGCACGCTCGTCTGGCCAAATTTGAACGGAGCGACTGTTTGGTTCAGCCCGTCTTACAGTCCGCGGCACAACCTGTTCTATGTGGCGGTCCGCGAGCGGGCGTCGATTTACTTCAAGCGGAAGGCGGACTATAAGCCGGGCACTTTCTTCGCCGGGGGCGGGGAAGCCGACCCGATCGACCAGACTTTCTCGGGCGCAATCCGCGCCCTGGATCCGGCAACCGGCCAGCAACGCTGGGAGTTCAAAATGTTTTCCGCACCGTGGGCCGGAGTTCTATCCACGGCGGGCGGCCTCGTGTTCAGCGGGTCCGATGAAGGCAACTTCTTTGCGCTCGACGCCAGCAGCGGCAAGCCCCTGTGGGATTTCCAAACCGGCGGGCCGATCGCCGCCAACCCGATCTCCTTCACCGTCGACGGGCAGCAAGCCGTCGCCATTGCATCCGGCAAGGTGCTCTACGTGTTCACTCCCACTCGATAGTTCCCGGCGGCTTGTGGGTCAAGTCATAAAACACGCCGCACACTCCGCCGATCGCCAGTAACTCGCCGCTCATCTTCCGGAGCAGCGCCTCGTCCATTTTCACCGACTGCGCTGTCATGCCATCGACCGACGATACAGGCCGCAGCACGACGGACTCGGGCGCTTCCGCCGTCCCTAGCGGAATCAGGATCACCGGGAACTGCCACACCTGGTGGTCGTACCCCGACTCATGCGAGATCCGCCGCACCACCGCGTCTGCCTGCCGCAATTTCGCGATCCGTTCGGGCGTCAGCGAGCATGCCCGAATCTGCATCTCCGCGAGCGGCACGCGCGATTCCACCGCCGCCACCACGCGATTCATCCCCGTCAGCCGGTTCGTCAACTCCGTGGCGCGCGCGTGATCCATGGCGTCGATCGCCAGCACCGGCGCATAGCTCCGCGCATCGCCCAGCACGCCGACCGAATTCACCGGGATCACCCAGCCGTCTTCGGTCACGCGCACCGGAGCATCGAATTCCGAGCAGAGGCAGCGGATCGCCAGCCCCGGACCCGGAAAGGGATGCCGGTCCAATAGCTCCGCCGGCAGACCGAGTTCCTTGCCGACTTCGCGCACCTCGTCCTTATAGAAGCTCTTCAGCGGCTCCACGATCCGACCCGCCGCGATCAGCTTCTGAATTCCTGCCACGCGATTGTGATGCGTCTTGATCAGCGACGCCTTGGCCGTCCCGCCGCTCTCGATCGTGTCGGGATAGATGGTGCCCTGTCCGAGAATCCAGTGCTCGTCCATCAGGTGCCGCGATTCCACTATCCGCTCCTGCACCCGCACGAACTCCTCGCCGATGATGTGCCGCTTCTGCTCCGGATCGGTGACGCCCGCGAGCGCGGTCAGGAACTGGTCCTGCGCATCCTCCACCGCCACGTTCCCCATGCGACGTACGAAGTCGGTTTCGCCCTCGCGCATCAGGCCCGTGTCGACGTACACGCCGCGCACGCGTTCCGCCCCCAGTGCCTGCGTGCACAGCGCGAACGCCACGGTCGAATCGACGCCGCCGCTCACGAAGAAGAACACGTTCCGCTCGCCCGCGCAGTCGCGGATCTCCTGCTCGATGCCCGGCACGCGATGCCGCGGATCCCAATCCGGCGCGCACTCGCACACGCGAAAGACGAAGTTGGAGAGGAACTCTTTGCCCCGAGTAGTCTGCACGACTTCGGGATGGAACTGCAGCCCGAACAGCTTCCGCTCCGGCGCCGTGATCGCGGCCACCGCGCAGCTATCGGTCCGCCCCACCACCGAGAATCCCTCGGGTACCGTGCCCACGGCGTCGCGATGGTTCATCCAGATCTGCTGCCTGCCGGCCATCCCCGCGAACATCGCGTCGTCTGCGACATCCACTTCGACCGTCGCCAACCCGTACTCGCCCTTGACGCCCTTGGTCACCTTGCCGCCCAGGATGTGCGCCATCAACTGCTGTCCGTAGCAGATCCCGAGCACCGGCTCGCCGAGGCCGAAGATGCCCGGGTCGACGGTCGGACTCCCCTCGTCGTACACACTGCTCGGTCCACCGGAGATGATGATGCCCTTCGCGCCCGCCAGTTCCGCCGCCGCAGTCTCGCTCGCCCGCACCTCCGCATACACCCCCAGATCGCGCACCTTCCGCGCAATCAAATGGCAGTACTGCCCACCGGCATCGAGAACAATGATCTGTGGATTGGGGTTCAAATTAAGATTGTAGAATAACCGCATGGGCGCCATACAGATCTCGTCACCGTAGCGCAGTACCGGCAGTTACCCGATGATCCGGCGGCCGCGTCCACCTCTACAACTCCGGCGTCTCCATCTCTCTCACATCGTTCGGCGCAGACGAACTCGCCGTTGCCGAAATCTTCGCCTGACCGTCACTTCACGTACTTCGGGACGCCCCCCGTCCCCCACGGATTGTAGTCCGCCGCGAAGCGCATCCGATCGCTGACCGACGGGTGGTTGTACAACCAGAACTCGATAAATGGACTCGGATTGGGGTTCGACAAACTCACCTCCCCCAATATCTGGAACGTCTGCGCGGCGACCTGCGGTGATTCCGGCACGATGCCGTGCACCACTTCGAGTCCGTAAATGTCCGCGTTGTGTTCCAGCGTTCGCGAGATGCCGTTCATCACCGGCTCGGCCGCGAAACTCAGCACCGCCATTAACAACATCAGCACCGGCACCGACGCCCAATCGTCCACGCCGCGGATGGCCCATGCCGATCCCCACCGCGCGAGCGCCCACCGCATCGCGTGAAACCCGATGAACAGGAAGATCAGGATCACCGCGCTCGACACCCCGATCAGCAGATAGTTGTGACCGAGCACGTAATGTCCCATCTCGTGGCCGAACACAAACAGAATCTGCTGCGGACTCATCTTCTGCAGCGCGGTGTCCCACACGACCACGCGCTTCGACGCACCGATCCCTGTCACGTACGCGTTCACCGTATTGACCTTCTCGCTGGCATTCATCAGGAACATGTGGTCCACCGGAATGTCGAGCCCGCCGCGCTGCACCACGCGCTCGATCTGCGCCACTAGCAGCGGCTGTTTCGCCTGCAGCGGTTCGAACTTGTTGAACAAAGGATCGATGAGCAGCGGCGTCACAAACATCAGGAATACCAGCAACGGAATCGAGGCCAGCCAGAAGTAGAACCACCAGCGCCGGGGACTCCGCCGGATCACCCCGTAAAGGATCCACAACAGAAAGCCGGTCAGGATGATGCCCACCAGTTCGCCCATCGCCCAATCGCGGAACCACGAACCCCAACCTTGCACGCTCTGCTCATACCGCAAGGCCAGATTATGACCGTACAACTCCAGCGGCAGATTCAGTACGTCCGTCGTCACCACGATCAGCGCGCCGAATACGAATGCCTGCCCGATCCGCCGCTTTGGCATGACGATCTCGGCCACGTCGCGGAATCTCGGCGCCACCTTCCACGCCAGTAGCGCGAGCAGCACCAGCACGCCGTACGCGACTCCCACGAAGTGCTCCCGATTGCGCGCGTCCGAGTACTCGATCGCCTTCTTCAACTTATCGGGCGGCAGCGTGTACGTCTTCACTTGCGGTGGCGGGGGCGGTGCCTGCGGCGTCTGCGCCATCGCGGCCACTGCCAGCAGCGCAACCAGAACCAATCTGCGAATCATCGGTCCCATTATCCTCGCTACAATTAGGAAAGTGCCGGGAGTCTACGTCTCATACCCCTTCTGCGCGCAAAAGTGTACCTACTGCAACTTTGCGTCCGGGGTCTTTCCACGCGATTGGGAGCCGCGCTACATCGATGCGCTCGTGCGCGAGATCCGCGCTCACGAGTGGCAATGGACTCCCGAGACTGTCTACCTTGGCGGCGGCACTCCGGGCAATCTCTCCGCCGACGCCCTCCGTACCATCCTCGACGCCATCCCGGGACGTCCCTGGCGCGAAGCCACGCTCGAAGCCGCGCCCGGCGGCATCACGGCCGACACCGCCCACGCATGGGCCGACGCCGGCATCAACCGCGTCAGTCTCGGCGTGCAGTCCTTCGTCGAAACCGAAATCCGGCGCACCGGCCGGAAACACACCGCCGCGCTCGTCCAGCAGGACATCGCCGCCCTCGCCGACGCCGGCATCGCCAACTACAACCTCGACCTGATCGCCGGACTCTCGGGGCAGACCGCCGCCTCCTGGTCCGAATCGCTCGACTGGATTGAGCGACTTGCGCCGCCGCACGTCTCCGTCTACATGCTCGAAGTGGATGACGAGAGCCGCCTGGGCCGCGAAATGCTCCTCGGCGGCGTGCGGTACGGGGCCGGAGACATCCCCAGCGACGATCGGATCGCCTCGTTCTACGAGATCGCCGTCGAGCGCCTCGCCGCGATGGGCATCCCGCGCTACGAGATCTCGAACTTCGCCCGCTTCGGCTCCGAGTCGCTCCACAATCTCAAATACTGGAAGCTCGAACCCTATGCCGGCTTCGGCGCCGATGCCCATTCTTTCGATGGACGCTTCCGCCGCCAGAATCCCGAGTCGCTCGAAGAGTATCTCGCCGAGACGCCCGCGCCTCCCCCGGTGGAAGCCGATGCGCGCGAAGAGCGCTTCTTCGTCGGCCTTCGCCTCAGCCAGGGCATCCGACCCGACGCATCCGACTGGAACCGCTTCGCCGGGCCGATCCACCGCTTCCTCGACGCCGGTCTGCTGGAAACGCACGACGGCATCCTCCGCCTGACCGATCGCGGAGTCCTCCTCTCCAACGAAATCTTTCAAGAATTCATATGACCTACATCGATCTGCGCAGTGATACCGTAACCAAGCCTACGCCCGAAATGAGACGTGCCATGATGGACGCCGAAGTGGGCGACGACGTCTACGGCGAAGACCCCACCGTTAACCTGCTCGAGCAGCGCGCCGCCGAGATCGCGGGCAAGGAAGCCGCGCTGTTCGTCCCCACCGGCACGATGGGCAACACCATCGCCATCAAGTTGCTCACCGAGCACGGCCAGGAGGTCATCGCCGATTCCCGCGCCCACGTTCTCGACTACGAGCTTTCGATGGTCGCCTGGTTTTCCGGCTGCGTCATCCGCGCGATCCAGACCACCGACGGCATCCTCTCCTGGGACGAGATCGCCCGCGTCATCAAGCCCGTCAATCCCTATTCCGCGCCCACCGGCCTCATCGAAATCGAGAACACGCACAACATGTGGGGCGGCACCATCTACCCGCAGAAGACTGTGCGGGAAATCTGCGACGGCGCCCACGATCGCGGCCTCAAGGTCCACATGGACGGCGCCCGCATCTTCAACGCCGCCGCCGCGCTCGGCCTGCCTGTCCGCGAGATTGCCGCGCCCGCGGATACCGTGATGTTCTGCCTCTCGAAGGGCCTCGGCGCGCCCTCGGGGTCGATCCTCGCCGGACCCGCGCCCCTGATCGCCAAGGGCCGGCTCTATCGCAAGCGCCTCGGCGGCGGCATGCGCCAGATCGGCGTCCTCGCGGCGGCCTGTCTGGTCGCCCTGGAACAGTCGCCCAGGAAACTCCACGACGACCACTGCAACGCCAAATTCCTGGCCGAAGGACTCTCGCGGATTCCCGGCATTCAGATCGACCCCGCCCGCGTCCAGACCAACATCGTGATCTTCGATGTTACCGGCACCGGAGTCGCCCCGGCCGCCATCAGCGCCGCCCTCAAACAACGCGGCGTCCTCATGAACGCCATCAACGACCGCCAGGTCCGCGCCGTCACCCACTACGACATTGATCGCGCCGCCTGCACCCGCGCGCTCGACCTGGTCGCGGAATGCGTGAGCTGACTTCCTTCATCACGGAGTCACGGAGAATACCGGGCAGTTGGCGCCAGGCCGTCGTACTGCAACGTTGAGGGTACGTTGGCGAACTGCAGCGTGAGTGGCCGCGCCAACTGGTTCTGGGCACTGACAATCTGCCCTGCGAGAATTGACGGCGTCACATTTCCAAACCCGATTCCGTACATCAGAATGGTCTCGCCGGGTTGTGCGTGCCGCGTTGTCAGGCCGGGTATGGATCCGGGAGGCAGAACGTACGTGCCGTCGATATGCAGCGCGACGGCGTACTGTTTCCCGCCGATCTGGAAATTCGCCGAGGGCGCCAGCAGCCCAGGTTGAACCGCATTCACCGTCAGGGTGTCCTTCGTCGGCGCCGACCTTGCAGGGCTTAATCGAGGCCACCTCGAATTTCGGCCGCGCCGCAGTCCTGGCCTGCGCGAACATCCCGGCCAACACAGCGCCGGCTAACGACCGAAATTCTGAGGTGGACGCGAGCGAAGCCCATCGGTATGGCCCGAGCTGTCCCGGTTAGCGCTTTACCGCCGTATACAACGTTTGCGACCCCTGCACCCCGCCCAGGTTGAATGTGAGGGGTACGGCGTCGCTGTCCGAGACATTCGGGACCACCACGTTGAACTGGTAGAGTCCCACGTAGTTGGGCGCCAGGCCGTCGTACTGCAACGTTGAGGGCACGTTGGCGAACTGCAGCGTGAGTGGCTGCGCCAACTGGTTCTGGGCACTGACAATCTGCCCTGCGAGAATTGACGGCGTCACATTTCCGAAGCCTATTCCGTACATCAGAATGGTCTCGCCGGGTTGTGCCTGCCGCGTTGTCAGGCCGGGTATGGATCCGGGA
>Ga0105240_10012411_pt1 | contig 11762 bp, 12 predicted proteins | sample KBSC54metaG_FD_80426 | JGI IMG/M metagenome (GOLD analysis project Ga0105240, IMG submission 80426) | Corn rhizosphere microbial communities from Kellogg Biological Station, Michigan, USA - KBS C5-4 metaG | ecosystem: Host-associated > Plants > Roots > Rhizosphere > Soil | place: Michigan, USA...
CGGACGGCGGCGCAGGTGGTGGTGATCGACGCCAAGAACCACCACACCTTCCAGCCCCTGCTCTACCAGGTGGCGACGGCGGCGCTGTCGCCGGCCGAGATCGCCTGGCCGATCCGGCACCTGCTGAAGCATCAGGCCAACGCCCGGGTGCTGATGAGCCGGGCAATGGGCGTCGATCCCGCGGCGCGGCAGGTGCTGACCGAGACCGGGCCGGTGCCCTACGACCAGCTGGTGATCGCCGCCGGCGCGACCCACTCCTGGTTCGGCCACGACGCCTGGGCGCCGTTCGCGCCCGGCCTGAAGACGCTGGAGGACGCGCTGGCCATCCGCCGGAGCATCCTCTCGGCCTTCGAGCACGCCGAACTGGCCGGCGAAGGCGGCGCGCCCGGCGCGCTCGCCTGCTTCGTGGTGGTGGGCGGCGGCCCGACCGGGGTCGAGATGGCCGGGGCGATCGCCGAGATCGCCCGCGACGCCCTCAGGTCGGAGTTCCGCCACATCGACCCGGCGGCGGCGCGGATCGTGCTGGTGGAGGCCGGGCCGCGCATCCTGCCGACCTTTCCCGAGCGCCTCGCCGCCGAGGCAACACGGCGCCTGGTCCGCTACGGGGTCGAGGTGCGGACGGGGGCGAGCGTGACCGGCGTCGACGCGTCAGGGGTGCAGCTTGGGGCCGAGCGGATCGAGGCGGCGACGGTGGTCTGGGCCGCCGGCGTGATGGCCGGGGCGCTGACCGCCGGCCTGCCGGGGGAGCACGACCGGGCGGGCCGGGCGCGGGTGGCGGCGGACCTGTCCCTGCCCGGCCACCCGGACATCTTCGTGATCGGCGACGGCGCGGCGGCGACCTGGGGCGACGGGCTGCCGGTCCCCGGAATCGCGCCGGCCGCCAAGCAGATGGGCGCCTACGTCGGCGACCTGATCGCGCGGCGCCTGGCCGGACGCCCCGCGCCGGGGCCGTTCCGCTACCGCCACGCGGGCGACCTGGCCACCATCGGCCGCGGCGCGGCGGTGGTGCGCGTGGGGTCCCTGCAGCTGACCGGACTGGCCGGCTGGCTGTTCTGGGGCTTCATCCACATCTACTTCCTGATCGGCCTGCGCGCCCGCTTCTTCGTGGCCCTGGACTGGCTGTGGAGCTACGTCACCTACCACCGCGGCGCCCGGCTGATCACGGGGGACTAGCCCTGCGACGGGTTCGGCGCCCCGTCGTCCCTGACCCAGCGCACCCGGGGGCTGTTGAAATCCACGGCCTCGGAGAGCTCGTAGACGTTGGCGTAGCCGTAGCCGTGCAGGTTGATGAAGGTCTGGATGTTGAGCGCCAGCCGGACCGACTTGGTGACCACCGGGTCGGTGTTGTTGACGAAGTTGTTGTTGCAATAGATCAGCACCCGCCGGTTCGGATCGCCGATGACCTGGGCGAGGCTCTGCGCGGTGAAGTCCGTGAACGGCAGGTTCACGGCGCCGGCGATATGGCCGCGAGCGAAGGCGTCGCGCGACCGGGCGTCCAGGATCAGGGTGTCGCCCTCGGCGGCCAGCGCCCAGAAACGGTCCAGGGTGACGAGGTGCTGCGCGCGGTCGGCCTGCAGCTCGTCGGTGAGCGCGGCAAAACCCGCGTAGTCCACCCGGCTGGGGATCGGCGGCGTCTCGGCGACGGCGGCCAGCGGCGCGGACGCCAACGCGAGGGTGAGCAAAGCGCCGCGGATCATGATCAGCTCCAGGACGAGCGGGCGCAGGGACATGGACGCCCAGCCCAGACTCTCGCAGCACAGATGTACCCAGTCTGAACGGCCGGGCGCGGCTACTTCGGATAGAGGTCGCCTTCCCGCATCCAGCCGGAGATCACGTGGGCGCCGCCCGTGTAGTCCACCTGCACCCAGCCAGGCTCGGTCGTCCGGACGCCGACGCCATCGTAGTGGACGATGTAGGCGCGGCCGTGGGCCGTCGCGTTCGGCGATGGGTAGAAATAGGCCTTGGCGGCCTTGACCACCCGGATCGAGGTCCAGGTGTGCTCGCCCTCCAGGGTGAACTCCGCCGGCTGGGAGGCGTCGGCGAACTGCCAGACGTTGCCGCAGCCGCCGTGCTCCTGCGGCAGGCTGACGACCACTTTACGGGCGCCCGTGACGGCGACGCGGCCGCGGATGCGGTCGCCCGCGGGGTCGGCGGGGTCGTAGGTGTCGACCTGGGCCGCCCCGCCGGCCAGCCGCCCCTTCAGATAGAAGATGCAGCTCATGGCGGGCGGGCCCTCCTGCTCCATGTCGAAGTAGCCGGTGACCACGCCCGTGGCCGGGTCGAAGCCGATCAGCAGGGTGTTCTCGTAGGCGCCGGCAAACAGCGGCGCGGCCGCGGCTGCGGCGGGGGCCGACACGGCCAGAAGTCCGGCGACAATCCAGGCGCGCATCGGCCCTGCCCTCCCGTCGTTGAAACGACCGGAGCCTTAGCAGATCGAACGCGCGCCGGTCAGACCCCCGGGCCCTAGGTCTTCTGGCGCGTGTTGCTCCAGATGACCTGGCCGATCCCGACCAGGGCCAGGATGGCGCCGTAGAGGGTCCAGCGGATGTCGCTGACCATGAAGCCGCGCAGGATCGCCCTGGGCCCGACGTTGAGGCCCTGCATCATCCAGATGCTGCCCAGGGCGATCATCAGCAGCCCGATGAGCGTGCTGACGATCCGCATCACGATGTTGAACAGGCCGCGCATCGTTTCCTCCCCCGACCGCGTCACGTTCTGAAGATACTCCGGACGGGAGCGCGGGGACAGCGAGGCGACTCCCGGGCTCGCCAAACCGGCCGCGGCCCCGCTACAGGGGGGGCGATGACCGACGCGAACCTGCAGATCACCGCCCGCGGCCCGCGCGCCGACGCCGAGGCCGCCGCCGCGGCGATCGACGCCGACCCGCGCCTCGAGGCGGCCGCCTACTCGATCCTCGAGGAGGACGAGACGCGCGACGCCTGGCGGATCGACGCCTATCCGACCTCCGACCTGGAGGTGGAGGCGCTGCAGCAGGTGCTGGCGGGCTGGCCGGCGCTCAGCGTGGCGTCGGCGCCGCTGGCGGATGCGGACTGGCTCGCCCTGGCGCTGTCCGGCCTGCCGCCGGTGCGGGCGGGTCGGTTCTTCGTGTTCGGGGCGCATGACCGGGGACGGATCCCGGTGAACGCGGTGGGCCTCAGGATCGAGGCGGGGGCAGCCTTCGGCACCGGCCACCACGGCACCACCTCCGGCTGCCTGGCGGCCTTCGATGCGCTGCTGAAGGCGCGGCGGTTCGGAAGGGTGCTGGACGTCGGGGCCGGCACCGGCGTGCTCGCCATCGCTGCGGCCCGGACCGGCTCGGACGTCGTGGTCGGGACCGACATCGACCGCGTCTCGGTGCGGATCGCCCGCGAGAACGCCGCGATCAACCGGGCCCCGGCCCGGTTCGTCCACGCCAGCGGCCTGGCCCACCAGGCGGCCGCCCGGGCCGGCCCCTACGACCTGGTGTTCGCCAACATCCTGGCCCGGCCGCTGGTGGGACTGGCGCCGGCCATCGCCCGCTCGCTGGCCCCGGGCGGAGTGGTGATCCTCAGCGGCCTGCTGCGCAGCCAGGCGCGGCGGGTGCGGGCGGCCTACCTGGCCCAGGGGCTGCGGCTGAGGCGGCGGCTCGACCGCGACGCCTGGACGACGCTGGTAATGGGGAAGGCCTAGAGCCCTGCCAGCTCATCCCGGCGCAAGCCGGAACCAGTCGAGCCTTGGAAGTTGAGGTCCACGGACCACACGGACCTGCGTCTGCGGCGCATGGGGATCCCAGGTCCGCGTGGTCCGCGTGGTCCGTGGACAAACCTTTCATCTACTGCGGCTGAGGTATCCCCCTGGGTCCCGGCTTGCGCCGGGATGAGCGGGGTGGTGGGGTCCACGCTTTGCCAAGCGAGCGAGGCCTGCTTACATCCAGCCCATGCGCCAGACCTTCGACGACCACACCGATCCCTCGTTCGGGCCGAAGCATGCGCCGCTGATCCGCAAGGCAATGGCGGCGCAGGGGCTGGACGGGTTCCTGATCCCGCACGAGGACGAGCACCAGAACGAGTACCTGCCAGCGGCCAACGACCGGCTGGCCTGGGCGACCGGCTTCACCGGCTCGGCCGGGGCTGCGGTGCTGTTCCGCGACAAGGCCGCGCTGTTCGTCGACGGCCGCTACACCCTGCAGGCGCGCGACCAGGTGGACGGCGGGCTCTACGAGATCCGCGACCTGATGGACGGGGGCGTGTCGTCGTACCTGGAGAGCGAGGCTCAGACCGGCTGGACGATCGGCTACGACCCGAAGCTGCACAGCCCGGAGGCGCTGGAGCGGCTGCGGCGGGCGGCCGCCCGCGCCGGCGCCGAGCTGAAGCCAGTCGCTCCCAATCCGCTGGACACGGCGTGGGGCGCCGATCGGCCGGCGCAGCCGCAGGCGCCGGTCGAGCCGCACCCGCTGGCCTATTCCGGCGAAGAGTCGGCGGCGAAGCGCCACCGGCTGGGCGCGGAGCTAACCGAGCAGGGCGCCGATGCGGCGCTGATCACCGCCCCGGCCTCGATCGCCTGGCTGTTCAACATCCGCGGCGGCGACGTGATCCGCTCGCCCCTGCCCCTGTCACAGGCGATCCTGAACGCTGACGGCTCGGCGCGGCTGTTCCTGGACCCGGCCAAGGTGACCTCCGGCTTGGCTGCCTGGCTCGGCCGCGAGGTGGCGCTCGAGGCGCCCGAGGCCCTGCCAGGGGCGCTGCCGGCCCTGGGCGGGCGGCGGGTGCTGGTGGACCCGGCGCAATCGTCGGCCTGGTACTTCGAGACGCTCGAAGCCGCCGGCGCCGAGGTGGTGCGGGGCGCCGACCCCACGGCCCTGCCCCGCGCCTGCAAGAACCCGGTGGAGATCGAGGGGACGCGGCGGGCGCACGCCCGAGACGGCGCGGCCCTGACGCAGTTCCTGCACTGGGTGGCGACCCACGCCGCCGCCGAGCGACCGGACGAGACGGAGCTTGTGCGGCGGCTGGAGGCCTTCCGCGAGGCGACCGGGGCGCTGAAGGATCTCTCGTTCGACACCATTGCCGGGGCCGCAGCCAACGGCGCCATCGTCCACTACCGGCCGACCACGCGGCAGGCCAAGCGCGTCGAGCCCGGCTCGTTGCTGCTGGTGGACTCCGGCGCCCAGTACCTCGACGGCACCACCGACGTGACCCGCACCGTGGCGATCGGCGAGCCGACGGCCGAGATGCGCGAGCGCTTCACCCTGGTCCTGAAGGGCCACCTGGCGCTGGGGCGGGTGCGGTTCCCCGCCGGCACCACAGGCTCGGCGCTGGACGTGCTGGCCCGTGCGCCGCTGTGGTCCGCCGGGCTCGACTTCGACCACGGGACCGGCCACGGCGTGGGCTCGTACCTGGGCGTGCACGAGGGGCCACAGCGCATCTCCAAGCTGCCCAACAGCGTGGCGCTGCGGCCAGGGATGATCGTCTCGAACGAGCCTGGCTACTACAAGGAGGGTGGGTACGGCATCCGGATCGAGAACCTGCAGATTGTCACCGAGCCGGCCGAGATCGCCGGCGGCGAGCGGCCGATGCTGGGCTTCGAGACCCTGACCCTCGCGCCGATCGACCGCACGCTCATCGACGTCGCCCTGCTCACGGCCGAGGAGCGGGCGCAGATGGACGCCTACCACGCCCGGGTGCTGGCGGTGATCGGCCCGCAGATTCCGGCCGACGCGCAGGCCTGGCTGGATAGCGCCTGCGCGCCGCTCTGATCCCGCGAACTGGGTAGGCGGATCGAGGCGCTGCGTTGAAGTGTCGCGAAGCCGTCGTCCAGGTTTGTCAAACCTTTAATCCCTATTCAGCATGCTTCGTTGCAGGTGCGACATGCGCCGATACGGAGCCGCATGGGTCAGATCTCCGAAGCGAAGCTGGGCCTGGTGCGGAGCCTGATCGAGCAGGCGCCCGATGCGGCGATTCGCAGCCTGCTGATGGCGCTGTCGGTGGACGGCAGCCACGACGCCGGCCTGACCCGCGTGCAGGACCTGGTCGAGACCGAGGCTGGCGACCGCCGCACCCGCAACATGGCGCTCTCCCCGATCACGCCGCTCTGCCGGGCGCCCACGACCTTCGGCGGCCTGACGTTTCCGCCCCGCACGCTGGCGCTGATCTGGAAGGCGCTGCGCGCCGAGGCGGACGACGACCTGGCCGCCGCGCGCGCCCTGGCTGCGGACTGGAAGACGGGTGAAAGCTCGCCCGAGCTGTTCGATGCTCTCTGCGCGCGCGCCGCCGCCGGGCTCCGGTTCGGCGAAGACGGATTCGCCGCCGCCGCGGCGACCGCGGACACCGGAGGCGGACGCCAGCTGCTGGCGTCGGCCCTGGACATCGCGCCGATCGTGCGCCGGGCGCTGGACCAGATGCCCGAGTGGCTGGGCCGGATGACCACCGAGAAGGCCGCCAAGCTGCGGCTGTGCTACCGCGACGTGGTGGCGGTGGCCGACGATGCGGGGCCGCTGTTCTTCGAGATGCTGGCAGCGCATCTGGGCGAGCCCTGGCTGATCCTGCGGGTGATCTCCGGGGTCATGGACCGGCCGGCGGAAGCCTATGTCGCCGGCTCCGAGGTGGCCGTGTTCGGGCAGCGCGTGCTGGCGGACATCGACCGCCGTCTGGCGGAGGTGACCGCCTTCAAGGCGGTCTCGGGCCGCCAGTCCGCCCACGTCGCCGCCGAAGCCGTGCACGTCGCGACGGTGGAAATCACCGAGGTCGAGCAGTCGATCCAGCTCGGAAACAACGGCCCTTGGAGCGGCCGGCTCGCACGCCAGAAGCGTGACCTGGCCGCCACCATCGAGGGTCACCTGAAGGCCGCGGACAAGGCTCTCGGCGAGGCCTTGCCGCTGCAGACCCTGCGCATGGGCCCCAGGGCCGCGCGCGGGATTCCGCGCCTGACCCACGATCCCGACCCGGCGCTGGTGGAGAAGGCGGCCACCCTGCTGGTGTTCACCAGCGAGGTCCGCAACAGCGCCGCGGCCGGCGGCTTCGCCTCGACCCGCGCCAAGGCCCTGGAGCTGATGGAGACCCGGCTCGACAAATACGTCGAGGACATCCTGGAAGAGATCCGCTCCGAACACGACGAGTTCCACGACCGCGCCCGCGCCTTCCTCGACATCGCCGCGGAATTCTGCGGCCTCGTGCGCGACGAGAAAGCCGCCCAGATCGTGCGGCGGCGGGCGGCGGCGGCTTAGGGCCCGACCATCGGGACGCGGCCTTGCGCTCCCTCCGTCAGTCCGCTGCGCGGACTGCCACCTCCCCCGTTTCGCTGCGCTTCACGTGGAGGAGGACGCTCCCAGCCACCAGCGTTCCAGCGCCCCGGCGTCCGGTGGCAGCACCTCGTACAGCGGCGCGGCGAAGCGGTCCCAGTGTTCCATCATCTTCGGCGAGACGGAGGTGATCACCGGGATGCGGGCCTCGATGGCGGCGGCGAAGGCGCTGGCAAGGCCGCTGCGTTCCATCTCGACCTTGCCGAACTTGTTGAGCACCACCAGGTCGCAGCCCGCCGCGATATCGCGCTCCACCGCCTCGCAGGCGGTGACGACGCCGGCGGCGTCGAGGCGGCAGGCGCCCGAGCTGGCGCCGAGATCCTGGTACATCTCGTAGACGCGGCCGTCGGCCAGGCTGAGCAGGTGGGCGCCGCCACAGACCTCGCCGGAGAAGTCGACCTCGGGCTCCTCCACCACGCCGGCGATGCGGGCCTGAGGCGCCAAGCCTCTGGCGAAGTCGCGCATCAGCGCCTGGATCACCTCCGAGGGCGCGCCCTGCAGGACGGCGATGGGCTTGGTCATGGCTGGCTCCCGACAGCAAGATCGCCCGGCGTCGGCGGCGCCAGTGGCTTGAAGATGGCGCGGTCGGGCTTGAGGTCAATGAGCGGCGTGCCATCGAGGCAGTCGAGGCCGCGCACCAGCAGGGTTGCGCCCTCCAGCCCGACCAGCTTCACCACCGAAGTGGCGATCGGGTTCGGCCGCACGGGCGAGCGCAGGGCGAAGGTCCCGCGCACCTGGCCGTCGTCGCGAGGGCTCTGCAGCACGAGGTCGCGCCGCGCCTGGTGCAGCCAGTAGAGCACCTCCAGCTGCGGGTATTCCGCGATGCCGCGCAGGGCGTCATGCCAAGGCTCGAACACCTCGATCCGGCAAACCGGCCCTTCCCAGCTGCCCTGGCGCGGGCAGTCCATGCGCGAGGTCCAGGGCGTGCCGATGCGCCCGATGAAGACCAGTCGCGCGTCGTCGGCTGCCGGGGCCGACACCGCCTGCTCGCCGTCCCTGATCTCGTCGCGCCGGACCATGGGCCGTCATAGCACGACTGCGGCGTCTTCTTCCCTCACGGGAAGAAGGCGGCGGTCACACCACCCGCACCCGCGCAGCGCTTTCGGGGAGGTCGCCGCCGAAGGCGCGCTGGTAGAACTCGGCGACGGTGGGTCGCTCGAGTTCGTCGCACTTGTTCAGGAAGGTCAGCCGGAAAGCCAGGGCGATGTCGCCGGCGAAGATCTCGGTGTTCTGAGCCCAGGTGATCACCGTCCGCGGGCTCATCACCGTGGAGATGTCGCCATTCATGAAGGCGTTGCGGGTCATGTCGGCCACCCGCACCATGGCGGCAATGGTGCGCCGCCCCTCGGGCGTCTTGGCGAAGGCGGGGGCCTTGGCCATGACGATCTCGCCCTCTACGTCGTGGGCGAGATAGTTGAGTGTGGTGACGATCGACCAGCGGTCCATCTGGCCCTGATTGATCTGCTGGGTGCCGTGGTAGAGCCCGGTGGTGTCCCCCAGCCCGATGGTGTTGGTGGTGGAGAACAGCCGGAAATAGGGATTCGGCCGGATCACCCGGTTCTGGTCGAGCAGGGTCAGCTTGCCCTGCGCCTCCAGCACCCGCTGGATCACGAACATCACATCCGGCCGGCCTGCGTCGTACTCGTCGAACACCAGCGCCATGGGCCGCTGGATGCACCAGGGCAGCATGCCCTCCCGGAACTCGGTGACCTGCTTGCCATCGCGCAGGACGATGGCGTCCTTGCCCACCAGATCGATCCGCGACACGTGGCTGTCGAGGTTCACGCGGATCATCGGCCAGTTCAGCCGCGCCGCCACCTGCTCGATGTGGGTGGACTTGCCGGTGCCGTGATAGCCCTGGACCATCACCCGGCGGTCGTAGGCAAACCCCGCGCAGATCGCCAGCGTGGTCTGGGGGTCGAACCGGTAGGCGTCGTCGATGTCCGGCACGTGGCTGTCACGCGTCGTGAAGGCTGGCACCTGCATGTCGGAATCGACGCCGAAAGCCTCGCGGACCGACATCTTGTGGTCGGGCAGCAGGGTCAGCAGAGGATCTTCGTCGGTAACGGGCGCGAGGGACGGCATGAGCGGGCGTTTAGCGGGAAATGGCCAGGGAGGAAACCGGCTGTTTCTGCCGGATGGCGAAACCTAGACGAGCTTGGCCTTGCGCAGCGTGCGGAAGGCCTTGATCACGCGCTGCAGCTTGTGTTCGGCCGAGCGGTCGCCGCCATTGGCGTCGGGGTGGCAGCGCTTGAGCAACTCGGCGTAGCGGCGGCGGATGGCCGGCCCGTCCGCGGTGGCGTCGAGATCGAGATCGGCGAGCGCGGTGCGCTCCAGCTTGCCGAGCCGCCTTTCCGTCGCCGCCCGTTCGGCCGCGGTCGCCGCCTTGCCCTGGCCGAAGATGCCGAAGGCGTCCCGGAAGAAGCCGCGCGACGCGGCGGCGGCCTGCTCGCGGGTGCCGCGGCCCGCCTTGAACGACCAGGTGGGCCGCCCGCCCGTGACCTGTTCCTCGGCCTGGCGCTCGCGGATCTGCTGCTCGGTGAGGCCGGCGTAGAAGTTCCAGTGGCGATTGTACTCGGCCGCGTGGGGCTGGCAGAACCAGTAGTGCTCATCCAGCAGCTCCGGCGACTTCGGGGCCCGGGCCACGCCCGGCTGTCGGCAGCCGGTGTGGTCGCAGGCCCGCTCACCCGGTTTCAGGCCGATCGCCTCCTCCTCCGGACTGGCGTCCGGACCGGGCGGACGCACCCGGATGTCCACGAAGCGCGGACGGTATTGAAAGGCGGTCTTCATCATCCGAAGTATGCGTGCGAGATTTTGCCGATCAAGAATTGACAGGCCGCGAATTGGGAGTGCGACGATGGGCCCCGTGGCCGAACGCCTGAAAAACAAGCTGAACGCCGCCTTCAACCCCAGTCGGCTCGACCTCGAGGACGAATCCTCGCGCCACGCCGGCCATGCCGGCGCGCGGCCCGGCGGCGAGAGCCACTTCAAGGTGGTGATCGAAGCCGCAGCTTTCGAGGGGGCGCCACGTGTGCAGCGCCAGCGGATGGTCTACCGCGTGCTCGAGGACGAGCTTGCGGGACCAGTGCACGCCCTGTCGCTGACGGCGCTGGCGCCGGGGGAGCAGACGTAGCGGAGGGGTTAGGGTCTGGGCGACTAGCCGGCCGAACCGAAAGCTTCGCCCAGCGCACGGGCAAGGTCGCCGGCGCGGAAGGGCTTCTGCAGGACCGGGGAGCCGCGGTCGACGGCGCGCAGGTCGGCAGCGCCGTAGCCGGTGGAGAAGATGGCCGGCACGCCGATCGCGCGCAGGGCGTCGGCGACGGCGAACACGGGTTCGCCGGCGAGGTTCACGTCCAGCAGGGCGGCGTCCAGCGCCTGATCTGCACAGGCCAGCGCCAGGGCTTCGTTCACCGCGTGGGCCGGACCCACCACGGAGCAGCCGAGCTCCATGAGCATGTCCTCGACCAGCATCGCGATCATCATTTCGTCCTCAACCACCAGGACGCGGCGGCCCTTGAACGCCTGGTCGGACATGCGAGGACTCTCCAAACACCACGCGCCCCGCGGCTGACCCAGGGCGGCGGCCTAGACTATGCCATGGCGGCGGCCGCCACAACGCCGCGCGTGATGATGATTATCCGTCCTCGTCCTGAACGATTGGCGCGCTGACCCGGAGGGCGGTGATCTGATTGCGCTGACGCCGCAGAACCTGGAAGCGGTGCTTGTGGAAGATGAAGGTCTGGCCGGCTTCAGGGATCGCCTGAGCCTCGTGGATGACCAGGCCGGCGATGGTGACGGCGTGCTCGTCCGGCAGGTCCCAGTCGAGCGCCCGGTTCAGTTCGCGGATGGAGACGGCGCCGTCGACGATCACGGTGCCGTCGGGCTGGCGGCGGACACCCTCGATGGCGTGGTCGTGCTCGTCCTCGATCTCGCCGACGATCTCCTCGAGGATGTCTTCGAGCGTCACCAGCCCCTGCAGGGCGCCGTACTCGTCCACCACCAGGGCAAAGTGGGCCCGACGCTTCAGGAAGGCGTTCAGCTGCTCCTTCAGGTTGGTGGTCTCGGGGATGAACCAGGGCTCGGTGGTGATGGAGGGGATGTCGAGCTTTGCCGCCTCGCCGACCCGGGCAAGGGCGCGGGCGACGTCCTTGGCGTGGAGCACGCCGACGACATTCTCCGGGTCGTGCCGGTAGAGCGGCAGGCGGGTGTAGGGACTGGCCAGGGCTTCCTTGACGATCTCCTCGGCGGGAGCGTCGACGTCGAGCATGACGATCTGGCGGCGGTGGACCATCACCTCCGAGACGTCGAGTTCGCCAAGGTCGAGCACGCCGCCCAGCATCCGCCGGTCGCGGCTTTCCACCAGGCCCTCCGAGTGGTGGTACTCCACCGCGCCCCGGATCTCCTCGTGGGCGGCCAGGACGTCGGTCTCCATGTCCAGCCGCACGCCGAAGATGCCCAGGGTGCTGCGCACGATCCACTGCACCGCCGC
>Ga0105240_10012412_pt1 | contig 11762 bp, 10 predicted proteins | sample KBSC54metaG_FD_80426 | JGI IMG/M metagenome (GOLD analysis project Ga0105240, IMG submission 80426) | Corn rhizosphere microbial communities from Kellogg Biological Station, Michigan, USA - KBS C5-4 metaG | ecosystem: Host-associated > Plants > Roots > Rhizosphere > Soil | place: Michigan, USA...
CGGCAGAATTTTCTGACTGGGAGTGCCGTGCTCGGTCCTGTGGATAATCACACGTGCCGAGTGACCATCCGAAGCACCACGAACCTCCACGCGATAGGCACGCGTGCCGTCGGCGAGAGCGTTCAAACTCTGGTCGAGATGTTGGCCCCAGTCACGCAGCCAGTCCGAGCGATCGAAGTCTTCGGTCTTGACTTCAGGCATGTAGATGAGCTGTTCCAACAGGCGCTCGTCATAACGCCGCGACCAGCGCTTGATGATGGCCTGTACCTCCATGTACTTGTGAGCCAACCCTTCCAGGCCGGTGCCCTGGAGCGGCGGAGCCTCCGAGTTGACGTGTAGCGCGGCTCTCTCGAGCGCGGTTTGAAGCAACACGGAGTTGAGCTCGACTTCGTCCTTGACGTACGACTCCTGCCGGCCGCGCGTCACCTTGTACAGGGGCGGCTGCGCGATGTAGATGTGCCCGTTTTCGATGAGCGCCGGGATCTGCCGATAGAAGAACGTCAACAGCAGCGTCCGGATGTGGGAGCCGTCGACGTCCGCATCGGTCATGATGATGATGCGGTGGTAGCGCAGCTTTGCAATGTCGAAGTCGTCCTTGCCGATTCCACACCCCAAGGCCGTAATCAGGGTGCCAACCTCGGCGGAGGACAGCATCTTGTCGAAGCGTGCACGCTCGACGTTGAGGATTTTGCCCTTCAGCGGGAGGATGGCCTGGGTGCGTCGGTCACGTCCTTGTTTGGCGGACCCACCTGCGGAATCACCCTCGACGATGAAGATCTCGGACAGGGCCGGGTCCTTCTCCTGGCAATCAGCCAGTTTTCCGGGCAAACCGGCAATGTCGAGAGCGCCCTTACGGCGGGTCATCTCGCGAGCCTTGCGAGCGGCTTCGCGTGCACGAGCGGCTTCGACGATCTTCGCGACGATTCCCCGAGCTTCCTGCGGGTGCTCGAGCAGGAACTCGTGGAGCTTAGTGGCTACCGCGTTCTCGACGACGCCCTTCACTTCGGACGAGACCAATTTGTCCTTGGTTTGAGAGGAGAACTTCGGATCGGGGAGCTTCACAGAAAGGATAGCGGTGATGCCCTCGCGAGCGTCATCACCGGTCGTCGGCACCTTCTCTTTCTTTGCCGACATCTCTTTTTCGATGTAGTCGTTCAGCGTGCGAGTCAGCGCGCTGCGGAAGCCGGCGAGGTGGGTGCCGCCATCCTTCTGGGGAATATTGTTCGTGTAGCAGAACATGCTCTCCTGGTAGGAGTCGTTCCACTGCATCGCCACTTCCACCGCAATCGGACCTTCCTGGGTCTTGAACCAGAAGACCGACTCATGGATGGCCACCCGAGCGCGGTTCAGATACTTCACGAACGCCTCGAGTCCGCCGGCGTGCTCGAAGAGATCGGACTTGTTCTCACGCTCGTCAACCAGCTCGATACGGACGCCCGAATTCAGGAAGGACAGCTCACGCAGACGCTTCGCCAGAATCTCGTAATCGAACTGGATATTGGTGAAGGTCTGAGCGCTGGGCTTGAAGCGAATCACCGTGCCACGCTCGGTAGTCTCACCCGTGAGAGCCAGGGGAGCGACCGGCTCGCCGTGGCGGTATTCCTGCTTATGCACCTTCCCATCGCGGTAGATGGTGAGCTGCAGGTACTCAGAGAGCGCGTTTACGACGGAGACGCCGACGCCGTGCAGTCCACCGGATACCTTGTAGGAGCTGTCGTCGAACTTACCGCCCGCGTGCAGGATGGTCATGATGACCTCCGCGGCAGAACGCCCTTCCTCGGGATGGATGTCGGTCGGAATTCCGCGGCCATTATCCGAGACGGTGACGGACTCGTCAGCGTGGATAGTGACAACGATTCGGTCGCAATGACCGGCCAGGGATTCGTCGATGGCGTTGTCGACGACCTCGAAAACCATGTGGTGCAAACCCGATCCGTCATCGGTGTCACCGATGTACATTCCGGGGCGTTTTCGGACTGCGTCGAGCCCTTTTAATACCTTGATTTTGCTGGAGTCGTAAACGTCGTCGGATGCCATGAAAAAGCTCGGTTCTTGGATAGGACATTATACCGGCTGGACCCTCCCCTGTTCCACGTGGAACACGCAATCAGGCCTGCCGAAAAGCTGAGATTCGGGATGCAAGGAGGTCAGGATGAGCTGCGATTTCAGACGCAGCACCTCGTCGATAAAGCGCCGCAAGTGCTCGCCGTCTAATTCTGCCGCCGGGTCGTCCAGAAGCAGAGTCGAGGTCGTTTGCGTCGTGTTCTGCAATAGATGGAGCTGAGCCAGCGTCATTGCAACGGCTACCAGCTTCTGCTGACCTCGGGAGAGGACCTCCCGCGCTGGGCGTCCCTTCATCCGGATAATCACGTCTGCCCGGTGCGGACCGGGATGAGTAATTCGCTTTGCCTCATCACGGGTTCTAAATGCCGCCAAGGCTTCCACGAGCGAAACGTCCTGGGCCCAGCCCTTGAAATAATGCAGCTCTGGCTCGAGCCCGCTCAGTGCAACCACTGACTCCTTCCAGTACGGCAGCAGCCCTTCCACGAAGCGCGCCCGGGCGGCCGCGATCAGCTCTCCCAGTCGGACCAGCTCAGAATCCCAGACGCTCGCCTGAGTCGGTTGGGTACGGAGCGCGGCGTTGCGTTGCTTCAGTGCTCGGGTGTATCGGAGCCACCAATCCCCGAACTGATGTTCCACGTGGAACACTGCCCAGTCCATCCAGCGCCGGCGGCGATGACCTCCCTCCTCAACCAGCTTGTGAACGCCGGGGTCGATCACCTGCACAGGGAAAATCTGGGTGAGTTCGGTTAGGGATTTTGCGTTGGCCCCGCTGATGCGTGCGGTGGTGCCATCGGTGCGGGAGACTTGGACCCCCAGGGCTTGGCCACCGACACGATGTCCAGTCTGCGGGAAGGCTTCGGACTGTACGGTTGCCGCCGGACCGCTACCAGCAGCACCTGTGCGCCCGAAGACCACCAGCCGATCTCGCCCATAGCGGATCAGGCGCTCAGAGTTGCGGGTACGGAAAGAGCGGCCACGACCGAGCAGAAAGATCCCTTCCAGCAATGAGGTCTTGCCTGACCCATTGCCGCCCCAGATCAGATTGTGCCCAGGGTGAAGCTGCAGTTCGGCGCGCTCAATGCACCGCAGATCATCGATGGCAAGCTCAACTAAGCTCACAGAGTCTGATCGTCATTTCGAAAAATGGTGGGAGGAGCACGCGCATATCACTCTCCTGGTTCAGGGGGCGTATCGCTCCACCATCAGAGTCCCCATCTCGGTGCCCCTCCGGTCACGCCGACCATCCCCTCACGCAGGACAGGAGTCCAATGCGCTCCAGGCATCTGGTCAACGATCATCGGGGTGTCCTCCTCTCCGCAACCCCCGGCTACCGGCCGAACATCGTCTGCGGTACCGGACATGCCTTCACCGACTCCGTCTTGGTGCTGACGCGCTGATCCAGGACCCAGCATTCCTCGAACACCGAGCAATAACAGACCCGGGGCGCCACCTTGTCTGATTCACGGTGGAGCGTCGCGTACTCCTCCGGGGTGAGCTAGCCAGGTAAGAGCTCAAACAAAGTGACCTTCTCCCGGGCCGGCACCACCACGCCGACGACATCGGACATGACGAAGTGAAGTCGCCGGTTCGGATCCTGGATCTTCAGCATCTCCCGGACGAGCGCCTGGACATCTTTCTGCGCTTTGCCGTCGTAGAACATCTCGACGCTTTCCACTCTCGCGGGTCCGACCCCGTTGTTGATGGTCCACATCGAAAAGCGAGGCGAGCCGTCAAGATTGGCATTCGCGTTCTGCACCATCACGTAGGGCCAGCTACTGACCTGCACCATCTTCTCCATCGCCCGGCCATGCTGAATCGCCAGCAACAATGAGACGAGTGAGATGAAAACCGCGGAAATGGCTAACGTGATATCCAACCACCGATGGCCGGTGGCGTGATGGTGGTGGTGCTCGATATCCGGGCCCGGCCCGATTTCCGCCGCCACTCGATCTTCTCCGTTCCCCTAGCGGCGGATGTAGTTATAGCCGCATCGGCATCACGACGTAGCGTGTTTGCACCACTCCAGGGGCATGTATCAGGCAACTGCTATTCGCGTCCGTGAGACCGAGCTCCACACGCTCGGTGTCGATGGCACTCAGGGCGTCCAGGAGGTAATTGACGTTAAAGCCGATCTCGACCTCATCCCCGCTGAAGCTCACCTCGACCTGGTCTTCGGCCTCTTCCTGCTCGGGGTTATGCGCTTGAATAACCAGCAGATCCTGCTTTGCAGTGAGCCGGATACCCCGATATTTTTCGTTCGAGAGGATCGCCGTGCGCTGGAGGGCGGCACGCAAGCTCTCACGATCCGCTTCGACTTTCTTGCCGGGATTGGCCGGGATGACCCGTCCATACTCCGGGAAACGTCCATCGATCAGCTTAGAAGTGAAGCGAATGTCGCCGATCTGGGCGCGAATGTGATTGGTACCAATCGCCACCTCGATGGCCCCGTCGGTCCCGAGGATACGCTGTAACTCGAGCACGCCCTTACGGGGCACGATCACCTGCTGCTGACCGCCCTTACCGGGGTTCTTCAGATCCATCTCGCAGATGGCCAGGCGGTGCCCATCGGTCGCCACAGCACGGAGCTGCTTCCCATCGGTCTCGAGCAGCAGCCCGTTCAGGTAGTACCGAACGTCCTGCTGGGCCATGGAGAAATGCGTCTTGTCGATGAGGCGGCGGAACTCACCCTGCTCCAGCGACAAAGTCTGCTGCGCATTGATCTCCTCGATCACCGGAAAGTCGGTGGCCGGCAAGCTCGACAGGGTGAACCGGCTGCGCCCGCCGCGGATGGAAATCCGCTCTCCCTCGGTGCTCAGCGTCACGCTGGTCTTTTCAGGCAGCGACTTGAAGATATCCAGAAGCTTGCGGCCCGGGATGGTGATATCGCCGGCTTGCTGCACGCTCACCTGCTTGGTGGCAACGAGCTCCACTTCCAGGTCGGTGCCCGTGATACTCAATCGGTTATCCCGTGCGGACAGCAGCACGTTCGCGAGCACAGGCATGGTCTGCCTGCGCTCCACTACGCCAATAACGCTCTGCAAGGGAGCGAGGAAGTCTTCGCGTGTTGCCGTCAGCTTCATATGAGTTTTCTCGATTAGGGCAACGCCCTATTTCCTATCTAATCTTAGATCTTCTTAAATCTTAAAGATCAGTAGCAGCAGTTACAGAGCGCCTTGATAACGGTGATAAGACAACTTATCGAATGTCATCAAGCCTTTGCATCGCAAATTCTGCCACACAACTTTCGGGATCACCTGACTAACACCTGTGCGTGGCCTGTGTGTAACTTTATCCCCGATTGCGCCCACAAGTAATCCACAGGCTGGTGCACATCAACCTGCCAGGGTTCTCAACAGGTTTGAATAGTCCTCGCCCATGCGCTGCTCGCCGTCGCGGAGCTCTTTGATGCGCTTGCAGGCGTGCAGCACGGTCGTGTGATCGCGGCCGCCGAAGGCATCACCGATTTCCGGGAGGCTATGACTCGTAAGCTCCTTGGCGAGCGCCATGGCGACCTGCCGCGGACGCGCTACGGAGCGACTACGGCGCTTGGAAAGCAGATCGGCCATGCGAACCTTGTAGTAGTCGGCTACCGTCTTCTGGATGTTCTCAATGGTCACCAGCTTCGCCTGCAAGGACAGCAGATCCTTGAGTGCTTCCTTGGTGAATTCCAGGGTGATCGGGTGACCGGTGAAACGCGAATTGGCGATCACGCGGCGCAAGGCACCTTCGAGCTCACGAACGTTGGAGCGAATGCGTTTTGCAATAAAAAAGGCGACTTCTTCCGGCAATACCGCACCTGCCATTTGCGCCTTGGTCATGAGAATCGCTACGCAGGTCTCGAGCTCCGGCGGCTCGATGGCCACGGTCAAACCCCAGCCGAAACGGGACTTCAGTCGTTCCTCGAGACCGTCGACTTCCTTCGGGTAACGGTCGCAGGTCAGGATGACCTGGTGCTGTCCTTCCAGCAGCTCGTTGAAGGTGTGGAAGAACTCTTCCTGCGAGCGCTCCTTGCCGGCGAAGAACTGAATGTCATCGATCAGGAGTGCATCCAATGAGCGATACGCCGTTTTGAATTCATTGATGGCGTTGTGCTGGAGAGCTCGCACCATGTCACTGACGAAGCGTTCGGAGTGCACATAAGCCACGCGCGCCTCGTCATCCCGCTCCTTGATCGTGTGCGCGATGGCGTGCATGAGATGAGTCTTGCCCAGTCCCACACCGCCGTAAAAAAATAACGGGTTGTAAGCACGTCCCGGATTCTCAGCGACTTGTAGCGCGGCGGCCTTGGCGAGCTGATTGCTCTTACCTTCGACGAAGCTCGCGAAATTCGAGTCCGGGTTCAACCGCGCGCCGACCACGAGACCCTCAGCTCGCCGCGCACGAACGGGTGCCGCCGCGGTCGGGGCAACTGCGCTACGCATAGGGGCGCTTCGTGAGCCGACCTCTACAGTGATAATCGGGACGTCGCCCGTACCTTCATCACGTAATAGCTCACCGATCCGCGGTAGCAGATTTTCATTGATCCAATCGACGACGAACCGATTCGGCGCCAGCAGTTTCAGCGTACCTGGGCCCTCCACCGCTTGTAAGGGACGCACCCACGTATTGAACTGCTGCTCCGGAAGCTCGGCCTCCAACGCCTCTAAGCACCGAGCCCAAAGCGACGCTTCCACCGCGTTGCCTCCGCGACCGCCGGATCGAGACCGAACGGGACCTGAAGAAAGGGCTGCGGAGTCTATACCGATCGCCGCGCCTGCTGAAGACTTAAAACAGGAAATCTGTTGACGCCTTGGCGCTCAACGGTTTAGCCTTGCCGCCCTTTTTAAAACGGCCTGGATCGTCCTTGGAGCCCCCGGTATGAAGCGTACGTATCAACCGAGCAAAGTGCGTCGTGCACGCACACATGGGTTCCGGGCTCGTATGGCCACGAAGAACGGCCGGAAGGTATTGGCTCGGCGCCGCGCGAAGGGCCGCCGTAAGCTGATACCCTAAGCCGTAAATCACGAGCCGCGATAGAAAGCGCGATCCCGAACGAAAGAACCCCTGGGAGCGCCTTCATCTGCCGCAGGAGCTTCGATGCGAGGGCGGCTTACTCTTCCCGCGCAACGTCGCCTGCGGCGCAAGTCCGATTTCGAGGCCGCCTACGCGCGTGGGCGGCGCTTTGGTAATGGATTTTTCGCGGTGACTGCGAAACCCAATGACATTGGCGGACCACGCCTGGGGTTGGCCGTTTCGGTCAAAAACGCCGGCAGCTCCGTCGAGCGCAATCGGATCCGCCGCACCATCCGCGAGTCCTTCCGGCTGCACCAACATGAGCTGCCGCCTGTGGACCTGGTGGTGAGTGCTCGCGGACGTGCACGCGACGCGGCCGGCGGAGAGTTACGCGCCAGCCTCGCCTTGCTATGGAAAAAAGTGACCGAGCAATGCGCCGCGTCGTCACAGCCCTGATCCTTATTTATCAACGGTTCGTGAGCCCGCTCCTGGGTCCGCGTTGCCGCTTCTATCCTTCTTGCTCCAACTACGCTCTGCAGGCCGTCCAGAAGTTCGGGACGCTTTACGGTACATGGCTGACAGTAAAACGCCTCGCGCGCTGTCACCCATGGCACCCGGGCGGGTACGATCCCGTGCCCTCAGAACATGGTCCGGGCCCCTGTACACATCAAGTCCATGAATAACACGCCACGAATATTGGTTTGGGCCGCTTTCGCGGTCGTCATCTACATGAATTATCTGCAGTGGATGACTGACTATGGTCCGCGCCCCGGACCCAACACCGCGACCTCGCAAAATGCTTCGGCCTCCCATGGCCCGGCCGCCTCCACGGACCTGAGCAACCGGATTCCGCAGGCCTCGGCGCAACCCCAGCCCAACGGAGCTTCCCCTGCCGGGGGCGCACAGCCGGGTACACCCGCTGGAACTGCTCCGGTGGAAGCCGCTTCCGCGGCCGCGACCGCCGCGGCTACGTCCGTGGCAGAAGTCATTCACGTTCGCACCGACGTGCTCGATGTGCAGATCTCCACCCTGGGCGGCACGATCAAGCAAGCTGACTTGCTGAAATACACCCAGGTCAAAGGTGAAGCAGCGCTCGTTCGCCTGGAGAATGACGACAGCCCGGTTTCGACTTACCTGCTGCAGTCCGGTCTCATCGGTCCGGGCAAGGGCTCGTATCCAACACACCTCGCGACCTGGTCCTCCGCCAAAACGTCCTACGATCTCGATGGCTCCCAGGAGTTGAGTATTCCGCTCACCTGGACGAACGGCCAGGGTGTCACGGTTACCAAGACCTACACCTTCCACCGCGGCCTCTACAGCATCGATCTTCAATACAACGTGCAGAACAAGGGGGACAGCGCCTGGCAGGCCGCCTCCTACGCCCAATTCCTCCGCAATGACCCGCGCACCAAGAGTTCCATGTTCAACGTGGAGAGTCGCGCGTTCCACGGTCCGGCGTTGGATGACGGCACGAAGTACCGCAAGCTCGACCTCGCTGCGGATTCAGAAGACGCGCATTTGTCTCGCGATGTCACGAATGGGTGGATCGCTGCCGTCCAACATCAATTCGTCAGTGCAATCGTTCCGCCGCGCGACACCCCGTTTCACATGACCATGAGCCTGTCGGGTGAGCAGTATCTGCTCACCGCGACCGGACCGACTCGCAGCGTGGCGCCGGGATCCGGGGCGACTTTCGGCGAGACGCTGTATGTCGGCCCGAAGCTGCAATCCCAACTCGAGAAAATCAGCCCGCGCCTGGACCGCGTCGCGGATTACGGCAGCCTGACGCTGTTGGCCAAACCTCTGTTCAACGCGTTGGAATGGGTCCACAACGCCACCGGAAATTGGGGTGTGGCCATCATCCTGGTCACTTTCCTCCTGAAGCTCGTCTTCTATCCACTGTCCGAGACCAGCGGCCGTTCCATGGCCAAAATGAAGGTGCTCTCGCCGCGGATCAAGCAACTTCAGGAAACCTACAAGGACGACCGCGAGAAACTCGGCCGCGCCATGATGGACCTCTACAAGCGCGAGAAGGTCAATCCGGCCACCGGCTGTCTACCCATGATCATTCAGATCCCGGTGTTCTTCGCGTTCTACCAGGTGCTGCTCGAGAGCGTCGAAATGCGCCAGGCACCGTTCGCGCTCTGGATCCAGGACCTCTCCTCACGCGACCCGTATTTCATTCTGCCCGCCATCATGGCCGGTGCCATGTTTGGACAGTACAAGCTGAATCCCACTGCCGCCGATCCGGTGCAGCAGAAGGTGTTCATGTTCATGCCGCTGGTCATGTCGTTTACCTTCGCGTTCTTCCCGGCGGGACTGGTGCTGTATTGGGTGACCAACACGTTGCTGTCGATCCTGCAGCAGTGGAACATCAACCGCCGCATTGCAGCAGCGGATAAGAAGAAGCGCAGTAACTAGGAGTAACATGCGCCCTCAGGCGTGAACCTGAACCGCTGCCGCACCGTCCAGGCGGGCAAAGGTCTTGCGAGGGGTTGCCATGACTCGTACCGAAACCATCGTCGCTGCGGCCACTCCGCCGGGACGCGGCGGAGTCGGTATCGTGCGTGTTTCCGGCCCGAAAGTGCCGGAATTCGCGGCCATTGTGCTGGGTGAGCTGCCCCTTCCCCGCCGCGCGGTCTTCGCTCGTTTCCTCGATGCCCGCCACGAGCCTATCGATGCGGGCCTGGCGTTGTTCTTCCCCGCGCCGCACTCCTATACCGGAGAGCATGTCCTCGAGCTGCAGGGGCATGGCGGGCCGCTGGTCGTCGAAGCCCTCGTCGTTCGCCTGGTCGAGCTGGGTGCGCGGCGTGCTCTTCCGGGTGAGTTCACCCAGCGAGCCTTCCTCAACGACAAGCTCGACCTGGCTCAAGCTGAAGCCATTGCCGATCTGATTGATGCCGGCTCGAAAGAGGCCGTGCGCGCGGCCATGCGCTCGCTGCAGGGTGAGTTCTCCAACATGGTGCGTGGGCTCACCGAGGCTGTTGTTGATTTACGCACTTACGTCGAGGCCGCTATCGACTTTCCGGAGGAGGAAATCGACTTCCTCGCGGATCGCGAGCTCGGCGAGCGGTTTGAAAACGTGCGTCAGCATTTCGAGGGCGTGGAGCAAAGCGCGCGCCAGGGTCGGCTGTTGCGCGAAGGCATGACCGTCGTCATAGCGGGTCGACCTAACGCCGGTAAATCGAGTCTTCTCAACAGGCTCGCCGGCTACGACGCGGCTATCGTGACACCCATCCCTGGAACGACCCGCGACATCGTTCGCGAGCGGATCGATATCGACGGAATGCCTCTACATGTTCTCGACACGGCGGGCCTGCGTCACGTTGTGACTGATGAAGTTGAAGCCGAAGGCATTCGCCGCGCGCAGGTGGAAATGCACCGCGCCGATCGCGTGCTGTTCGTGATTGACGTCGTCGATGATCCGTTGGGTCATGCGTACACCGAGGAGCGACCGCGGCTGCCGAGCGACGTGCCTGTCACCCTGGTTTTCAACAAGTGTGATCTCTCCGTAGGTCTCCCGGTCGCCGATACGATTGCAGGTCCACCCAGGCTCACCTTGTCCGCGCAGACCGGCGCGGGGATGGATTCCCTGCGCGAGCATCTGAAGTTATGTATGGGCTACCAGACTCTCGATTCCGGCACGGTCTCCGCCCGCCAGCGCCACCTCGATGCCCTCTCCCGTGCCCGCCGGCATACCGAGGAAGCCGCGCGTCAGTTGCAGGAGCGCCGCGCCGGCGAGCTCGTTGCCGAGGAGCTTCGTGGTGCCCAACAGGCTTTGAATGAGATCACGGGGGAGTTCACCAGCGATGATCTGCTGGGAAGGATTTTTTCGCATTTCTGCATAGGGAAGTGATGGCTGCAGCGGGGCAATTCCCTTGAGTCACGCACTCAAAGCACCGCATTTGCCAATCAGATTGCTGTCATTTCAATAACGATGCTAGCATTGACAGCATTCTGGTTACATTGGAATCACACCAATATGGCTGTCGTCACTGTCCGAAATCTGCCCGAGGCGACGCATCGCGCCCTTCGCGTACGAGCGGCTCAGCATGGCCGGAGTACCGAAGCAGAGATCAGGGTCATTCTGGAAATGGCTGTGCGGCCCGAAGGGCGAGTGAAGATCGGCTCGGCGCTCGCAGCTTTCGGCCGGCGTTTTGGCGGGATCGATCTTGCCGTCACCCGTGATCAAAGCCCACCGCGCGCGGCGTCATTCGAGTGATCATTCTCGATACGAATGTTGTCTCAGAGCCGATGAAGCCCGACGGCGACAGGCGCGTGGAGGCATGGCTGGATGAGCAACTTGCCGAGAGCCTGTACATCACTTCGATCAGCCTCTCGGAGTTGTTTCTAGGCGTTGAGCTTCTGCCGGATGGGAAGCGTAAGGAAGGACTCGACATCGCACTCCGTGACCTGCTCGAAACTCTCTTTGGTGATCGGATTCTTCCATTCGACCTCCAAGCAGCGATCATGTATGCGGCGCGTATCAGTAAAGCCCGCGCAGCCTGTAGGGCAGTCTCCCTGGCCGATGGCCAGATCGCTGCCATTGCTGCCGTTCACGGATTCACGGTGGCGACGCGGGATACTGCCCCATTTGTCGCGGCTGGCTTGCCAGTGATCAATCCATGGGAAACTGAGGAACCACGCGAGCAGCCTTGAAGCGGGAAAAATCCGTCGCCTGAAGGTCAGATAGTCCTACCGCGACG
>Ga0105240_10012416_pt1 | contig 11760 bp, 11 predicted proteins | sample KBSC54metaG_FD_80426 | JGI IMG/M metagenome (GOLD analysis project Ga0105240, IMG submission 80426) | Corn rhizosphere microbial communities from Kellogg Biological Station, Michigan, USA - KBS C5-4 metaG | ecosystem: Host-associated > Plants > Roots > Rhizosphere > Soil | place: Michigan, USA...
AGCGGACGAAGCGACTGCGCCGCATCCGCTGCATCACGAATCTCGTGATGTCCGTGTAAGCGGTCTCAAGTACAGTCAAATAGATGCAGTCGTGGGTTCGCTATTTTCGGTTGCGATTGCGGCATTCATCGTGATCGCGTGTGCGGCAACGCTGTTCGTACACGGACATCACGAGATTCGTGATGCAGCGGATGCGGCGCAGTCGCTTCGTCCGCTGGGAGGGGAATACGCATACCTGCTGTTCGCGGTGGGACTGCTGAACGCCTCCCTATTTGCAGCCTCGATACTTCCACTCTCTACTGCCTACACGGCTTGTGAAGCGTTAGGGTTCGAATCGGGTCTGAACAAGAGATTTCGGGAGGCGCCGATTTTCTATTGGCTGTACACGGCACTTATTGTGGTTGGGTCAGTAATCATTCTGATACCGCACGCACCTCTGGTGAAGTTGGCGGTGCTGTCCCAGGTCTTGAATGGGATTCTGCTCCCGTTTGTTCTTGTGTTCATGTTGCTGCTAGTCAACAAACGAGAGCTGATGGGTAAGCTGACCAACTCTCGCGTTTACGACATTGTTGCTTGGGGCTTGACCGGAATCATTGTGCTCCTTACCGCCATGCTTCTGGTCTCGCTTTCCAGAGGCTAAGCGGGTTGCGCCAACCTTTGCGCCTCCGCCGTTAAATTGCGATGACTTGGTCTTCTTGTACGACATTCACTGGCGACTGAACAGTTCTTGTCGCGCAGAGTTACGAATGGCAAGGACTGCTGGATGCTGCAGCTTTCGCTCGGCACTAATGGCGTAAAACTGCGTTCGTACATCATTGGTAGAGCCGATTGTTTTGAGTCCTTTTTGTTTTCGAAGCTGGGGCTCGACGACCGACGGCAGAGGAAATACACCTGCACCGGTTTCTCCAAACGCTCGCAATAGTGCGTAGTCTTCGAACTCCCCCAGAACGATGGGGCGAATCCCTTCGGATTCGAACCAGAATTCAAGGTTTCGTCGGAAGGCAGTATTGTCGGTTGGCAGTAGCATGGGTGCGCCGTTAAGACACTGGGGGAATCCGTGTCGGTAGCGCGCGGCTGTTCTCCGTCCGACCGCGAAACTGACTCCGCATTCTCCGAGAAGATGGCTGTAAGCGCGAATCTTCAGCGAGGGATCCATTGGGGAATCAGACAGAACGACATCGAGTTCGTGAGTCGCCAGGCGCGCCACCAGCTGGTCGGCAGCTGCCTCGCGACAGACAATGCGAACCGCCTCCCGCAGGTGCAGTGCTGGCTCGAGCAGTGTCTGAACGACAGCCTTGGGCATTACATCGACGATGCCGACGTCCAGTCGCAAGGGGCGTCCGATAGGACGGTTCTTCACTACGTCCATGAGTTCGCGGCCAAGTCCGAATATATCCTCCGCATAGCTGAAGACTGTCCTTCCCATTTCGGTTAGAACCAGCCGACGCCCCGATCGGGAGAGCAGTTTCTCGCCAAGTTGATCTTCCAGCAGCTTCAGCTGCGTGCTGATGGCAGGCGGCGACACGAACAGCTGTTCGCTTGCCTTTTGGATGCTTCCGGCGCGAACAACACTCCAGAAATAAAGCAGGTGATGGTAATTCAACCATTCCATGTGGTCACCTCCAGCGGAAGTGGTGTCACTTAATAAAAGGTTAACAGATTGTTTTGACTTATCTACTTTTATTAATAAACGCCACATCGCTAGAGTGCAAATAGAGTTGGAAAACGAGCGAGGAGGGCACAAATGCACATTGTGATGCACATGAACGATGTCGATCTTAGTGAGGCTTTCAATTCCTACGTCGAGCGGCGGCTGAGATTTGGGCTTGGCCGTTTTGGGGCACGCGTAGGCCAGGTTACCGTTCGCGTAGCGGCAGACGGCCGGGGACAGCGGCACTGCCGCATTAGCACTGAAGTCCTGCCCTTTGGTCGCGTGGCGGTCGAGGAAAGAGACCCCGATCTGTTTGCCGCCATTGACCGAGCGACCGGCAGAATCGGCCGTTTGTTCGGACGCGAGTTGGAACGAGTCCGGGACGCACGGATGGGGCGCGAGTCGGTTCGGCTGGCGGCATAGCAGACTTGACCAACCCCACCCAAAGAGGAATCAGGAGTCGATCTTAAGCCGACACCCTTGAGGGACTCAGCAGAATAATTTACAAGGAGGAACAATCGTGAAAGCCAAGAACATCGTGATAACGGAAGCAGACTACGCACGTCTCCAGCGTCTGGTCGAATCATCCAGAGTATTTCGTCAGCGTGATGCAAAGCATCTCGACGACCTTGAGCAGGAACTGGAGCGTGCCGCCATTATGAAAAGTGGCGAGGTCCCGAGCGATGTAGTGACCATGAATTCACGAGTGAAGGTGAAGGACCTAAACAGCGGGCGGGTAACAACCTATCAGATCGTTTTTCCGGGGGAAGCTGATATCGCGAAGAACCGGATATCGGTCCTCGCGCCAATCGGGACGGGCCTGCTTGGCTACAGCGCCGGCACCACAATTGAATGGCGGTCCCTTCGGGCATGCGGCGCTTCCGCATTCTGGAGGTGGAATCTCAACCCGACGCCGCAGCCGCAGCAGCCTAGAAACGAGAGGCTGTTTACGGTTGATTGAGGACGGTATGGACGAGGTGCAATCTACCCCGGTCAAACAATCGGAAAAGGAGGTCAGAAACCATGGACGCTTCGCACATTCTGGTTGGCGGATTGACCGCCATTTCCATTGCTCTACTAGTCTGGATAGAGATTCGCTCACGGCGCGCTGCCGAGGCGCCAGAGCAGAACCCTCTTCCGGTTGACTCAGACGAAGCACAACCACCTCTGCACAAACGATCCCGCACAGGGCAGAAGAGGTATTAACAATGGCCGGGGGGCTGATGGGGTAATCGTGCTGGCTCTGGCGATTCCTATTGTCGAGGGGGAATCTTTCAGCGCTCGCTGCCCAAAATGCAGTCGGCGTCGGCTTGACGAACACTACTGCTGAGTCGTACAAAATGGCCCTTGCTCCTGGTTTTCCCGCAGCAGCTCGGCGAGCCTATCGCATTACGTGGTAGAACGACTGCGATAAGCTTTCTCGTTGCGGGGTGCCAATGACGCAACTATACATAATCCTCGGTGTGGTTGCCGTTCTGCTCGTGCTCAGCGTTTTCGCCAGCAAAGCAGCCGCGAAACTCGGCGTTCCGACCCTGTTGTTATTTATGGCTTTGGGAATCGTGGCGGGATCGGAGGGCGTTGGTGGGCTATGGTTCGATTATCCCCGCATTGCTCAGGGGGTTGGCGTCGTCGCTCTTGTCTATATCCTCTATGCGGCGGGATTCGACACGCATGCCGCTGAGTTGCGGCAGCAGATGTGGCCTGCCCTGAGCCTGGCAACCATCGGCGTGTTCGTAAGCTGCCTGTTGATGGCAGCGTTCAGCCATTATGTCTTTGGCCTGAAGTGGGCCTCAGGAGTGCTCCCTGGTGCAGTGGTTTCGTCTACCGATGCAGCAGCAGTTTTCAGTGCCTTACGAGCGAAGAACACAAGTCTAAAACCGGGCTTGCGGCACCTCATAGAAGCGGAATCGGGCAGCAATGACCCGATGGCGGTATTCCTCACCTTCGCTGGCATAACTGCCGTCCTGGCTCCGCAGACCTCGATCGCGAGTCATATCGGTCATTTCTTTTTGGAAATGGGACTAGGTGCGGCATTGGGGTATGTCGGCGCCAAAGGCACCGTTTACATCATCAATCACATCCGCCTAGAGTGGGATGGTCTGCATCCGGTTCTGAGCATCGCGCTGGTATTGCTCTTTTTCGCGATCTGTTCACGATTAGGCGGGAACGGATTCTTGGGCGTCTATGTGGCTGGCATGGTGGTCGGAAACACAACTCTGATTCACCGCCGAAGCCTTCTCATGTTCCACGATGGTATCGCATGGCTGCTTCAAATCGCAATGTTTCTGATCCTTGGGCTTCAGGTCTTTCCCTCGCAGTTGTTAACGGTTGCGAAGGTTGGTCTATTGCTGTCGGTGTTCCTCATCGTGGTTGCTCGACCACTGAGTGTTTTGGCCGCCTTGATTCCGTTTCGATTTAATATCCGTGATCAGATGTTCATATCTTGGGCCGGTCTGAGGGGTGCGGCTCCTATTATTCTTGCGACGATTGCGGTCACCAGCAACGTTCCACACTCAGACTCTGTTCCATACTGTTTTCTTTGTCGCAGTGCTTTCCGTTGTGGCTCAGGGCACCACTATTGACAGAGTCGCGAAGTGGTTGGGAGTGCTCGATCCGAATCCAAGTCCGTCAAGATCATCATTACGCTTTGACCCAATGGCATCGCCGAATAGGCAGTTGGTCGAATTCGAGGTGGTTCCGAATTCCGAAGCGGAAAATAAACGGATTGTTGATTTGCGGCTACCTGCAGGTGTGTTGGTCCTGTTAGTTGCACGAGATGGAGAAGACCTGGTTCCAAACGGTGGAACCGTACTTCGACGGGGGGACGTGATTCGGCTCTTAGCGGATAGTGCATTTGCGGCGCACGGTAATGAAATGTTCAGCAAGTGAGATCCGTTCACGAATGATGCGCTGTTATCGAAACTTTATGCGGCGTTGGGATCAATGACACTGATTGCCGTACCCTGGATATCCATTTATTTGGTATCGAGAAACGACGTTTGTCGACGCTTCCTGGTCCGACTTGAGATAAAATTGAAGGTCCCATCTGACTTTGAGGGTTCCCAGATGTCTGACGAGCATGTCCGCGTCAAGCCCATGTTCTGCAGATTGGTTGCAGCGTCCACGTGACACCTCCTTACCTTGTGGTTAAGGGCCTATGTCTTCAGGCCACGTCTTTGTCGCTATTTAGGTACTCCGGTGGCACATCATCTGCTGGTACTTCGCGCGTTCTGACCTCAGAGATACCGGGTGGCTTGGCGTCTTCGACACTTTCGACCGCATCTGCTTCCATCGCATTTCCTTCTTCGACCAATTCTTCTACGCTTTCGGAATCGGCATCAGCGACATCAGAAAGCTGCTGAAGATCACCAGACTGACCCGCGGATGCTGGTCCGAGTTGATCGTTGTTTTTGGGCTGATTTGTTCCTGGCATAAGTTTTTCTCCAAAAATTCCTGACCTAGCGGTTCAGCCGGGGGCCGGCCACAGAGTTGCGCCTCTAAGCCACTTTGAGGATCGGATTTTAGGTAATCGAGATCCTTAGGAGTCGATGAAATCGTTGACTATGAGCAGGAACGCTTCTTTTGCTTGGTTGAGATTCATGGTTTTCGCTCAGTCGAGGTTTAACTACGCCCTTCTCGCGGTTGGGCCATTACTGATTTTGGTCTCGGCTGCGGCTGCTTCTTTTGGTGGGAAATCCGCTCTGGCGTGGATGTGGACGCTGCTCCGTAGGCCTCAGATTTCGAGTAGCGAAATGCAGATGCCGGAAATCGAACGCAGCTGGGGATGGATCTTTGCCGCAGTGATTCTGGCGGTATTGTTCATCACCGGACTAGGACGCCGTGTGCGGTTCCATTCTGGATAGCTGCAGCAGTAATCACGCTGGGATCTGTAATGGACGGGTGTTAAGTGGTCAGTTGTTGGACGCCGATTTACAAACGCACATGCTGCCCGAACTGGGCACTCATTACATTTCGGGTTGGTGGGCTTGCAAAGTTCTTGGCCGTGGCGCTTCAGCAGTAGATAGGCGCGAACTCTGGCATCGAATGTGGCCGCAAGCTCCGAATCGATTATGCGCTGAGCCGCACGATAACTGGCGTTGTAGTTCTTTTCCTCCTGGCCGTTCTCAATACGCTCCAAAACCACCGTGCAGTTTGAAGGCACGGCCGCCACGGCTTGAATTCCGGCGAACAGCAGTATGCGGTCCGCGCCCGGGTCAGCGATGCTGTGGAAGGTCTTCAGAGTTTTGCGAATGTTTGTAATGGGCCGGTTAGTGCCGTACGCAAGTCGCCGTCGAATTCATCTTTAATTCGAACGGCAAGTTCTTTCATCCTTTCGGCGCGAAGCTCCGGAAGCATGCCGCCCGGTTTCAGAGCGGCAGCGAGCGCCGCAGGACGCGCGGCAAGAATGGCTTCGGGATCGGTTCCAATTTTGCCGGTGAGTTCTTTCCAGCCCTTGTTGCACGCGACATCACTTGCCGGATATCCGCAATACCACCACAGCAGAAACAGATAAGGATCGGTGGGCCAACCTGGTGCTTGCTTCCCGTAGAATCGTTCCAGGTGATCCAGGAGTTCAGGGACAGTCAACCGATTCTTGCGCATCACCTCACCCCGACTGCAGAGGCAGCCCGCCCGTGGAGTGTATATCAAAGCATCAGCTCTTAAAAAAGCTTGCTTTATTGTCTGCAGCAAGCGGAAATGTGCGCCAAGATTGACGGTGAAGGGCTCGGCGTCCGGTTTTGCTCCAACCGACCTTGCTGATCTTGATAGTCGAGGTTCCTTTGCGCTATCCTCCCGCCACCTGAATTCGACTTGACGCAGCTGTTTCCCAGTTGTTGTAGTGATTTATGGCCCGACGGAGAGTATATTCTGGCTGGTCTGCGGGAATAGCGCCTGCAGTGCCTAGCGCCGCGCCCGGCGAGTTCGATCTTGTTGCGCAGATGAAAGTGCTCAGGTTCCTGGGCTACTTCGTTCTCGTAGTAATCGTTGCTGCGGCCAGCTTTGCCGGCTATATCGCCATCTCCGGCATTGCGACCTACACTCCCGAAAAAGTGAATCTGAGAGTCGAAGTTACTCCGGCAAAAGTCGAGCGAGGGCGAAAGTACGCGTCAATGCTCTGCATCAGCTGCCATCTCGACCCTTCGACGGGCACGCTGACCGGCAAACGCCTCGCTGATGTCCCCGCCTCGTTCGGTGTGGCTTACTCGAAGAACGCATCCGCGTGCAACGACCTTCAAAGCCTATAATTGCGCGCACGGATGGCTCTTACTCCTGGGACAAGGCTCGGGCCCTACGAAATCCAGTCACCGCTTGGTGCAGGGGGCATGGGTGAGGTGTATCGTGCCCGCGATACCCGCCTGAATCGGACGGTCGCGGTAAAGGTTCTGCCTTCGCACTTGGCCCAGAACGCAGGAGCGCGCGAGCGGTTCGAACGCGAGGCGCGCGCCATCTCGGCCCTGAACCATCCTTACATCTGCCACCTGTACGATGTCGGGGAGCAAGACGGACATAGCTACCTAGTGATGGAGTACATGGAGGGGGAAGCGCTCTCCTCACGCCTGGTGCGCGGGCGACTACCGCTCGAGGTGGCGCTGCGGTATGCGACTGAAATTGCGGACGCCTTGGATGCCGCGCATCGGCGGGGCGTAGTCCATCGCGACTTGAAACCCGGCAACATTTTCGCTACTCAGCACGGCGAGTGCAAAGTCCTTGACTTCGGACTGGCGAAATTTGAGCCGACTGAAACAGGTTCCAATGCAGCAACAGTCGCAGCGACAGAATTACTAACCATTCCCGGGAGTGCGGTGGGCACCGCCGCGTATATGTCTCCCGAGCAGGTGCGTGGTGAGGAACTCGATTCGCGCACGGACATCTTCTCCTTCGGGGTACTGCTCTACGAAATAGTCACGGGAGCGCTGCCATTTCAGGGAAAGACGTCGGGAATGCTAGCGGACGCAATCCTGAACCGCGCGCCCAAACCTCCGACTCAGATAAATCCCGATGTTCCGGTCGAGCTGCACCACATTCTCAGTAAGGCACTGGAAAAGGACCGGGATCTGCGCTACCAGAGCGCCGCAGATATGGGCGTCGACTTGCGGCGCGTGAATCGAGATTCAGAAAGCGCCCGCCTTTCTGCGGCAAGCCCGACTCGGGTTGAGGCAGCGACTCCCGCGGCTCAAGCTCGGGCTCCCTGGAAGATTGCGGTTCTTATTGTCATGGTCGCCCTGATAGTTGCGGGCGGATTCTACTATCGTTCGCGTCAAAGCAATGTCCTTACCGATAAGGACAGCATTGTTTTCGCCGACTTCAACAACAAGACTGGCGACAACGTATTCGACGACGCGCTGAAGCAGGGGCTCTCGGTTCAGCTTGAGCAATCCCCCTTTTTCGACTTCGTGTCCGAGCCAAAGATCAATGAGACGTTGAGGCTGATGGGACGTCCGGAGGGAGAGCGGCTAGCGCCGGAGGTCGCACGCGAGGTCTGCCAGCGTACGGGAAGTAAGGTGATGATTGCCGGCTCGATTGCTGGGCTGGGCAGCCAGTACGTCGTCGGCCTGAGAGCAATTAACTGCGGCTCGGGAGAGGTGCTGGCACAGGAGCAAGAGGAAGCAGCGAGCAAAGAACAGGTGCTCAAGGCGCTCGACGGTGCAGCGATCCGCATGCGCGGAAAACTGGGCGAGTCGCTCACCTCCGTGCAGAAATACGCCACTCCTGTGGAAGCGACTACCTCCTCCCTGGAAGCGCTGCAGGCCTACAGCCTTGCCTACAAAGACGTCGTCGTGAAAGACGACAATCCCAGCGCCCAGCTACAGGGACAGCGCGCAGTCCGCCTGGATCCGAATTTTGCCAGGGCCTATGCCCTGCTTGCAACTGTTTATCGCAATCTCGGGGAGATGACTTTGGCCACGGATAATATTCGGAAGGCTTACGAGTTACGCGCGCGAGTGTCAGAACGCGAGCGGCTGGAGATCGAGGCCTACTACGACCAGATTGCCACCGGTGACCTCGAAAAGGCGCGCCGGTCCTACGAACTCTGGGCACAGACTTATCCGCGGGATTTCATTCCGCCGACGAATTTGTACGAGATTGACATGATTCTCGGGCGCTATGACAAAGCTTTGCCGGAAGCCCGGGAGGCCCTCCGCCTGGAACCAGCGAGCGGCAACAGTTATGAAAACCTGGCTTTCTCGTATTGGTTTCTCGGCCGGCTTGAGGAGAGCCAAGCCACAATGGTCGAGGCGCACGCGAAGAACCTAGACACCCCCTACCTTCAGCTTCTGGTGTATCTGCTGGCCTTTATGAAGAACGACACGACCGGCACGGCACAACAGATCGCGTGGTCTCGCGGGAAGCCGGGGATCGAAGACGTGTTCCTCGATATGGAAGCCGATACGTCCACCTATTCCGGTCAGCTCGCGAAGTCGAGGTACCTCTCTCGCGGCGCAGTCGCCTCGGCCCTACATGCAAAGCAGAAAGAAACGGCAGCGATTCACGAAGCCGCAGCCGCTATCCGGGAAGCCTTCATGGGTAATATCGCCGAAGGCCGCAAGCGGGCCGTTGCGGCGCTCGCACTCTCCAGCGGCCGCGATGTGCAATACCCAGCGGCCTTGGCGCTGGCAATGAGCGGAGACTCGACGCGGGCGCAGACGTTGGCGAATGAACTGAAGCAGCGCTATCCGGACGACACGATTGTTCAGTTCATGGATCTGCCTAGTCTCCATGCCCAACTCGCCCTGATTCATAACGACGCCGCGAAGGCCATCGACGCGCTTCAGCCTGCGGGTCCCTATGAACTGGGAAATGGCATGCAACCTATTTACTTACGCGGCGAAGCCTATCTGGCCGCGCATGAAGGCAATCAGGCCGCCGCAGAGTTCCAGAAAATCATCGACCACCACGTGCTTGCGTTGGATGCCGTAGGAGCCCTCGCCCATCTCGGCCTCGCTCGCGCCCATGTGTTGCAGAGCGACACCGGCAAAGCCAAGGCCGCGTATCAGGACTTCCTTACGCTTTGGAAAGACGCCGACCCCGAGATCCCGATCCTCAAGAAAGCGAAGGCCGAGTATTCGAGCCTACAGTAGTGCACCTCTTTGTCCAGACCCATAGGATGCTTTGGGACGCATGACGGGCAAACCGGCGATTGAGCCACGAAGAGCGGGAAGGAGACCGCAAATCGGCTTCTCGGAGACGTGGCTGGATGAGGTAGATAAACGGATAAACATGCGATGGGCGATCCGATCGGGTCGTACTCCCGTGCGCCGGAAACGTAGTGCCTTGCCGACTTCACAGGACTAATGTCCTCGACCCCGTTGTGTCGCCAGTCTGCGAGTTGCCGACCAACCGCCCCGGGCCATCATATCTTAAACGGCCAGAGTCCGAGACTGATTCGCAAGGGGAATGAACTTTCGCGGGTGAATCACACCTAATGTTCGACATTGTCCAACACCCAGATGCTGCCCGAAGTCTCTTCCATCAGCAGCGCCAATCTATCTTGAGTAACCGAAAGCTCGGCCCCTTCTATCCGCTGTGAAATCATCAGGCTGGGTTGGTCAAATGACGTCACTCGGAACGGCGTTCCAACTAGCGTGCCTGCAACAGGGTTGAAATGAACACCCCAAACATTGAAGAAGCCGCTGCGACCGGAGATAAAGTAAATCGTCTTTCCGTCCGGAGACCAGCGGGGCTTGTCGTCCCAGTTCTTGCCGTGGCTAAGCCGAATCCATGGTCCGCCGGCCGCGCGCGTCACGTAAACGGCAGAGTCCACGCCCGTCGGTGTATCGGCTGCCGTCTCAAAGGCAATCCATTGCCCGTCTGGGGAAAAGTGTGCTTGGTAGACGTTGGAGGTAGGACTGGAAATTATCTTTTTTGCTGCAGTTTCCGCATGCGGGGCGTCAGCGATGGGAACCAACCATACTTCAAATAAGTGAGTATCGGTACCCTGCGACACCAATAGCGCTTTACCGTCTGGTGACCAGTCGCTCACGAGCTGCCAACCCGTGGCGCTCATAGACGCTAGTGGTTCTTCGATTCGCGTGTCTGCAGACCACATCATGAGTTGGTGTTCGTCTGGTTTTTCGCGCTGATAAGCAAGGTGCTCGCCATCCGGAGACCATTGCGCCGAGTCTCGCACATATTCGTCGGCAATGATGGGCGCCTCACGCCCATCCATAAGCGATTTCTGCCAAAGCTCCCAAATGCCAGCTCGCTCGACATCAAACGCTAATTTCTTGCCATCGCGCGATAATGTCGGAACCACGGCTCGACCTCCCGACGAGGTTATCGGCTCGCCGTGGCCGCTGAGCTGCGAACGGCTCAAGTCGAAGGGAAATAGCCAAGTGCGGACATGCTCCGACTTCGCTGTGAACGCCAGCCGAGTGCCGTCGCGAGACACTGCGGCTTCGGTGTCAGGCCCGGCCCCGGTTGTCAGGCGTTCGATCGCGGTCGCCTTTAAGGTTTCCGGATCCATGACCAGCTTCCAGATATTTCGCGTGCCTCGATAGGCGCGCTCGAAATAAATAGCTTTGCCGTCCGGCGCCCAGGCGAACGTAAAGTCCACGGGCCACTCTCCCATCACACCAGTAACGGCCACATCTCTGAGCTGCTCCTCAATTGCAGGAGCGATGTCTGATTTGATCGCTGGACCGCCCCCAATTGGTATGGTCCAAAAGGCTGGACTTCGCTCAGAATACCTGCCGGTCCTGCCAACCCAAACCGTGACTCGTTTTCCATCGGGATGCCACATTGCCGAGGCCGGCCAAAGGTCATGCTCGGCCATTTTTTGTGTCAGGATTTCGCGCGGCTCGCCGCCGTCCACTTGCGCTACGTAGAATTTGTCGTTCGCATCCAGCCAAGTGAAATGCGTTTGGAACAATATCTTCGATCCGTCGGGTGACCAGCGCGGGTGATAGCCGAAAAATGAGATTCTTCGTTCTAGGCCGACCCCACCCAGTGCGGGAATCACGAATATTCCTCCGTCCCCTTCCTCGGAACGATAGGCGATGTATCTTCCATCCGGCGACCAGTCGGGCTGCCAATTATTACCTTTTCCTTTGGTGATCTGAATCGGGTCGCCACCACTTACTTGCTTCACCCAGACGTCTAATTTAGCG
>Ga0105240_10012418_pt1 | contig 11760 bp, 8 predicted proteins | sample KBSC54metaG_FD_80426 | JGI IMG/M metagenome (GOLD analysis project Ga0105240, IMG submission 80426) | Corn rhizosphere microbial communities from Kellogg Biological Station, Michigan, USA - KBS C5-4 metaG | ecosystem: Host-associated > Plants > Roots > Rhizosphere > Soil | place: Michigan, USA...
CGGGCGTCGATCTAACCTGTTTCGAACGTAGACATCCATGCAATTCCCTGAATCCTGGTTGAGAACCTTTGTCGACCCGCAGCTGACGACCGACGAGCTGTCGCACGCGCTGACGATGGCGGGGCTCGAAGTCGAATCGCTGAGCAAGGCTGCGCCGCCGACGTCGAAGATCGTCGTCGGCCGCGTGCTCGAAGTCGTCAAGCATCCGGATGCGGACAAGCTCAATGTCTGCCAGGTCGACGCCGGCACCGGCGCGACGCTGAACATCGTCTGCGGCGCGCCGAACGTGGCGCCCGGCATCAAGGTGCCGGTCGCGCTGGTCGGCGCGGAACTGCCGCCGGCAGAAGAGGGCGGCAAGCCGTTCGCGATCAAGCTGTCGAAGCTGCGCGGCGTGGAGAGCCAGGGGATGCTGTGCTCGGCGCGCGAGCTGAAGCTGTCCGAGGACCACAGCGGCCTGCTGATCCTGCCGGAAGACACGCCGGTCGGTCAGGACATCCGCGAGACGCTCAATCTCGACGACACGATCTTCGAAATCAAGCTGACGCCGAACAAGGCCGACTGCCTGTCCGTGTTCGGCATCGCGCGCGAGACGGCCGCGATCACCGGCGCACCGCTGACGCCGGTCGACATCCGCCCGGTGCGCGTCGAGCTCGACGAAACGCTGCCGGTGCGCATTGCCGCCCCCGATTTGTGCGGCCGCTTCTCGGGTCGCGTGATCCGCGGCGTGAACGCGCATGCGAAGACGCCGCAGTGGATGGTCGAGCGTCTCGAGCGTTCGGGCCAGCGAAGCGTGTCCGCGCTTGTCGACATCTCGAACTACGTGATGTTCGAGCTCGGCCGTCCGTCGCACGTGTTCGATCTCGACAAGATCCACGGCGGCATCGAGGTGCGCTGGGGCAAGCGCGGCGAATCGCTGAAGCTGCTCAACGGCAACGCGGTCGAACTCGACGAAACGGTCGGCGTGATTTCGGACGACCGCCAGGTCGAAAGCCTGGCCGGCATCATGGGCGGCGACAGCACGGCCGTCACGCTCGACACGACCAACATCTACCTGGAGGCCGCGTTCTGGTGGCCGGACAGCATCCGCGGCCGCGCGCGCAAGTACAACTTCTCGACCGATGCGGCCCATCGCTTCGAGCGCGGCGTCGATTACGCGACGACCGTCGAGCACGTCGAGCGCATCACGCAGCTGATTCTCGAGATCTGCGGCGGCAAGGCCGGCCCGGTCGACGATCAGTCCGTGAACCTGCCGCAGCGCGCGCCGGTGAAGATGCGCGTGTCGCGCGCAAACCGCATCATCGGCGTGAAGATCGGCGCCGACGAGATCGCCAGCATCTTCACGCGCCTCGGCCTGCCGTTCGAGCGTGAAGACGACGCGTTCCTCGTGACGCCGCCGTCGCACCGCTTCGACATCGAGATCGAGGAAGACCTGATCGAGGAAGTGGCGCGTATCTACGGCTTCGAGAAGATCCCCGCACGTCCGCCGGTCGCGACGAGCGAAATGCGTGCGACCAACGAGACGCGGCGCTCGATCCACGACATCCGTCATGCGCTCGCCGCGCGCGACTATGCGGAAACCGTCAACTTCAGCTTCGTCGATGCGGAGTGGGAGCACGATTTCGCAGGCAACGACAACCCGATCCGGCTGCTGAACCCGATCGCGAGCCAGCTTTCGGTGATGCGCACGACGCTGTTCGGCAGCCTGATCGCCGTGCTGCGCCACAACCTGAACCGGCGCGCCGATCGCGTGCGCGTGTTCGAGTCGGGCCGCGTGTTCCTCGCCGATCCGTCGGTGAGGGCCGGCGAGCTGGCCGTCGAGGGGCATTCGCAGCCGAAGCGTGTCGGCGCGCTTGCGTACGGTCCGGCACTCGACGAACAGTGGGGCGTCGCGACCCGCGCGGTCGATTTCTTCGACGTGAAGGGCGATCTGGAGGCGCTGCTCGCGCCCGCGGCCGCGCGTTTCGTGAAGGCAGAGCATCCGGCCCTCCATCCGGGCCGCAGCGCGCGGATCGAGGTCGATGGCCGCGCAGTCGGCTGGATCGGCGAGCTGCACCCGCGCCTGATGCAGAAGTACGAGCTGCCGCATGCGCCCGTGATGTTCGAGATCGATGCGGACGCGTTGATTGCGCGTGCGCTGCCCGCGCCGACCGACGTGTCGAAATTCCCGCCGGTACGTCGCGATATCGCCGTTGTCGTCGATCAGGCGGTCGAGGTTCAGGCACTTTTCGACGAAATGAAGAAGGCGCTTGCCGAAGAAGCCTGCCGATTCGTTCAGAAGGTTGTACTCTTCGACGAATTTCGTGCAAAATCAAATACTTCCGGTGGTCTTGCCGCGCACGAGAAGAGCCTTGCCTTCCGCGTGACGCTGCAGGACGCGGCTGGCACGCTACAGGACGAGGTCGTCGATCAGGCGATCCAGACGCTGGTCGAGCGGATGGCTCGTGCCGGTGCGCGCCTGCGCGGCTAAGGAGAGGGCTCGCCCGCTTGCGGGCGGCTTTTTCCCATCGTAAGTTTTGATTCAACGCGCTGTATGGCAGATATGAACGACATGACCTCGAGTGAATTCGAAGCCCTCCTGACGGCGCAACGCAGCGCCATGAACCGCGACGCTTCGGCGCCGGCGTCCGCCGAGACGCCCACGCTGACGAAGGCGGAACTGGCAGAGCTGCTGTTCGACAGCGTCGGGCTGAACAAGCGTGAAGCGAAGGACATGGTCGAGGCGTTTTTCGAGGTGATCCGCGACGCGCTTGAAAACGGCGAAAGCGTCAAGCTGTCGGGGTTCGGCAATTTCCAGTTGCGCGACAAGCCGCAGCGTCCTGGCCGCAACCCGAAGACGGGCGAGGCGATTCCGATCGCGGCCCGCCGGGTGGTAACCTTCCACGCGAGCCAGAAGCTGAAGGCGCTGGTCGAAAACGGCGCGGAGTAAGCCCCGCGCGCTGACGTCTCCGCGCGGCCGCCGCGCACCCTTTACCGACGGTTAACCGACGATGACCACCACGGTTGAGAAAGTCGTTTTGCCTCCGATTCCCGCGAAGCGCTACTTCACGATCGGCGAAGTCAGCGAACTGTGCGGGGTCAAGCCGCATGTGCTGCGTTATTGGGAACAGGAATTCACTCAGCTGCGGCCGGTGAAGCGGCGCGGCAATCGTCGGTATTACCAGCATCACGAAGTGCTGCTGATCCGGCGGATTCGCGAGTTGCTGTACGAGCAGGGGTTCACGATCAACGGTGCACGCAACCGGCTCGATTCGCCGAGCGGCGGGCGGGCTGCGGCGGAACCGGTCGAATCCGCCGAGATGCAGGCCGCCGACGCGCGTGCGCCCGGCAAGCCGGGCGCAACCGTCGACGTCATCGCGTTGCGGCAGGCGCTGCTCGACGTGATCGACGGACTGAAGCACGACTGAAGCGCGAAGTACGAAGGACGAAATGAAAAGCCCGGTTGGCGAAGCGCCACCGGGCTTTTTCATGCGCGTCGCGCACGCGGATCAGCGCGACGCGAGCGGATTCTTCTGCCCCATGTCGACGACCAGCGTGCCGTCCGGCAGCATTCTCACCGAGCCCTGCGCGACCTGGCTGCGGTAGTCGTACAGGTCGAAACGCATCGGGCCGGCCTCGGCCGAATTCCGGATCAGCGCGCGTACGTTCAGTTCGAGCACGTTGAACATCTTCATGTCGCCGCCTTCCATCCACATGTAGCTCGGCGCATCGATCTGCGGCCGCTTCGGCACGGGCGCGCCCGCGGCCCGCCGGAACGTGAGGCGCAGCCCGTCGCGCTCGACCGTTGCCTGCCCGAGCTTGCCGTTCAGCACCGGCGGCGGGAACACGGTGTACTGGTCGAGCACGAGCGTGTCGCCGCGCAGTTCCGCGCCGCGACGCTGCAGCGGCGTCAGCGAAGCGAGCTCGATACCGAGCGAGCGCAGCAGCTTCGCCTGCGGAATGCCGAGCACCGACACCTCGGATGGCTTGAACGCGAGGTGCCGGTCGTCGAGTACCGTCAGCGAGCCCTTCATGTCGGTCGGCAGCCAGACGCCCGGCACGTGATTCCACAGCTTGATGCCGCCCTGGACGCGCAGGTTCTGGCCGTCCGCACTGAGCTGCAGGTCGTTCAACGAACGTGGCGAGTAGTCGAGCAGGTAGTTGTTGAAGAGCGCGGACATCGCCTTCCATGACTCGACGACCGTGCCGCCGAGAATGCGGATGTCGTACTGGTTCGGATCGTCGAGGTCGACGGGCTCGCCGGGCCGCTTCGACACGAGTTCGACGTCGAGATCCTCGACATGAAAGCCGATATCGCCGGACAGGTTGAAGTCGACGTTGTGCAGATGGATCGTCGGGTTGCGGTTCGAAACGTGCCGCTCGTTGAACGGCGTGGTCGACGTGCGCCGCATCGCGACCTTCTGCATGCCGGGCCGCGCCGTGTCCGCCGCGAGCGCGTAGGCTTCCCAGTGCTGGCGCACCTCGCGCAGCGCATACTGCTGCGCGGCGAGGAAGCTGTCGTTCAGGCGTGCGGCCGCGTTGCCGAGTTGCGCGCCGCTGGCTGGGCCCGTGTACGAAGGCATCCGGATGGCCATCGCACCGCTTTCGTCGAAATTGAAGTAGCCGGCCGACACCTGGTCGCGATAGTGATACAGGTCGAACACGAAATTCCGGTCGCGCTTCGCCGGATCGACCGGACCGATCAGGATGTCGGCGTTCATCGGCATCGAGCGCATGAACTTCACGTCGCCGCCGCGAATGACCATCGCCTGCTGCGGCGCGTTCGCAGGCATCGCGAAGCCTGCATGCGTGCCGTCGTCGAGCGTAAGGTCGAGGCCGGCCGGCGTCACGCGCAGCGCGGTGATCGTGAGCTTCAGGCGCGGCGGAGGCATCAGCTTGTCGACCGACATTACGAGATCGTCGCCGGCGAGCTGCGCGATCGGCGTCTGGACCTTCAGCAGGTCGGCCATTTTCACGTTGGCCGCGCGCATCACCGGCTGCGCGTTGATGCCCGACACGCGCACGCCGGTCGGGTGGAACACGAGCTGGCTGCCGTCGCGGATCGCGAGCGTGCCGGTCAGCGAGAACGGCACCCAGCCGTCGCGCTGCATTTCGCCCTGCAGGTGGATCACGCCGTCGCCGGCCGACACGGCGAGCTTGCGCAGCGGTGCGTTGCGGTAACCGAAGATATAGGTATTGAAGAGGGCGGTCAGCTTCGCATTGTCGAGCGTGACCGTGCCTTCGTGCACGTCGATCTCGAAGCTCGTCGGATCGTCGAACACGATCGGCGCGCCGGCCTGCGTCGGCACGAGCGTGGCCGACAACCGATGGATGAAGAAGCCGAGGTTGTTGACGATGCGGAAATCGACGTCGCGCAGGAACGTCATCGCACCGTTCTGGCCCGAGTCGCGCAGCGTGAACGGGCGCGGTTGCGTGAGGCCGATCGATGCGAGCGACGGCACGGTGCGCGCGATCTGCTGCTCGCGGGCGAGGCGTTCGGCTTTGGTGCGCTCGATCTTCGTCGTCGCGACCGACGCGTTGCCGTCGCGCTGCGCGGACGATTCCGCACAACCGGTGCAGAGCAGCGCGAGCGCCAGCGCGCCGCAGCCGAACACGCGGGCTGTCTGGTGCGAAACCGGGGCGGCCGCGCGTCGCGGGCCGGAAATCCAGTCGAAAATTGCCAAAGGCGAGCGATGGCCGCGCCGGACCGCATTCCGCATCGTCTGTCTCCGTGTCTTGTCGTGATCGACGGCGGCGCGCGCCACTGTACGGCGCGAGCGTCGATGCCGTGCAGTGTGTCATAGCGCGCTAGAGCGGCGTTACCAAACAACGGGCGCCAGGGCGCGGCGCGCCGACGGGCTGCGGGACAATGGATTCGGGCTGGCTGGGCGGCCGGATCAAACGGTCGTTTGGTTTGTGCAGACCCTCGGCCGACGTGTTTTTAGACGAACGGGCAAATCCGCTGCCAGCCTTGGCCGGCGCGGGTTTTCAGCGGATTCGCGACGCGTCGGTCGAGGCGGTCGAGGCGGTCGAGGCAAGCGTGCGATCCTTCCCGACCGTACAGCGTCGACAGATACGATCGGCGGCAACGGCGAGGTAAGATCAGCTTTATGGCTGTACGGATCAAAACACTTGGCCGTCACGGGGAAGCGTCATGGATCTGAAGGAAGTCGACGTATTGGGTGCGGGTGTGGGCGATCACTGGTACTACGCGTCGAAGGCGAGCGCGATCCGTCGGTTCCTGGGCGGGGCGGGCGCGAACCGGATACTCGACGTCGGTGCAGGCTCCGGCTTCTTCTCGAAGCACTTGCTCGAACGCACGCAGGCGACGGAAGCGTGGTGTGTCGATACGAGCTACGCCGACGATACCGACGAAGAGACGGCCGGCAAACCCATCCACTTTCGGCGGTCCGTCGAGCGATTCGATGCCGATCTCGTTCTGCTGATGGACGTGCTCGAGCATGTCGACGACGATGTCGGGCTGCTGGCACAGTATGTAAAGGGGGCGCCTCCGGGCAGCCGGTTCCTGATCACGGTTCCCGCGTTCCAGTTCCTCTGGAGCGGCCATGACGATTTTCTCGAGCACAAGCGCAGGTACACGCTCGGCGGTCTCGAGGATGTGGTTCGTCGTGCGGGGCTCGACGTCGAGCGCGGCGCCTATTACTTCGGCCTCACGTTTCCGCTCGCGGCAGCGCTGCGGCTGGGCGAGCGGGCGCGTCGGCATCCGCGCGAGCCGGCGTCGCAATTGCGCCGGCACCATCCGCTCGTCAACGGCTTGCTCAAGACGATCTGTCGCGCCGAGTTGCCGATGTTCCGGTTCAACCGCGTTGCCGGCCTGACAGTCATCTGTGTTGCGCGCAAGCGGTGAATGCGATGCGGCCGCCGTGCAGTGGGAGCGCAGATCGCGCCAGCGTGCGCGGCTTCACTCGTATCGGCACCGGCACGCCAAAAAATTTCACAAGAACATTCACAAAATGCATGCGACCCGATTCTAAATTGGAAAAGTGTCTGTTATAATTTTCTTCTTTCGGGGCGTAGCGCAGCCTGGTAGCGTACCTGCATGGGGTGCAGGTGGTCGGAGGTTCAAATCCTCTCGCCCCGACCAAATTAAGCCCGCGTAATCAATCGGTTACGCGGGCTTTCTCGTTTCTGCCGTAGCGCGGGCAGGGCTCGTTTTGGAAGGCTTCCAAAATGGTGATGCGCGACGGACGTCCGATTCGACTGAGGTGAACCGTGAAAACAACCGTGCTTGGCGCAGTGTCTGCCGTGAAGGCGGAGCTCGCAGGCGCCAGCGACAGGGCCGCAGCGATAGTCGCCGCCGCGTTTCTTGACGATATTCTCAAGGAACTCCTGACAGATTTTCTGGTGCCGGCCAAGAGCGCGGCAGAGAACAAGAAGTTGTTCGGGACCCAAGGTCCCTTGGGTAGCTTCAGTTCAAAAATCACAATGGCTCACCGGCTGGGGCTGATCAGCGAGTGGGAGCGGACGGCGATCGACGCAATCCGGGACGTGCGAAATGATTTTGCTCACGTGACTGAAGGCGTGTCGTTTGAGACTCAATCGGTCAGGGACCGGGTGAAAAATATCGAGGCACCCGTTGAGCTTGTTGCGCCTTCAGAGTTACCTATGGCCAATGTGGTCGGCGAGGTTCCGCCGCCTGCGCTGATCGTGAAAGCAGAAAGCGCAAATGCCAGGGATGTTTTCCAGGAGACGGTCTTAGTGCTGATGGCCATGCTGGGCGCGCGTATTATCGAGGCATCGGTACATAAGCGACGACAGCCCGCCGACTTCAAGCATGCCCACGAACCTGCTCAGGCTACAGTGGATGCGTTCGATGCGAAGTTCAAAAGGCTAGGGGACATGGCTGCGAAGGCGAAAAGTGTCGCCGCGGAGTTCGAGGCGATGATTGCAACAGCGGCCGATGTCGGCAGGCGGAGCGAGCTGGAACAGAAGCTGCAAAAAGCAACAGCAGCTATTGAGGAAATACAAGGAATGTTAGCTCCCGATAGTCCGGAGCAATTTATGCGGCGTCTAGCAGTCTTCGCCGTCGAAAGTATCAAGACCGCACACGCCAATCGAGTCGACAACCAGGGCGCGGCATGACCATTCCGCCTATTTTGGCAACGCCATTCTGATCGTCGAAACCGGCACCTCCCGCGACTTCAGGTAGATCTCGGTCGTGGCTCGGTCCGCATGCGCGCCGGCAATCTGCAGCGCCTCGATGTCGTAGCCCGCGCGCTTCGCGTCGGTCATGGCTTTGGCCCGAATGTCCTTCACGGTGTATGGCATCTTCGCGAGGCCGGCACGGCGCTTCGCATCGCGCCAGGCATCCCGGCAGGCGGCGTCGGTCTTCGGCTCCCCGTTCTCGTCGCGCACCACGTACCGTTGGCCGAACGTCGGCGCGAGCGCCTTCGCGCGCATGAGCACCGCCTGAATCTCGGGCGTGATCGGCCAGTCGACGGTCTCTCCGCTGCTGTCCTCGGTCTTCGACGGCACGAAATGGATGACGCCCGCTTTCTCGTCCACCCAACTGCAGCCGAATGGATCGGCCGGATCCTGCTTCCAGAGCAGTTCGCGGATCTCGGTGGAGCGCTGGATCGTCAGGTAGCAGAGGTCGACGAACACCTGCATCATCGGTCCGGTCGGCACTTTTGCTGTGATCGTGCGTTTCACGCCCTTGATCTTCTTCTCGTAGGTGTAAACACCTAATGCCTCGCGGATCGCCGTGAAGTGATCGCTCGGGATCAGCACGGTGCGCTTCTTCGGCTTCTTCACCGCAGGCGCGGAGCAAGGCCGATAGTATTGACTTGCCTCGCGCATTGTCAGCATAGACAACCGTGACCTTCTTCAGTTCGACAGCCGACGGCACGCCCGCCTTGAACACCCCTACGTTATCCACGCGAATGATTTTCTCAAGCATCACGTCCCCCGTTGCCGCTTACGCGTTACTTGTCTTTATCTAGCGTTTCTGCTCAATTTATGACAGGCATTCTAAAGCGTTTGAATTGGTATTGGCTCGTATGAGTCGATATTTCGTTTGACGGCGTGATGTCCAGCGAGAGGCAATGGTTCCCGACGAGGTCCGTCACGGGGGGCCAATGCGGTTTGCGTTGGCCTCGGAATGCTGAGGGCTGGCGTTCGCCGCGCCAGCGGGACTATCGCCTTTGACCCCTCCTCAGCACCTTCCGCCATTCCGTTGTGGGATAGGCGTGTCTGCCCGTCCAATAGTCCGACAGAGGTTCCAAGGGGCAGACGGAACTGCCGGGAGTGACATGGGGGCACGCATCGATGATGGCAGTGTTGATGCTATCGAAAACCTTTCATGGGTTTTGCATTGGTTGACGGACAACGAGGTACGAGTAAGGGAAAGCACTAGCTATTAGGCTGTAGAATACCCGGCGAGAGAACCTGGGCTATCTTGGCAACAAGTAAGCTAAAAGTAATATAAAGGATCGGGATGAGTGTGCAAGACATCATGAGGGCGATTCAAGGCGGGCCGATCCAACAGGATCGTTTGCTGAAACTCGACACCCCGCTTGGGGACAATGTGCTACTGCCTACGCGCACTGTAGGTCGGTCCAGAATTGGACGACATTACGATTTCACGCTCGATGTGGCGTCGACGCGCAGCGATCTCAAGCTGACGAGGCTGATAGGCCAGCCCGTCACTCTATGGCTCCAGCAGGCCGATCACTCCTATCTGCCACGGCACGGTTACGTTTATGCAGTGCGGCGGCTGGGGTCGGAAGGCGGACTAACCAGCTTCCAAATCAGCTTCGCCTCGTGGATGCATTTTCTGAAATTTCGCCGCGATCAACGTATCTGGCAGGACAAACCGGTGGATGAAATCCTCCGGGACGTATTCAACACACATTCGCAGGCGAGAGGCCGATTCAATTTTGCACTCTCGAAGCCGCTTCCGCCGAGATCATATTGCACGCAGTATGAGGACGATTGGAATTTCGTTCATCGGTTGATGGAGGAGGAGGGGCTGTTCAGCGTTTGGACGCAGGCCAGTGATGGAAAATCTCATAGCCTGACCATTACGGATCGTTTGGATTCGTGTGAGCCGCTTGTCGCGCGTTCAGTGCAGTTCTCGCGCGACGGCGTGAATAGCGAGGTCGATGGATTGATCCACTGGTCCGGCCTGCGCACCCTCCATAGCGCTGCGCTGACCACGCGCACGTTCGACTACAAGAGTCCCTCACCGCTCGCGAATCCGAAGGGTACCAACATCCCGACGATGTCCCATGAACTACCGGAACAGTTGGAGATGTACGAGTACACCGGTCCGTATACGTATCTTGAGCAGGAGCGTGGGGATCACCTCTCTAAAATTCGCATGGAAGAGTGGGAGTCTCGTGCCAAGCGGTTTTACGGCACTGGCGGACTGCGCAGCGCTGATGCGGGACGGTCATTTACACTTGTCGGGCATCCACAACACGATCTTGAATCCGCCGAGCGTAACGAGTTCGCCATTATCGAAGTGCTTTGGCTGATCGAGAATAATCTTCCGGTTTCAATCCATCATGCAAATCTCCCTGGGAGTTTGCAACGCCAATTGGCAGAGGTGTTGGCGAATCAGGACGGAGCACGTCCGTCCCGCGTGCCCCATCACGATGGCTCCGAGGGGTTCTTTCTGATCGAGTTGGAGGCGCAACGTAAATCCGTGCCCTTCCGCAGCCCGTTTGAGCACCAGAAGCCCGTTATGCAGATGCAAACTGCGACTGTGGTCGGTCCGCGAGAGCAGAGTATTTATACCGATGAGTTAGGCCGATCCAAGATCCAATTCCACTGGGATCGAATTGGGCAACGCGATACGCGGAGTTCGTGCTGGGTGCGTGTGAGTCATCCGTGGGCGGGACAGGGATTCGGAATGATCCATGTCCCACGTATCGGCGATGAAGTCGTCGTGTCGTTCTTGGACGGGTGCCCCGATCGCCCTCTTATCACGGGCCGCGTGCCGAACGGTGTCAATTTTGTCCAATGGAAGCTCCCGGATAACCAAGCCTTGTCTGGTCTACGTTCGCGCGATTTGGCCAGTACGATGGCGAACCATATCGTTGCCGACGACACGCCGGGCAAACTTCAAGTGCAAGTCGCGAGCGATCATGAGCGGTCTCGCCTAGTGGTCGGGTACAACACGCGCATTGAAGGCAATGAAGGGCGGGGGGAAGCACGCGGAATCGGTTGGGAATTGGCAACCGACTCGTGGGGCGTGCTGCGGGCGAACCAAGGTATGTTGGTGACAACTGAGTCTCGCTCGGGTGCGGCGGCCGCAGTGAAGGACATGGGCGAGACGGTGCAGCGTTTGGTACAAGCGAGGGACTTGCACGATACGCATTGCCAATGCGGCCGTCCAAGCAGAAGCGCAGGATGCGCAGGATCAGCCCGAGGTTGCCAAGGCACTTCGGAAACAGAGCGACGAGATCAGAGGGACGGGTGGTGGGCAAGGGAGCGACGCGTTTCCGGAATTGTCGAAGCCCCATCTGGTCTTCGCATCACCTGCCGGAATTGAGGCGACGACAGCAGGCAGTACCCATCTTGCAAGCGGTGAACATATGGCGTTCACAAGTGGCGCACATGTCAGTGTCAGCAGCGGCAGCAATCTGCTGGCCACTGCCCGCAACGCGATTCGCTTCTTTGCGTACAAGCTTGGCAGTAAGCGGCCAGCCAACCCGTCTTGACGAGCGAGTTTAGGCGGTGCTCAAGAGAGGCTGCCAGTGATGCGGCAGCAGCGCGTCGATGTCGCTGGCCTTGTGGGTCGGCAAGCGTGTGAGGACG
>Ga0105240_10012419_pt1 | contig 11759 bp, 11 predicted proteins | sample KBSC54metaG_FD_80426 | JGI IMG/M metagenome (GOLD analysis project Ga0105240, IMG submission 80426) | Corn rhizosphere microbial communities from Kellogg Biological Station, Michigan, USA - KBS C5-4 metaG | ecosystem: Host-associated > Plants > Roots > Rhizosphere > Soil | place: Michigan, USA...
CAGGATGAAGCCGAGATCCGCCTTGCCGCGGGCAATCGTTTCAGTGGCCGGCTCGTCGTCGGTCGGCTCGATCTCCACCTGCCATTGCGGATGTCGCAAGCCAAACTCGGCGAAGACCTGCGCGAGACGGAAGCTGACATAGTTGGGCGCCGCGATGATGAGGCGCCGACGGGGTCGCTCCTCATGGGCCGATGAGAAAGCGCCGACGAAACTATCGATCTCGGCCAGTAGCGCCACGGCGTGTCGATAAGCCAGGCGGCCGTCCTCCGTCAGGCTGGCCGTCGCGCCCCGACGGCGTTCGAACAGGGGCCGACCCACCTGGCGTTCCAACGAACGGATGTGGTCGGATATCGAGACCTGGGTGATCCCCAGCCGCTCGGCACAGGCGCGGAAACTTCCGACATCGACGGCTTCGACAAACACCTGCAATTGTCGGAAGGTTATGCCCAGCACGTCGCTCGCTCTCCGCTCACCTGAAAGGTGATAACCTATCACTCTTATAGCCGCTCGACTGCTTCCGGGCAAGCGCGGGCGGCGTGTAGGGTGCGTTGCGAAGGCTTACGCAGAAGGGGGACCGTGGGCATGCTCAAGCTATATCACGCCGAACCGGGCGCCAATTCTCTCAAGTCACTGATCCCTTTAAAGGAAAAGGGGCTGGACTTCGAGAGCGTGTACGTCGATCTGCACAAGTTCGAGCAGCACGAGCCCTGGTTCCTCGCCATCAATCCGGAAGGGCAGGTTCCCGTCCTGGATCATGACGGCAACATCGTTACCCACACGACCGTCATCAACGAATACCTGGAAGACGCTTTCCCGGATGCGCCGCCGCTGCGCCCAGCCGATCCGGTGGGCAAGGCCCGCATGCGCTTCTGGAACAAGTTCGTCGACGAGCACGTGATGAACTACGTATCGATGCACGGCTGGCACCGGTTTGTTGGTGTGCTGGCGAGGGGTATCGAGAGCGGCCAGTTCGAGCGGTTGGTCGAGAGAATTCCGTTACACGAGCAGCGTGAGAAGTGGCGTACGGCGCGGTCGGGTTTCAACGAGGCGGACCTGGAGAACGCGACGCGTAAGATCCTGGTGGCCGTCGACAAGGTCGAAGACCAACTCTCGCGTACCCCCTGGCTCGCCGGCGAGACCTACACGTTGGCCGATATCAATTTCTTTGCGCACTGCGGCATGTATGTCAACCGGATGTTTCCCAACCTCACGGACGAACGGAAGCATCCGCGCTTGAGTGAGTGGCGTGACAGAGTCGCGCAACGTCCCGGAGTGAAGGCCGCGCTGGCGATGCCGGACCGTACCAATCCGGCGTTACGGACATTTACCGGCGAAGCACACTGAGGAGAGGAAGGTGGTCGAGACCAAAACTACCAACGAGGCGGCCGCCACCGACGGGGCGCCAGTCCTCGACGAGGCGCCGGCCACCGAGGCGCAGATCACTTACCTGGCACCAGGGTCCTTCGTCAATCGTCGCTTCGTTGCCCCGGGGCGCGAGGTGAATACTGGCGACTATCTGCCCTACACGGTGACCATCCGCGATGCGCGGCCGCGCCAGGCAGCGTTTTCGCTCGAAAGCCACGGATTCATGCTCACGCGAAGCCCGAGCAGCGTTCGCAACTTCTTCGACAAGGAGGAGGTCAACGCCGTCTATCCTGCCGAAGTCGCGGCGGCCATCGGTCAGATCACGGGCGCCAATCGGATCGCGACCATGGGATGGATGGTGCGTACCTCGGGTGACATCAGTGCTCATACGCGCCAGCAAGCCGGTTACACCCATCAGGGCGGCGTCCAGCCTCCCGCCGGCGAAGCGCACGTCGACAGCTCGCCGGACCGGGTCGACGCAATGGCGCAGGGACTCTATCAACAGCGCTTTGCCGGAGACCCTCCGTACAAACGCTACCTTTACATGAGTTTCTGGCGGGCGTTCTCGCCGCCGCCGCAGGACTATCCGCTGGCGCTGTGTGACGGTAACAGCGTCGGCGACGATGAGGGCGTACCCAACACGATGTTCGTGGTCGACAAGATCCCTGAGCGGGAGGAAATGCTGCGACCGATGCCGGACGAGGCCAAGGCCATCGCCGCCGCGATATTCCGCCACAGCCCCGGGCATCGCTGGTGGTACTTTTCGAACCTGACGCGCGACGAGGCGCTGTTGTTCGTGTTCCACGATAGTCGGCGGGTCCGGCCCTGGCGCGTCCCCCACACCGCCTTCCACGATCAATCCCGGCCGGAAGCCCGGCTACGGGAGAGTATCGAAATGCGTTCGGTCGCCTATTTCTGGTGAGGCCGCCTCCAATGACTGACACTTCGCACAGCGTGCCCGGTACCCTCGGATTCAGCGAGCCCATGGGGGTCCGGCCGAAATTTCATGCCAACGACAACACGCAGGACGTGTTGAATGTAGTTCCCCGTTCGGTCCCCATCGAAGACATCCGACATCGGGCGACGCCTCCGTCGCTCGACGTCGAAGGTTTCAAGCTCTATCCGCACGAGAGCGCGGTACGTGACTTCCGCGATCGCGCGGAGCTGGAACGGATACACGTCGAGGAGATCCGGCAACTGCTGCTCGCGATTTCCGGGGCTGACCACGTCACCGTGACGGGACCGGGCATTCTGCGCTTCGGTGAGCGCTCGAAAGAGTCCGGCGCTCACAACAATTCCCGGCCGGCACGCTTCGTTCACGTGGATGTCAGTGATGCGACGGCGATCTCCTTCTACGGCCGCTCGCAGCCAGACAATGGACGCAAGGTGCGTCGCTCTGCGCAGTACAACGTCTGGCGAGCACTTACCCCTCCGCCCCAGGATGTGCCGCTTGCCGTGTGCGATGCGCGCAGTCTCGCCGCGGAGGATTTCATTGCCGCGGATGCCATTTTCGATCAAAACGGCACGGTGGCTTTTTCCTTCGAAGCGCTGCTGTTGCGCCACAACCCCAGGCAACGCTGGGCGTTCTATTCGAACATGCGGCCCGAAGAGGTGTTGATTTTCAAAACGAACGACTCCGACCCGGCCCGCGCCCACTGCGTGCCCCATGGCGCATTCGACGATCCGCAGTGCCCGGCCGGAGTGCCGCCGCGCACCAGTATCGAGATGCGCGGTATCGCCTACTGGTTCGAGTGAGAGTACGCCATGCTGGACATCTATCACTGGGAGCCCAACGCCAACTCCGGCAAGCCACTGTTGGCCGTTCTGGAAAAGGGCGTCGCTTACACCAGCCATTTCATCGACATGCTGGCCTTCGACCAGCACAAGCCCGAATACCTGGCGGTCAATCCCAACGGCACCATCCCGGCGATGGTCCACGACGGGACTCTCATCCAGGAATCGACGGCCATGATCGACTATGTCGACATGGTCTTCGCGGGACCGCGGCTGCGCCCGAGCGATCCTTTCGAACTGTGGCGCATGCGTTGGTGGTGTCGTTTCTTCGACCAGTATGTCGGGCCCTCGGCCAGCCAGTTGGGCTGGAGCACCTTCGTGGGTCCAATGGTGCGCCAACGTGATCCGGACACCTTGCGGGCGGCTATCGAGCGAATCCCCCTGAAGGAGCGCCGCATCGCATGGTCCAAGGCGATCTACGGCACGTTCTCGGCGGAGGAACTTCAGGAGAGCCGCGCCCGGTTGTTGTCGGGCACGCTCGCGATCGATGAGGCGTTGGGCAGTCATGACTGGATCGCCGGGGAGAGCTGCACGGCGGCCGACCTGGCGGGATTCATGATGTTGTTCGGGTTGCCCATGATGTTTCCCGAGGCGGCGAATGATGACCGAACGCCCCATTTCATGGCGTGGCTACGGCGCGTTGGCAGCCGGCCCAGCGTACGCACTGCCCTCGGGAAGGGGAGCGGCCGTTTTGCAGAGCGCTTCAATCAACTGCTGGCAGGCGAGGGGGCGAAGTGATGCTGACGCTTTTCCACTGGGCGCCCAACGGGCCCTGGCTCAAGCCGTTGATCGTCCTGGCTGAGAAGGACATCGCCTGCACGTTACGCCCTGTCGACCTCCTCGCCTTTGAGCAATACGGTCCGGCCATGCCGGCGCCGAGTCTCGAGACGCGCTTGAATCTCGAGGGTGAGGGGCCGCTGTTGGTGCACGATGATCGCCAGTTGACCGAGTCGTTTTTCATGTCTGAATATCTCGACACGGTGTTCGGCGGACCGGGGCTGCGGCCGTCCGAGCCGGTGGCGTTCAACCGTATGTTGGCGTGGGCGCGGTTCATCAACGAAGTGTTCATGCCGGGCGCGAATACTCTCGGTTGTAAGCAATATCTCGCGCCGGAGCTCGCCGGCAAGAAGCCGCCCATCGAGACGCTCGATCGCATCCCTCTCGCCTTCGTGCGCGAGGGTTGGAAGCGTGCCTATGACGGGAATTATCCGGAAGAGTTGCTGGCCGAGTCCCGGCGGAAGGTGGGACTTGCTCTGAAGAGAATCGAGGGAGCCCTGGCCGAGGGGCCGTGGATTCTAGGGGAGGCGTACTCGTTGACCGATATCGATGCTTTCGCGATCTGCCGGTCCGTACCGTTGCTCACGCCTGAGCTGGTCGCGGATCATCCACGCTGTGTTGATTGGATGGCGCGCATGGAGGAGCGCCCGGCGGTGCGGAAGAGTCTGGCCGTTGGCGGTTGGAAGCAACCTGAAACGGCGTTCGCACCCGGGCCGGAGCACGCTCGCTGGGGTTGAGCGCTGCAGGGTGGTACGTTGCCGGTCGACGCGCCGCGGGCCCGGGCCGCTGCGGCCTCCGAACCACTGCGGCGTCAGAACGCGTTGATTCCCGTCAGCGCGCGCCCGATCGTGAGCTGATGGATCGTCTCCGTACCCTCGTAAGTAATGACACTTTCGAGGTTGAGCATGTGGCGGATCGGAACATACTCGGCGCTGATGCCGGCGCCGCCGAGCAGATCGCGGCAATCGCGGGCGACATTCAACGCCATGCGGCAGTTGTTCCACTTCGCCATGGAGACGTGGGCCGGCTGCATGGTGCCGGCGTCCTTCATACGCCCGAGTTGGAGTGCCAGCACCTGGGCCGTGGTGATGCCGCGGGCCATTTCGGCGAGCCGGATCTGAGTTGCCTGGTTCTGGGCGAGCGGCCGACCGAAGAGTGTGCGGTCCTTGGTGTAGTCCAGCAGTTGGGCCAGGCAGGCTTGCGCTGCTCCGATCACGCCCCAGGAAATGCCGTAGCGCGCCTGGGTCAGGCAGGACAGAGGTCCCTTGAGGCCAACGACGCCGGGAAGCACATTCTCCTCAGGCACCACGACGTTGTCGAAGAACAGCGCTGCCGTCACCGAAGCTCGTAGCGAGAATTTGCGCTCGATCTCCGGCGCAGCGAAGCCCGGCGTGCCCTTGTCTACGAGAAAGCCACGGATCCCGTCTTCGGTCATCGCCCAGACCACGGCGACATCCGCGATCGCCCCGTTGGTGATCCACATCTTCGACCCATTGATGACCCAATCCTTGCCGCGTTTCTTCGCGTGGGTCTTCATGTTGGCCGGGTCCGAGCCGCCGTGTGGCTCGGTGAGTCCGAAACACCCGATGACTTCGCCGCGGGCCATCGGCGGCAGGTATTTCTGCTTTTGCTCCTCGGAGCCGAACGCATAGATCGGATACATGCACAAGGAGGACTGCACCGAGACAAAGCTGCGGATGCCGGAGTCACCGCGCTCGAGCTCCTGGCAGATCAGTCCGTAACTGATGCCGTTCAGCCCCGCGCAGTCATAACCCTTGATGGATGAGCCCAACAGGCCGAGCGCCGCCAGCTCGGGGACCAGCTCCTTCGGGAAGCGATGCTCCTCGAAGCACTTCTGGATGACCGGTAACACCTTCTCGTCGACCATGCGGCCGACGGAGTCCTGCACCATGCGCTCCTCTTCGGTCAGGGAGCCGGCGATGTCGTAGAGGTCGAGTGGGTTCATCGCAGCACTATAGAGAATATTACTTTAAGCCTCAAGTGTTTTACTTCGACGTCGGCATGGCGAATTCCGCGCCTTTGCCGGTGCTCTCGGGCCAGCGCTGCATGATCGACTTCTGACGCGTGTAGAAGCGTACCCCTTCCTCGCCGTAAGCATGCATGTCACCGAACAGGCTCTTCTTCCAACCGCCAAAGCCGTGCCACGCCATGGGCACCGGGATCGGCACATTGATCCCAACCATGCCTACCTGGATACGGCGGCCGAATTCGCGGGCGACGTGGCCGTCGCGGGTGTAACAGGCCACGCCATTGCCGAACTCATGGGAGTTGACGAGATCGACTGCGGCCGCGAAGTCTTTCACCCGTACGCACACGAGCACCGGGCCGAAGATCTCTTCCTTGTAGATGCGCATCTGCGGCGTCACGTGATCAAACAGCGAGGCACCGAGCCAGAAACCGTTCTCGTGGCCCGCAACCGTGAAGGGGCGGCCTGACTTCGCATCGACCCGGCCGTCGACGACGAGTTTCGCACCACTTGCAACGCCGTCTGCGATGTAGCCGCGGATCTTGTCCAATGATTGCCGGGTAACGATCGGCCCCATTTCGGCGTCCGGGTCCATGCCGTTGCGGATTTTCAATTGCCCGGCGCGCTCGGCGAGTTGCGGCATGATTTTGTCGGCAACGTCACCCACCAACACCGCCACCGAAATCGCCATGCAGCGCTCGCCGGCCGAGCCGTAGGCGGCGCCGATGAGGGCGTCGACGGCCTGGTCCAGGGCGGCGTCGGGCATCACGACCATGTGGTTTTTCGCGCCGCCGAGTGCCTGCACGCGTTTGCCGAGTTGCGCGCCGCGTTGGTAGATGTACTGTGCGATAGGAGTTGAGCCGACAAAACTCAACGCCTTCACGTCGGGGTGCTCGAGCAGGCCGTCGACGGCGACCTTGTCACCTTGCAGGACGTTGAAAACTCCCGGCGGGAGCCCGGCTTCGTGCAGCAGCCGCGCCATGTACAGCGAAGCGGACGGATCGCGCTCGCTGGGCTTGAGAATGAATGTATTGCCGCACGCGAGGGCCACCGGAAACATCCACGAGGGCACCATGCAGGGAAAGTTGAACGGCGTGATACCCGCGACGACCCCGAGCGGCTGGCGCAGAGTCCAGTTGTCGAGGCCCGTGGAGACCTGGTCGGTGAAGTCGCTTTTCAGCAGTTGCGGAATTCCGCACGCGAATTCGACAACCTCGATGCCGCGTGTGACCTCTCCCTGCGCGTCTGAGAGGACTTTGCCGTGCTCGCTGGTGATGATCCTGGCAATCGTGTCGCGGTGCTCATTCAGCAGGTTCAGGTACTGAAAGAGAATGCGCCCGCGCCGGACGGGAGGCATGTCGGCCCACGCGGGGAATGCGGCGGACGCGCTGGCTACGGCCGCAGAGACATCGTCGGTCGTCGCGGCCACGACTCGGCGGATGACCGCGCCGGTCGCGGGATTGAAGACATCCAGTAGCTTGGCGCTGCCGGGGCCTGGAATCGGGCGTCCGCCGATCCAGTGGTGAACGACCTCAGGGCTGCCGGGTTCGAGGGGTGCAGGGCGCGCGGCAGGGTTGGGAACGCTCATGACTCACACCAAAGGGGGGATTTTGGTCACGGAAGTCTGATCGATAATGGACCTTTGAGCCACGGTACACACGCCAGGAGGTCTCCATGTCGCGCCCCCCACTTCCGCCTTTTACCGTCGAAACCGCAGTGCAGAAGGTCCGCCTGGCCGAGGACGCCTGGAACGGCCGCAATCCGAGCGCTGTATCGCTGGCGTATACGGAGGACAGTCGCTGGAGGAACCGCGCGGAGTTCATCAACGGGCGGGCCGAGATCGTGGCCTTCCTCACGCGCAAGTGGAGCCGGGAGCTGGACTACCGCCTGATCAAGGAGCTGTGGGCCTTCACCGGCAACCGGATCGCGGTCCGCTTCGCTTACGAGTGGCATGACGACAGCGGTCAGCACTTCCGCTCCTACGGGAATGAGAACTGGGAGTTCGACGACCAGGGACTGATGCGGTTGCGCATTGCGAGCATCAACGACCTGCCGATTGCCGCCGCCGACAGGAAGTATCACTGGCCGCTCGGGCGGCGACCGGATGAGCACCCCGGATTGAGTGCGCTGGGTCTCTAACTCACATAGATGTGATCGCGATCGACCGATTGATAAAGTCTTTGTTACTTGGAGGGATGAGGCTCAAGTAATATAGACTTGACCAAAGCGGCGGGATTGATAAACTCTTTGTTATGTGGCGGCTCTCAAGCCGCCGATCCCGTCCCAGAGGGCATATGCCGAAGAGTCCCGCCGCACTGGTCGCCATGCCGCCCGCAGCCGAGCAGGCTCTGCGGAGCTTGGGCGAGAACCTCGCGATTGCGCGGGTCCGGCGGCGGGAGTCGCAGCGAGCATGGTCTAAGCGGCTGGGGTGCTCGGTACCCACGCTGATCCGGATGGAGCGGGGCGACCCGGGCGTGGGCGTGGGGATTTATGCGACCGCATTATGGTTAATCGGGAGGGTGGCTGCCTTACCCGAATTGGCGGCCCCTGGGAACGACCGTGGGGCGCTGGAGAACGACGTACGTGACGCCTTGAAGCGCCGTGCGGTGCGATCGAGCGCCTCCGCCGAGGCAAGATTGGGCCGTGGTAAGTAGCCCCAAGGGCCATGCGCCTGGCGCCCGCGGACCGGTGGGCTCGCCTGAAGGAAGCCCGGCCGCGGCAGGAGCCCGTCCCAGGACGGGTGCGACCAGCGCCCGAGCAGGGCTGGCCTACAAGCCCGCCGATCGTCTCTACCTCTGGCTGCTGACCCGCCCGGAAGAGCCGCTGCTGGTCGCGGAGCTCAATCTGGCGAGGTCGGTGCAGGGTGTGTCGCTGCGCTATGCGGACTCGTGGCTGCAGCGCGGATTTCCGCTGAGCGAGGACATGCCTCTCATCGAGGAGGAGTTCCTGCCGGCGGACAAGGGCACTGCGGTGGGTGCCGTGGACGATGCGAGACCGGATCGCTGGGGCGAGCGGGTCATCCGGTTCATCGACAAGCCGCCACGCCTGTCACTTCTCGAATACCTGTATTTTGCCGGTGACGATCGCTTCGGCGCGCTGGGGGTTTCAACTTCGGGAGAAGAGTATCTGCCGCGCCGCCTGGGGCCCCTGCCTACGCTCGAGGACGCGGACGAGATCCATACGCTCATCCGCAAGGTGCAGGAAAACGAGCCGGTCCCGGCGGAGCAGAAGAGGCTCATCTCCCCCGGCGTCACGATGGGTGGCGCGCGTCCCAAGGCCTTGCTCAACATCAGCGGCGACCAATGGGTCATCAAGTTTTCCGACGGCGAGCCGACGGACACGCCCTTGATCGAGCACGCGTCGATGACTCTCGCCCAGAAAGCCGAGATCCGCGTTGCCGCGACGCTGCCCGTTGCCCTGACTCACGGTCACGCGGTGGCCATCAAACGCTTCGATCGTAATCGCGGCTTGCGACTGCATTGCCTGTCGGCCTGCGTTGCCCTGAGGGCGGCGGGCGAGCGGTTTGGCTATCCGGAGTTGGCGCAGTTACTGCGCCGCCGGGGTGTCACGGAGGGCGATGTGTACATCGGTCACATGCGCGAATTGTTCCGACGCATGGTATTCAACATCCTCATCGACAACACGGACGATCACGAGAAGAATCACGCGGTGCTGATGACGGATGCACAGCGGTACGAGCTCTCCCCCGCCTACGACGTATTGCCATCCGGGCAGGCGCTGGGCTACCAACAGATGCGTGTTGGCGAGCAGGAGGCCGATTCGACGCTTGCGAACGCGCTGTCGATGTGTCAGATGTTCGCACTGAAAAAGGATGACGCCGTGAGAGAAGTGCGCGCGGTCACACGAGTCGTCGACGGTTGGAAAGATCACTTCAAGGCTTGTGGCGTGACGGCCGGCGATATCGATCTCTATACGGAGCAGATCGACCGACCGTTCTTGCGCGACCAGCGCAACGAGGTCAAGGGCGGGCGGACACGGTGACTACGATTTATCTGATTCGGCACGGCCACGCCGAGGCGGGTTGGAGCGAGCAACGGGACCCGGGGCTCGATGACACGGGGCGGCGCCAGGCCGAAAAAGCGGCGCAAGCCTTGGCTGACCGGGGCCCCGCGCCCGTTGTGGTGAGTCCGCTGCGCCGCGCGCGCGAGACCGCTTACGAGTTCGAGATGTTGTGGCGCAGGCCGGCCACTATCGAGAATCGGGTTGCGGAGATTCCTTCTCCGGGCATGACCCTCATCGAGCGGGGCGACTGGCTGAAATCGCTCACCCGGCGGCGCTGGGGGGATCTCGATGAAACGCTGCAACAGTGGCGCCGGGAGGCGATCCGCAGTCTGCTCGAGATCACCACCGACACGGTCGTCGTTTCCCACTTCATGGTCATCAACGCGGTAGTGAGCTGGGTGCGTGACGATGAGCATGTTGTTTGCTGTCACCCGCTGCAGGGCTCGCGTACCACGCTCAGGCGTGACGGCGAGTCATTTCAGGTGCTCGAACTCGGAGCGGAAGGCCCGTCGACGGTACTTTGAGCGCCGTCGGGCGTGAAACCAAACACCTTGCCGTAGAAGTCCAGCTCGGATTCCAGCGACCGCACGATATTCTCCGCGCGCCGGAACCCGTGCTGCTCGCCTTCGAACTCGATGTAGGCCACGGGCACGCCCTTTGATTTGAGGGCTGCGACAATGGCGCGCGACTGGTCCGGCGGCACCACTTTGTCGTCCGCTCCCTGAAAGGTAATGAGTGCCGCTTTGAAACCTTCGAGATGGCGAATGGGCGCGCGCGCTTCGTAGACCGCGCGCCCCTGGGGCAGGGGGGCGACCAGTCTATCCAGGTAGCGCGCTTCAAACTTATGCGTGTCACGGGCGAGTGCTTCCAGGTCGCTCACGCCGTAGTAATTTGCCCCGGCTCGGAACACGTCGTGAAAGGCCAGCGCGGCCAACACCGTGAATCCGCCGGCGCTGCCGCCCCGAATGGCTGCACGTCTGCCATCGATGCGCCCCGAGTCGATCAGGTACTTCACTCCGGCGACGACATCGCCCACATCGACGATGCCCCATTTGCCGTTGAGACGCTCGCGGTAGGCGCGTCCAAAGCCACTGCTGCCGCCGTGGTTGACATCCAACAGCGCGAAACCGCGAGACGTCCAATATTGCGTTCCCAGCGCGAATTCGGGTTTCGAATGACTCGTCGGACCGCCATGCACTTTGACGACGAGCGGCGGTTTTTCACCGGCGGGCGCGCGCGCTTCGGGGTTGGTCGGGGGATAGTAGAACGCGTGCGCCGTCAGGCCGCCCGCGGTGGGAAACTCGATCGGCTCGGCTATCGAAATAAACTCAGGATCGAGTTTCACAGACCCGGGCGCCCTGAGGATGCGATAGCTGCCCGTGGCCAGCTCGATCGACACGAGAGCGGCTTCTGCGGTTGCGGAGGCTGCCACGGCGACAGCGGTCCCCGGTCCGAGAAGTTGAATGTTCGACAAGCCAACAAACGGCAGGTCGAGAGGCACCAGCCTTCCGGACCCGGAGAGGTCCACCACGCCCAGTTTGTCTCGCGCGGCGACGGTGTAACGCACGACAGCGCGGCCATCGCCGGTGAGTGCATAGCTGGACTGCCCCAGTGTCCACAGCGGACTGCCGATCTCGGCCTCCATCGAGAGGATGGTGCTGACCCGGTTATCCTTGTAGCGATATAAGCTCCACCAGTTCGACCGGTCCGATAGAAAGTAGAGGCTGCCATCGGCGCCCCAGCAGGGCTCGAGCACCGACTCGCGCGAGCCGCTGGTGATGGCGGCGACATTCGAGAGCTTCGCGCCCGACAG
>Ga0105240_10012421_pt1 | contig 11758 bp, 10 predicted proteins | sample KBSC54metaG_FD_80426 | JGI IMG/M metagenome (GOLD analysis project Ga0105240, IMG submission 80426) | Corn rhizosphere microbial communities from Kellogg Biological Station, Michigan, USA - KBS C5-4 metaG | ecosystem: Host-associated > Plants > Roots > Rhizosphere > Soil | place: Michigan, USA...
CCCCGCCCCACGGTCTTTGGGACCGTCATCCTGGCTCGGCACCGTAGCTCAGCGGTAGAGCAGGGGAATCATAATCCCTTGGTCGGCGGTTCAAATCCGTCCGGTGCTACCAGCAATCAAGATTTTAGCGATTTCGCCCAGAATCGAACCAATTCAATGCGGGGGCGGGACAGTCCTCGTTATTTCGCGAGCAGCAGCAACTGCGTCCGGCAGCTTTTGGATGAAACGTCGCGCACGCGCGTGAGGGCCATCGGTCCCCGTAAAGCCTATCAGGATGTCGGGTTCCACGCCCGTGATCTCGTTGGATCCATCTGCCCGAAAGCGGGCGCAATCCGGCATCTCGAAAATTGCGCCACTATGTTTCAGCTTAATTGGCGCCCCGTTTAGAGTATGGCCGCACCCGCCATCGGCAGGCTCACCAAGCAGAAGCGCCGCGTGATTATCCTTCAAGACGGCCGCGAACTCCGAGGCGGCGGAGCCGGTATTGCGGTTGATCAGGACGATCAACGGCCCGCGCCAAACGCCTTCACGGTAGGTAACTTCCATGGGCGTAAAAACGAGAGAAGCCCAAGGTTTGCCAGCCAGTGCAGCCGGATCTGCCTCGGCGAGATAGCCGGAGCCATAAAATCCCTCGCCGAGCCAAGAGCACGCAGGACGTTCACCGCGCCAAAGAGGTTCCGAATTGCAGGGCGTCTGGGCAACTCGTCGCTTCGCATCGATTTGGTCGGCGAGGTGCAGCAAGAGGGCGCGGTCGTTTGCGTTCGCCGTCTTGGCGAAGCGCCTGAGTGCGGCTTCGTCCTTTGCAAAAGCATTGGCCCATCCGTCGCCCCGAACAAAGTCGACCTTTTCCGATTTAAGGCGAATTGGGGTCACCATGCGCGCCACCGTTTCCGCCCATTCCGTGCCCCCGCCATTGTCGGCGACATCGATTAGCAACACCTGTGCGCCGGCCGCTTGAAGTGTATGGACCTGTTCGGCGAACTCATCGGTCAGACGCGATGTGACCCAGGCATCGACGGTGCTGCTGCAGGTGTCGTCACAGGGTTTTCCGGCTGGCAGTGCTAGCGCTTTGATTGCGGCTTCGCAGAGTGCCGGGAAGCCTTGCGGCATGAATACTCCGATCTTGATTACGCCGACTTTGGTTTGCCCAGACATAATAAGCCCGGCAGGGAAGTCACTGGATCGTGGCGTTTCGATTGCGTGGTAGCCCGGTGCATCGGCAACGAGGACACCGGCCCGCGATGCCTCGTCGTAGCCAAGTGACCGGCATCGGTTTTCGGGCACATTCAAATTCTGCGTCTTGGCATGCGGCCACGCAAAGAGCAGGTGACCGTCGCCGAGTTTTCGAGCGAATCTGTCGAAAGCCGCACGCGCGTCCGCGTCATTGGAGGCTGACTGGATTCGACTCTTTGTCGACTCGAACAGGTTCGGCAAATCTGCTTCGCGTGTGAACACGGCCCATTCGAGATTGGCGTATTGACGTGCCATTTCATCATGAACTTGATCGAGGTCCGTAAGCCATGCCTTCTTGTCGAATGTTTCGGCGGAGCTGGAGAAACCCGCCGGCAGGGTGACGCAGGCAAATACGATTGCTGAAATGACTGAGCGAAGGGGTGTCATCGATTTCATGTTGCCTCGCCTTCGGCGTCCTTATTGGAGCGCCTTTCCCGTATACGCCTTTGGGAAAGTTCGGCCCAGTGAAGCAGCTTCGTCCGCTGCTTGGCTAGCCTTCGTGGCCGCAGCCTTCGCGGTCGGGGCGGGACAGCTTTTAATCCGGACCTATGCCGCTTCGAAGGGGTATTTTTGGACGATGGCGGCAAGGCGTGGGAAGCGAACGGGATTGTGACGGATACAAGGGTTCTGCAAAAAAAAGAATCCGCATGAATTGCCGCTCAAGCCGGGTTTTTCGGCAAATAGACTTCGACGGCCGATCCTTGGCCTTTGATACTGGACAGGACGATGTCGCCCTTGGATTGGCGCACAAAGCCGGCGCATTTCGCCAACCCCCAGCCCTGATGACCGTTGCGGGTGGAGAATAGCGGGTCCAGTGCACGCCGCATGACATCGGGGCTCATGCCGCTGCCGGTGTCGTGCACGCTGAACCGGATATAGGTCCCGGCCGGCAATCGGCCGACCTGGTTAGCTTGAAGGGTTTCCTGACTGGTACAGATGGCGATCCTGCCGCGATGGTCCATCGCCGTGGCGGCGTTCTTGACCAGTTCCTCCACCACGCCCTGGAACTTTTCCTGGTCCATCGCCACAACGCAGCTTGTGGGCTCCAGCGCAAACTCGACATCGATGCCGCGCAGAAGCGAGTGCTTCAGATGCCCGACGACCGTGACGACGCTGCGGTTGAGATCGAAATGGGTGACGTTGAGCTTCTGGCGCCCGGCAAAGCTCTGGAGCTTTTGGGACAGTTCGATGCCGCGATTGGTGGTACGAATGACGTCGCTGACCAGGCCGGCATTCAGGTCCTGCTTGTCCAGACTTGCTTCCAGAAGCGACATATTGCCGGCGACGGCCGTGAAAATGTTGTTGAGCTCGTGCGCGACCGTGCCGGCCAGCTGCACCAGCGCATCCACTTTTTCCGTGTCCGACATGGCGTTTTGTTCCCGAAGGGAGCGCGTCTAACGCCAATCGCCAAAAAATTCGCTGACGCATCAGGCCAGGGGACCTATACGGAAGTATAGGGGTCAGCTCAGTCCTGCCCTGACCGCCTTCACGGCCGCTTCAGCACGGCTTTTCACGCTCATTTTGCGGAACAGGTTGCGCAAATGAAGCTTGATGGTGACCTCGGCCAGCCCCAGCTCGCGGGCGATTTCCTTGTTGGACCAGCCGAGCGCCACGCCGTGCAGCACCTCTTTTTCCCGCGTACTCATGCTGGCGAACCAAGCAGGGCTCCCATGGGCGGCGGTCTCGGCCAGCAGCACTTCGGTCGGAATGCTGGTCCCGCCGGCCAGAAGCAGCTGAACCGTGCGGGCGAAATATTCGGAGTTCGAGGTCTTGGGAATATAGCCGCGCACACCGGCGCGCGCCGCGGCCAGTACCTCCCGGTTGCCGGCGACACCGGAAACAACGGCAAGCGGCGTGGAGGGAAAATCCTTTACCAGCTCGGCCAGTGCATCGGCCGACATGCCCGGCATGTGATAGTCCACCAGGATCAGGTCGAAGCGCGGCGACTGTTCAGCCGCAGCGCGCAATTCATCGAGTGATGCAACTTCCTTGATATGCGCTTCCCGGTGAAGCCTTTTGATCTGCAAGGCCGCAGCTTCGCGATACAGCGGGTGATCGTCGGCAATCAGGATGCGCATGCTCCTCTCCAAACGACCTCGACATATTATCTTATCAAAAATGCAAACTAGGCGTCGCAGTATTATATTTCGGTTACTGGGACACCGATTGCAGTCTGAGCGCTTTTGCAATTGCCGGAATATCGACCGGTTTGTAGAGCACCGCATCGGCACCGCCCGCCAGCGCCTGAGCTTCCGTCATTTCGGCAAGATTTCCCGTGCACAGAACCGCGCGTAAACTAGGCGCCACCCGCTTTGCCTCCCGAATCAGGTCCATGCCGGTCATCAACGGCATCTGCTGATCGGTGAGCAGGGCGTCGAACGCGTCCGGGTCTTCCTCGATCGCCGCCAGCGCCTGGAACGGACTCTGCACGGCGACGGTGGCGTAGCCCAGGCGCTCCAGGCCGATCGACAACATGTCGGCCATCTCCGTCTCATCGTCCACGATCATCACGCGCCAGCTATCGCCGGTGATGGGCATGGCGGCGGCAGCCATCCCCTCTTCGATCAATGGCAGAAAAACGTGGAACGTGGTGCCGTTCCCCGTCTCGGATTTCACGTGGCAGAAGCCGCCATGGGAGCGTATCACGCCATGCACCACTGCAAGCCCCAGCCCGGTGCCGCGCAGCCGCCCCTTGGTGGAAAAGAAAGGTTCGAACATCCGGTCCAGAATCTCCGGCGCCATGCCATGGCCGGTGTCGCTGACGGTCAGCAAAGCATAATGAAGATCCGGCCGCGGCTCGCCGATGATCCGTTCCGTGGGCGCGCTGGAGAATTTGCGTAGATGTTCGATTTCGTCGCTTGTGGCAATCCGCGCATCGATCGACACCAGCCCCTTTCCATCCAGCGCATCGCGCGCATTGGTGGCCAGATTGGTGATCATCTGTCCCACCTGAATTTCGTTGCCGCGCACCAGAAGAACGGCCGATGGCACTTGGATCTCCAGCTTGGTGCCGGGGCGCATGCTTGACCCCAGGAAGTCGCGACAGAGTTCCACGGCCCGGCCCAGATTGACCACGCCATGACTGACCGCGCGCGTCTCGGCAAAGGTCATGATCTGTTCGACCATTTCCTTGCCTCGCCTGGAGGCGCTTAGAATCCGCTGGGCGAATTCGTGATTTTCGGACTCGACGGCACTGTCCTGGGCGATGAGAGAAGCGAACCCGGTGATGGCGCCCAGGATATTGTTGAAGTCGTGCGCCACGCCGCTGGCAAGTTGGCCGATCGCTTCCAGCTTGGCCGCCTGTTTCAGGCGGCTCTCCAGGCGCAGCCTTTCGGCATCGGCGGAATTGCGGTCGGTGACATCGATCAGCCGTGCGATGAGCCCGCCGGTGGTCAGGCGGTTGCGGTGAATTTCCAGATCGCGTTCACCGGCGCGAACCGCGTGTTCGTCATGTTCGGTCAAGAGGGGGGCGGCGGGCCGCGGAAATATCAGACCGTCCGGACCCCGTTCGGCCAGAAGTCTTGCGGTCTGATTGGCGTATTGTACCGATCCGTACTGGTCCTCCATGTAAATGCCTTCGTCGGTCAGATCCAAAGCCGCCAAAGTGTCCGCGCTTTTCTGCAACGACAGCAGCAGGGCGACAACATTCGTCACCGCGCGCACGAACGCGATCTCTTCCTCATTCCAGCGATGGGGGGCGGGCTTTGCAAAAATGATGATGCCCTTCTGGGGCCCGTCGTGGAAGATTTCGGACGAAAGAGTCGCCCGCACGCCATAGGCGCGGGCCAGCCGCTGGATTGTGGCCGTGGCGGGGGCAAGCTCGGTATCTTCGATGGCGACCGTGAACTCGGTCTGCAGCCGTTCCTTATGAATGGAATCGGCCTCCAGAACGGTTCCCGCCACCGGCAGGTCCGGCGCGGGTGTTTTGTGCCAGGCCTGCAGCACCGTGGCGCTGTGATCGTCGTGGCTGCGCAGGCCGACAATGGCGAAGCTGCAGTCCAGTGCCTGGGCGCCGGTGCGGCAGATAAATTCCAGCCGGTGGTCGAGGCTGGTGTCGGTCAAAAGACATTCCCGCACCATGTCGGCCAGCGCGGCTTTGTGGCGATGCAGGGTGGCTTCGCTCGTCTGGATACGGCTTTCCAGCTCCGTATGGCTTCGCATGATCAGCGCCACGACCCAGATGGACGCCAGGGCAAAAATCCGGTTGGACCACATGCCGCCCACCGAAATGCCTTCGTCCGGCACCAGCGCGGCGCCCGCAAATGTCAGGACCGTGGTGATGATTGCGCAGGCGATCAGCGCGCGCTTGCCGAACCGGCTGGTGAGCGCAACCACCGCCGGATAACCGATCCCGTCCAGGACACCGCGCGGGTTCGTGATATCGATGTAAAACAGCCCGGCGCCGGAGAGAATAACCCCGGCCGCGATTGCTATGTCTCCCAGCCGCTGAGCCATGAGATGCCCGCGCGGCGGCATGGATGAGGGTTCAGATGTCATCGCCGCCCCCTGTCTCAGCAAGGCTATCACGCCGCATCCGGAATGGCACAATCGCCATCGTCCAAACTGCGGCTCAGGCCAGACAGGAACGAGGTGGGATCGGGCGGCGCCGGCGGACCGGCGCGGGACGCGTCAGCCATTGAGGGCCGACAGCATGGGCGCGTCATCCTCTGCCACTTGCAGATACTCGATGCCCTGGCGCATGTCGGACATGATAAAGGCCGCGCGGCTGCCTACGCTGCCGTTCGTGTTGGGAAATCGGTCGGTCCAGGCTTGCATCTTCACGCTCATCGCGCACAGCGCTCCGCCGATGGAGGTGTGGTAATTCGAGATCAGGGTTTCAATCTTTTTGAACTTATCCGCGGAGAGGTCGCGCCACATGTCGTTGGTGCTGCGTTCGAAGCTTTCGATCTTTCCGGTGATGTTGGAAAGCCTGCCATTGATGGTGGACTCCAACATGTTGACCATTTTTATCAGGGACACGTCCTGTGCCAGCTGGCGATTGGATTTCACCATGGCGATTCCGTCCATGAAGCTTTGGACCTGGGGCAGAAGCTGATCCAGGCAGCTGCGGTAATAGGACAGCGACATGAAGATATCGCCATAATCTTCGAGAAATTTCGGGATGCGCTCGATCGGAATGCCCAACCGGTCAGCCATGGTGGCAAGACGTGCCCGCACTGCTTCCGCATTTTCGGCGCGGAACATGCCCAATATGTCCTGAAATCCCGCGCCTTTTGTCTCCTTGCCGAAAATCTCCGCCACCAGCGGACGGGTGAAATTGGCCATGTAGGTGCTTAAGGAGGCGGTCTTGGACGCCGACAGGGTGAGCGCCGATTTGTCCGTGATTGTGATCTGATGTTCCCGGAGCAGGATCCTGAGGCTGTAGACATCGAAACTCGGCAGGCTGCTGATGGTCTGCAGCAGCTTCACGTCGGGATGCGGGGGGATCTGCTCCAGCGCCAGGAATTTCGCCACCGACAGCACGTCCAGCTGGCCGCGGCCGCAGCCTATGCCGCTGAACAATTCCACCACCGATTCCAGCCGCGAGTTCTTCACCATGCGCGCGCGCAGGAAGATCTTGGTCTGGACCGGCAGGATCGAGATCGACAGTGTATGCAGCGAATCCCGATCCTGATCCGAGAGTTGCCCGGTCTCGCCTTCAGGCTGGATCTGTGCCGCGGAGCTCATTTTCTAGCTCAAAGTCTCGAACAGGGCGTCGATGTCGCTCTGGCTGCTGGCATTCTTCATGAGCTGCGGACCATTGAGCAGCGCCTCATCGCCTTGCGGACTGGCGCCCAGCGGCTCCGGCAGGGAGCCAAAGGCCTCGGTCAGCGAGGCGAGCTTGACTTCCAGGGACAGCAGGACGCCCACCACCTTGGTGATGCGCTGCCCGGTGATGTCCTGGAATGCGCTGGCTTCGTAGATCTTGGTGACGGCTTCCATCAAAGCGCCGTTGGCGGGTGGCTCCAGCGTGGCGGCGACGCTTTCGATCGCCTCGGCGGCATCCATGATGCTGCCGGCAGCACGCGCGGTCTCGGTGATGATCTCCTCGAGTTCGTCCGCGGTGTTGCCGAACAAGGGTTGATTGCCGCCCTGGCGCAGCGCGCCGATTTCGCTGCGCGTGGTCCGGATATGGTCGGACAGATATTGCAGCACGCTGACCAGCGTGTCCTTCTGCGGAGACTGTAGCACCCGCAGTTCCGCGATCACGCGGTCCAGAAAGCCGTGCGCGTCCAGCAGGCGCGAGGCGGTGGTGAGTTGAGCATCCATTGGCGCCTCACGCCGTCACGCCGCAAACGCTGGCGATCTTGGCCCGCAGCGTGTCGGCATTGAAGGGCTTGACGATATAGTTGGAGACGCCGGCCTGCTTGGCGGCAATGACATTCTCGGTTTTGCTTTCGGCGGTGACCATGATGAACGGAATGTGCCGGAGGCGGGCGTCGGCGCGGACCTTGCGCAGCAGATCAAGCCCGGTCACGGGCGCCATGTTCCAATCTGAGATGATCAGGTCCGGCGGATTCTTCTGCATGAGATGGAAAGCGGTGTCGCCATCATTGGCTTCTTCGACATTTTCGAGCTCGAGCTGGCGCAACAGGTTGCGCAGGATGCGCAGCATGGTGGTGTAGTCGTCGACGATGACGACGCGCATGTTCTTGTTGAGACTCATCTCGTTCTCCTATGAAGCGGCGGAAAGCTGTCGGACGAAGGGCTTGGGCGGTCCGGCATGGCCGTAGACGCCTTTCAGGCCCGGAAGCGCGGCAAGCGTGCTGCACAGGCCGAAGACGCTCTCCGCGCCGCCCAGAAGCAGCGCGCCGTCAGGGACAATGCGGCGGGTGATACCGTTCAGGATTTGCGTCTTGGTCGGCTGATCGAAATAGATCAGCACATTGCGGCACAACACGATGTCGAATTGACCCAGAGAGGAAAAATCCGCGAGCAAGTTCAGCGGGCGAAAACTGATGGTCTGGCGGATTTCAGGCTTGATCCGCCAATTGGGTTCTTCCTGCTCGAAATGGCGCACCAGCATCTGGATCGGCAGGCCGCGCTGGACTTCGAATGTCGAATAAAGCCCGCTGCGGGCGCGATCGAGCACCGTGGGCGACAGATCGGTGGCGACGATTTCGACCTTCCAGCCACCCAGGATCGGGAAATTGTCCTTCAACATCATGGCCAGCGAATAGGGCTCCTGGCCGGTGGAGCAGGCCGCACTCCAGATGCGCAAGGACCGCGAACTGGCGCGGCGCGCGATCAGGCCAGGGATCAGGGATTGACGCAGGGTCTCGAAGGGATGGTTGTCGCGGAAGAATGACGTCTCGTTGGTGGTCATGGCATCGACCACCTTGTCTTTCACCGCGTGGGGACCCGGCTGACGCAGAATGTCGGCGAGGCCGGACAGGCCCGGGATATTGTGCTCGCGCAGGATCGCCGATAGCCGCGTTTCCAGGAGATAAGTCTTGTCCTCGCCGATGATCAGCCCCGAGCGGTCCTTGAGGAACGAGGCGATGACAGAAAAATCCTTGCTGCTCATGGCGCTGCACCCTCGAACAGCGAGGCGACATGGCCCGCAATCCTGGGCAGGGGCAGGATCGCCGAGCAGATGCCTGCCTGCGCCACCGCTCCCGGCATGCCCCAGACCACGCTAGTGGCCTCATCCTGGGCGATCACCGGGCCGCCCGCTGCTGCGATGGCCTTGGCGCCGCCACAGCCGTCACTGCCCATGCCGGTCAGCATGATGGCGCAGCTTTCCGCACCGAATATTTGGGCGACGCTGTGGAACAAGGGATCCACGGAAGGACGGCAGAAATTCTGGGGCGGGGTCTGCGACAGCCGGGCGGCAAAGCCCGCGCCTTCGCGCGCAACTTCGAAATGATAGTCGCCGGGCGCCAGGTAGATGCGGCCCGGCTTGATTTCCATGCCATTAGCGGCTTCGCTGGTGGTCCGGCCGCTTGCACGCTCTATATGCTGGGCGAGCACGGTGGTGAAGGTCGCCGGCATGTGCTGGGCGATCACGATCGGGCAGGCGACCTTTGGCGAAAGCGCGCCCAAAAGCGCGAGCAGCGCCTGCGGTCCGCCAGTGGAACTGCCGATGGCAATGACGCGGGGTGGGCGCATTGCTTTGCTGCGCGTCACCATGTTGAGTTTGGCAGGCGGCTGGGCCGATGCATTCGGCGAGGGCTTAGGTTTTCTTGCCTGGCCCAGCGCGATAACTTTATGGATCAGGTCGCGGTGAAATTCTTCATTGGCGTTCAACCGGTCCGTGGTCGGCTTGGCAATATAGTCGGCCGCGCCCAGCGCCATGGCGCGCAGGCTGACGGCCGCGTTGCGCTGGGTCAGTGTGGAGGCCATGATGATCCGGGCGCCGGGATTTGCCTGCTGCAATTTCGGCAGCGCGGTCAGCCCATCCATCACCGGCATCTCGATGTCCAGAATGATCACGTCCAGCGCGCGCTTGGCGGCTTGCACCACCGCCATTTCGCCATTGCTGCACGAAGCGACGACATCGATCCTGGGATCGCTTTTCAGGGTTCGGGTGATCAATCCGCGCACAATGGCGGAATCGTCCACCACCATCACACTGACCGGTGTGGCGGGACCGTTCATGCCCGTTCCACCAGGCCGACCTGCACCAGCTTGTCGAGCAGAACGTCGCGGTCATAGGGCTTCATGATGTATTCGTCGGCGCCCGCTTCCAGTGCTTCGCGGATCTTGGCCAGCGCGTTCTCGGTGGTGCACATCACCACGATGGGGCGGGGGTTCAGATCCATGGCGCGCAGCGACCTGAGGCAGGTGATGCCGTCCATCTCCGGCATGTTCCAATCCAGCAGGACGAAGTCCGGGACCGTGGTGCCGCAGAACTCCACGGCCGCAAGGCCATGCTCGGCTTCCGCCGTGCGCAAACCCAGGCCGGATATAATGTCCGTGGCGACGCGGCGGATGACGCGGGAATCGTCAACCACCAGGCAAAGCGGTTGCTTGCTCACGAAGCCCTCCTGAGTTCGGTGCGGCCCTGGCCGCGTGCCGCGACAAGGCGAAGGGCGCGGGCCAGATTTTCCGGCAGATGCATCTGGTCGGACTTGGCGACATATTCGTCGAAGCCCGCCTCATGGCCGGCCTGGATGTCGTCATCTCCGGCATGAGAGGACAGCGCGATCAGCGGCACCTGACCCCAGCGCGGATCGTTGCGGATCGCCCCGGCCAGCGCCAAACCATCCATGTTGGGCATCTCGATATCGCTGATGATCACATCGAACTGGCGGCCGTCTTCGCGCAGTTTCAGCGCTTCCACGCCATCCGTGGCGGTGGCGACCTTCCAATTGGCGGAGGTCAGCAGCGGCGCGACCAGGTTGCGGAAGAAGGGGCTGTCGTCCACCAGCAGCGCATGCCGCAAGGATTTGTGCTGAGCGATGACCTCGAACCAGTTGGTGAAGGCCTGGGCCAGGAAATGGCCGACATCCACCACATCCACGGCCTTGCCGGCGATGATGGCGCTGCCCAGAAGGCCGGGGCGCGCCGAGGATAGTTCGATCGCCATGCGGTCGCGCACAATGTCGACGACCTGGTCCACCACAAGGCCCATGCTGCGGCCATTGTCGCTGAACACCAGGGTGTCTTGCTTGCCGCTTTCCTTCCAGTGATGCGCAGGGTCAAAAGGCACCAGCGGCATCAGGTGGTTGAGATACTGCACCACATGGCGGCCGCCGACATTCTCGATCTTGGCGGCATCCAGACTTTCGATGCGGGACACCAGCTCCAGCGGAATGGCCTTGAACTCGCCGCCACCGGTGCGGAACAGGAGGAAGGAGGTCTGGTCGCCGTCCAGGTTGTCCGAAGCGCCCGCCTTGGCCTGACTGCTCTCCAGATCGGCGCTTTCGATCTGGCCCGCGGCGCCGGAAAGCCCGCTTGGATCCAGGATCATGATCACGCTGCCATCGCCCAGGATGGTATTTCCCACATAGAAGCGGGTGCCGCGAAGGATCGGCGCCACAGGCTTGACCACGATTTCCTCGGTATCGAAAACCCGGTCCACGATGACGCCGAACGTATGGGCGCCCATCTGGGCCACGACGACGAACCGGTCATGACGCGTTCCCGCCGGCTCCAGGCCCAGGACACCGCGTAACGAGACCAGCGGCAGGAGCCGGTCGCGCAGGCGCAGGACTGGCGAGGTGTTGATGGTTTCGATGCGGACTTCGGAATGGTCCGAAACGCCCACCAGCTCCACGACATTCAGCTGCGGAATGGCAAAACGCTGCCCGGCCGCCTCGACGATGAGCGCCGAGACGATGGCGAGCGTCAATGGAATCTTGATCAGGAAGGTGGTTCCGCGCCCCGCCACCGAGCTGAGCTCGATGGTGCCGCCGATGCGTTCGATATTGGTGCGCACCACGTCCATGCCGACGCCGCGGCCGGAAACGCTGGTCACCTTTTCGGCGGTCGAAAAGCCGGGTCGGAAGATGAATTGCAGGATCTGCTGCTCGGTCATGCCGGCGATGGCGGCTTCGGTTGCCAGTCCGTTGGCGATGGC
>Ga0105240_10012422_pt1 | contig 11758 bp, 16 predicted proteins | sample KBSC54metaG_FD_80426 | JGI IMG/M metagenome (GOLD analysis project Ga0105240, IMG submission 80426) | Corn rhizosphere microbial communities from Kellogg Biological Station, Michigan, USA - KBS C5-4 metaG | ecosystem: Host-associated > Plants > Roots > Rhizosphere > Soil | place: Michigan, USA...
GCGGTGGGCGCGGAGCCATGCTTCATCGCGGTGACTCCGAACGATCAATACGCGCTGGTGCTGAATCGAAGATCCGGCGATATGGCGGTGATCCGGTTGGGGGCGATCAAAGCAAACAACGCCAAGTCGGTAGGTTTGTTTACGATGATTCCGGTTGGGTCGAGCCCGGTGAGCGCGGTGGTTCGGACTGTTTGATTGGGTTCCGACACGCTGGGTCTCTCCTGAAGGCGGCACCCGCAATTTCGGTATATACCGTGAGCGGATCTTGGATTCAAAATCCAATATCGGGCCGACCCTTCGGAGGAACTCATGGGTTACGCCGCAACACAAACGGCATTCCGGATTTCAGCCTCGACGCTCATCGCTCTGGCGGCAGGATTGACCGCAGCCCGAGCGGACCTTCTACAACCAACAGCGACATTACCGCCGCCCGCCGGGCTATACGGCCTGCCGCTCGTACGCATAACTCCCGTGTGCCTGGAGAACGCCAACGTTTCCGGTTTCCAGGATACGCTCGACCTTCTTTCCGGCGGAAACGAACTGGTGTCCACAACCGCGATCTTCGCTGCCGAGATCTTTCAAAACAGCGGCGGAAGTCCGGGAGCCGATTTGGGGCCGCTTTCGATAGCGGGAACCATGAACTTACCTATTTCGGACGGACGCTCTCTACTCCGCTGGGTACGTTCAATGCGCAGATCACCGATTTTGATTTCGCGGGTATGTTTAACGGTCATCCTTTCGAAATCAAGCAGAATCCAAGCATGGCGACAACTGGTCAAACGACGATCAACCAAGTGCCCGGCGGAATGTACCCGGTCAGCAGTTTCTTCGACGTCTTCGCAGAACTGAGCCTGGACAATGGACCTTTCGTGCCTGGTCCCGAGCGGATGTCCACGCTAACTGCTGCAGCGCCGGAATCGGGAAGCGCCGGGCTTGCCCTGTTAGGCTTGCTTGGGCTTGTGCGGATAGCATCCCGCTGTCGTTGAATTTGATGGAGCCCAAAGGGTTTTAGTTTATGAGTCCGATACGATTTCTGCGTCACCGCTTTGTCGATCTGTCCTTTTGGCGTGCTGATGGCGGCGCTGCTGGTTCTCTCAATTCACGACCCAGTTAAAATTCTCCAGCACGTTGAACGTTGTGAATGCAGACCCGTTGAAGCGGAGGCCTAGAGCACCAACTCCAAATCCTGACGTTTGAAACTCGATTGCACCGCGAATCCCTGCCGTCGAAGGCCATTGGTTGGCGAGGGGAAATGCCGCGTGCCCGTACGCACCGAGCGAGATGGTCTGGCGGTCGATAATTTGGCCTTGCTCGTTACGAATAGTGACTGGTATGATAACCGCTTGTAGCGTCGGATTCGCGATAGCCGCCGCCGTTACGTAAGCTGTATTGTCGAAAGGCAGTACGAAGTGACTTTCAAACTGGTTCACGATCGGCACAACTGCCTCTTGAGGCTGTCCGCCCGCAATACTCTGGCGGAAGATGGCAAATCCACCAATTGAATCGGTCGTGTCCTGACTAAGCAGAGCCCAACCTTGAAACAAATTCGCTGATGTTCCAGCCGTCTCGAACGTAGCACTACCGGCAGTGTTTAGCAAGATGTTCATCCCTCGGACGAGACCTTGACCAGTTACGGGAACATACAGGTCTGTGCCGTTGTCTTGGAAAAACAGTACTTGAAAGGACACGGGGTGGTTTTCGAGATTTACCAGCGTTACGCCTGTCTTCCACAGTCCACCATCCACAAACTGGCTAATAACACGGTCTCCAATAAACACAACAACGTCTTTGTGAAAAACATCTTTGCTTTGGCTCTTTCTGGCATTCATCAACTTTTGATTGAGGTGACCGTCCGAATGATCATTGGTAAGGCCAGTTAGTTCGTGGCCCGAGACAAGAGAAAATACAAAGCACATTCCGATCGTCATACGAGCGATCAACATAGCCACATACTTAGCGGTTCGAATTTTCAGAGTCAAGGTCGAGACCGATGGTAAATCGGCAGATTCTCTTAAACTTTATAGGGTGATGCGTGGCCCAGCAGTGTGGCACTGCCAAAATAAGTGGCGTCCCCAGCGGGATTCGAACCCGCGTTACCGCCGTGAAAGGGCCTTCCAGTGCTCTTTGTCTATGTTTTTACCCTTAGGACGATCTTGCCCAAATGGTTGTAACAAAGCCATTATTAAGTCGAATTCGGTCTTAGGCCTTTGGATCACTTCGGACCCGCTTTCAGGGTCCATCGTCACCGTAGCGTCACCGATTCCGACGTTCACATAAATCAAACTTGCGCGCGGGCCTCCGCAGTCCGCTGGGTAGCTAATCGCTTCGGGTGCTGCTTGACACCACTGCCGAGTCGATAAGAGGCTTTCGGAATATAAGGTGATCGAGAAGCCGCTGGTCTGCTCGGCGTCACTCCGCGGCCTCATTCACAATTTTTCAATCACATGGCGAAGTTTGCATCTCTCATGCAAATATCATATGAACCATTTGCAAATGCCCAGAGAGCATGAACATTGAGGATGCGGTAAAGGCGGCCCCGAACGAGGGTGATTTGGCCGCAGTCTATGAGCGGCTAATGGCTTATGCCTGGTCGCTCGCCCACACGATGCGTGCGGTGTTCGATGGCATCTCTCCGGATGACCTTGTTGGCGAGACGATAGTGGCTTATTTGGAAGCTGAGGATGGTTTGAAGTTTGACCCCCTCCGCGGTTCGCTGGAAAAATTGTTATGCGGAGTTCTAAAAAATAAGTTTTTGATGCATGTCCGGCGGAACCGGCTTTTCGGGGGCTCTGCCGCTGATAACCAAATTCAACGCAAACTTTCCAGTCGGATATTAGCGAAGCCGCCAGCTTCGAGCTCCACAATTACGAATCGGATCGATCAGGCAAAGAGGGCCGCACTCGGGGACAAGGAATTGGAAGGGCTAGTCGAGGTTGCAGCGCATATTGAAAAGCGGTGGCAAAGTTAACAAACAACTCAGTGAAAAGCTTCAAACAACCATCGAAGATGTGGTTAACCGAAAAAAAGACTCAGTAGACGCCTAGACCGTCTCGCCAAAGCAGCAGCGATACCCAAAGCGGACACAATTAGAAATCAATGAAACCTAAAGATCCAAGGGACGACTACAGGGAACCATCCTATGGTTTTGCAGGTGTACAGGAAAGAGCCGATGAGCTTCTGCAAGTTGCACTGGATCTCAGCGAGGCAGAGGTGGATCGAATTTACGTTGCAGCGCACCTCGCACAAAACTTAAACGAGAAACTCTTTGGTTTAGCTAGCCGCGCCGCCGCAGTCTGCCATGCCGAGCATCGGCCTCGGCCTGCACTCCAAGCAGCACTGGCGGTGTTTGCGCAGATGGAACTACCGTTAGAAAACAAGCAGAGTCCAATATTGCCTCGCATTCTGTTGATAGATAGCGACGCAGAGCGCTTGTTGGAGCGGAGAAGAGTGTTTTCGGAACGACAGATCGAGACTGATATCACTACGAGTGCCTCGGATGGAGTCGCCCGACTGCAGCTGGAAACCTTTCGGCTGGTTATTGTGGACTTTTCTGCAAAGACAGAGATGGAACGAACTGACTTGCTGGCGCTCCAAAGATTCAACGTTAAGGTGCCCATCGTCAACGTATCTGCATGGGCCACTTTTACAGACGCAGACAACCGATTGATCAATCGAGAGCTACTTCGTGCCGTGACTCGACTGTTTGGCAAAACGGTGCCAAAGCGGCTACCGAAAAAGCGACCGCCAAACGCGGCCAGAGGGCTAAAACCAGACGTAAAACTGTTCGACGCCGGATAAATAACCGATGGATCAGTTGATAACTGCGACAACTGCTCTCGAAGCAACCAATGTATCGATTTAGGAAGTAAAGCACCTAGGCTCGCTGGCCGCTGGAGCTGAGTAGAGGGTAGCCGATCGCGGGTGATCGCCTCGCCGCGATTCGACGCGCGCCCCACGTTGGCCGCGCGGACACGGGGCGGCGAGGTCGCGGCCGCGGGCCGGTGGCCGCACGTACCGCCACCTGGCGCCCGGCGGTTTATGCTCTCGCTTGACCAACTTCTTGAAAGAACCGCCCCCCAAACCTGCTACTATCAGGCCGTGCAAAACAGGACCGAACCGAGAACCCTGGGCCAATGGATTCGATACATAGTGGTGGCCGCAATCGCGCTATTTCTCGTATGGTGGATGATCAGGTTGTACGTTCTCTGAAATCAACCCCTCTTCCGCCCGGTCAGGAACAACCGGACGGGAGGAAAAACTGGACAGACGACCTGTCGATCCCGCCTCGGTGTGCCGGCGAGTAAGTCTGCGGTGTGCCGAACTTGATCGTGGCGGTCCGCGCCGCCCACGTTGGCCGCGCGAACACTGCGTGGCGCGTTCGCGGCCGTGGCCGGTGGGCACGCGAACGTGTTATCGACGCGAAGAAACCAACCGAATAAGCAGCTTCGCCGCTTCGAGCCGGGCGTAGTGATCGGGACCGCCATGAACAACCACACCGCTCGGTATACATGAAGGGCGGCAAGAAGCGTTCGGCTGCGCGCACAGCATCACGAATACCGAAGCAACTGGACAAAAAGATGGGGGAGAAGTAAATTACGATCTCTTCTCCCTCCTTGCAAATGCCATCAAGTTGAATGAAGGAAACGAAACACCTTCAAGAGCTATATCGGCATCGTTCTCCTAAATGCCTGGTGGCCAAGCGAAAAAGTATTTTTTCTGCAACAAAACGGGACGGTGACCGCAACTCTTCTAAACGCATTCCTGGTGTGCCACGGCCCTCGCGCCGCGATTCGAAGCGCCGCCCCGCGTTGGCCGCGCGGAACACCGGGCGGCGCCTTCGCTTCGCCGCTTCCCAAGAGTGATATGATTCCCGGCTCATAAAGGTTTCCCGGATTCCTGCCGTAACCTAACTATGCCGTTCTATGTCGTTAAGAGGCCAGGTCTGGCTCCAATTCTTGAGACCGTACGCGTAGAGCTTCGGATGCCTGCATCGCAAGAGGATGCCCAATTCATCTGCGCATATGGATCATCGAAAAAAGCCGACCACATAGCTCATAGCGTAGCCGAAATGGTTCCAAGCATCCAGTACTTGCCACCCCAGGTGTCAAAACTCACCCTGCTATCCAGGGATAGGCCCCTGAGCGTGGATACGGAACTGTACGCCGGTGGCGTCTGATTTGCCTGAGATGGCCAATCCTCTGGATGACAAATTTCAGCGTCTGGCCTCGCTGCTGAATCTGGAAACGACCGAAATTACGTAATCGGCCCTCGCGCATGTCGCAGCGCTCGCCTCGCGCCGCGATCCACCGCGCCGCCCGCGTTGGCCGAGCTAAAACGGGGGCGGCGAGCTCACGGGCCGCCGGCGGCTGGCACCCTAACGTGTGGCGCCGCCCTACCTGCATGAAGTAATCAGCCGGATAAACAGCTTTCCCGCCTCGAGCCGCGCATAGTGATCGTGCCCGCCGTCAACAACCACGCCTCTCACCACGAAGATCTTGCGCGCTTGAAACGCGTCTTTGATCAGGTCCAGTGTCTGGTCAAAAAGCGCGCTCAAGCGCTCGCGCTGGTAGTCGAGCAACTCCGCGATGAGGATGCGCGTGCCAGGTGCGTTCGCCTCGCGACTCGCCCACGAGCGCGACACGCCGAGCTGCCGCGCGACGGGCGGCGAGTTCGCCCGCCACGCTTTCCTTAGCGAGTTTCGCTTGTCACCCCTTCGCAGCAGCGCGCACTCAGGCGAGCACAATGATCCTCGTAGCTGTCAAGCTTAGCTATAGCGATAGTAAGGAAGCAGTATAGCCTCCGGTTGGTTTGGGCCTGCGTGAGCGCGAGTGACTACCGAGGTATTTGATGGCGTAGAATAAAATCCCATGAAACGAATAACCATCCTCTCGCTGTTCGCCGCTTTGCTCGCGATCAGTTACATCAGGGCAAATGAAAACACTGCGGTTAGCGGGCAGGGCAAGATGAAGTTCAGAGTACTCTACAAGTCCGATCACCTCCCCCCGGAAGCACAAACAGTCCTCAAAGGTGCTCATGGCGGATTCTCCGTGGATCTGGCAAAGGGCAAGGGAGAGACGTACTTCGCGCTGAAGGGCGCTGGCATCGTCCAGATCAGTGCGGATCTGAAGTCCACTCGGATGGTCGACACACCGGAAGAGATGAGGAACACGAATCTCCACAACACTACTATCTGGCATGGCCCGGACGCGACATCCCATCTGCTGTTTCCCGGAAATGAGGCCAACAAGGTTTTTGTGACGGGATTGGATGGGAAGCTCGATGCCGTGTTGGCGGCGCCTGAAGCCGGTGTTGACCTGGGCAACCCCGTCCCGAATGATTATTTCAAGTCAAACGGAAAGTTCGTACCCACTGACGTCGAACAGTTGGATGGGAAGCTCTACATCACCACCGGGTATTCAAAACTGGACTACGTGCTCACCGCCCGAATTCTCAAGACCGATCCGGTGGAACTGGCCTGGAACAATCTGTCATTTGGCGGCAAGGGTAAAGGACCTGGTCAATTCGATACGGGCCACGGCATCACTGTACCGCCGAAATTGACCCGCCTTGACATTGCCGATCGCGCGAATGGGGAAATCGACCGGTTTAGCCCGGATGGCAAGTACTTGTCCACTGTCACTATGCCGAAAGATTCCTTCCCCTGCGACACGTACTATCTGGGGAATTATACAGTCGTGGCTTCGCTGAACAATCCTGACAAGACGAAGGGTGCAGCGATCTACATCCTTGAGAACGATAAAGTGATCTCCACCATCCTGCCGAAGGAGGAACTCGGCCTCGCGAACTTCATGCACATCCACAACGCTGTTCTCCGCCAGATCGGCAAGAAGTACTACGTGATCGCGCAGGCATGGAATCCTGGCGATTTCGCAATTCTGGAGCAGGTTCTGTAGACGGAATTTTGGGCGCCGCCCGCGTTGGCCGCGCGAACACCGGGCGGCGCGTTCGCGGCCGGGGGCATTCGGACGCGTCACGGACGCGAAGAAGTCAGCCCAATAAACATCTTCCCCGCTTCGAGCCGGGCGTAGTGATCGGGCCCGCCATCGACGAGCACGCTTCTCACCACGAAGATCTTGCGCGCTCCAAACGGCGTCTTCGATTACGTTCAGCGTCTGATCGAAGAGCTCGTTCAGCCGCCCGCGCTGGGAGTCGACCACCAAGAATACGCGTGCCCCGGGCGTTCGCTTCCCGGCTCGCCCACGAGCGCGACACGCCGAGTTGCCGCGCGACGGCGGCGACCGTGATGCCGGCGGTGCCCGCGTTGGCCCGCGAACACTGCATAGTCGTTCGCGGGCCGTGGGGCGGCGGCGGCCGCGCGACAAATCGTCTCCCGGGACCTCGGTTTGTGGCGCGAATCAATAATGCGGACCGCTCGAATTGTAGACTCCTGCTCACTCTCACTTCCGGCTTCACGACCATCAGCGACGCGATTCTGGCCTCGAATTAGGCCCTCGCGCGCGTAGGGGAGCGCGGTACGCGGCGGACGCGAGGAAGGGACCGTTCTAATCGCACTTCGGGTTCTTGGTATCCTTGCGGCTGTCGAATTCCTGACCGCCGAGTTGTGATCGGTTTGGCGAACGCAACACATCGGTGATCATTTGAACCAGCTTTGACGCCACAAATGGCTTCTGAATAAAGGCCCAACCGTAATTAAGAACCAGTAAGGTTCCACCGGCTCCGCCGGACATTAACATCACGTGCATGTCCGGTCGTGTCTTCTTCAGGATCTCCCCTAAGTCCGGGCCAGACATCTCCGGCATGTTCACGTCGGAAAGAAGAAGGTCAATTGTTCTTTCCGTTTCTTGTGCAAGCTTAACCGCGCTGGCCCCGCAGTCGGCTGAAAGCACAACGAAGTTTGCATGTTCGAGGATATTTACTACCGTTTTGCGAACCAGTTCGTGGTCATCAACCACCAGAATGGTTTCAAGAGTCCCTTTGAGAGGGTCTGGCATAATTACCTTCCAGGTAAAAATCGCAGTCTCGAACTCAAGAGAAACTGCCTCACGGAATTGCGAGGATGGCGGCTCAGGGGTGGATAACGAATTTTAAGTCTGTTCTCATTAATGCGCAGCATGTCACGGGCCATCGTTTCCGACGGGAAGGACTGTAGCAATCGTCCGAGGGTAGAAGAAAAGACGCGGAAGCTTATCGCAGTCAAAGATAAAAATTGTAAAACTGGCGGTCCGCTTCGGGGCTCCGGCCTGACCTGTACCTGAGACCCCGGATTGGAACGCGGCCCTGTGGCGCTTCGCGATAACTCGAAAAAGTGGCGATGTTGGGAGCTGGTAGGGAGCTGGTAGGTAGTTGTTAGAGCATCTGAAATGTAATGCGTGGCCGCAGGTTCGAGCCCCGCCCGGTATCCACGTCAGCAAGCATTTCTTCGTCGTGCTATTCTAAGGCACCCGATTCCAGAGCACCCGCCCCGGAAAGCGCTTCTCTTCTTTCGAGTAAAGGATGAGCGTGTGAAACGAGGCGGCGTGTATACCCTCAGAGCAGCAACGTTGGGGATTCTTTCCATAGAAGATTCCAATCGGCTTCCTGTGATGATCCCGACTGGAGCCACCATACCCGTGGTTGATGGAAACGTCAGCGGCAATCGATTCGTGAACATTGACTGGCAGGGCCAAACGACTACGATCTTCGCGGTTGATTTGCGGGTCCGTGATCGCATCATGCGGCAGTGGAACGTAGTGCAGGAATCGAAATCATCCCCAGGCGCCCCCGAATGCCAGCCTCGAGCCTCCATTCGAGGCTGGATCGGCTCATATAGCGGTTCTCTCATCGCCCCCATCTTCCGGAGGTTTGTCATGCGTCTTGCCTATGCTTTTTTGTTCGTCCTGACCGCCGTCGCCCAGGTGCTAACGCTCCAGGACGGCACGCCCGTGCGCCTTCGCCTCAGTCGCACCGTCTCGTCCTCCAACGCGCACGTAGGTGAAACGGTAGATTTCGAAGTTACCGAACCTGTCATCAATCGGAATTACGTGGTCATCCAGAAGGGCGCCGTCGCCCTAGGCCGCGTCACCAAAGTGGATACTAAGCGCCGCTTTGGACGTGCCGGCACGCTGGAACTTAGCATCGATTCGGTGCGTCTCTCCGATGGCCGAACCGTACCCCTTCGCGCTAGTCCAGAAAAGGGGCCAAGCGACATGAGCGGCGCCCGTGTAGCCGCCTCGATCGCAGCCTCCCCTGTCCTAGTGTGGGTCAAAGGCAAGGAGGTAAGCTTCGAAAAGGGCACTGAAACGACCGCCTATGTCAGCGGCGACGCCCGCATTGATGAATTCCAGCCACGTACCGGTTCCGACAGTACCGCGGATCGCAGGGCCGCCCCCGACGCTGTGCTCGTCAATGCCGACATCGTCCAAATGCAGAAGGCTGGACTCTCCGAAGCGATCATCCTAAGTAAGATTGGCACTTCCACTACCAACTTCAACACCGGCACCCAAGATCTGATCCGGTTGAAGGAAGCCGGCGTGAACGACAACATTATCAATGCCATAGTGCAGAAATCCGATCGCCGCTAACCGGCGTGCTACCGACGCCCGCCCGGATCGGCCCGCTCTTATACCGGGCTGCACGGCCCGCAGCCGGCGGACGTTGTTACTGACGTGAAGAAACGACCAGCCTAACATCCTTACCGCTCCGAGGCGCTCGTAATGATCCGGCCCCACCGTCAACGAAGGCCTCTCACCAATCTTACGCGCTTGAAAGGCGTCTTCGATCACGTCCAGCATCTGGTCGAATAGTCTGCTCAGCCGTTCGCGGCGCGGCGCGAGCAACTCCGCGATGAGAACGCGCGTGCCAGGCGCGTTCGCTTCTCTGCTCGCCCACGATCGCGACTCGCCGAGCTGCCGCGCGACGGCGGCAACCGTGACGCCAGCGAGTAAGGCTGTAACAGTTTCGCTGCGTTGGCAGCATATACAGCGGGCGGCGCGTTCGCGGCCCGGGGTCCCACAATTGCGGAATTACGGAACTCCGCACATCTGTAAATTGCCCGCCGGGCGTGGATCACCGCAAACGAGCGCTCCAACGGCCTGGTCAGCCCCGCGGCAGGAAACCGCCATACTCACGGCCTCACGGCCGGGGACCCGTGGCAACGTGGTCCATTCAGGCCATCGCCCGCCGGTACTCGGACGGATCGCTTTTGACAATTGCAAATATGCTAGACTCGGCGACAACAATGGGGTGCCGTTCGCCTGGAGGAGGGTGGGTGGAGACCTCGGGGCCAGGGGCAAAGGTATCAGTTTTTTCCTTTCGTTTTCCTTTTACTGACGCCGCTCCTGGTTTTGAATTCCGGCGGCTCAGATCACCGCGGGCCGCGTCCGGTGGGCGCCGGATATGTCGGGTTACCTGCGTGAAGAAACCAACCGAATAAACAGCTTCCCCGCTTCGAGCCGCGCGTAGTGATCGGGCTCGCCGTCAACAAGCATGCCTCGTACGAGAAGATCTTGCTCGCTTCAAATACGTCTTCGAACCTTACTCACGATTGAGCGCGAAGACCTCCAGTTCACCCTGAACGACTACAGCGAAGTTGCGCACTTGGTTGGATAGCGCGCTTCGATGTCCCAGCCTGCCATCGCAGGCGTCATCTTAGTGCTCTTGTGAACCCAGCAAATCAACCGACCTGGTGCATTCGTAGAAGTCCGATTCGACCAACAGGTATACGGTAGGGGTGCTGAGCGGACTAAATGCCATATACTCCGCATCGTCAATATTGGACAATCTATGCGCGCTCTGCACAACTAAAATTCGTATGTGGGCGGGAAAGATAATCGGCCGCATCTCGCCATCTCGCTCCACCCTGAAAGCAGTGAAGCAGCGTATGGTTTCCACAACGTGGCCCGTTGTAATTTCAGGCACATCTTCCATTCAAGCAGATGACTACTGAAAGTGGAAGAGACCAAACAGAAAAAAATACTTAAGCGATGACCAACACAACCTTAGGGCGCTACCTTGAATCGAGAAGGCGGATCAGCCTCAACCACAGGCCCGCGGGGATTCGTGAAGCGAGGTCTGATCGAATAGCGCGCTTTAAAACGCTCCCGCTCGTCGCTCGAGCAACTCCGCGATTAGGATGCGCGTGCCCGCCGAGTTGCCTAGCGACGGCGGCAATCTTGATGCCGGCGAGTACGGCGACGGCAATGATGCACCGTTTTGCTATTCGATTGGCTGTCAGGCCCGGCGGGCGGCCGGGCCTGCGCTGCCGTTCGATCGCGGGTTTGATTGCCGCGCGGCACTGACCGCCTCACCGCGATTCGGCGCCACTCGCGAACACTGGATAGTCGTTCGCGGGCCGTGGGGCGGCGCTGTCACGCGGACAAATCGCCTTCCGGCGCCTCGGTTTGTGTCGCGAATCAATAATTCGGATCCGCTCGAATTGTAGACTCCTGCTCACTCTCACTTCCGGCTTTACGACCGTCAGCAACGCGATTCTGGCCTCGAATTAGGCCCTCGCGCACGTAGGAAGACGCTGGAGCGCATCGGACGCGAGGAAGGGACTCTCAGTAGGGGGAGCCTTAGCACCTTCGATGTCCCCGACAGCATCGGCACCGAGCCCGGTGGCATCAACAACACTGGCCAGATTGTGGGATGGTTCGCTGATGCTAGTGGTACTCATGGGTTTCTCCTTAGTGGGGGAAGCTTTACCACCCTCGATGTCCCCGGCAGCAACGCTACCGAGGCCGCAGGCATCAACAACCACGGCCAGATCGTGGGAAAAATGCGCCTTTTAGCCTCGATA
>Ga0105240_10012425_pt1 | contig 11756 bp, 9 predicted proteins | sample KBSC54metaG_FD_80426 | JGI IMG/M metagenome (GOLD analysis project Ga0105240, IMG submission 80426) | Corn rhizosphere microbial communities from Kellogg Biological Station, Michigan, USA - KBS C5-4 metaG | ecosystem: Host-associated > Plants > Roots > Rhizosphere > Soil | place: Michigan, USA...
CCACCAGATCCGCCCCAATCGTTTTCAGGAAACGAATCTCCGCAGGCGTTTCGTAGCTTGGTCCGCACAACGCCGCGTAGACGCCTTCATGCAACTTGATTCCAAGCCGCTTCGCCTCTTCAGCGGCGATCTCGCGATAAGGCTTACAATAGGCCTGCGACATATCTGGAAATCGCGGCCCGAACCTTTCATCGTTCGGCCCCATCAATGGATTCGTCCCTTGCAAATTGATGTGATCGCGGATCGCTACCAGCGCGCCGCGCCCGTAATCGATATTGATCGCTCCCGCTGCATTCGTCACGATGGCCGCTTTGATCCCCATCTGAAAAAAAACGCGCATCGGAAACGTTATTTCTCGCGCCGAGTACCCTTCGTACAAATGAACGCGCCCCAGCATCACTGCCAACGGTACGTCCCCGTGCCTGCCAATGACGAACGTGCCTTCGTGGCCCTGTACCGTTGAGCGCGGAAACGCAGGGATTTTCCCGTATGGAATTCGCGTCGCGTTGGTCAGCCCGTCCGCGAGACCGCCAAGTCCGGAACCGAGCACCAGCGCCACCCGCGGACGCAACTTCGTCTTCGAAAGCGCGAATTTCGCGGCGCGTTTCGCCATATCGAAATCTCTCAATCGCGCCCCTGCGCGGTTGGAAGCGGTCATTTCAGCATTACCCCCACGAGTGATGCGGACATCAGATTCGCCATCGTCCCCGCCAGCATCGCGCGCACGCCCAGCTTCGCTAGCTCGGACTTTTTATTCGGTGCAAGCGCGCCGATTCCGCCGATTTGAATTCCGATCGAGCTGAAATTCGCAAATCCGCACAATGCAAACGTCGCAATCGTAAATGACCGGGGATCGAGTGCGGCTGCCATTGGCCCGAGCCGCTGAAACGCAACCAGCTCATTCGTCACCATGCGCAGCCCGAGTAGATTCCCGATCGTGAGGCAATCTTTCCACGGAACGCCGATCACCCACGCAATCGGTGCAAAAATCCACCCGAACACCTGCTCGATGCTCGAAGGAAACCATACGGCCCAGTGGTGCACGATGCTGAAGCATCCGTCCACCAGATAAATCAGCGCGATAAACGAGATCAGCATGGCCGCCACATTCAGCGCCAGATGCAAACCGTCGATCGTTCCGCGGGAAATCGCACCCAGCGCGTTCGCGTCCCGTTCCATCTGCGCCATCTCCACTTTTCCGGCCGTCAGCGGCTTGCCCGTTTCAGGTACCAGTATTTTTGAGATCAGAATCGTTCCCGGCGCCGTCATGATCACCGCCGCCAGCAGATGCTCCGCCTTTATTCCGTAAAGGATGTAGGCTGCCATCATCCCCCCGGAAACGTGCGCCATGCCACTCGTCATGATCGTCATCAGTTCCGATTGCGTCACATCCGGCAGGAAAGGACGAATCGAAAGCGGCGCTTCTGTCTGCCCCATGAAGATGCTCGCGGCCACATTCAAGGATTCAGCGCCGCTCGCCCCCATTAACGAGCTCATCACGCGCGCCGAAGCCTTCACGATCACCTGCATTACGCCGAAGTGGTAGAGCAGCGCGAAAAATGCCGCGATGAAAATGATCGTAGGCAGCGCCTGGAACGCAAAAAAGAACCCCATCGGCGAACCCTTCTGCCCAAGGTTGCCGAACACAAACGTCGAGCCATAAAACGCGAAATCCAGCAGCCAGTTCGCTGCGGCGCCGAGCCGCTGAAAGATGTACCGGCCGTATTCCCACTTGATCACAAGGAATGCGAACACGATTTGCAGGCCAAGTCCCCACGCTACCGTTTTGTATCGGATCGCCTGCCGATCGGTCGAAAAGATCCATCCAAAAGCGAGCATGGTAAGGACGCCGAGCAAGCCGACGAATCGGTGCATGCCACACTCCTTGTAGGTACGGCTCTCCCCGTGCCTGCCGTCTCACAGGTCGTCCTGCTGCTTGCGCAGCTAGTCCTGCATCAACTGGATCGAGGCAAACGCCTCTAGGAAGGTTGCCATTATGCAATACCTTTCAATTTCCAGCGAGCAGTGAATTTCCCTGCTTGCTCTACCGCGCAGCTAAAGAAACGCGGTATGAGAGAAAGTGTTGCGGGTAGGGAATACAACAGCAATCGCTCGGGAGCGCGTTCAGCTAAAAACTGACTCCCCTCACCACATCTGACGTTCAGAAAAACATCCCTCGTTCATCGAAATACACGCAGAGTTGGTCGCGATCGATGACAAGCATGGAATTGGGGCCTGCAAATTGCTCGGACTTTCCTTTACAACGGCTTTAGCCATTCTTGTTCGCTCGCGCGAGAAACATTTGCTCGAAAAAAAGGACGCCATTGGGAAGCTTGAGCTTCTCGCACGGTTTGGCCGCTATCGAGGCAGTATCATTCGAGATGCAAAGTCGAAATTGGAGGGAAGTCATGACTAAGACAATGAGTGTTCGCATGGACTCCGATAATTATCGGTTCCTTCGCGAAATCACAAAAGAGGAAGGCACGGATCTTTCCAAAGCTGTGCGCGATATGGTCGGCGGGGGAGAATTCTGTTTGCAGTTGAAAGATATAGGAGCGGGGAGGCTTCTCTTGGGCGAGCCGCAGAATTGGCCGGTGTTCCGTTGAGCCACATGATGACAATACTCGCCGAATTTGGCGTCGAAAGCAGGATCGAAAAAGAAGACTATCTTCAGAGCCTTAGAAATCTGCACAAGCAGTGGTAGCGTATCTGCGGCTTATCACGGCCTCGGCCTTTGCGGCAGGCTGTTATCCGGTTCCCAAATTCACTGCTGAGCCGCAATCTTAGGCCCACTTGCCTCAAACTCCCGAAACCGCCGCTCCAATTCCCACTGCTCCTGCGCCTTCTCACTCTGCTTGAGAAAACCCTCACAAGGCGCCGAAGGCCTATCCGCACCCAATATATCTTTCGCGCACGCGGGCGCAACATGACCGAAATCCTCCGGCTTATCCCAAAGGCTTTCCCCGGGTAAAAACGCATGTTCAATGCTGTCGCGCACCATCTGCTTCAAATCGCTATAGCGCAAATCGTATGTTTCGACAGCCCGCACATATTCATGCGTCAGATTGATTCTCGAGACCCCTTCATCATCGGTCGAAAGCGCCACCGGCACGCCATACGCGCGATAAATTGGGAACGGATGATCTTTGCCGCTGATGCCGAGAATCACATCGTTGCTCGTCAGGTTGATTTCCACCATCACGTGCTTTTTTGCCATCTCGCCGAGCAAATCGTAAGGACGATCCTCGTACATCACATCCACTCCATGCCCGATCCGCTCCGCGTGCGCCACCTCCACTGCCTGCCGGATGTGGCAGCACAGCCCTTCGTAGGTCACGAGCCCCGGAGCAAGTTCGCCCGCGTGCAAGCTGATGTGGACCTGGGGATAAAGTGTGTGCAGAAAGCCGACAATGCGCATATGCAGCGCATAGTCCGCCATTGAAATCTCGCCGTCCTCAGGCATCACGTAGTTGATTCCGACCACGCGCGGATCGACGGATGCGACTTCGAAGCCCAGCAAAGTCTGCGCGAACACCTGTTCCTTCGGAAACCCGCGCAATATCTGGTAAAGGTAGCGAATCTGTACGCTGCAAGCGGACGCGGCGTCCGGTTGGCCGCAATGCTCACGCTGCTTCCGCACCGCTTCCACCTTGTCGTACTCCGCGCGGTCTGTCGCTATTTCATCGCGAAGTCCCGCGGCAAGCAGCGCATTGCGCAAAGCGCCAAGATCGTCCTTCCAGCCAATCTGGCGAGACAGAGCCGTCGCATGTGTAAACGGCGGCGTATCCATCAGCTCCAGATACTGTTCGTTTTGCGCCGCCGCGCGCGTCGCCACTTCATCCGCTGATTCGCCCGTGTTCCCCGAATCGACGGCCGAAAACTTATCAAATGTGCTGAAAAAATGATCGTGCCCCGTCACGCCCGGAGTCGGCATAAACCCGCGCATCGAAAATGCGTCAATCAGCTCATCATAAAGCGTCTGGTCACTCGCAGCCCGTGTCGCGGGAACCTCTCCAGCCGGGCAATTTCCATTCTGTGGCTGAACCAATTTGTCCGTGGCGGTGTCCACACACAGACCGTCCTTCTCAGCGTCCCGAATCCACGACTCGGCATAGACCGGTAAAGGAACGCGTAAAGTTTCAGAGGATTATTTCGAACTGACTCAAGTTCGCGCGCAGTGCGCGCCTCTTCGCTCGATGCACCGGTTCGGGATTTCCCGCCTTTCTCCCCTGCTGGTGTAGACGTCTTCTGCGTTTGAGCCGTGGGCGCGGTAACGAGGAGCGCAGCCAGAACAATCAGCTCGGCTACGCATGCCCACTCGGACACGGTGCTCTTCGACCTCGTCATCGATCCTCGATTATTTCCCTGTCCACCGGAGTCGCCATGCATTTTTTAGGGCTCGGCCGTGTTAGCTGTTTTTACGGCGCCCGCGCCGCCATTCCTGTGTTTTTTATCCGATTTTATGGTGCCATTTTGGCCTTTTTGCGTCAGCCCGGCTGTCGCAGATGCTGCAAGAAATGCCACCCAAAAGAATGAAAATTCGCAGCACGATTAAGCCGTTTCGCCCCGCACTTCGCGGATGATTTTCACGCCGCCGCTCGTCCCTAACCGGTCCGCGCCAGCCTCAATCATCGCCTTTGCATCCGCTGCGCTACGAATTCCTCCCGAAGCCTTCACGCCGATCTTCACGGTCCGCCTCATAAGCGCAACATCTCCAACAGTTGCAACACCGCCAAGAAATCCCGTCGACGTCTTCACGAAATCCGCACCCGCCCGCTCGCTTAGTTCACAGGCGACCCGTTTCTCGTCCTCGCTCAGAAGAATCGTCTCGATGATCACTTTTAAAAGCGCATTTTTCGCGTGCGCCGCCTCGGCAACCGCACGAATATCGGAAAGCACGAAATCTCGATTTCCTCCCTTCAACTCCCCGACATTGATAACCATGTCGACTTCTTGCGCTCCAAGCCTAATTGTTTCAGCAGCTTCTAGCACTTTGACGTTTGTGAGCGTGGCGCCTAGCGGAAAGCCGATTACAGTACCCACTCTCGTTTCACTTCCTTCAAGGCACTGCCGAACCAGATCGACATAGCACGCGTTCACCATTGCCACCCCGAAACCATACTCGCGTGCCTCTGCGCAAAGCTGGCGGATTTGCTGCGGCGTAGCTTCAGGTCTGAGCAACGTATGTTCAATAACGCGCGCAACACTGCGCCAATCCTGGGAGTTAATTCTCGACATTGGACACCGATCTTACTACGCTTAATCGTCCGCCTATCATAGGATTGCAGCCCGTGACTGACGAAGCCCACTCACATTGGCAGCCTCTGCTTGCTGCGGCACGATCCGCGATGAAAAATGCGCACGCTCCCTACTCGAACTTTAGAGTTGGATCTGCCCTGCGGACGACAAGCGGACAGATATTCGCCGGCTGTAACGTCGAAAACGCCTCTTACGGAATGACCAATTGCGCCGAGCGCACTGCCATTTTTTCGGCCGTCGCTCAACTGGGCTCGGCTATGGAAATCGCTGAAATTGCAGTAGTTTGCGAACAAAATGTGCCTTGCGCGCCGTGCGGCGCCTGCCGCCAGGTGATCTACGAATTTGGTCCCATGGCCGCCGTCTATTTCCAGGGCCCAAAGGGCTGGATTTCCATGCCCATCAAAGACTTGCTCCCAGAGGGTTTTCGCCTCAAATAACCGAATATGTCTGACGCCTCGCCGATGCGCGCCATTGACGTGATTCGCAAGAAACGCGACGGCCACGAACTGTCCCGCGCCGACATCGAATTCCTTGTTCGCGGCTACACCGTTGGTGAAATTCCTGACTACCAGGTATCCGCCTGGCTCATGGCCGCGCTGATTCGTGGCCTGAACCGATCTGAAACGGCTGCACTTACCGAAGCAATGCTGCACTCGGGCGAAGTCCTTGATCTCTCGGATTTCCCCCAGCCCAAAATCGACAAGCATTCAACCGGTGGCGTCGGCGATAAGACCTCACTGGTGCTCGCACCCGTCGGAGCCGCCGCAGGTCTGATCGTTCCCATGATCAGCGGCCGTGGCCTCGGTCATACGGGCGGCACGCTCGACAAGCTGGAATCTATTCCCGGTTTTCAGGTCGGGCTGCCCGTAGCTCGTTTTCGCGAAATCTTACGCGCATGTGGTTGCTGCATGGTCGGCCAAACCGCTGAAATAGCGCCTGCGGACAAGAAGCTTTATGCCTTGCGCGACGTGACGGGCACCGTCGAAAGCCCCTTCCTTATCTGCGCCTCTATCATGAGCAAAAAGCTGGCCGAGGGAATTGACGGGCTCGTTCTTGATGTGAAAACCGGTTCCGGTGCCTTCATGAAAACGGAGGAGGACGCTGCATTTCTCGCCGAGTTAATGGTCGAAACAGGCGAGCGCATGGGCAAGAAAGTCGTCGCCCTGCTCACCGACATGGACCAGCCGCTCGGCTTCAACATCGGGAATTCGCTGGAGATAGAAGAAGTATTGACTGTTCTGCGTGGACAAGGACCCGAGGATCTGCGCGAACTCTGCAAAGAACTGGCTGCGTGGATGTTCATACTGGGCCGCCGCTGCGATGACATAGCCAGTGCGCGAGCCTTGTATGACGAGTTGATTCAATCCGGCAGTGCGCTCGCCAAGTTTAGCCAAATGATCCAGTTGCAAGGCGGCGACCCCACATTGGTGGAAGATCCGGCAGTGTTGCCGCGCACGAAGCACTCTATCGAGGTCCGAAGCTCCATGAGCGGATACGTCGGCGCCATCCAATGCGAGTCGGTGGGTACTGCCTGCGTCCTTTTAGGCGGCGGACGCCAGAAAAAGGAAGACGCGGTCGACCCCGCCGTGGGCATCGTCCTCCACAAGAAAGTCTCGGACCGAGTAGCCGCTGGCGATGCACTGTGTACCATCCATTACAACGATGATTCGCGCATGGCGGCTGCCAAGAACATCTTGCAGCAGAGCTTTTCGATCGGCGATTCCATGCCGGCGCCGCGAAAGCTGATTCATCGCGTCATCAAAAAGTAGGCATTCGAGCCGCCTTGTGCCTGCTACTGCGTGATCTCAGCCGGTTCCGTATAGCCTTGAAGGCGGTCAATAGCCAACCCCGCCTGCACGGCGACTATGGCGAACACATTGAGATGTTCCACGGTAAACATGCCCCGCTTGGAGAGATTGTCCACATAGAGCAGCCCGCGAATGCGATTCGCCATTCCCAACGGCGCGCACATAGCCGACTGAATCCCTGCATTCACAACGCTGCTGTTCGCCGCAAACCGTGAGTCGGCCTGACCATCCGTCACCAGCAAAGGCATTCCTGACTGCATCACCTGCCGGATAATCGTCCGCGAAATGATTAATTGTGGAGCCGCCGATTCCCGCGCTGCATCGGCTTTGTAGCGAATCACCGCCGGCCTGAAGCTATAGTTTCCCTTCGCCAAGTCGATCTTTGTCGACGAATTGTCGTCGAGGAGCATGCCATAGGCGCGCTCGGCGCCGGCAATCTCGAGAACGAGATCAAGAATCCGGTGTGTCAATTCGTCGACACGCTCAATCTGGCTGAGCGCCTGATTCGCTCGGTACAAAACCTTCAGCAGCCGATTCTCCTCTTCAAGAGACTGGAGACGCGACTGCGCAGGCGAAGCCCGACCGTTCGTATCCACTGCGAGCAGAGCACCCACAGGTTCTACGGACATAAAGGAACTTGAATAGGAGCTTTCTCCCACGAGCTTCGCAACGCCGCCAGGCAAGCTTGACGTGCCATAGCTCATGATTTTGCGTTCGGCTGAATCCTCAAAACGAAGGCGAAACATTCCGATGGAAATTTCGTCGTTAGAGGCAAGCAAGGCCTCCTTCGTAGGCTTGCCATTGATCTTTATCCCGTTCGTCTTGCTGCGGTCGATGATTTCCCATCGAGCGTCCGGATTGACGCGTACCACGGCATGCAGCCGCGAAATATCCGGATCGTCAAGCACGAGGTCGCTCGATTTTCCGCGGCCGATGGAAAGCGGACGATCTCCGGTCAGCTCGAGCACTTGGGAATGGCGGTCTGCGTGATGGATGACGATTCGTGGCATTTAGGGCTTCCGCTTTCATCGTACAAGAAGAATGTGCGCACCACTTGCCGCCAAAGAAGGGGCTTTGTTCAAACGAAAAATAGTACTTAGGAAGCACCGACCGCTAAGCACCAAAAAGGATCGTAATACGATATAATGGAAGCGTGAAGAGAGAGCCTGCAAAACGGAATGCGCAACCGGGGGCGAAGAGGGTTCCACATCGGCTGATTCAAGACCTCGCGTCATTTCGGTATCAATTGCGCAAGTTCCTTCGCTTCAGCGAGAGGGTTGCAATAAGCCAGGGGCTTACACCGCAGCAACACCAATTGCTCCTGGGGGTTGCGGGCTACAACGGCGCCAGACGCGCCACGATCTCCGATCTCGCCGAGTTTCTCCAGGAGCGGCACAACTCGGTGGTCGAACTCGTGGGACGTGCTGTGAGAAAGGGTCTCATACGCAAGGATCACGATCCAAATGATCGGCGGTATGTGTATGTATCTCTCACGCCGCGAGGAGAGGTCACTCTGGCCAAGCTTGCGGAACTTCACCGAGACGAAATCGTACGGTTAAGAGCCGGCTTGTTCGCCGGCGGAAGCATTAAAAATAAGTTACAGAGGCGAGCGTAAAACGAAATCGTATGAGGAAGAGCGCAAAACCCCATTATCCATTGCTGCGCAAATACTTGCCGGTTGTACACCAGGATCTGAGCGCAACGTACTCGCGAAATCTCCATAAATGGCTGATTATCGCGCCAATCATCGGCGTCATCACCGGATTGGGAATCACCGGCATCGCCGTGCTGGTCCTTAGAATCGTATGGCCGGTTACGGTGGACTATTTTCTGCATCACGTGTGGGCCATCATACCGATTGTTACGGTAGCTTTTGCGGTGACCGGGCTCATCATGCAGTTCCTCACCCCGGATCCCAACGAGCATTCGACCGAAGAGATCGTTAAGTCCTATCACGAACATCAGGGCGATATCGATATGCGCCCGTTCTTCGCGAAGCTGTTTGCCGCAGTGACAACCGTTGGTTTTGGAGGCAGTGCTGCGCTGGAAGGTCCAAGTATCTATGGAGGCGGCGGGATTGGCTCGTGGCTGTGGACGAAAATGGGCCGCTTTCGCCTCACTCCACGCGACCGGCGAATAATGCTAATCAGCGGTGCGGCTGCCGGCATGGCAGCAGTATTTCGTGCGCCCCTGACGGGTTTGGTCTTTGCGCTCGAGATGCCTTACAAAGACGATTTAGCGCATGAAGCATTGTTGCCGTCCCTTATCGCCTCGGTTGTTGCGTTCGTTACGCTGGCATCGTTTATGGGCGCGCAACCCATCTTCGATTTCGGAAGCGCTCGCTCATTTACGGGCAAGGATTTAATCTGGTGCGCCTTGTTGGGGGCCATCATCGGACTGATTGGCATGGTGTTTTCCATTACCTTCCGCCACGCGCGCAGCTTCTTCGTCAAATGGGCCATGCCGCACTGGATAAAGCTGACCGTCGGGGGATTTCTCACGGGTTTGTGCGGCGTAGTCTTCGTCCTGATCTTTAGGGATGGCCTCATACCGATGGGCCCGAACTATGAAGCGGTCGGCTTGATCTTAGGAGCGCAGCATAGCGGCCTAGAGCTTGTGCTGTTCGCCGTATTCAAACTTGCTGCCACGCTCTTCTCACTGGCTTCCGGCGGCGTAAGCGCCATGTTCGTGCCGTTGTTTTTGAGCGGGGGAGCGCTTGGCACCGCGTTCGGACAGGTATTGCACAGCGGTTCCGTGGAGCTTTATGCAGCAGTCGGTATGGCTGCATTTATCGCTGCGGGATACAAAACTCCGCTTGCCGCCGTGACGTTCATTGCCGAGGCGACCGGCGGACATGCTTTCATTATCCCTGCCGTTATCGGTTCGGCCGTGGCTTATGCGGTGTCCGGTGACGCGTCCGTGTCAGGAGATCAGCGCCTGCATGAAGGTGTAAGAGTGCACGATTTGCGAGAGGCGGAAGTAGGACAAATCATGCAGCGGGACATTATTTCGGTTCCTGCGTCCCTGAATCTGCGCGAATTTGAGGACACGATTTTGAAGCAGAGTCCCCATAGCACTTTTCCCGTAATGGATGGTGCCCGTGTGGTCGGCACAATTTCGGAGCGGTCGCTCATAGATGGCGCCGAGAGACATCCGGATATGACCGTAGGCGATGCTGTGAACCGTGAAGTCAGGAAAATACCCCGGAATTGCGATGCGATGGAGGCGTTGCGCTTGCTGCTGGCAGAAGATGCTCAGCCGATGCTGCTGGTAACGAATCGCGGAAAACTGGAAGGCATCGTAACCAAGTCGGATTTGCTTGAAGCGCTCAAAATTCGCGGCGAGGAAGCCGAACCGGAGTTAGAAGAAGCGGCGGACACCGCGACTCCGATGTAGCGCGACAAGCACAACGATCTGCCCGAATCGCCCATCTTCCAATCACTCTCGGGCAGACGGGATTCGGATTGACTAGGAGACCCGCAGGAGATGTTCAATGGCCGATTCCCCCCTTCCTGAAATTGAAAGTACCCCGCAAGCAAAACCTCACGAAAGAAAAACCTTTGGTGTCGCACTGGAGCCGGAAGTTGTCAAAATCTCTTTTTATGCCGTTCTAATCGGAGCGGTCAGCGGCTTGGTGGCCGAAGGCCTGCTCGAGCTCATCTACTTCTTCACGAACCTTTGTTTCTACGGACGCATTTCTTTCGCTGATGTCAGCCCCGCAAATAATCATCTCGGACCATGGGTAATTCTCATTCCCACAATCGGCGGCTTGTTGGTCGGAGTCATGATTTATCTCTGGGAGCCGACGCTCAAAGGCCACGGCATCCCCGAGGCCATGGAGGCTGTGCTTTTCAATCACAGCCGCATGAGGTTGCGTGTCGCTTTTCTGAAGCCTTTGGCTACTGCGATCGCGATCGGCACAGGAGGTCCGTTCGGCGCCGAGGGCCCTATCATTCAGACGGGCGCGGCCGTCGGGTCGCTCTTTGGACGCCGAATCGGGCTTACTCCGTATTACCGCAGAGTATTACTCGCTTCAGGTGCCGCAGCAGGCATGGCCGCCACCTTCACCGCGCCGCTTGCCGGCGTGCTGGTTGCGATCGAGCTGCTGCTCTTCGAGTTTCGCGCCCGATCGTTCATTCCCGTGTCCCTTGCTGCTGCGGTCGCTACAGGGGTGCGAATTCATTTCGTAGGATGGACGCCGCTTTTTCCCACCCCTGAGTACAAGCTCACCAGCATGAACGAACTTTGGCTGTTCGCCTTGATGGGGCTTGTATTGGGTGTCGTTGCAATTGCAATGATTCGCGCACTCTTTTGGACCGAAGACCTTTTCGATCGCCTGCCGATTAAACGCCTGGCGATATGGTCTCCCGCTATCGGGGCCGCAATTTTGGGCGTCATTGGCTATTTCATTCCGCAAGTATTCGGCACCGGTTACGACACAATACGCGCCATGCTCAACGACCATCTCACGCCCGGGCACCTTCTGGGTATTTCCGTGGCGAAATTCTGGGCGCTCATAATTTCTCTCGGTTCGGGAACCACCGGGGGCGTGTTCGCTCCTTCGCTGATCGTCGGCGGCGGAATCGGAGGTGCTTATGCCGTCGCATGGCAGCATTTTTTCCCGCACCTCGTGAGCGACCCCGCTTTCTATGCGCTCGTGGCGATGGCAGCTGTATTCGGCGGGATTGC
>Ga0105240_10012428_pt1 | contig 11755 bp, 12 predicted proteins | sample KBSC54metaG_FD_80426 | JGI IMG/M metagenome (GOLD analysis project Ga0105240, IMG submission 80426) | Corn rhizosphere microbial communities from Kellogg Biological Station, Michigan, USA - KBS C5-4 metaG | ecosystem: Host-associated > Plants > Roots > Rhizosphere > Soil | place: Michigan, USA...
CCGCCGCGTATGGCGAGGCCACACGCCAGGGTCTGATCGAAGCCCGGGTCGGGCGCGGCAGTTTCGTTCTTGCCGCTTCGCCGGAAAGCGAAACCGGCGACGTCATCCTCTCTTACAATGTGCCACCGCTGGAGCCTGCTGCTCGCCATTTCGCGGAGGCACTGAAAAATCTGCGCACGCGCCGCGACCTCATGGATCATCTAGGTTATGCGCCGCCGGCCGGTTTCGAGGCGCATCGCCGCGCCGGCGCGGCCTGGCTGAAGCGCCGCTGCGGCTTCGACATGGCAGATGCCGGGCGGCTGATCGTCACTTGCGGCGCCCAGCAAGCGACGGCGTTCAGCCTGGGCGCGCTGACGCGTCCCGGCGACACGGTGCTGATTGAGGCCGCCACGTTCTTTGGCATGAAGACGCTGGCCCATCATGCGGGCTACACGCTTCATGGCGTCGCCATGGACGCGGAAGGTCTGCTGCCCCAGGCGCTGGATCGCGCCGCCGCGGCGACGGGCGCGCGGGTTCTTTACACCTTACCCACGCTGCAAAATCCCACCGGCAGGATCATGAGCGCCAACCGCCGCGCCGAGATCGCCAAGGTCGCCCAGCGCCGCAAGCTCTGGATCATAGAAGACGATACGTTCGGTGCTTTCGCCGCCCGCCATGCGCCGCCGCCTTTGGCTGCCTTCGCCCCGGAGCGCACGGTCTATATCGGCGGCCTGTCCAAGATTCTCGCCCCGGGCCTGCGCACCGCTTATCTGCAGACGCCGGACCGCGACCTGGATGGGAAAATCCAGACCGCCATCCGTGCCACCAATCTTTCGCTGGCCTCGGTCGGAAATCTCATCGCCACGCAATGGATCGACGACGGCACGGCGGACGAAATTGCCGATGCGGTCACCGCCGAGATCGAGGCGAGAGTTGCGCTCGTCCGCGCCAAGCTGAACCGCTGGCTGGAACCGGATGGCGACAAGCGCTGTCCGCATCTATGGCTCCCCATGCCCGAACTAGAAGCCGAGCGGCTGGCGGCGCGCAGCCAGCGGGCCGGTGTGCAGCTGACGCCGCCGGAAGCGCCGATCGTGAACCGGACGCTCATTTCCGGCGTGCGGCTCTGTGTTGGCGGCGAGCTTTCACAGACGCGGCTGGAATCCGCAATCGCCGTGGTGGCGGACGCGCTCACAGCGGGCCGCGAACATCTCGCCTTGGTGTAGGCGAAAGCCGCGCCGGGCGTTAGGCGAGCACTTTGCCGGTAATTCGTTCCAGCACGCGAATGGGCGCGGCGTTGGGTTCGCCCATCTCTGCCACATCGAAATGGAAGGTCTGCTCCAGCGCGAATTCGCCTTTCAGCGCGGCATGCAGCACTTGGTCGGTATAAACCAGCCAGCAGCTGCCCGGCGGGAAATCGAGCGCGGTGTGCGGCGCATTCTTCTGATAGGCCGCATCCCGCTTGGCGGCGTCATGCAGCGACAGCATCATCTCGTCGTAAGCCGAGCGGCGTCCCCGCGTTACACCCAGCTTTTCGTAGAGCCAGCTCTGGCCGGGGAAATGCGGCTTGACGCGCGGCGCGAATTTGGCGGCGAAATCCACAAAGGGTTCGCCCACTTCCCAATGACGCGAGCCTGAAGGCGCCACGTTCGCAAAGAAGCGCAGGATGCGCCGTCCATCCTTCATCGGCCGGGACGGAAACGCGTCCACATGCAACAGCCGGTCGTCCTGGATCACGGAATAAGGGCGGCCTTCCACTTCCACGGGGCGATAAGAGGTGCGGGCGCGTTCGACGTTTGCATAGTTGGGTAAAAGGTCCTGCACGAAGCGCGTGGCGCCGGCGCCGAAACGCTCGATCATGGCGGCCAGGCGCTCGGCCCGCTCTCCCGTGGCAGAGGTGCCCTGCAAGCGGCCGCTGGTGTGATCCAGGCTGATATTCTTGGCCTTGCCGTCGGTCAGACGCCCGTCGAGGAATTCCGTCTCGCTGTTGGAAAGCTTGAACGGCATTTTCGGAAAATAGAGCAAGCTTCCATGTTCCAGCGCGCGCTGCGCCCGTATCCGTGTCTCAGGCTCGAACGGACCGTCCCAGGAGGTGACATCGAATTCCTCGCGGATCACACGCTTGCCCCTACATAGGACTCCGTCATGGCACCATAGACCAGGCTTCTGAGATCGCGGCGCAATTTGATGCGATCTGGCGCGAACAGGACCTGGGTCATGAACACCACCACCAGCTCTTCCTTCGGGTCGTTGAAGAAATAGGTGCCTGCGGCGCCGCCCCAGGAATATTCCCCCGCCGTGCCGGGAAGACCGGTGGCCGCGACGTCTTCCGTCACTGCCACGCCCAGGCCATAGCCCACGCCGGCATAACCGCTTTCGTTGAAGGCGCCCGTCGCGGGCATCATCTCGGTCATGGTGCGGCGGCCCGGCAGATGATTGCTGGTCATCAGCCTCACGGTCTTGGGACTTAGGAGCCGCGCGCCGTCCAGCTCGCCGCCACCCAGCATCATGCGGCAGAAGCGCAAATAGTCGGCCGCCGTGCCGGCCAATCCGCCGCCGCCGGATTCCAGTTGCGGCGGCTGGGCGTAGAAGGAGTTCTGGGCATCATCGAACACCGCCATCTTGCCTTCACGGACATAATAGCAGGTGGTGAGGCGGTCGCGTTTGGAGGCTGGCACCACGAAATCCGTGTCGTTCATCTGAAGTGGTGCGAGAATCCGTGCGCGCAGGAATTCCGAGAAGCGCTGGCCGGAAATGACTTCCACCAGATAACCCACCACATCCAGACCGACGGAATAGTTCCAGATCTCACCCGGCGTGAACTCCAGCGGCAGCTTCTCCAGATCGGCGATCATGCCGGCGAGGCCGCCTTCGCTATTGGCTTCGGCGATGTGAAGCTTGCGATAGGCCGCGTCCAGATTGGTGCGGTTGAGGAAGCCGTAAGTAAGGCCGGAGGTGTGGCGCAAGAGGTCCACCACCTTCATCGGCCGCGGATTGGGACTGGCCAGGAAGGCGCCCAGATTGCCGCCGGCATAGATGCCCAGATTGGCGAAGCCCGGAATGAAGCGGGCCACCGGATCGTCCAGCGCCACCTTGCCTTCCTCCATCAGCATCAGCAGCGCCACCGCGGTGACGGGCTTGGTCATGGAATAGAGGCGGAAGATGGCGTCCTCGCGCATGCCGATCCGCTTGGCCGTATCCATCTGGCCGCTCATGCCGCTCCACACCAGATCGCCTCGCCGCCACACCTGGGTCAACGCGCCGGGAATGGCGCCCGTCTCCACATAATTGCGGGCGATCACATCGTTGATGCGCTGCAGCCGGGCAGGGTCGAAACCGTGAGTGCTCATGGTTGGAAAAATCCTTGGGAACCCCATGCTATACAGGCTTGCCGGCTTTGGCTAAAGCCAGGGAATTATGAATGGGATATTTATCCGTCACGGCCTGATCATTCCGGAAGGCGAGCTTTCCGAAAGCTTCATCCATGCTTCCGGTCCCGGCGGCCAGAATGTCAACAAGGTGGCGAGCGCGGTTCAGCTCCGCCTCGACATCCGGAACAGTCCGAGCCTGCCCGATCAGATCAAAACGGTGCTCCTGTCTCTCGCCGATACGCGTCTCGACAAGGCCGGCGTGCTGACGGTCACAGCCCGGCGCTTCCGCGAACAGGCGAAGAACCGGGCCGATGCCCGTGCCCGGCTGGCCGAACTGATCCGCGCCGCAACCCGGCCCCGGAAAGCGCGCAAGGCCACAAGGCCCACCAAGGCCAGCGTCAAGCGCGTTGCCGAAAGCAAAAAACACCGTGGGCGGATTAAAAAGGATCGTGCGCGGCCCCCGCTGGATTAACCAACGCGCCTGGATTGGCGGCGGACAATTTCGACCGCGGCCGCTCGCTTTTGCTCGCGGCGTTTGTCGCTTTCACAGGTCCGCCGGACCTGCTCACACGCTTTGCGCGTGCCGCTCCAAACCGCTCAAAAAACTTCGCAATCGGCGTTATAGTGGACCCTTCGGAGAACACGAATCATGACGCCGGTGTTTGAGTTTCTGCGACAGCGGATCTGGGGCGTCACCTTGGGCGTGGCGCTGGCCGGCGTGCTTTTGATCATGATCGGCCCCGGCGCGGTGTGGGTGCTTCTGGCCCTGATCCTGATCGCCGCCGGCATCGTACGCTTCATCGTGCCGGTAGCGCGCGCCAGGCTTCCCGAGGCCAGGCCCGGCGACGAAGGTCTCGCCATTCTCTCGCCTCTGGTGCGCAAGGTTCTGGGCCAGATGCCGGTTCCCGTCATGCTGCTGGATTCCGGCTCGCGCGTGCTCTTTGTCAACGAGCCGATGCGGACGGTGGTGGGACCTTCGGCGGACCGCAAACCGATCAGCACGGTTCTGCGCAATCCCGAAGTCTTGAACGCCATCGCCCAGACCAGCGCCGACGGCGAGCCGGCGCGGGCCGAGTTCACTGTCGCGGTGCCGATCGAGCGGCATTACGAAGCCTATTCGGCGCTGGTGAGCGGCGATCCCATGGTCACGGTGCTGATGCTGCATGATCTGACCGCCATCCGCAGGAGCGACCAGATGCGGGCGGATTTCGTAGCCAACGCCTCTCACGAATTGCGCACGCCTTTGGCGGCGGTGGCCGGCTTCATCGACACGCTGCGCGGCCATGCCAAGGATGACGAGACGGCGCGGGAGAATTTCCTCCAGATCATGCAGGCACAGACCGCGCGCATGAGCCGGCTGATCGACGATCTTCTGTCACTCACCCGCATCGAATTGAACGAGCATGTGCCGCCCCAGGGCCGGGTGGGAGTGGAGGGCGTAGTGCGCGAAGCCGCCGCGGCGCTGGAGCCGCTGGCCCGTTCCGACCGTATCGCTCTCTCCATTCAGGCGCGGCCGGGACTGCCGCTCATCACCGGTGAACGCGACGAACTCGTTCAGCTGTTCCAGAACCTGATTCACAACGCCATAAAATACGGCCGCGAGAACGGTCATGTCTGGATCACGGTGGATATGGCGGAGCCTGAAAATCAGATTTTCGTGATGGTGAAGGATGACGGCGAAGGCATCCCGCCCCAGGCAGTGCCCCGCCTGACCGAGCGTTTCTATCGCGTGGACGTGAAGCGCTCGCGGGAGCGGGGCGGCACGGGACTGGGCTTGGCCATCGTCAAGCACATTGTCAGCCGCCATCAGGGTCGGCTCACCATCGAGAGCCGGGTGGGCGAAGGCTCCACCTTCACCGTGTTTTTGCCCGCGATTGGCACAGAATCTCTCTCCAAGCCCCAGGCCCCCGCCTCTGTCACGGAAGTGTTATAAAACCGTCGCATAGGAGTGGCGGAAAGCCCCTATCCCGGGGGCCAAGACACTGAGCACGAGTCACGAATGACCGATCATACCGTCAAGGCTTTCTCCGAACAGCTTGAGGCGCTTTCCGCACTGGTGGCGCAAATGGGCGGCTTGGCCGAAGCGCAATTCGCCGCCGCTATTGAAGCCATTGCACGGCGCGATTCCATTGCCGCGGAAAGTGCGGTCGGCGGCGATGCCCGCATTGATGCCCTGCAGCAGGAAATCGAAGACCGCGCCTTGAAGCTCTTGGCGCTTCGCCAGCCCATGGCGGTGGATTTGCGCGAGACGCTGGCCGCGATCAAGACCGCTGCAGAGCTGGAGCGCATCGGCGATCTCGCCAAGAATATCGCCAAGCGGGCGCTGGTTCTGAATCGCGAGCCGCCCATCCGTTTGACGCAATCCTTGGCCCGCATGGGCCGCGTCACGCTCTCGCAGTTGAAGCAGGTGCTGGACGCCTTCTCCAGCCGCAACGCCGAACTGGCGGAGCAGGTGTGGAACCAGGACGGCGAGATCGACGAGATTTACAACAGCCTGTTCCGCGAACTCCTCACCTACATGATGGAAGACCCGCGTACCATCGGCCTGTGCACGCATCTGCTGTTCGTGGCCAAGAATATCGAGCGCGCCGGCGATCACGCCACCAACATCGCCGAAGTCGTCTATCACATGGTCAAGGCGGATCATCTCGCCAACAACCGGCCCAAGGCCGACATCACCAGCGAAACTTCCGTACCATTTGAGGCCGGCAACGCATGAGCAAACCTACCATCCTGGTCGCCGAGGACGAAGGCGCCCTGATCACGCTTCTGCGCTACAATCTGGAACGCGAGGGCTATCGCGTGCTGGAAGCCCAGGATGGTGAAGAGGCGCTTCTGGTCGCGGCGGAAGAAAAGCCCGATGTGGTGCTGCTCGACTGGATGCTGCCGCAGCTTTCCGGCATCGAAGTCTGCCGCCGCCTGCGCGGCCGCCAGGAGACCCGCAACGTTCCCATCATCATGCTGACGGCGCGGGGCGAAGAGAGCGATCGCATCCGCGGTCTCGACACCGGCGCCGACGATTATCTCACCAAGCCTTTCTCGATGACGGAGCTTCTGGCGCGGCTGCGCGCCGTGCTCCGCCGCATCCGCCCCAGCCTGGCCGAAGACGTGATCAGCGTGGGCGATATTGAGATGGACCGGGGCGCGCACCGTGTGCGCCGTGCCGGCACCGAAGTCCATCTGGGCCCCACTGAATACAAGCTGCTCGACCATCTGATCCAGCATCCCGGCCGCGTCTTTTCGCGCGAGCAATTGCTGGATGCGGTCTGGGGCTCCGACGTCTATGTCGAAGCCCGCACCGTGGACGTGCATGTGGGCCGGCTGAGGAAGGCGCTCAATATCGAAGGGGTCAACGATCCCATCCGCACGGTGCGGTCGGCGGGCTATTCTCTTGATGAGAATGCCACCGGCGCCGTGAAAGCGGCTTCTTAGTTCGCGAGCGGCCGGACTTCGGCGAGCAGGACTTTAAGGAAGCCCGGAGGATCCGCCCATAGAGCCAGATGGCCATGGCCGGGCAGCGTGATATAGCGCTTGCTGGGCGGTGTGATGGCGTCGAAGAAGATTCTGGAACGCGGCGTCACTAGATCCTTGTCGCCTTCGACGATAATCACCGGAATGGCAAGCTTGGCTGATGTCAGGTCGTCGGTCAGAATCTCCGGCATAAGGCGGCGCTGCGAAAGCATCGGGCCCGGTGAAAGATAGCTAGCCATGAATTTCGCGCCGGCCCAGAGCGACGCCGCCGAGAGCCGGTGCTGGAATGGTGGATCGAAGGCATTCGCCCATTTCAGGGAAAGGAAATATTTCTCCGGGTCGGCATAGGGCGGCGGGCCCACCGCTTGCAATTGCGCCAGCGCGCTGCGGTTGTTTCGCAAGCGGGCCTGCTCCAGAAGCAGCGGATACGTCTCTTTGAGGTCGTCGCCCAGTTTGGCGACCTGTCCAGTGCCGACATAGGCGGAGAAGAGATCGGGGCGGCGGCGCACCATCTCCACACCCAGGATCGATCCCCAGGAATGACCCAGAAGGATGATGCGATCCTTGCCGAGTTGTTTACGCACGTAATCGGCTACCGCGATGCCGTCTTCCGCCATGCGTGGAATGGTCATGGTGGAAGCAATGGCCTCGCCGGATTTTTGCAGCGTTCGGCCTTCGCCGCGCTGATCCCACATCACGACCGTGAAATGTTTTTCCCAGTCCCGGTAGAACAAGGTCTGTGACATGACGGAAAAGCCGGGCCCGCCATTCAACCACAATAGCACCGGATTAGCCTTGTCCTCGCCCCGGATTTGCACCCACTGATCGATGCCGCCGACGCGCACATAGCCGGACTTGTCGATGCCGTTGGGCGTGGTGACCGCCAGGGCCTGATCGTAGCGCCAGGCGCACCAGCCGCAGGCGAGCAGAAGAAGCAAGCCCAGCGCGAGAAGAATTGAAAATGCGCGGGACAAGAAGGTCATTCGATGTTCCACTTCCGGCGAGTTTATTTTTGCAGCAATTTCTTGATCGGCGCTTCAAGATCTTCCGGCTTGGTGTTGGGCGCGTAGCGGGCGACGGGCTCGCCATCCTTGCCGATCAGGAATTTGGTGAAATTCCATTTGATCGCTTCGGTGCCCAGAAGCCCGGGCTTGGCGTCCTTCAGATATTTGTAGAGCGGATGGGCGCGTTCGCCATTGACTTCGATCTTGGCGAACATGGGAAAGCTGACGCCGTAATTGGCGCGGCAGAACTGGCCGATCTCCGCCTCGCTGCCGGGCTCCTGCGCGCCGAACTGGTTGCAGGGAAAGCCCAGGATGGTGAAGCCGTCCTCACGGAGATTTTCGTAGAGCGTCTCCAGCCCGCCATATTGCGGAGTAAAGCCGCACTGGCTGGCGGTGTTGACGATGAGAAGTACCTGGCCGCGATAGGCGGAAAGATTTTCTTCTTGGCCGTCGAGGCGCTGGGCGGAGAAATCATAGACGGTCATGGAAAATTGGCTCGTAGTTGACCTTCAGTTCCACACTATCTTCTCTTTCCGCCGCGGCCCATTTTATTTTTTCCGCCATGGTACAAGCGCGGGTGACGTCATTCGTTTGCCCTCCACATTTTGCGATCTGTCTGCCAAAGACTTAGTCCGCTAGACCATCGCGCTATGGCAGAGGCCTTCCAAGTCTGATGTTGTCCGGCCCGGCCGCGCATGCAGCGCGTGCCTGTATCCAACAACCAATTGACTGAGGTCGCACCGAAAATCCGGCAGCGGCAATCGCCGCCGCATCTCTCATGTGTCTCCTCGGTCTTCCGGAAAGGAGCAAAGCCATGAGTGCTGCCGCCCAACAGACGGTCAGTGACAATATTGCTATTCGCCCATTCCAAGTGAGTTTTCCGGACTCGGCCTTGGCCGATTTGCGCCTGCGCCTGGCGCGGACCCGGTTGCCCGAGAAGGAACCGGTTACGGATTTCTCTCAAGGCGTGCCGCTTAAGACCGTCAAGCAGGTTCTAAGCTATTGGCTGGACAAATATGATTGGCGCAAAGTCGAAGCCCGGCTGGGCGCCCTCCCGAACTTCATCACCGAAATCGACGGGCTGGACATTCATTTCGTCCATGTCCGCTCCAAACATGAAAATGCCCTGCCTCTGATCGTGACGCATGGCTGGCCTGGTTCGGTGATCGAACAGCTGAAGATCATCGGCCCGCTCACCGATCCCACCGCCCATGGCGGGAGCGCATTGGATGCCTTCCATCTGGTGATCCCGTCGATGCCCGGCTACGGCTTTTCCGGCAAACCGGACACGACCGGCTGGGGCCCCGAGCGCATTGCCCAGGCATGGACCACCTTGATGCGGCGGCTTGGCTACAAGAAGTTTGTCGCGCAGGGCGGCGATTGGGGTGCGATCGTCACCGACATGATGGGCGTGCAAGCTCCCCCGGAACTGCTGGGCATTCACGTCAATATGCCAGGCATCTTTTCGCCCGAGATCGACAAGGCGGCTTTCAGCGGCGCGCCCGCGCCGGCGGGCCTTTCCGATGAGGAAAAAAGCGCGCTTATGAGCATTTGAGCTTCGTCTATGCCAAGGGCATCGGCTATGGCTTCCAGCTGGGGCTCAGGCCGCAGAGCATGGCCGCCTTGGCGGATTCGCCCATCGGTCTGGCGACTTACCTGCTCGACCATGACGCGCGCAGCCTGGAGATGATCGCGCGTTCCTTCGACGGTGTGCCCGAGGGCCTCACGCCGGACGATGTCCTCGACAATATGACGTTGACTTGGCTGACCAACACGGGGGTTTCGTCGGGGCGCCTCTATTGGGAGAACAAGCTGGGCTTTTTCAGCGTCAAGGGCGTCAAGATTCCCGTGGCGGTCAGCGCCTTCCCCGATGAACTTTATCAGGCGCCGCGGAGCTGGGCGGAACAGGCCTATCCAAAGCTCATCTATTACAACAAGCGCGACAAGGGCGGGCACTTCGCGGCATGGGAGCAGCCCCAAGCGCTGGTGGAAGATATTCGCGCCGGGCTGAGATCACTGCGCACATAACGAAGTCTCAGCCAGACATAGAAAATCCCCATGCTGTTTTCGGCAGCATGGGGATTTCTCCCCGTGGCTACGGGCGTCGCGCTTACGACGCCATGCGCCCCTTATCCTTTTGACGCTGCTGCTGCGGCTGATAGGCCTTGCGGGCATGCGCCTCGCAATAGGGCGAGCCCGACTTGGGCGAGCGGCCGCAGAAATGGAATTCGGTGGCGGAAGGATCGCCGATCGGCCAGCGGCACATGCGGTCGGAGATAGTGAGCACGGTGGCGAAATTGCCGTCCTCGAGCTGCAGCGGATCCTCTTCCACGATGGGGGCGGGCGGCTGGTGGCTGCGGAGCGACGGCACCTTGGGCGACATCGAAACCCGCGGACGCTCGGCGCGCGACGGGCTGGCGCGGCCGGCCAGTCCCAGACGGTGGACCTTGCCAATCACGGCATTGCGGGTGACCCCGCCCAGGGCGCGGGCGATCTGGCTGGCCGAAAGCCCCTCGGTCCAAAGCGTCTTGAGCTGTTCGACCCGGTCGTCGGACCAATTCATGGCATTCATGGCGGGTTCCCTTTCGACTTAAGCCCCAGCCTGGGCCCACAAGATGTCGTGGTAAGGGAAACCGAACTTACCAGAATTGGCTAGGGGCTACTATCTCTTGTCCACATGATTCCCTTTTTATACCCCCTCTGCTTTCGCTGGCCCGAGGGCCAGCTACAGCATCTCCCCCTCCAGCGTGCTTCGCACGCGAGGGGGAGGTGGGCCTGAGACTGTATCGCGAGGGTTAGGCGCTGCGTGCCGAGGGGGCTGGCGGACTTGGGGAAGATCGAAGGCGCACACAGATCCGTTTATCCACATCGGTGACCACACCGATCTGTCACATTCTGGAACGGTTTTGCGGGATGCCACGTTGTGGCGGGGTCTATCCCTTTGTTGTACTCGCGAACTGCCCCGCCATCGTCCCGGCGGGGCTATTTTTTTTGACGGGAGCTTCACCCGGCTACCAGCCCGGCCAGCCAAATCACGATGGCCACGACAACGGCGCCGCCCAGGGTCCAATAGTCATAGGTGCCGGCCGCCTCGGCGGCATAAGCCCCGATAGCCGCGGTCACGGCCGCAGCAAGCGTGCATGCCCAGTAAAGCGCACTCGGGTGCCGCCGGCCCATCGTTCTCCCCAACGAAGCACTAAGCGTTCCCGAATAATCCGGCGGGGGGCCGTTCATTGCAAGAATTACATGTTGGGCTGATTTTCGGTCGAGGCGGCTCTTGGAGGGGGCCTGGGGGATCGAAGGCGCCCGGATCCCCCTCCAATTGGGTGCTCGAGGGGCTTGGCGTGATTTGGCCCAGCCCCGCCTCGGTCCGCAAAACGTGAGCGGGCACTCCGGCTGAAACACTAGCGGGAACTTTTCTTGGCGCTGACAACATACGGATTGCCAATGGGCACCGCCGCCTTCAGTGCCCGCCGCTCACATGGACGGTGCGTCTTGGTGCCGGCTTTCTCCCCCGCGCGGCAAAGCCGCTGGCGGGGGAAGATGTCCGCTAGTGGGCTTGCCCGCGTGGCGGACAGATGGGGCCATCCAAGCCCTGGGGGTAGCAAAACCGCCAATTTAGGGGGATAAGCACCGCCCTTAACCGCAAGGCCATGAAAGGACACCACGTGTTCCCCGCATTGCTCCCCACCTATAACCGGGCGGATGTCGCATTCGTCCGCGGCGAAGGATCCTTCCTTTTCGCCGAGGATGGGCGGCGATATCTGGATTTCGGGGCGGGCATCGCGGTCAACGCTTTCGGCTACAACAATCCCAAGCTGGTCGCGGCGCTGACCGAGCAGGCGGGCAAGCTCTGGCACACCTCCAATTTGTTCCGTGTCCCGGGGCAGGAGAGTTTGGCCGCCAAGCTGATCGCCCACACCTTCGCCGATA